>CEPH01036289.1_pt1 | contig 10075 bp, 11 predicted proteins | sample 530571 | NCBI WGS metagenome assembly CEPH01 (sample SAMEA2620413, study PRJEB7988) | marine metagenome | biome: marine biome (ENVO:00000447); feature: surface water layer (ENVO:00002042); material: "saline water (ENVO:00002010), including plankton (ENVO:xxxxxxxx)" | depth 5 m | reverse complement strand
TTGTCAGACATAGGCGGTATTTCTGCAAGCTCTACAGATACACTTACAAATAAAACACTCACAACTCCAGTTATTAACGGGTTTAGTGGTACAGGTAATGGTTCAATCACAGGCGATCTCACTCTTACCTCAACAGATGCTGGTGCTACAGCAGAACCAACAATAGACTTGTTCAGAAATAGCAGTAGTCCAGCCGCAAGTGATGTCTTAGGAAATATTACGTTCACAGGAAAAGATGATAATGGCGATACTCTAACATATGCGAGAATACAATCAAAAATTAATCAACCAACTCATACGAATGAACGTGGTGGTTTGCAACTTGATGTAATGTCTAATGCCTCATTAGTTACTTACATAGATATGTTTGCAAATTCAATAGCACTTAACAGAAGCACTACTATAAATAATGGTGACTTAACTGTGACTTCGACAGATGCTGGTGCAACCGAAAACCCAACTTTAGATTTGTATAGAAACAGTTCTAGTCCAGCTGATAGCGATGTAATAGGTCACATTAATTTTAGTGGCGAAAACAGTGCTGGTGAAAAGATATTATATGCTGAGTTACAAACTCAAATAACAGATGTTACTGATGGTGCAGAAGACGGAAAATTGTTTTTTCAGGCTGTTTCAAATGGAACTTTAACCACTTTTGCTAGTATTACTGGCGGTAATTCTCATTTCAATATTCACAATGGAGATTTGCTTTTACAACAAAGTGTTAATTTGAAATTTGAGGGAGCAACAAATAACAACTTTGAAACCACCCTGACTGTAACCGACCCTACAGCAGACAGAACGATTACGCTACCTGATGCCACAGGAACCGTCCAGCTTACTGACGGTAGTGGTGCAAGTCTAACTTCTCTAAATGCTTCTCAATTAAGTAGTGGCACTGTACCTAATGCTAGGCTGGATGCACAACTACAGGACGTTGCTGGTCTTGCTGTAACTAATGGTGGTTTTATCGTAGGAGATGGTTCAAACTTTGTCCTAGAAACAGGTTCTACCGCAAGAACATCGTTAGGTTTAGGAACTGCCGCAGTATTAAACACAGGCATTTCTAATACAAATATCCCTAAGTTTACTAGCGGTGTAGCTGATAATGATTTCCTACGAGTAGATGGCACTGCAATCGAGGGCCGTTCTGCTTCTGAAGTTCTATCTGACATAGGTGGACAAGCTGCTCTTACATTTGGAATCAGTAATACTAATGCGGTCAAGATAGACAGTACATCTGTAGCAGACAATGAATTTGCACGGTTTACAGCAAATGGTTTAGAAAGCAGAAGTGCTTCTGAGGTTTTGTCTGACATTGGAGCTATTACAGCTAGTAGTACAGATACACTCACAAACAAAACAATAAATGCTTCACAACTTTCTGGTACGATAGCAAATGCCCGTCTTGATCAACAACTGCAAGATGTTGCTGGGTTAGCTGTAACAAACGGAAACTTTATAGTCGGTGACGGAAGTAACTTTGTAGCAGAATCTGGTTCTACTGCTAGAGATTCATTATCGTTGGGAACATCTTCTGATGTACAATTTGATAGTTTTGGCGTAGGCACCGCTGCTTCAGGGACGACAGGTGAGATTAGAGCTACCGCAGATATTACGTCAAATTATTCTGACGAGCGTTTAAAAAATATTCATGGCACCATTCCAAATGCTTTAGATAAAGTAAAATCTTTAGGAGGTTATTACTTTACAGAGAATGAAATAGCTAAATCTCTTGGGTATGATAATGATGCACAGCAAGTAGGTGTTATAGCTCAAGAAGTAGAAAAAGTTTTACCAGAAGCTGTAAAGCCTGCTCCTATTGATGACAAGTATTTAACAGTTCAGTACGAAAAAATGGTTCCTCTGCTGATTGAGGCTATGAAAGAACAACAAGCTAAAATAGAAGAATTAGAATCCCGTTTAGCAAAATTGGAGGCATAATATGTTTTCAAATGTTGCCTTTTCTGAAGAGGTATTTGCTGGTCTAGGTATTCAATCCGCAGATATTTCATTTGACGTATCTGGTGTATCTGCTACTGGCAGTGTTGCTACATTAACCGCAACAGGCACATCAAACGTAATTCCAACAGGCGCATCTGGCTCTACAGGGTTAGGAAATGAATCTATAGTTACAGATGTTTCCTTTTCACCGACAGGTACATCTGGAGGAGGTCAAACAGGTTCTGTCTTACTAACAGGTGCAGCAGTTGTTGGTGTTGCAGCAGTAGCAAGCATTGCTGGTGTAGGGGAAGAAACCGTAACCTGTGATGCTAATGTATTTCCTACAGGAGTAAGCGCATCAGGAGCAATAGGCAATGTAACGCTTGAGTCTAAATATAGTGTTACAGGAGTAAGCGCAACAAGTGCATCTGGTACTTTAACTCTAATAGGGTCTGCGGTTGTTTCTCCTACTGGGATAAGTGCAAACGGTCAAATTGGAACGGGTTCCGTTGTTATTGGTGGTGCTGTAACAGGAGTTTCTGGGGTTGCCGCAACTAGTGGGCTTGGAGATGAATCCGTAAAGGGAGATGCTAATGTATCTTCAACAGGAGTTGGAGGCACTGGGGCAATTGGAACAGCCTCTGTAAGCATAGGTCAAAATGTTGCTGTAACAGGAGTAGAAGGTACAGGAAGTGTAAGAAATGTTACTGCTACAGGTGGAGCAACTGTAATACCAAGTGGGGTATCTGGTGAAGGAAAACTTGGACAAACCACTCAAATTATAGATGTTGCTGTATCGCTTAATGGTGTTGGAGCAACAGGAGCTATTGGTAGTGTAACGGTAGACCTTGCTCTTATTGTGCCTGTAACAGGATTAGGCGCAACAACACAATTAAATGAAGTAAGTGTTTCAACCAGTGCTACTGTTTCTCTTATAGGATTGTCAGCAAGCGGAAATATTGGTAATATAATTGTATGGGGACGTATAATACCTGACCAAAATCCAAGTTGGTCTAGTATTGGCGTATCTCAATCTCCTTCTTGGGGAGAAGTTACACCTTCTCAAGATCCTAACTGGACAGAGGAAGCTGCATAATGTCGAGTACATATACATTAAATAATGGCATAGAAAAGCCAGCCACAGGGGAACAAGCTGGTACTTGGGGTGCCACAACCAACAGAAATTTTGATATTATTGATCGTGCTATTAATGGTGTAAAAACAGTAACTTTAACTAGCACTACCTTTAATTTAATCACAAGCCAAAATGGAACTCTATCTGATGGTCAGTTTAAAGTATTAGTTCTATCTGGAAGCCCAGGTGGGGCATCAACAATTACAATAACACCTAATACATCTGATAAATTATATTTTGTTCAAAATAGTTCTGGGCATACTGCTACTTTTACACAAGGGTCTGGAAATAGTGTAGCTGTTGAAAATGGTGCAACAAAAATACTATATGCAGATGGTGCAGGAGAAACCGCTGCGGTTACTGATTTTACTAATGCTTTGTCATTAAACGCCACAACATTTAAGATAGATGGTACTGAAGTTACCTCTACCGCAGCCGAATTGAACATTCTTGATGGGGTTACTTCTACTGCATCAGAGCTAAACATTCTTGATGGCGCAACTTTATCAACCGCAGAGCTTAATAAATTAGACGGTGTTACTGCTACAACTACAGAATTAAACTATGTTGATACAACCGCAGGAACAGTTGCTGCTTCTAAAGCAGTAATAGCAGATGCTAACAGAGATGTTAGTAATATTCGTAATTTATCTGTAACAGGAGACATTACTTCAGGGGACTTGGTGCTAGACAATAATCTACAAAACAGGGTAAATAATATAGATGGTACGTCAGGCCGTTGGCGTATTCAAGAGGGGCAAGAAAACCTATATATCATTAACGAAATCAACGGCAGAAAATATAGGTTTGCATTAGAAGAGGTATAATAGTGGGGCAATATCAGGATTATATAGGGATATATGAAGATGCAGCATCTGAAGAATTATGTGACGAGGTAATTAAAAAATTTGAGTCTTTATGGGAAAATAGATTGTACTTAAATATTGATTCAGTTCAATCTTCTGAACAATATGGCGGTTCTTTAAATAGACGAGATGATTGTATATTTTTTGAAACTTGTGCAAAAGATATAGGAGATAAGATACATAAAGTTGTAGGAAAGTGCTTTGAGGAGTATAAAGAAAAATATGTTGGATTTTCAAACGCTAAGATTTTTTCTCACACTGTAAAAGTACAAAAAACAGTAGAAGGTGGAGGTTTTCACGGTTGGCATTCAGAACATGGAGAAGGTGGATCTTCTTTAAGAATAGGAGTATGGTGCTTGTATTTAACGACACATGAAGGTCATGGCGAAACAGAATTTATAACTCAAGGATTGCGATTACCGCCAAAAAAAGGCACATTAGTTCTATGGCCTGCTGGTCACACTCACCCTCATAGAGGCAATCCTATTTATGGGGATGAGGTTAAATACATAGCTACGGGTTGGCTGGAACTTGTTGGTTCTAGGAATCTTTAAATTTAGGAAAGTAAAATGGCTAGATATGGAAAATTAATTGCAAAAGAAGGCGAAGCAAATGTTTTTGTAATATCAACTGTTATTGAAGCATCTGGTGGTTTAGCGAGTGATTATATTCTTTTACCAGATAGTCCTGGATATGGAATAGGAGATGAATATAATTCATCTACACAAACTTTTACTTCAGTGCCAAACCAGATTGAAGATGCATCTTACTTTACTGAAGAAAATGAAACCCGATTTCAAGAATTATTAGAAGAATCAGATTGGGCAGTATTACCTGACTCTGGTTTGACCGCCACTTGTTTACAAGAATGGAAAACCTACAGAGCACAATTAAGAGCAATAAGAACAAATCCCCCAACGGATACTTCTGAAATTGCACCAGATAAACCAGCAATTGTTTATGAGGAATAAATTATGGCATATAAGATAGGAAATACCGTTGTTATTGATGATAACGCTGCTTTAGGAAGCATAAGTGGAAACTCTTTAAATCTAGCAAATAACTCTAATATATCAGGTGGAGGTTCTGCTTCTTTATATACTTCAAGCACTCCTGGGGCGACATCAGGAATTGGTAGTGGAACAACAATAGCTTTTCTTGTAGGAGGAGGCGGTGCTGGTGCTTTGCAAGGTCCAAACACAACTAGAGCCAATCACACTCGCAGACAATCTTCAGGTGGAGCTGGAGGTGCTACTGCCATTAATGCTTTTGATAGTAGTAATTTAAGTTCAGTTGATATTACCATTGGAGCAAAAGGAACAACAAGTGCGCCTACCACTGGGAATGATGGTGGTGCTACTCTAATGTCAGGCCCTAACATAGCACCTTTTGGTGCAGTAGGAGGTAATGGAAGTGGTTTGACACCTAATGCTATTCCTAACTCTGGTCAAGCCTATGCGGTATCTTTTGTAGCAGATTATTCTTATGATAACACACCTTCTGCAAGGACTTTTAGAGGTGCTGGTCCAGTACCTTCTGGGCCAAACTACAACCCTTCATGGAACGCTCAGAGTTCACGAGGTCATGATACTAATTTAAATGTGGCTTTGGCTGGCTCACCTTCAGGGTTAGGGCAGTTTAAACCTAATTCAGGAAACTCTAGAGCAAACACCAGAGTTTTTGGAGGGTCTTCTGTTATGAGCGCACATAACAATTCTACAGGCTCACCAACCTATGACCCAGGCAACAATTTTGGGTATGGTCAAGGGGGGATGTCTTTTGATACTAGTTCTTTGTATTATAATACTCCAGGAACTTTTAGTGGCACCACTTTTCCTGAAAACGCTCAAGCAACAAACGGATGTGTGTTACTCATAGGTTTTTAAATGTTATTTGCGCCTTTAATTCAAAAGTTTGGAAATCAACTTTTTCTTGAATCAAAACAACAATTTGCCAATGATTTTATAGCGAATAATTTTCAACATATTTTAAAAAGTGGCTTAAATATGTTTGCGGTAGCACAAACTTGCACCGCAGATAAAATTCCTGATGAGGACTATGAAGGAAAGTGGGAAGATGCTTTTTTATTTACTGGGTTTGAAAACGGTAAATACTCTTTTTTAACTCCCATGATAGTTGAAACCTTAAAAAGACATGGCTTTGATATAGAAGTTAGTCATCAAAAAGATTTAACAGAACTCTGTAAAAATAGAAATGTCATTATTACAAAATTTTCTTGGAAGGGTGAAAACTGTATTCCAGATAGAGATAGGAAAGGATCTCCTGTAATAGTTGGTGTAACAGAGCCTAGATTATATTTACCTGATATAGTAGTAAAGTTACTGGATTTAGAATATGGTTATGATAAAGAACTAGACTTTAAACCTTACTAATTCCAAGAGGGGCAATTATGGAAAATAGAGTAGAGCGTTTTATTGACGCAGAGTTTGCTAATTATCTGGGCAATCTCATATTAGTATTAGATAGAAAAGATGAAACAACACCAGACCCAGCTCAAGTAATTGGCGCAAAAGTAGGCTATAGTAATCCTGCTTTTGATTTGTTATTAGCTTTGTTAAAACCAAAAGTTGAAAAAAGCTATGGGAAAAGATTACATCCTACTTATACCTTTTTTAGAATATATAAGAATGGGCATGACCTAAAAAAGCATCAAGATAGACCTTCTTGTGAAGTAAGTGTTACATTAAATCTATTATACAATACTGATTTTTTATGGCCCATCTATGTAGATGGAGTTCCACTGGGCATGAAAGCAGGAGAGGGTGTTATCTATAAAGGGTGCGAACAAGTGCATTGGAGAGATCCTTTAGTATATACTGGTTATAAAGAAGAACCCGACAAAGATTTAGTTCATGTTCAAGTTTTTCTTCATTACATAGAAGCTGGGGGGCGATTTGATCCAGAGTTTATATATGACGGAAGAGAGAGGCTAAGTCATGAATAACACAATAGCAATTATAAAAAATGCTTTTGACATTGGTTTTTGTAATAATGCTTTAGCGAAAATGACAAATAAACAAAGAGGGGCCGTTGGGCAGTTTGAAGCAGGAACTGTTGTAGAACAAACAAGAAAATCAAACGTATGTTTTGTTAATGGTATTATAAATAATACTGATTTATTTACCCCTTTAATTACCAAAGTAAGTGAAATTAACAAACAGTATTTTGGTTTTGATTTGAATGAACCAGAAACAATACAACTAACCGAATATGATTCAGCCGAACAAGGCGAGTATAAACCACATGAAGATGATGCTGATTGGGTAGGATTAGTACCAGAAAGATTTGATCCTCGTGGCGTAAGGAAACTTTCAGTAGTGATACAATTATCTGATTCTAAGTCTTATGAAGGTGGGGAATTAATTTTTCCAAATAATGAAGGATACGACTCTTCTCATGCAACAGGTATTGGAACCTGTATTATATTTCCATCTTACCTTAAACATGGTGTTACTCCCGTCACTTCTGGAGTAAGACATAGCCTTGTTAGTTGGATATTAGGACCGCCCTTTAAGTAATATTGCTCAAAATAGTTTTGTGTAGTATTATGAGGGGCATAATATAAGGATACAATATGCCCCTTAGTAAATTACAGTTTCGACCAGGCATTAATAAAGAAATTACCTCCTACAGTAACGAGGGGGGATGGGTCGATGGCGACTTAGTACGATTTCGTTTTGGATACCCTGAGAAGATAGGCGGTTGGGCAAAATACACTCAATCAACTTATTTAGGAACCCCTCGAACTCTTCACGCTTGGGTTACATTAGCCAATGATAGATATCTATCTGTGGGTACGAATGTAAAATATTATATTGAATCAGGTGGGGCCTACAACGATATAACCCCTGTTAGACTGACAGTAAGACAACCTTTTGATGTTTCTGGGGTTGTGGGTACAACAAGTGTAGGTACAGTAACAGTCACTAATCCTTTGGAAATTACACCTACTAGTGTATCCGCAACGGCTTCTGTAGGTACAGTAACCATATTAACAGAACCAATTAGCACACCATTAGTAGGAACAACTGGTCTTGGAAATGTTACAGTGATTGCATCTGATGTAGACGTTCCAGTGGGAGGGTAATGAATTATGGCTAATGTTACAGTAACTTCCTTTCTTGGTATTGAAGCTGAATCTTTTGTTGGGACAGTTAGTGCTGCAAGCAATGTCCCTGTATCTGGTTTAATTTCTTTTACAACAGCTTCTGCAAGCACGACAGTTACGATTGAACACACAAATCATGGAGCAGTGACAGGGAGTTTTGTTATCCTATCAAATGTAACATTTGGTTCAGGTTCCACATATAACAGCTTGATTACATTGTTAACAAATGAGTTTGAAATTACTGTTATTAATGCTAATTCGTATAATATTACTTTGTCCTCTAATGCTGGTTTTGATTTAGTTAACTCTGGAACTTCTGATGCCGATTATCTTTTAAACAAAGGTGGCACTTCTCAATTATTGGGAACAGGTTGGGGTGCAGATACATGGGGTGCAGGAGGATGGGGACTAGCTGCAAGTCAAGGTATTGTTCTTGAAGAAGAACTTAGATTATGGCAGCAAGATAATTTTGGTGAGGATTTAATTATCCTTCCTAGAAATGGTCAACTTTACTATTGGGATAATACTAATGGTTTGACTAGTAGAGCTTTCCCTTTTGCCACAAGAACATCTGATGCGCCAACACAGAGCAGAAGATTAATTGTTTCAGACAGAGATAGACACGTTCTTGTCTTTGGAACTACTCCTTTAGGAGGAGGTGACATAGACCCCTTACTTATTAGATTTAGTAGTCAGGAAGATCCTTTTACATGGACACCTACATCAACAAATACGGCTGGGGATATAAGAGTGGGTTCAGGTTCAGAGATAATAGCAGCCGTTGAGACAAGGCGTGAAATAATCGTAATCACTGATACAAGTGTGCATTCACTTCAATTCATAGGGCCACCATTTACTTTTGGCATTACTCAAATATCAGGCAACATTACAATTAGAAATGCAAACGCAGCCATAGCAAACAATGATGCTGTATTCTGGATGGGAATAGATAGATTTTATTTGTATGATGGGCGTGTTCAGCCAATACCTTGCACTGTCAGAGATTATGTGTTCTCTGATTTTGATGAAAGTAATTTTGAAAAAGTTGTTGCTGGATTAAATACAGAGTTTGGCGAAGTCGTTTGGTTTTATCCTTCAGAGTCTGGAGGAACAGGGGAAAACGATAGATATGTTGTTTATAATTATGAACAAAAAATTTGGTATTATGGAAACTTAGCTCGTTCAGCATGGCTTGACAGAGGCATATACGAGTACCCATTTGGTGCTACACACGATACAGACTCTGTTGCTCCAAGACAATTATACACACATGAGTTTGGAAATAATGCAGATGATGTTGCTATTACATCATTTATAGATTCAAGCCCCATAGACATAGCAGATGGTGAGCAATTTTCTTTAGTGCGTAGATTTATACCTGATATAGACTTTTCACGTTCCAGTGATGGAGCAACGAAGCAAGCAACTTATACATTAAAAGGACAAAGGTTTCCTGGAACAGGATTTACAACCAATGATACTTTTACCGTAAGTAGTACAACATCACAAAAAAACTCTCGTGTTAGGGGACGTTCTTTTGGTATAAAGGTTGAAAGCAATGGGCTTGGAGTTGCTTGGAGGCTTGGATCAAATCGTGTAGATGTTAAAACAGATGGTAGAAGATGAGTAGAGAATTAGTACCACCACAGTTTTCTGTGCCACCTGAACAATACGATAGAGTGTATTTTGATGATATGGTTCGCAGTTTATCGCAACTTGTGGTACAAATAAATAATCCTGGCGAACTTAGGGGTACTAGAATTACACTTACTGATTTACCAACATCTTCTGATGGTTTAGAAACAGGAGCATTGTTTAATGATAACGGAACTGTTAAGGTAGTAACATGAGTTTAGGTGATTTAATAAAAACTATAGCGCCAGTAGTAGCAGGAGCTTATTTAGGTCCTGTTGGAGGCGCTGTTGCTACTGGTTTAGGTTCTGTTGCTTTAGGAGAGAAACCAAAAGATGCTTTAAGAGCTGCTTTGTTATCTGGTTTAGG
>CEPH01015560.1_pt1 | contig 10119 bp, 8 predicted proteins | sample 530571 | NCBI WGS metagenome assembly CEPH01 (sample SAMEA2620413, study PRJEB7988) | marine metagenome | biome: marine biome (ENVO:00000447); feature: surface water layer (ENVO:00002042); material: "saline water (ENVO:00002010), including plankton (ENVO:xxxxxxxx)" | depth 5 m | reverse complement strand
TCAAGTGGCTCAAGTGGCTCATCGGGTTCTTCAGGAACAAGCGGTGGAACTGGTAGTCCAGGTACAAGTGGAACTTCTGGAACAAGCGGTGCAACAGGTAGTCCTGGAACAAGTGGTACAAGTGGAACTAGTGGATCTTCTGGGACAAGTGGTTCGGGTACAAGTGGTACATCAGGAACAAGTGGTTCATCTACAGCTGTAACAATTTTTAATAATTCAAACAATAGAGTAACAACAGCAACTGGAACAGCCAATCAATTAAATGCTGAAGCTCATTTTGTATTTGATGGTCCTAGTGGTAATCGATTAACTGTAGGAGATAGTCATTCTATATCTGGTAATTGTTCAACTATAGGTGGTGGAAATAATAATACATTAAAAGGAAATATGGGGTTCATGGCCTCTGGAAATTATAACCTTATTCAATCCTGTTCTTCTCATGCATTTATTGGTGCAGGTAATAATAATAAAATACAATCAGGATCCTATAATGCAATAATTGGGGGTGTAAGTGGTAGTAATTATAATTTACATGGAGTCTTAATAGGTGGGTGCAACAATATGATGAACTCAGCTTCAGATCATAATACTGCTATTATAGGAGGAAAGAATAATATAATAAATAAAAGTTTTACTTCATCATTTTATAGTAGCCGACTTTATGGATCAGGAAGTGCAACTAATTCTGCAATAATAGGAGGAAGAAATCATTGCATTCGAGCATCAAGTGGTTCATTTGAAGGGAATAACATTATTGCAGGTAGTGAATATGCACAAATTTGCCAATTAGTTCATAACTCTGGTATTTACTCTTCTCGATATAGTAAGATTTTTGGATCAGGTAGTGTGGAACAAGGTGGTGGTATTGGAAGAATTACATCTAATGCTTCTATTTTTGGTGGTAATCAAAATAGAATTTGTGATTGTAGGGGACGTGGAGATGCGTTAACTATTGTTGGTGGATGTACAAACAATATTCATCATCGGGTTCGTAACAATAGTGCGGCTCAATGTAGTCATATGGAAGCTGTTAGTATAATGGGGTCATTATCAGGTAATATATGTGGTATGGAAAATATGAAGGGTGCAGCTGTAATAGGTGGACTTTTTAATAGACTATGCTATTTAAAGGGGGGTGATACTGTAATAGGTGGTAATACTAATATTATATCAGGTTCATTTACTGATAATAATGAAGCTTTAGCTTCTAGTGGAACAGCAAATACTATTATTGGTGGATCACATAATTGCATACGTCAAAACTACCATAGTATTATTTTAGGAGGCCATAGACATCTTATTAGTGGAAGTAGATGTATGAACCCTAATACATTTGGTTTTAAACAAAATGCTATTGTAGGTGGACATATCAATAGAATATGTAATGAACATGCTAGTAGTATTATAGGAGGATTCTGTAATTGTATTGTTAATGTATCTAGCTTAGAGGTTTGTAAAGGCCAAGGAAATATTATTCTTGGAGGATGTTTTAATAAAATATGTACTCTTGCTTGTTCTAAATTTAATGCCATAATAGCGGGACAATTTAATACCTTAGGTGAAGGTGATGCAAATATATGTTTTAACGCAGTAACGGGTTGCTGTAATAGGGTTTTTTGTTCTGCACAACATAATTTTGTATCTGGTTATGGTAATTGTTTAGGAGCCGGTGCTACTACAAATGATGCTTTTGCAAGTGGAATAATTGGAGCTAATAATAAAATTTGTGGAGGATGGAACTTTGTAACAGGTTGTAATAATACTTTAAACAATCACTGTTTTTCAGCTATTATAGGAACCTATAGTAAAACATCAACTGCTTGTAACCAAACAATGGTTTGTAATCTTTGTGCCCATGGATCATTATCTAAAGGATCTGGTACTTTTACTATTGATCATCCAAACCCTAAAAAAGAGGCAACACATAATCTAAAACATAGTTTTGTTGAATCACCAACTGCAGGAGATAATTTATATAGATTTGAAGTTAAAATAGGAGAAGATTTGCAAGGAGAAATTATACTACCAGAATATTATAGGTATTTAAATACTAATTCTCAAGTTTGGGTAAATCCAGTTGATAACTTAGGAAAAGCATTTGGTATTGTAAATTTAAGTGCTACCAAAGTAAAAATTACTACCTCAGATCCTGGCAAATATAATGTATTAGTTATTGGAACAAGAAAAGATAAGGTAGCTGTTGAAGCATGGAAGGGTGTTGAAGTAGAAAAAACAAAAGAAGAAAAAATAAATTATCAAAATAGTTTGAAATATCAAAAATAAAGTTGTATATTAACCAATAAAAAGTTATAATTATATGAATATTATATTCCAAATAGATGGTGGTCTAGGTAAATCTATTATGGCCACAGCAGTAGTAAAAGTTATTAAAAAACGTTATAAAAATGCTAATATAATAATAGTATCAGCTTACCCAGATGTATTTTTAAATAATCCATTAGTTAGTGAAATTTATCAACCCAATCAAATAAATGGTTTATTTAATAAATTTATTAAAGATAAAAAATGTAAAATATTTGTAACTGATCCTTATAGACATAGTGATTTTATTTTAGAAAAACCAATTCATTTATTAAAAACTTGGTGTGAATTATTTGGATTAAAATACAATAATGAACAACCTCAAGTATATCTATCACAACCAGAAATAGATTATTTTACTCCTTACTATAAAACAGATAAACCTATTTTAGCAATACAATCAAATGGAGGTCCAGCAGGTTTAGGATATCAATATACCTGGACTAGAGATATCCCTGAGATTAATATGTTAGAAATTATTGATCATTATAAACATGATTATTCAATTATTCATATTAAAAGAGAAGATCAAAAAACATACGAAGATACAATGCAAGCCTTAGATGGTTTTAGAAGTATAGCTATATTATTACAATTATCTAATAAAAGATTATTAATAGATAGTTTTGCTCAACATATGGCTACGGCTTTAGATATTAAATCTACTGTTTGTTGGGTCCACACAAAACCAGAAATATTTGGGTATAAATTACATGATAATATTAAATCAAACCCATATACTAAAGAACCAAATTTGACTCAGGCAATTTATGCCCCATTTAATTTATCAGAACCTATATCTAATATCCCATATAATGATATGGGAGAAATATTTGATACAAATAAAATTATAGAATCTATAAATAATCAAAAATGATATATTGGTTTACAGGACAACCTGGATCAGGTAAAACAGTTTTAGCAAATTTATTAAAAGAAAATTATCTTCCTCATGCTTATAGAATAGATGGAGATGAAATGAGAGAGCTATTTAAAAACAAAGATTATTCTATGAAAGGTAGAATAACAAATATAGATGCTGCTCAAAAAATAGCTCACTACTTACATAATAAAGGTAAAGATGTAATTGTATCCTTAGTATCACCATATTTAGACCAAAGAGAGGAATTTAAGGAGATAATGGATTGGCAATTACAAGAAATTTTCGTACATTATAATATAGCGGAAACTAGAAGAGGTAGAGAAGAATATCATGTTGTAGATTTTCAAAAACCTATTTTTAATTATTTAGATGTTGATACTACATTTGAAACCCCTGAAGAATCGTTAAATAAAATTTTAAATTATGTCAAAATATAGTATGTTTATAGGTCGTTTCCAACCATGGCATGAAGGTCATCGTTGGTTAATAGATCAAAGATTAAAATTAGGTAAAAAAGTTTGGATAGCAATTAGAAGCTGTGAAAACACAGAAGAACAACCTTGGTACCCAGATCAGGTAAAAAATAATATAGAAGAAAAACTAAAAGATCTTATTAAAAAAGATCAAGTTTTTGTATCAATTATACCTGATATAGACTCTGTTAATTATGGTAGGGGTGTAGGATATGAAATTATAGAACATGTCCCTCCTAAAAAAATAAAACAGATATCAGCTACAAAAATTAGGGAAAAACTAAGAAAAGATGGTAAGTTATAAAAGACACATTGCTAAAACAATTTCATGGAGAGTAGTAGGATCAATAGACACAGTAATCATTTCAGGACTTATAACGGGTTCTTGGGAAGCAGGTTTGGCTATAGGGGGAATAGAAGCTATTTCCAAAATGGTGCTTTACTTCCTACACGAAAGGGCTTGGTATAAATTTAGCAAATTTGGAGTAAATGAAAAAAATAGAACCTAAGATTTATGTTCATGGGTGTTATATAGGTTCTACTGGTTATAATCATCATACAAGAGAATTTTTTAGAGAACTTTCAAAATTTCATCCTGTTAAGGTAAAAAATTTTACTATTGGTAAGTCTTGGACTAAACATAGTGATGAACAACATAATCAAGAAAGTTATATTAGCGACCTTGATAAAAAATTATTAATAGAACAATCATTATGGAAAGATAATAATAAAACTATATTAAAGGATAATCCTATTTATAAAAATTATCCTAACGATTTTGAACATAATGTTAATATAATTTTAGCAGAAGTAGACCATCATTATTTTTATCAAAATTATAAGGGTCCTAAAATAGGATTTACAGTTTGGGAAACAACTAGATACCCACAAACTTTTTTTGATAGATTAAAATATTGTGATCAAGTATGGGTTCCATCTAAATGGCAAAAAGAATGTAGTATTGAACAAGGTATGGATCCAGATAAAATAAAAGTAATACCCGAAGCTGTTGATAGTAATATATTTTTTCCAAATGAAAATGCAACACTACCAGAATATGATGATAATAGATTTAAATTTTTAGTATTTGGTAGGTGGGATTACCGTAAATCAACTAAAGAAATTATAGAAGCTTTTTTAAGTGAATTTAAAAAAGATGAACCCATAGATTTAGTTTTATCAGTTGATAATTCATTTGCTAAAGATAAACTAAGAGATACTGAAAGTAGATTAAAATATTATAATTTAGAAGACCCAAGACTTAAAATTAAACATTTTCCTACTAGAGAAGAATATATAAAATATTTACAAAAAGGTCATGTATTTTTATCTTGTGCACGTTCTGAAGGGTGGAATTTACCTTTAATTGAAGCTATGGCTTGTGGTACTCCTTCTATTTATTCTAATTGTAGTGCACAACTTGAATTTGCTAAAGGTAAAGGATTACCTGTCAAAATTAAGGGTAAAACACAAGCTATAAGAGGTGAGCACACTGCTTATTCCCAATCAGAGTTATCAGGGGAATTTTATGAACCCGATTTTAATGATTTAAAAAAAGTAATGAGGGATGCTTATAAAAATTATTCTAAACATAAAAAAAGAGCATTAAAAGAATCTGTTAGTATTAGGGAACAATTTACTTGGAAAAATGCAGCTAAGATAGCTAGTAATGAATTAAAAGACTTTTTAAACAATTTACCACCTAATAAAATAGAAATTAGTTTTAATTGTGGGCCTAAAGTTGAAGTTTTAGGACAAAATAAAGCAAAATATAAGGTTGAGTTTATAAATGGGTTTAATAATGAAGTAGAACATTCAGATATCATATATAATAATATGTGGACTAAAAGTAATAAAGAATTTTATATCCCTTGGATAATTAAAATTAATAATAAGGTTGTTCATACTTTTAATGTTAAGGGTAAAGATGTAAAAATTAGTTTTGATTCGAAGTCTGTAGGTGATACTTTAGCCTGGATGCCACATGTATTAGAATTTAAAAAAATATATGAATGTAATGTATGTGTTAGTACATTCCATAATGAATGGTTTGAAAATTTAAAAGAATACCAAGATATTAAATTTATAAAACCAGATGTCCCCTATAATGCTTATGCTCATTATAAAATTGGGTGGTTTAAAAAAGATGGTAAATGGGATAATGGTTTAAAAAATCCAATACAACCTAATACTATACCTTTAATTAAATGTATTACTGATATATTAAATGTACCTTTTAGAGAATTAAACTATGGTTTAGATTTTAAACCAGGTAAAAGACCTATAAAAGAAAAATATATTTGTATAGGCCCAAGATCAACAGCGGGTATTAAAGAATGGCCTTATAATAGTTGGAAAAAATTAGCAAGTAAATTATATAAAAAGGGATATAAAATAGTTAATTTATCTTATGAAGGATTTGAGGGCAAAAATATTATTAATAAAAAAGAGTTAGATTGGGAATCAACTTGGAATTATATGCACCATGCTGAAGTATTTATAGGTTTAGGTTCTGGTTTATCATGGGTAAATTGGGCTTTAAATAAACATACTATAATGATAAATAATTTTATCCCCTATGGTTATGAATTTACTAATAATTTAACTAAGATAGAAAACCATAATGTAAATAATAATATATGGTCAAACCCCCATTATGTGTTTGATGCTGGAGATTGGGATTGGGATCCGGAATTTCAGGGAACTAATAAACAACATATAGCTCAAAAATCTATTACTGTACAACAAGTTTATGATTCTGTTATTAATTATTTAAAAAATAAAAATGAATAAAAATAATTTAATAACAATACAATGTCATTGTGATACTAAAGAAAAAATTTCTCTTTTAAATAAAAATATTAAAATATTAAAAAAAGAAAAATTTAAAATTCTAGTTGTATCTCATATTCCTGTAAATCAAAAAATTCAAGATGCAGTAGACTATTTTATTTATGATAAAAGTAATCCTATATTGCATTGGCCAGATAGAGGGATGATTCATTGGATGAAAATTGATTTTGATAAACCTTATAAAGCTATCAATATACTTTTTGATTTTGGGTGGACTACAATTAATCAAATTTTATTAGCGGGCAATTTAGGCTTATCTCTTAATTTTGATTATTACACATTTATTAATTATGATATTAAATTAACTGATAATATTATTAACAGAATGAAAAATCCATTATCTCTAATGAGTAGTAAAGTTATAGATAATAGAGTAGAAGATAAATTTAGATTTCCTAGTTTTATATTTAATATATTTAGTAAAAAAAATTTAAAAAGAATATTACCCTTATTTTCAAAAGAAAAATATATAAATGGATATTATAATGAAAAAAGGAAAATTATACTTTATAGGGATGCAGAACAATATTTTGGGGATGTAATTAAAAACTTCCATTATAAAATTTTTAAAGATAAAGTAGATGAATTAATTACATTAGATGAACCTGATATGTTAAATTATAGTCAACATAAAGAATTTAAAATTTTACTTCAAAATGATAATACCCATCCAACCGTTCATCCATCTCCCCATAGTGCTAAAGCCTTAATTTATAATAATACTTCTAATGGGTTTGATTTTATAGTAAATGATACCATATTAAAAATAACAGATGAAAAAAAATTAATAATCTTACCTAAGATTAAAAAAATAGGGTATATGTATAATAGCAATTATGTTGACTTAATAAATGATTATAAAAAATCAGATTATGTTAATATAAACTACGAGGAATTGTGGTAATTTAAAAATAAATTAATATTTATAAATAAAAATCAAATGAGTAAAAAACAAAAGTTATCAAAAGAAGAATTAGAAATTCTACAAAGTTATCAAAAACAACAAAACCAAATTACATTTAATTTAGGTCAAGTTGACATTCAAAAAGCTATATTGGATGGGCAAAGAGGAGCTATATTAGAAGAATTAGCTGATCTACAAGAAAAATCCAATAAAACTGCTAAAGAACTACAGGATAAATATGGTGAAGGAAACATCGATTTAAAAACTGGAGAAATGACGCTATCAAAATAGTTTTTTGAAAGAAGTTTTAATATTTATAATAAAACAATATTAAAATAATATAATAAAATGGCAGAAACATTAATATCTCCAGGTGTATTAGCAAGAGAAAACGATCAATCTTTTGTTACTGCACAACCAGTTGAAAGAGGTGCGGCAATTATAGGTCCAACAGTAATAGGCCCAGTTGAAAGACCTACATTAGTTAGTTCATTTAGTTCATACCAAGCTATATTTGGTGGTGCTTTAAAAAGTGGTTCAAATGAATATTCATATTTTACTTCTATAGCAGCAAATCAATATTTCCAAAATGGTGGAACTTCATTATTAGTAACAAGAGTAACTTCAGGGTCATTTACTTCTGCTACTTCTACAACGATTCAAAATAATGTAGAATCATCTACTAGTGGTTTATTTGGTAATATTTTAAGTGGAATGGCAGCCAACCAAGGTAGTGGTTCAGCTGCTCCAGCAACCTATACAGGTGTAGCTCTTAATACAGATAGTGGTGCGGGATCAGGTGCCCAAGTTCAAGTTGTAACTAGCAATTCTAATGGAATTTTAATTATTGGTACTTTAACTTTAGGTAGTGGTGGTACAAGTTTAGTTAATGGTACTTATACCGTAAGTTTAGCTGGTGGAAGTGGAACAGGTGCAACTGCAACTGTTGTTGTTGGTGGTGAAGCTGTTTCTTCTGTAACTGTAGTTGGAGTTGGTAGTGGATTTGCAGTAGGTGATGTATTAACTATTGCAGGTAGTGATTTAGGAGGTAGTGGAACTTATTCATTAGGTGCTTTAACTCAACCACAAATACTAACAGAAGTTCAATCAATTATAGTAACTGAAGATGGAGCAGGTTATGCTGCAGGTGATGCAGTAAGTATTACAGCAGGAGATATAGGTTCTCCTAGTGTTGCCCCAGTAATAACTTTAACTGATGCAATGATTGAAAACCAATCAGCTTTCGAGTTGGAAACAATTTCAGAGGGTACTATAATGAACAATACATTCCCATTAGGTTCAGATACAGGTGGTGTTAATCTACCAGGTGGTGCATTAGTAAGCGGATCTGTAGACAATTTAAGATGGGAAATTTTAAGTGCTAATACAGCTTCAGGTGTATTTTCATTAGCTATTAGAAGAGGTAATGATGATACTAATAATAAAGTTATTTTAGAACAATATAATAATATTTCATTAGATCCATTTGCTCCTAATTATATTTCAAGAGCAATTGGTGATGTTTCAACCACATTAGTAACTCAAGGTGGTGATACATACTTACAAGAATCAGGATCATTCCCTAATGTATCTAATTACGTAAGAGTAAAATCAGTAAATGCTGCTACACCAAATTATTTTAACAATAACGGTATAGCTAAAAATGAATTTACAAGTTCAATACCAATAGTTGGTTCAGGTTCATTTGATGGAGCTGTAGGTTCAAACATTCCAGTAGGAAGAGCTGCTAATTTTTATCAAAATATTAGTGCAACTGATACTCAAGGATTAGTAGGTAGTGATTATACAAATGCAATAGCATTATTATCTGACACAGATAGTTATCAGTATAATGTAATATCAGTACCTGGATTAAACTTTCAAGATCATTCAACTCAAGTTAATAGTGTAATGAATAATACTATTGCAAGGGGAGATGCAATTTCAGTAATTGATTTAGTAAGATATAACCAACCAATAGGTACAGTAACTACTCAGGCTGCATCTATAGATAATAGTTATTCAGCGGCTTATTGGCCTTGGTTACAAACAGTAGATCCAAATTCAGGCCAATTAGTATTCATTCCAGCTTCAACATTTATACCAGGTGTTTATGCCTTTACGGATGCATCAGCAGATCCATGGTTTGCTCCTGCAGGTATAACTAGAGGAGGAATGGGACAAGTTGTTAGAGCTGAAAGAAGATTAACTTCAACTAATAGAGATACTTTATATGAAGCAAATGTTAATCCAATTGCTACATTCCCACAACAAGGAGTAGTAGTGTTTGGACAAAAAACATTACAAAAAGCAGCTTCTGCATTAGATAGAGTAAATGTACGTAGATTATTAATTACCCTTAAAGATTTTATTTCTCAAATTGCTGATAATTTAGTATTTGAACAAAATACAATAGCTACAAGACAAAATTTCTTAACACAAGTTAATCCGTATTTAGAATCAGTACAACAAAGACAAGGATTGTATGCATTTAAAGTAGTAATGGATGAAAGTAATAATACACCAGATGTAATAGATAGAAATGAGTTAGTAGGACAAATATTCTTACAACCAACTAGAACAGCTGAATTTATTATGTTAGATTTCAATGTATTACCAACTGGAGCAACATTTCCGGCATAAAAATTAAAAAATAGAATATTTATAATAAAATAAGAAAATAA
>CEPH01051054.1_pt1 | contig 10126 bp, 24 predicted proteins | sample 530571 | NCBI WGS metagenome assembly CEPH01 (sample SAMEA2620413, study PRJEB7988) | marine metagenome | biome: marine biome (ENVO:00000447); feature: surface water layer (ENVO:00002042); material: "saline water (ENVO:00002010), including plankton (ENVO:xxxxxxxx)" | depth 5 m | reverse complement strand
TTTATTTATAATTTTAAATTAAAGAATAGATTTCATAAAAATACAATTAAAGAGTTCTAGCAACATATTTAGACCATAATTCGTTCATATTGCTGTGTTCTATTAATTTTTCATTCTTAAAATCTACTTGCCAGATTTTTACCATTAGATCATTATTCTTAAAGTAAACATCATATCTGTAAGATAAGTCTCCATGACGGTGAGGTCCTTCTGTTAATCTAGCACCACCAGCTCTTCCATCTTTTGCTACATAACAAAAAGCTGCAGCATACTCGTCAGCTTCAAAACGTGGAAATTGCCAAGCTGATTCTTTAGCTTTATTAATCATTTGTAAAGCATTAGCAGGGTAACCATCGTAATGATAGTAAACACTAAATGCACCATGCTTATCCTTAAAAGTGTAACATGCTCTAGTTGACATTGTTATCCTTTCTAAAAGATTGAGATAATCTTTCTGATGTTTTTCTTTCTTCTCTTGCCTCTAACCAGTTTATAATTGCAAGTAAAAGAACACCTACAAAGATAATAAATAAACCAGCCAATATTAATAACTCAAACAACATATCTTTCTCCTTTTTAATTAAGTAGTAGGCACCTGGCAGGACTCCACTAGGATTTTAACACCTTGGTTTTAAACTGGCGTGATCAGCGCCTACTACTATTTAAGTGGTAACCGACAGTATCGTAAAACGGCCAGGCGGTTACCACACATCCTTTCTTTCCTATAGGGTTATAGCCACAAAGAATAAACTCTGTGGCTATAATTATAGAATAAATTAAAATAGTCATAATTAAACAACTATTTTAAATCGTAAGTTGCTTTAGGCGTCTTATTAGGCGCACCAGCAGCATCGATAACTTCGACTGCAATAAATCCTCTTTCTCTATCCCAATCAAGATCAATAGTCTTTCCACCAGCTTTTAAAAATTCTCTAATTTTCATGCCAGTTTTGTATAGACTAAATCTCTTGTATCCACCAGATCCTTCTCTTTTAGGATTTTTTGGAACTTTGATTTGGATTTTAGCATCTCTATCATACTTATATGTACCCTTAAATACTTTAGGATCCATAGCCTTACTTTTTACTTTAGCCTTAGGTTTAACTACTTCTGACTTTCTAGTCTTAGGAGTTACCTTAGGTTTTGTAGCCAAGTTAATAGACATAACACTTTCTCCTTTCTATATTTATTTAATATATTTACTATATAAGCAACCAATTTAGATAATTAAACAAGAAAATCAACCTTGCGAGCAACCTCGGGTATTGGCGGTATTGGCATAAAAATAGTACCAATACCAGTTATTATTATTGATATACTTGAATAATAATCGAAAAGGTATTGGTATTGGCTATTTTAATATTTTTTCATTTTATTTATTTGAAAAATATTTTCCTTATTAGAATAACGTGAATAAAATAATTAACATAATTATTAAAAAAACAAAATCTTTGAATATAAATATCATGGAGATATTATCTTTTATACTATTATTTTAAAGGAAGTACAAGTATCTTAATTATTCATTCCTATTTATTTCAAGTATTGATACCACACCAGATATGGTATTTGCTACATTTGCTGTAATAGATAATGTTTGGCTTTCTTCAAGGACCAACGGTCCATCTATCATATTAACATGAGTATTAGACGTAACATCTTGTATTGATGTTTTAAAATTATTTGTTGTATTATTAGATGTAATAGTAACCAAAGTATTTGCACCTTCGTTAGTTACTTGAACAGTCTTGATCAAGGCTCTTGAATCACTAGGAGTTGTGTAAACAAGATTGGATCCAGTATTCGCTAAAGCAAACATTTCGTTTTTAAATATATTTGCCATTTATCCTAAAAACCAAGTTTTTCTTTCTTCATCATTAGATTGGTCTACTTGAAATGTTGAATTAAGAATTTTTATCATATCTTGTAAATCTTCAATTAATTGATCAAAATCAATTTTATTATATTCTTCTGGTGCTGTATTTAATCGTGACGTAGGTATCTTTGCCATAGCTTACACTAATCTAAAAAATTTTAAAAGTACAACAAAAACTACGTGTTTAGTTTTCTGTTTCTTCTTTTATTTCTTGCGCAACTTCATTAATCTTTTTTTGAATTTGCACCATTTCAATCGTTACCGAGCCATTAGCTAGTAATTCAGAAGCCCATTTAGCCTCCAGGTTTCGCTTCTGGCTCAACTTTTGTTCCAGATTGCTCATTCCATTCCTCCACTGTTAGTGTGTTTATGTTATCTGGTAAATAGTTGGTCATATCCTCCCATCTAAAAGTTGTTATAGGCTCATTCCAAAGAGCCTTGACAGCTTTATCCAGGTTATCGCTTTCAACTAGGCCTTTAGCATAGTATCCATAGCGCCTAAATTGAAAAAACACTAACATTTATGTTAGGGCTAACATATTTTTATCGTTTTGTAAAGGTTATTTATACCACTCGGGTACTTGATTTTTCCAGGTCGCAAACTCTTTCTTATGAGCCTTGTAAAAAGTTCGATAAGCATCAACAGTATCTTTTCTTTTACATTCGTCTGGCATACATTGAGGTGGTTGCGTAAAGTTACCTATCTCGATATTCTTAGGAAATTGATAGATATGTTGAATTAGTTTTTTATAAGTATCATGGACTTTATCATATCTTTTAGTGTATTCTTTACAAAGAGCACACCACAAATGTAATAGCCACCTATAATTATCTTTATTTAATCTACACCATATAGCGCATGGATGATTGTAATATGCAGCTCTATATAAGATATTTTCTTTTTCGTCAGGTAAAACCCAATATTTAACCATAGTTTTACCATTCGTGGATACTCGACTTTCTACCTCGCCATCTAAAATTCTATGAGCAGTAGAGAGCAGTTGTGCGTATTCAACAATCATTTTAGTTACGTGTTTATCGCAATGATACTCGGCGCACTTATCAGTATGAAAGTCTAAATAAAAAATATTCATTTTCTTCTATTTATAATAAAATAAGCAATTAATAGACCAATTAATAAACAGCCAATATTATAGAAAAACATTAATAAACCATACTCGAATGTAATCATTTTAACAATTTAGTTATTTCATCTCTTAATTCTCTTAATTTACAACGTACTTGATAATCTTTTTGAAAATAATAAGCTGGATTATTCTGATCAAAGGTCTTTGTATCTATGTAAACTGCAAAATGTTCAGCATATTTAAGTGGTAGATTTTGACCATTGCCATGATATTTACGTGTACCACGTCCTTTTACTCTTATCTTGTATCTGTCTTTGTTTAAGAATTGTCTTAATAATAGTATAAAATGCCTACCATTTTGAGTGTTAGGAATTTTATAAAAATAATGTACGAATGATTTTTGATTCTTTTTACTTCTAAATGTCATTTTATCCTTTCTAAGTCTTTCTGTGCTTGTCTTATAGTTTGATACCATCTTCGTGTATATGATATTTTATTTAATTTTTTAATCAAAGTCTTCAATTTTATTTTTCTTATTTTACCATCACCTTTTGTGTAATAAACATTTACATCAGATACAGGTTTATTCATTACTTCTTTACTGAAATTTCTCTTTTTTATAATCATTCTAAACTAACAAATACAACCTATAAAATTACTATTACTATTATTCATCATATGAATATTTATTGATTCTACATAAGTTGTTAACTTTAATCGCAAAATATCACAAAGATCAAAACAAGATAAATCTTGTAATAATACCACATCTTTAAGCATTTTTTCTGTAACTGGTACTAATTGATATAAACCATCATTAAAAATAATTAAATCCATTAGAATAAAATTACACCTGTTATAAAACCTAAAATAAATAAAACTATCTCACGTCTGTAATATAAAGACCAGATATCAAATTTACTTTTGATCTTGCTCAAATAAGACATTACCTTTTTCGTCTGTAACTTTATAAACATTCTCAACCTCCCTATTAAGATCATCTTTATAAAAAGTATCTGAAACTGATTCTATACCATATTCTTCGATATAGTCAGAAACAATTACTTGTGCGGTATCGTTATCTTGACAAGCTTGTATAAAAGATTCCTTATTAGCATTAAATTCTTTCTCATCGACTACATTTAATTCGATTTCGCAAGGAACTCTCATATTAAATTTTACTTTTAATTTTGCCACAATTTCTCCTTTCTAGCACCAGGCGGTAAAGCTAAGATTAAGGAGCAAACCGCCTGATGGATTTGAGTTAGTTATGTCATAATAACCTCCTCTCGTCCGAGCTATAACTACATAAGACTTAATATAAATACTATTAATAAATATTCCATAATACAATAATCGTTACCACTGTGATAACAGTTTTGTATCTACTAATACTACATTTCCGTAGATATTTCGTCTGTTTATGTCATTAGTATCACGAGCATCTTCTGGATGTTTTTGACTATAACTATGCCAATAATTTCGATATGCCATAGTAGCTTTTTGATTTAATTGAGCATTATTTTTACTTAATGCATTTTCGTCACAAAGCATTTCGTAGTTTTTTCCATCCCATCTAGCTTGTGATACTTCAACAGTATTATCGTGTATAATAGCTCTAACATGTTCCCAATCTATATTTTTAATATGATCAAAGGCAATATGAAAACCTGTCTTGAGTATTATTATATGTTTAGTGGACACTAACTTTTACCTCCTCTCTAAGTACTACCTTGAGCTTTTCGTATACAGAAATTGGTATATCTAACTGATAAAGCTCGTTATTGTCGTGTTGAAATAATATACGCCAACTATCTATTCTCAAACGAATTGAAAATAAAATTGGCCATTCTTGATCTTTCTCGTATCTTGCAACATCTTCGAACTCATGTTCTTTAAAATGACGTGGCCAATTATTAGCACGAGCAATCGCATTTGAGTATATTAATTGATCTCTATCAATTACTAAAGTATTCATGTGCGACCGTCAAGTATATCTCGTAACTCGTCTAGCATATCGCCAGAATCATCGAAGTCAGATACATCTAAATCTACAGATGAAGCCACTTCTTTATCAGACATATCATGAGCAGATATTTTATCTTCTTCTTTCCAACCGTTAGGCGGAGTATTTTCTTTATTTACTTCTTTGATAATCTGACTTAATTTCTTAATAGTCATACTTTCCTTTCTATTTTTAAATTAATTTTAAATTTTATAATTTTTAAAAAGTTAAGAAATACAAGAAAATTTTCAACGATACTTACTATATAAAAGAGTTAAACCGTTGAAATAAACCGGTCCTACGTCACACTTTTTTAGTGGATTGTAAACTCTTTCTCTATATTTTCTAAATATCTTAAAATTGGCTGAGATGTTTCAGTTGCGTGATAATCTATAAATTCTAACATTGGCATTCTGCTTACGCAGAATTCAAAGAAGCGATTGATCCTTGGAAAATATGGTGGAGAATCAAATGTAGAATAATTAATTGATTTAACTAATTTGGAATCTTTTTCTTTGTAAAGTATTTTAACATTAAAGTTTTGACCTGGCATAGAATACATTTCTGTAATTAAATCCATTTCTATTTTTTCTTTATCAAACATGTTTGCCTACTGGTTTTTTTTGAGGTATAATTATTTCATAAGGTGTACAATCAAATTTAATGTAAATTCCATGTTTATTGCTTTCTTCTCTACCTATCTCTTTTATCTTTCTATGTGATTCTTGATAACCTTCTAACATACAAGAATATGAATCATTAAATGTAACAGGCCAAGTGTGAGCTGGCATGCATATATTTTCTACTGATGAACACATTACAAGAGATAAAATAAATTCTTTCATAATCAAAGTATAACATTATTTATACTTTAAAACATCTTATAATTGTATTTCTTAAAATTTTGTTATTGAGTAGAATAGAATAATACTCTTCTGTAAGCTCTGCAACTCTTTCTTCACCATGTGGTGCGACCTTAAAGTCATTTAATGTCATAATGATATGAAAAATCTCGTGAAACAACGTGCGTCCTAAAATTCTTTTTGTAAGACCTTTTCTTATTGTTAGAAGATTATCATTATAATGATAGACAGCATAATCTTCTATGTCTTTAAATTTAACTTTAATAACTTTGTTTTTGTATTTTATTTCACGTAGTTTCATAGGGCCAATTTCTTGGCCCTATAATAACATTATCTAGACAACATTCTACTTCTAATAGAGGCGTTATTTACTTGAGTATCAAGACCTATACCACCGCCGGCTGCTTTACCATTATGATATGCGGCTCTATCTCTTATATTCATATTGCTTTTTTTCTGTACAATACGAACACCTTGCGTTTTAAGCCAATCAGTAATAGCTTTTTGCTCGTTTTTATACACCATAGGTAGACCATCTGGATTTTCTATACCTTTATATTCTGGTACTAATAAAAGCCATTTGTCTTTTATTCTTTTTGATAATCGAGAAGCACAGCCTAATTTAAAAGCTTGTTTCATTCGATTTATCTCTGATTTACTACCAGGCACTGTTTCGAACTCTTTATCTGCAAGTCTTACTACAGTATTTATAAAGTAATCGCACATTGATTTAGCCACTATACGATTAGATTTTCTTCCTACGAATGTAGCAGTCTTAACTTGACGATACTGTTCATTCATTCGAGAAGAACTATACATTTGACAAAAGTATAATTTAGCAGTTGCTGATTGTATCCAGCCACGCCAATTATCTCTTTCGACATCAAATGACTCTTTCTCGATAGGTTCTACCACTGTGTCGTCTTTTACATCCGACATAGATAGATTATGTTCTGAAAGTAACTTTTGAGCTTTCTCTGCCGCAAGCATGGCTTCGTTTTCTGATGCGCCATTCTCTTGTGACATCTTTAAAAGTTTTTGTATACGTTTCAGAATACTCTCTTTTTCTTCTGGCATATTTCTCCTTTCTTATTATTACTTGATTATTATTACTTTATATATTTTTAAATCTTATTCGACAAGATTTTCTTTATTGTGTTCCAATCTTTCGCTATCGCTAATTCACTAAACCTTTCTCTTGTAACACCTTTAGCCAATTCTTCTCCATCTATGCCGTTAAATAAAAAAATGTCTCTATCTTTTTTCACTATAATGTAGACAAGACCTCCGTAGTAGGTATAAGACTTGTGCCATGCGATTTGCTCTATACTCAATTTTAACTTTAATTTGGTTTTTTCTCTTTTGGGGGACTGCAAATATTTTCCTTCCAACCAACCAGTCTGACCATTTGAACAGTAGTGCACATCCGGTATACCACGTTCAATCTGTGTCTCAATTCTCTGAATAAAAAAATTATTTAGTTTAGTCCGTATTACTTGCCAAATTCTCTTTTCCATCAAACTTACATACTGGTATGGCTTTCATTTTATGTAAATTCTTCTTTCTTATTTCAAGATACTTTTCATATCCTGCTTCGGTTGGCCTATCCATAAGATGTTCTATTTGTTTATAAGTTAAGCCTAATTGTGTAGTATCTGTTCTACCATCTGACCATAACCCATCTGTAGGTTCAGCCATTTGTATTTCTTCTAAAATATTTAAATGTTTACCCATATCCCATATTTGAGATTTAGTGCAGTCAGCTATAGGAGATATATCAACACCACCATCACCATATTTTGTATAAAAACCAACACCAAAATCTTCAATTTTATTTCCTGTACCAACTACAATACCGCTTGTACTTGCAGAGATTTGATATAAAGTCATCATTCTAAGTCTAGCTTTCGAATTAGCTAAACCTAAATCTGAAGTAAATTTTTTATCAATTAATGTATTTTCAAAATTTAAAAAAGTATTTGTTAAATCAATATTTACAGAATAAGCATTTGTAAATTTACGTGACAACCAATCTGCATGTCTTAAAGATAGTTCATGATGCTCGGGCCTTTGAGAAATTGGCATAGAGGCAACTAATGTTTTTATACCAGTTAAGCCACATATTGTGCTTACAACAGAAGAATCAATACCACCTGATACGCCTACTACTAAACAATTTGCTGGTGTATCCATTGTTTCAACATAATCTTTTATCCAATCTCTAATTATATCTATTCTTTTTCCAGTATTCACCAAGTATCTCCTATCGGTATATATCTTACATCATTATTTAATTTTAAATACCTAAATGGATCAATTACAGTAGAACCAGGTTTAAAATAAAAATGTTTAAATGCTTCATGTTTAGTTCCTATAAAAAATAATTGCGGTTCAGTTTCCCATGAATTTTTTTTAGAAACATCTTCCATATTCATAGAATCAACATAAGGATCCCACATTGTAACTTTTTCTCCCTTTTCTTCTAAAATGTTTTTAAGTAAAATAGATGGACTACCAACAATCATATTAGTTTCTGGTTTAAAACATTTACCAAGTATATTTATTTTCTTTTCAAATTTTTCAGAAATAATTAAATCAGCAAGCCACTCTGTTTGTTTTTCTCTTTGTTTCATAATATTATCATACCAATTAAATGACAAATTTAATTTTCGAGCTAAATAACTGAGAGCTATATTATCTCTTGGATGACAACCCCCTCCATCTCCCATACCACCATTTAAATATTTAGGTGATATAATTCTGTCTGTACAAAGAGAAAGAGCTTTAGTCACATCATCAACATTAGTATTTGGCATGTAATGACAAGTTTCCATAATTGTATTAATCATTGCAATTTTAGTTGATATAAAAGTATTGTATACAACTTTAATAAGTTCTGCATTTTCTAAAGTTGTTTCGTGAAATGGAGAATTATTAATTGTTCTGTAAAATTCTTTCGCTTTTTCTGCTGCTTTTTTATCGTCAACACCAAATAAAATTATTTCAGAATTTAGAAAATCGTTAATAGTTGTTCCCATAGCAATAAAAAATGGATTATAACAAAGTTTTGTATGTTTTCCTAAAATAGGTTTTATCTCTCTTCTAATTGTGCCTGGTAAAACAGTAGAAATAATTACCACAATTTTATCCTCTCCATTTTTTTCTATTTCTTCAGAGAGATTCATTATACCTTCTTTTAAATATTTATAATCAAAGTCTGCTCTTTCTTCTGGAATTCTAGTAACTCCCTCATATTTTTCAGTGTGAGGTGTTTGAATTGGCACAAAAATTATTTCGCTATTTTTTACTATTTCTTCAACAGGTTTAATTTGTATTTTTGATTTATTTAATAATTCTTGTGCGCCTTCTTCTCTGTAATCTAAAGTTTTAAATCTTATGTTTCTTAAAGTTCGATCACTTATATCAGTACCAAAAACTGTATGTCCTTTATCTTCAATTGCTAATGCGACAGGTAAACCAAGTTTACCTAAACCAATAAATCCTATATTCATATCTATTTAATCGTACCCCAATTATCTCCTTTCTCTAAATCTACTTTGAGAGGTACACTTAAATTTACAGCATTTTTCATCAAATGTATAGCTTCGTCCACACATTTTTGTTGTAACAAATCAGCACTAAAATCTAATTCATCGTGCACTGTCAACTTTAAATCTATTTCGTCTAATAAACCTGCTTGCCATATTTTTAACATTGCAGATTTAGTAATATCTGCGGAAGAACCTTGTATTAAAGCATTTAAAGCAGTATGAGTATAAGCTCTTTTAAGTTGTTGTTTAGGATATTGAGCATGTGCTTCTGATAATGGATATGCTTTCTCTCCCCACATATCTCTTGGTTCCCATAACTCAAATCTTCTTTTACGACCTAAAATAGTTTTTATAAATCCTCTATTACTTGCAACATTAGATACTTGTTTAGATAATTCTTGAACAAACGGCACTTTAGTGTGATATTTATTAAATAAATCATATGCAGTTTCTTCGTCTAGACCAAGTTCATTTGCTAATTTTTTTTTACCCATACCATAAAACAATCCTAAATTAATAGTTTTAGCTTGTTTTCTAGGAATATTAGCCATAGTTGCAACCATTGTATGAAAGTCTGTATCCGAATTTTCGTTAAAAGCATCTCTTACATCATTCGCAGAGCTTATATTTTTAAGACTAGCATAATGTACTAAAACTCTAGGTTCTTGTTGACTATAATCTGCACAAATCCATTCGTGATTTTCTTCGGGTACAAATAAACTTCTGATCATCGGACCAAGCTC
>CEPH01017146.1_pt1 | contig 10154 bp, 8 predicted proteins | sample 530571 | NCBI WGS metagenome assembly CEPH01 (sample SAMEA2620413, study PRJEB7988) | marine metagenome | biome: marine biome (ENVO:00000447); feature: surface water layer (ENVO:00002042); material: "saline water (ENVO:00002010), including plankton (ENVO:xxxxxxxx)" | depth 5 m | reverse complement strand
CGGCGCAGCTGATCCCAGGTCATGTCTGCGTGCTCGAGCGGACGCGGGCGCACCTCCACGAGGGAGCGAGCGGTGAGAGTCAGGGAGGCGTGAGGCGACAGGATGTCGAACGAGGTCACCCGCGTGCCGAAGTAGTCGACGTACTGGTTCACCGACGTCGACGGTTCGATGTCGAGCGAAGCGCTCAGCACGAACTGGCTGTCGGTGGAACCCGGCAGCATCCGCGCCTCGTTGTACGAGGCCGAGACGTCCCCCTGGTACGCGAAGGCCGTCTGGTGTTCGATGCGCAGGCGCTTCATGAGATCTCTCCGATCCAGCTCGGCTCAGCCTGCGTCGGGAAGAAGCGCTGGCGGATCGCCTCCGACGCCTCGCGGGTGACGACCTGCACGCGCTCCATCTCCTCGGGAAGATCGCTGAGGATGTCGGCGACGGGCTTGTACTCGAGCTCGTTGCGGATCCGGCCGAGCGCTCGCAGAACGCTGCTGGAGTGCCCGACGCGGTCGGCACGCGGATCGATGGCCGACATGCACGCCTCTGCCTGCTGGATCGAGTAGATGATCGAGCGCGGGAACAGGCGGTCCAAGAGCAGGAACTCGGCGGCGTTGCGCGCACTCGGGATGCCCCGATAGGTGCGCAGGTATGCCTCGTAGGCGCCGCACGACCGCAGAATCGTCGTCCACGACGGACCGGATGCCTCGGTCAGCGACCGCGTGGCAAGGAGCCGAGCGGTCATGTCGGCCCGCTCGATGCTGCGCCCGAGTGTGAAGAACTGCCACGACTCATCCCGGCTCGTCGACGAGTCCACGACTCCGACCGCGAGCGCGGCGCGCTCGCGGGCCCACTGGAAGAAGTCGTGCACCTTGTCGGTCTGCAGACGCCGCGGCATCCGGGAGTTGGTGGTGTTGAGGCACTCCCAGAGCTCGGTCGAGACGATCTCCCGGGCCCGGCGTGCGTTCTCGCGGGCGGATGCCACCGAGTAGGCGATGCTCGAGGGGTTCATCCGGTCGACCGCGAGCCGCTGCAGCACGTCGTTACGCCCGACGACCTCGAGGCCGTCCGGCGGAACGGAGCCCATGACGCTCAGGAGCGACCGGCACGCGGTGTCTTCGTCGATCCAGGGATCCTCCAGCAGGAGCTGGAGGTGCACGTCGAGGATGCGGGCAGTGCCGTCCGAGCGCTCGATGTAGCGTCCGATCCAGAAGAGGCTCTCGGCGATGCGGCTCAGCATGGCGCACCATCCTGGGCCTGCTGCTGCTGTTGCTCTTGCTGCTCGGTGTGCGTGCGGGGACGATCCTGTGGCGAGTGCGTCGGCTCGGTCTGCTCGGGATAGATGATCGGGATCGCCTCGGTGACGGACGCCTGATCGGCGACGAGCCCGGCTAGACCGTGACCCTGCCCGTACTCGACGTGCGGCGGAGCATCGCCGCCGACGATCCACGTGTCTTTGGATCCACCGCCCTGGCTCGAGTTGACGACGAGCTGCCCCTCCGGCAGCGCCACGCGGGTGAGACCACCCGGGAGCACCCACACTTCGTCGCCGTTGTTGACGGCGAACGGACGCAGGTCTGCGTGCCGTGGCCGCACCCCGTCCTCCACGAGAGTCGGGATGGTCGAGAGCATGACGACCGGCTGGGCGATCCAGCCGCGCGGGTCGGCAAGCAGGCGCTTGCGAAGCTTCTCAAGTTCGGCAGGCGAGGCATCCGGGCCGACGACGAGACCCTTCCCGCCCGAGCCATCGACTGGCTTCACCACGAGCTCGTCGAGACGGTCCAGGACCTCCTCGAGCGCGTTCGGATCCTCGAGGCGCCACGTGTCGACATTCTTGAGGATCGGCTCTTCGGCGAGGTAGTACCGGATCAGGTCGGGCACGTAGGTATAGAGCAGTTTGTCGTCGGCGACGCCGTTGCCCACGGCGTTGGCGATCGTGACGTTGCCCAGGCGCGCTGCCAGCAGCAGGCCGGGAGCTCCGAGCATGGAGTCGGCGCGAAACTGCAGCGGATCGAGGAAGTCGTCGTCGACCCGACGGTAGATCACGTCGACGCGCTGCGGTCCACGGGTCGTGCGCATGAAGACCTTGCCGCCGATGCATACGAGATCCCGGCCTTCGACGAGCTCGACGCCCATGAGCCGGGCAAGCAGGGTGTGCTCGAAGTACGCCGAGTTGTAGACACCGGGGGTGAGGACGACGACGTTCGGGTCCTCGATGCCCGGGGGCGCCGAGGCACGAAGCGCGCCCAGCAGCTTGTTCGGATAGTCACCGACCGGGCGCACCCGCATCGACACGAACAGCTCGGGCAGCGTCTGGGCCATCACCCGCCGGTTCGAGATGACGTAGCTCACGCCGGATGGCACACGAACGTTGTCTTCGAGCACGCGCATCTCGCCGTGCTCATCACGGATGAGGTCGATCCCCGAGACCTGGATGCGCACTCCGTTGGCACTGTGAATCCCGGCAGCCTGCCGGTAGTAGTACTGCGAGGACGCGATGAGCGCGGCTGGCAGCACTCCGTCACGCACGCAGTGCTGCCGACCGTACGCGTCATCGAGGAACGCTTCGAGGGCCCGGACGCGCTGCGAGACTCCAGCCTCCACACGCGACCACTCGTCGTAGGGGATGACACGGGGCACAGCATCCAGCGGGAAGGGGCGTTCCTCACCCGCGAAATCGAACGTGACGCCTTGCGCGAGGTACGAACTCGCAAGCGAATCGGTGCGGCCGCGCAGCTCCTCTTGGGTCATCTGCGCGAGCGCCTGGTAGAGCTCGCGGTACGCCCGCCGCGACTCGGCCGACCCATCCTTTGCCGGCGCTGACGCGAACATCTCATCGAAGGGCGGGACGCCCGACGATGTCTTCCGCGTCGATGCGGTGGAGCCGTATCCGTCGAACAGGTCACCCATGGGTCGAGCCTAGTCGCGGCCGTGTTGCACGGGTGTTTCCTTCTTTCGGATTCCTTACGGACGGGCCGCACCCCCTCCGAACGCGGTTAGCCTCGGGAACGTGGGTGACACCCGACGCAGGCAAGACACCGCCGTCGCCGCTCTCGCAGGAGCCGCCGCGGCGATCCTCGGTGCGGGCCTGGGAGAACTCTCGGCGGTCTTGTTCGCTCCGGCATCCAGCCCGTTCGCCGTCATCGGCGGGGCGATCATCGATGCCGCGCCGCCGTGGGGCAAGGACCTCGCGATCGCCCTGTTCGGGACGAACGACAAGATCGCTCTGCTGACGGGCATCGGAATCGTCCTCGTGCTGCTGGCGGGAGTGGCCGGCATCCTGCAGCTGCGCAAGCCCCCGTGGGGCCTGGTCATTCTCGGCGCGTTCGGTGTCGTGGGCGCTGTCGTCGCCCTCACCCGCAGCGATGCCAGCGGGATCGCTTGGCTTCCCTCGGTCATCGCAGGCGTCGTTTCGGTCCTTGCGCTGCACTACCTCATCCGGGTACTGCGGCGCAGTGCGGCGCGCGATGACGAGGCCACCGACACGGATGCCGACACTCGACCGAGCCGCCGCCAGGCACTCGTGTGGATGGGCGGCGCAACCGCGGTCGGCGTTATTGCGGCAGTCGCCGGAAACATCGCACGCGGCGGGGCGCGAGCGGTGACGACCGTGCGCGACGCGTTGAAGCTGCCTGCGCCCGCGACGACCGCCCCGCCAATACCCGCGGGCGCCGAGCTCGACATCCAGGGGATCACGCCCCTCATCACGCCGAACGCCGACTTCTACCGCATCGACACTGCCCTGGTGGTTCCGCAGGTCGATCCTGCGACGTGGAGTCTTCGCATCCACGGCATGGTCGAGGAAGAGGTCGAACTCACCTGGGACGAACTGCTCGCGCTGCCGCTGGATGAGAGCACGACGACACTCACGTGCGTCTCGAACAACGTCGGCGGTGACCTCGTCGGCAACGCGGTATGGCTGGGTTACCCCATCCGCGAGCTGCTCGCCCGGGCTCGCCCGACGGCGGATGCCGACATGGTGCTGTCGACGTCGGTCGATGGGTTCACCGCGGGGACGCCACTGGAGGCGCTCACTGACGATCGCAATGCGATTCTCGCCATCGGCATGAACGGCGAGCCCCTTCCACCCGAGCACGGCTTTCCGGTGCGGATGGTCGTACCCGGGCTCTACGGATACGTATCGGCCACCAAGTGGGTCGTCGATCTCGAGGTCACGCGGTTCGATCAGGCCGAGGGCTACTGGACCCCGCGCGGCTGGTCGGAACTCGGCCCCATCAAGCTGCAGTCCCGTATCGATGTGCCCCGCTCGGGCGTCACCGTGCCCGCCGGCCAGACCGTCATCGCGGGCGTGGCGTGGCAGCAGCACGTCGGGGTAGCCGGCGTCGAGGTGAAGATCGATGACGGCCCGTGGCAGCAGGCAGAGCTTGCCACCGCGATCTCCGACGACACGTGGGTGCAGTGGAGCATCCCGTGGAACGCGACGGATGCCGGTCAGCACACCATCCGGTGCCGCGCCACGAACGTCAACGGCGAAACGCAGACATCCGATCAGGCCCCGCCGGCTCCGAACGGTGCGACCGGTTGGCACACCATCATCGCCAACGTCGCGTAGCACCCGCTTCCCGCATCCACCCCGTCCGCCGAACCCACACCTTCCGCGCCGAACCCACACCTTCCGCGCGCCAGAACGTGTGGGTTCGGGCAGGATGCTGTGGGTTCGCGCCTCGGGACAGGCCGGGCGCGGGGGTCACGCAGCGAGGACGAGTTTGAGCTGCTCGACTGCCCAGTCGATCTCGGTGGCACGGATGACGAGGGGCGGTGCGATCCGGATGGTCTGACCGTGCGTGTCCTTGACGAGCACGCCACGGGAGAGGAGCCGCTCGGCCACCTCTCGCCCGGTGCCGACGTGCGGATCGATGTCGATGCCTGCCCAGAGCCCCGCGACGCGGATCGCGGTCACCCCGTGCCCGACGAGGTCCGAAAGGCGCGACTCGAGGTGCTCCCCGAGTGCGCGAGCTCGCTCCTGGAACTCTCCGGTCGAGAGCATCTCAACGACACGCTCACCGATCGCGGCAGCGAGCGGGTTCCCTCCGAAGGTCGAGCCGTGCTCGCCGGGACGGATGACGCCGAGAACGTCGGCGTCGGCCACGACTGCCGACAGGGGCAGGATGCCGCCGCCGAGCGCCTTGCCGAGCAGGTAAATGTCGGGGACGACCTCCTCGCGGTCGCACGCGAAGGTCTCGCCCACCCGGCCGAGACCTGACTGGATCTCGTCGGCGATAAGCAGAACGTTGTGGCGGTCGCAGATCTCGCGCACCGCTCGCAGGTAGCCATCCGGCGGAACAATGACGCCGGCCTCACCCTGGATCGGTTCAAGAAGGACGGCCGCGGTGTTCTCGTCGATGGCTGCCTCGAGGGCCGCGGCATCCCCGAACGGAACCTGCGCGAAGCCGCCACTGTACGGCCCGAAAGCGTCCCGGGCCGAGGGGTCGTCGGAGAACCCGACAATCGTGATCGTGCGGCCGTGGAAGTTCCCGCCAGCGACGATCACGCGTGCTGCGTCCGCGGGGATGCCCTTGACCCGATACCCCCAGGCGCGCGCGACCTTGATGCCGGTCTCGACGGCCTCGGCGCCGGTGTTCATCGGAAGCACCATGTGTTTGCCGGCGAGCTTCGCGAGCGCAGCAGCGAAGGTTCCGAGCTTGTCGTTGTGGTACGCCCGGCTCGTGAGGGTCAACCGTTCCAACTGCTCCCGGGCAACGGCGAGCAGAGCCGGGTGCCCGTGCCCGAAGTTCAACGCCGAGTACGCCGACAGCAGGTCCAGGTAGCGCTTGCCCTCGACATCCGTCACCCACACTCCCTCGCCGCGGGAGATCACGACCGGCAGGGGGTGGTAGTTGTGGGCGAGGTGCTCGTCTTCTGCCCGGATGATCTCGAGCGTGGTCGCGTCGATGGAGATCTGGTCGGCGCTCATGACTCGTCCCGCTTCGCCCGCAGCTCGAGGGTGCAGCACTTGATCCCGCCGCCGCCGAGGAGCAGCTCAGACAGGTCGATGAGCACCGGGTTATAGCCGCGCTCTCGCAACTGCGCCTCGAAACCGGTGGCCCGCGGCGAGATGAACACGTTGTAGCCGTCGCTTGCCGAGTTCAGCCCGAACACGGCACCGTCGGCATCCGAGACCCGGATCGCGTCGGGGAAGCGCTCGGCGAGGATCCGCTGGCTTGCCTCATCGAAGGCACCCGGCAGGTAGGCGATGTTCGCGGCATCCGGCCCGCCCTGGGCCGCGCCGATGACCGGATCGAGCACCGAGATCGCCGTGTCGAGGTGATAGAAGCGCGGGTCGGTGAGAGTCAGCGAGATGACCTCCCTGCCGAAAACCTCGCCGACCTCACGGTGGCTGTCGCCGGTCGAGCGGAACCCAGTACCCGCGAGGATGACGTCACCCGCGAGCAGGAAGTCGCCCTCGCCCTCGTTGACTTCCTCGGGGATGACGGTCTCGAATCCTGCGGCGCGGAACCAGTCGATGAAGTGGCGCTCCTCGCCGGCGCGCTCAGCGAACCGGAACTTCGGCGCATAGGCGATGCCGTCGATGATGAACCCGCCGTTGGCCGTGTAGACCATGTCGGGCAGCCCCTCGGCGGGGTCGATCAGCTCGACCTCGTGCCCGAGCTCGAGGTAGGTGTCGTAGAGCACCTGCCACTGCGCCACGGCCTTGGCGGTGTCGGTGGGCTTGGCGGGCTCCATCCACGGGTTGATCGTGTAGCTGACCGTGAAGTGCTCGGGACGGCACATCAGGTAGCGGCGGCGCTGAGCCGTGCGAGTCGTTGGTGCATTGTGTGCGGGCGTCGTAGTCGTCACGTCGTTCTCCAAGAGAGTGCGGCTGGCGGACGCTGTCCAGAGGCCCGACGGAGCAGAAAGATGCCGGCGACACGGGCACGCCGGGCTCTATTCTCGCACGATCGTCGCCATCGGCCGAGAACCTGGGCGGGTCACTCGACCGTGACGACAACCTTGCCCACAGCGTGTCCCGCGTCCACGTGCGCGAGCGCGTCGCGTGCCGCGTGGAACGGGTACGTCCGTTCGATCACGGGCCGGATGGTGCCCTGGGCGGTCAGCTCAAGCAACTGCGCCAGGATCTCGGGTTTCGCGGTGGCAGCGAGGGAGCGGATGCGTCGCCGGCGCCGCGACAGGAAGACGGCCTTCAGCATCCGTCCCATCGGGCCGAGAATCTTTCCCCCCGCGCCCGAGACGAGCACGACCGTGCCACCGTCCCGCAGCAGTCCGCGAAGCGCGGAGAGAGGGACGGTGCCGGCGATATCGATCACTGCGTCGAAGGATTCGGCGGGAATCTCAGGAGAGCCCGGCTGGACCCTCCGGTAGTCGAACGCGTGGGCCGCCCCGATGTCTGTCATGAGATCGAGCGCCCGCTCGCCGGCGAGCGCCCACACCTCCGCGCCGCGCTGGGCGGCAAGCTGCACGGTGTAGGTGCCCACACCTCCCGCCGCTCCGATCACGAGGACGCGGCTTCCGGATGCGACGTGCGCGGCATCCAGCGCCTGCCAGGCCGTCCCGCCGGAGACGGGCAGCGCCGCAGCATGCTGAACCGGCACGTCAGCCGGCCGCACTACGGCGCGCGCGGCGGGCACGATGGCATACTCGGCGAGGCCCCCGCCGACGCCGATCTCGGCTACGACCTCGTCACCGGGGCGAGAGCCCGTAACCTCGGATCCGACAGCGACGACGGTGCCCGCGACATCGATGCCGCGGGTAGCCGTGCGCGGGCGACGGATGCCGAATGCCAGCCGCACGAGGTACGGGTCGCCTCGCATCAGGCGCACGTCTCCGGCGTGGATGCCGCACGCACGCACCCGGACGAGAAGGTCAGTGGCGCCGGGCACGGGGACCGGAACCCGGTCGAGTTCGACGACCTCGGGGCCGCCGTAGCGATCCTGGACCCAGGCGCGCATCGTGCCATTCGCGGGCGTCGGCGAGCCGGCCGCGGGCGGGTTCGTTGTCATGCTGTCACTCCGTCTGCGTCATCCGTCGGGTATTGGAACAGGTCGTCGATCGCGACCCCGAACAGTCGCGAGACCTGAAAGGCGAGTTCGAGCGACGGCGAGTACTTGCCCTGCTCGATCGCGATGAGCGTTTGGCGGGTGACTCCAATGTGGCGGGCCACCTCGGCCTGCGTCATCCCGGCGGCTTCGCGCGTCGCGCGGATGGTGTTGGTGATTCTCGTGGGCTTGACCATTACGGCATCCCTCGGCGGTAAACGACGATGCGGGCGATGCCGCCGATGAACGCGGACAGGAAAAAGCCGAAGAAGACGGCGTTGCCGATCCAGAACCACTCGGCCTGCACCATCGCCAGGATGAGCGCTGCCAGCCCACCGATGACCAGAAAGGCCTGTCCGACGCGGTCGCCGAGGTGCTCGATCTCCCGGTCACGCTGGTCGGCGCGGTGCTCCTCGTCGGGGTCGCGCATGCCCGCGCCGATACCCCACAGGATGCTGATCACGATCGAAACCACGATGGCACCGGCGATCGTCCAGACCATCGGCCACTGCCAGGCGATCTCTCCTATGGGGGTGGTCCCTAGCTGGGGCAGCACCAGCACCAGGTACACAGCGGTTCCCGCAGCACTTGCAATCAGTTGCGACCAGGTATTTCTCTCGACGTATCCCATGTCGACTCCTCGAGCTTGAATGTATAGAATGTTTGACATCTCCGAGCGTAGAGTCGCGAGGCATCCGTGTCAAGTTTTCTTTACATATCGCTGGCGCTCACGTGTCAGGCTAAGCCCAATACCGTTCAGTTAAGGGTTTGAACGTGAACTCGGGGACTGTTCGCGGGTTGTGGCCAACGACTGTGGTGGTCGCGTTTGGCAAGCCATTTGGAGATCTTGCGTTTGATCACGCGGGGGTTTGAGCGCTGTCGGCGCGCAGGGTTCAGGCGTTTGAGAAGGCTGAGGATGGCGTGACGCCATGCGGCGACGGCAGTGTCAGGGCGCTGAGGGGGAAAAAGAGCCCGAGGCGACTGAGCGGCGGGCTATGCGTAGCGCTGCGACGAACGAGACCCGGTCGGGGTCCCGTCCGGCGTGGGCGGCGGCGTCGACCATGAGGGTGCGGATGGCGTAGTGGCAGCACAGGTGCCCCCAGATTTCTTGTTGGACCAAATCGGGAGACTTGGAGCGCAGCACGCCCCTGGGGCCACGCTGATGTGTCTTCAACTCGTCAAAGGTGGACTCGATCTCCCACCGCTCGGAATAGGCCGCAGCGAGGTCTTCGGCGGTCACCTCGGCTGGATCCAGGATCGTGGTGAGCAGCCGATACGACTCGGGGTTCTCCCTCCCGTCCTCGATCGTGTAGTCGATGACCCGCACCTTCAGCGGCGGTGTCGACTTCCGGTCGGTGCCGGAGGTGGGGATGATCTCCGCCAACCATGACCCGTCGGGTAGAGCTTCCCGAAACCGCGGGCGCAGGTTCGTCTTGACCCGCCAGAGCAAGTCTGCACCCGTGGCCGCGGCTTGCTGCCAGAGTGTGAACCCGTAGAAGCCTCGGTCGGCGAGCACCAGCATTCCAGGCTCCAGCCTGTCGAGCAGTTCCCGAGACAACGCGATCTCCGAAGTGGTGCATGGGCCGATTTCAGCGTCGAGGATGGCATGGGTGCCGCACTCGGCCAACGCCACCAGCCGGGCCTGCGGAAACGCGGCATGCTCACCCCGACTCGACGCGGGGCGGCCGAAGAAGTCGACATTCGCCGGCGTGTCAGCCAGATCCAAGACCGTGCCATCGATCGCGACCAGTCTTCGTCCGGCCAACCACGAACCCGGTGTCGCCGGCCTGGCCAGCGGGCGCGCCACCCGGGTGAACAGGTCACGCACGGGTTCGAATCCGAGCCGGGAGCGGGCTTGGAAGATCGCCGACTTCGACGGCGGCGACCATGACTCGGCCCAGCCCGAGGACCATGCCAGCCCATCCGTCAGCTGGGCGAACACATCCTCGTAGGAACCCTCCGAGTGCAACGCCATCCCGATCGAGAAATACGCCATCACCCGCGCCGGCAACGACCGATTCCGTTGCTCGGTACGCCCGGCATCAGCAATCACCTGATCAACAACCTCCGCAGGAAACACCCGTGTCAGCAAACCCACCGACACTGAGGTTGCCCCCGGATTCCGGACACTGACCAGGCGGGTTCTGCGTG
>CEPH01019749.1_pt1 | contig 10169 bp, 12 predicted proteins | sample 530571 | NCBI WGS metagenome assembly CEPH01 (sample SAMEA2620413, study PRJEB7988) | marine metagenome | biome: marine biome (ENVO:00000447); feature: surface water layer (ENVO:00002042); material: "saline water (ENVO:00002010), including plankton (ENVO:xxxxxxxx)" | depth 5 m | reverse complement strand
CAAGTACACACGGCATCACAGTCTGGTATTGTTGAGCAAGCTATTCCTGTTGCTGACTCATTAGGCGCTACTCATGATGATGATGGAGTCCGTGTATTTGACTTTAATGCAGCTACTACAGATACACCATCATTTAATGGATCAACTAATTTTTATACTAATAGTTTATACAGTGAATCTAGTGATCCTGGTGTTTCAGGAACAAGAGAAGCAACAATCCGTTTAGGTGTATTGAAACACGATACCACTGATTATAGTTCAGGTTACTTACCTGTTGGCCCTGATCGTAGTGGTGATACAGGGACTCAATACTTTACATTTGCCTTCCGCAGAGTTGCTGTTGCCAACTTTACTTTAAGTATTACAAGCACATCAGGTATTTCAGGTTGTTGGATTGCTGCACCTGGTACGGTTATTGATAATGCAAGTGGATTAAATGGATGGTTGGACACAGGTATCACATATGCTGGTGCAGGTGTTCCAGGTAGCGATACGGGTAACGGTGGTAATGGATCGAATGGTTGTGCCTTTACACCTGGTGATAGGATTGCCACGGGATCAAGTTTGAGTGGAGCAAAGACTTTAACACTAGGAAGCGAAAATATGTCCAATTCTACAGGTAACGTGGTATTGGTTAGAATTGCTTTGGCAAGCGGTGAATCAGTCTCTTCAATCAGCGTGGGAGCAGCATAAAATGGCTATCTCTGACGCACAGAAGTTAGACTATCTATTCAAAAAGATTGGTTATGGTCTAACTAAAACAGATACAAATGCTAATAAGAAAGCTCCAAACGAATCAATCGCAAGTCCACTATTGCTTCGTGGTGATCGTGTTTGGAAAAACTCTGGTTCTATACCTTCTGTTATGCCAGGTTCATCTAGTGGAGTAGTACAAGTATATCCAACCTCTAATCCAGTAGAGACTACAGCAGACGGTACAGCTACAGCTAACAGAACATGGAAAACAGGATCAACAGATTGGATTCCTACAGAGATTGGTGCCACATATGGAGTAAAAGTTTATATACATACTAGTGGCGATGCTGCTGGTGCTAGTGGTGGTACTCAAGTCTTTGCCGTTGGTTCAGGTAATGATGATGAATGGTTCTTTGATTATCAAAGTGGAGTGTTACATTTTATCGGAGACAATCTACCAAATGGTGTTGACTTCACTGGTAAAAGTGTATATATAAGTGGTGCAAGGTATGTAGGTTCATTTGGAGTCGGTGGTGGTGCCGCTAATAACTTCAACCAAACATTTACTGGCAATACTACCATTACTACACTCATTCTTTCTACTGTTTTAGGCGTAGAGCAAGGTGGTACAGGTGTATCATCATTAACACAAGATGGTGTTTTGTTCGGTGCTAATACAACAACGATGGGGTTTGCTACAGGGGCTAATGGTAATATTTTACAAATTGCTGCTAATGGAACACCTACGTTTGGTGTAAATGTATTAGATGGTGGAGACTTCTAATATGGAAGAAATTGATGGTAAAAAGTTAGAGGTTATTAACACATATATTGATAAACAGCAAGACTATATCAACGAACTAATTAAAAAAAATTTAATACTAGAGTCTCAAAATACTTATTTAAATGAGAGAGTAAAAGAACTCGAAAAACTAAATAAAGTTAATCAAGATAAGCTGAAATATCTTGATAAGAAGTTCACAGGAAAGAAATTAAATACAAACATAACTAATATGTTCGGAGGTCTTTTCGGTGGAAAAAGTGATAATGAAAGTGAAGTTCAAAGTATGAATCCGGTTGAAAATATCAATGATGAGGCTAGTCCTCAGTCAAACTTAGAGGACAAGCCAAAAAATACCCCTCCGGGGAAACTAGTTGTCCGAGGTGGTCTTCCACCAATGCAAAAAAAATCTTAATTAATATCCTATAGGAGAATATTAAAAATGGCTTCAGTAATTAAACTCAAACGGTCTAGCACCCCAGGTGCTACACCAAGCGCAAGCGACCTAGAGGTCGGTGAGGTTGCGCTTAACTTAGCAGACCGTGTAATTTATTCAAAGCAAGCTGGTGGTGCTGTTGTTCGTATCGGTGAGGCAGCTCTTGCCAATACCAATGCGTTTATTACTTCAGTACAGACAGCAGAACGCTCTGCTCTTGCTAACACTAACACTCGTTTAGCAGCACTTGAAAGTGGTGGTTCTGGTGCGTTGTCAGATCGTATTGACCTTGTCAATACTAACTTGACATCTACCAATACAGCTCTTCGTACGTTAATTACAACTAACGCAACTGATATTACCACACAAACCAATCGTATTAATCTACTTAATACTAACTTGACTGCTACCAACACTGCTATTCGTAATTTGAATACAGCTACTCAAAGTGCTTTGGATACGCAGGAAGCAAAACAAGCTAGTGACCTAGCTAATACTAATACTTCAATTGCTGCACAAGCTGCTCGTATCGATCTTGTTAATACTAACTTGACCGCTACTAACACAGCTATCCGCAATCTGAATACTGCTACACAAAGTGCTCTTGATACACAAGAAGCTAAACAAGCTGCAGATTTGGCTAACACTAATGCATTTATTGCATCAGTTCAGGCATCAGCTGGTGGCGGTCTTGGTAATACTAACCTTGCTATTGCTCAGTTGAATACCAACTTGCTTGCTACTAACACAGCTATTCGTAACTTGAATACTGCTACACAGTCAGCATTGGATACACAAGAAGCTAAGCAAGCTAGCAACTTGGCTAATACCAACACATTCATTGCAGCAGTACAGTCAGCCGAGCGTGCAGCACTTGCCAATACCAATACTCGTATTGACAACCTAAGCACAACACTTACTGGTGACTTCTTGACCATTGCTGATCCAGCACCAACTGGTCACTTGAATCACACAGGTCGTGCATCCATTAGCACTAACTTAACAGTTGGTGGTAATACGCACATTGATGGTAACCTAACCGTTGAAGGTGAAGTAACCTATATCTCGACAACTACTTTGGAAGTTATGGATCCACTAATTAAGTTGGCATCCAACAACCAGACTGACGTTGTTGATACTGGTTTCTATGCCTTGTATGACGAAGGTTCAACCTCAAAGTATGCTGGTATCTTCCGTGATGCTACAGATGGTATCTTTAAGGTCTTTAAAGACTTGCAAGCTGATCCAACTGTAACAGTTGATACGGGTGGTACAGGGTATGCACAAGGTCAACTTGACGCCATCATTGACGGTGGTTCTTTCTAATCTACTTGACTAAATTGAGTGAGGGGAGTATGATGTGCTCCTCTCACTCTCAAACGTAGAATAGAAAGGAGTTGACAAAATGGCATCTGTAATTAAACTAAAACGATCTTCGACTGCTGGTGCTGCTCCAACTCTATCTGATTTAGAGGTTGGTGAATTAGCAATCAACACCAAAGATCAGAAAATTTATTCGTCTAATGGTACTAGTGTGTTTCAGGTATTCACTGGTGGCGTAAAAGCCGTTTCTGTTGGTCAAACAGCAGTTGAAGATCTGACACCAGATGATCTAGTTGTTACAAGTGTAACTGGTTTTGCAAACTCTGTCGTTGATAATAGTCTCTTGACAGCAAAGGTAAGTGCGGCTACTTTTCAAGCAACTCTTGCCAATACGAATGCCTTCATTGCCGCAGAAGTAGCGACAGTGGAAGGTGGTACATTCTAACAGGAGATTATAAATGGCATCTATTATTAAATTAAAAAGGTCAACAACAGCCGGTGCGGTGCCAGGTTCATTAGAAGAAGGTGAGTTGGCGATTAACGTAAAAGACGAACGTTTAATCTCTGCCAACTCATCTTCTGTCTTTACATTGTTCGATGGTGCTAATCCACTTCAAAAAACAACTGGTGATTTTGGTGATCGTCAGTTACAACAAACAGTCGTTACATCCGTTGCCTTCTATGCAAATGCTACTGCATTCGTTGGAGGCTCAACATGGAACTCAAAGGCAGATACAACAACTTTTAATTCCTCTACAGCAAATACAAACGCATATATTACCAAAGCATTCAGCTCACGTGACGGTGGTACATTTGAAGACGATCCATTAGCAGCTAATGTGTCTTTTCTTTTACAAACATAGGGGAACTAAATTATGCCTATTCAAGATATTGCAAACACTGCTGATGTACAAGTTTTTGGTGACGCAACGTTAAGTTCAGAACAAGTTAAATTTGGAACCAGATCCGTTAAGTTAGATGGTTCCGGAGACTATATTCAAACAGGTATTGCACCTGAGTTTGATCTAAGTGGAGATTTTACAATCGAAGGTTGGATTTATCCAACTACTCTTTCAGGTAATAATGTTATCGCTTCTTTGACTACTGATGGTGTAAACTTTGGTATTGTTACGAGTGGCAGTAATTCTTTTCTAACAGCATATCGTGGTGGAACTGCTCTAACACAATCATCTGGCACGCAAGTTACAACAGGTGCTTGGCAGTTTGTTTCATTCTCAAGAGCTTCCGATAATCTTGTTATGTCATTGGATGGTGTTAGTGTTGCCCAAGGAACCTTTGCAACATCTGGGTTAAGTGGAAATGCTTTACGTGTTGGCAGCGGTCCTTTAGATAGCACAGGGTTTGCTGGTTTCATTGATGAGTTTCGTGTTACAAAAGGTAATGCGAGATATACAGCAAGCACATTTACAGTTCCTGATAATATCTTTGGTGGTGACGCTACCATGAGAGCAAGAAGAACTAGATTGACTTTCCTTGATGGTATTAAACCAGAAGTAATTACTATTGAGGTTTGGGGTGCTGGTGGTGGTGGACGAAGCACCGCAGGTCGAGGCGGCGGTGGTGGTTACACTACTGCACAATACACAATCTCAGGAGATCAAACACTACACATTCTAATTGGTAGTGGCGGTGACATGGGTGATGCTGGCGCTTCTATCAATAGTGAACTAGAAATCGGTGGTGGTGCAGGTGGTGCTAGAGGCGGTGCACTTACAGGTGTATTCACAGAGCCATTTTCACCTCTCAATGTAGATAACTTACACGCTGCTGCTGTAGTTATTGGTGGTGCTGGTGGCGGCGCTGGAAACTCTGGTAGTAATGCATATGGTGGCCAGGGTGGTGGTTCAACTGGTGGTGATGGTGTACCACAAGTAGCCGGACCAGGACCAAGAGGTGGTAGTGGACATGGTAGTGGTGCAGGTGGTACACAATCTGCTGGTGGTGCTGGCGCTCAATCTTTCCCATTTGGGGCTGGTCCCAATGCACTAGATGGTGAAAAATTAAAAGGCGGTGCAAGTAGTGGTTCATTTGCACCTGGTCCAAATATTGCTAATGGTGGCGGCGGCGCCGGCTACTATGGCGGTGGTGGCGGTGGTGTAACTAGCCCATCAAATGGCACTATAGGCTCTGGTGGTGGTGGATCAGGATACTTTGAGGATGACGATAATAACCTACCTTCACAACTTTCATATGTTGCCAGTTCTGGTAGTACATTAGGAGGCGCTGATGGTGCAGCACCAGGAGCAACATCTGGTGTAAGTGCTGGTCCAAGTGATGCTCCACCCGCATATGGATTTGGTGGGTCAGGTCCAGGTCTTTCTGGTCAAAATAATGGTTCTGGTGGACCTGGATATGTAGTAATTACTAGAGAAGATGGTAGTAAAACTAATTATACCGCTAATGGTACATTCTCACTAGTAAGTTAAAAAACTTATAAATAAATATTGAGCAAAGTCTATATAGACTTTAAAGACAGGAGGCAGGGGGTTGACCCCTGCCCTTCCTTACTTCCTAGATAGGAGTTCTTATTATGGCATCTGTTATTAAAATTAAAAGGACAAGTGTATCTGGAAACTTACCGACTACTGGAAACTTGTCAACTGGTGAATTAGCCTTAAATATACCTGATAAAAGACTTTATACGTCAAACAGCACTGCAGTATTAGAGATAGGTTCTAATCCTTCTACTCTTTCAGTTAACAGTGCATATTCTTTTCCTCATGCAGATGGTTCTAAAGGTCAGATTCTAAAAACTGACGGTAATGGTAATATCTCATTTGGAACTGTAACTAATTCAAGTCATACCGTAACAGTTAATAGTGGTAACACCTCTAGTGCAGGTGTAGTTCAAACGTTAGGCAGTCTATCTCCTGATGATGCTATTGCTGCCAATCCTATCGGTCATATTGTTCTAAATGTAAATGGTATCGATTATAAGATTCCTTATATGGCCGCTGTTGCCAATAACTCATCAAGCGTCTCATCTGGAGACATGACAGCTTATTCAGGAAACACATCAGTAGTCTCACAAACATTAGGTTCAACAGCTCCAGAAGATTCTGTCGTAGCAGTTCCTGATGGCCACGTTGTTATTAACATCAATGGCATAGATTACAAATTACCATTTTTCATATAAAAAATATTATAAATAAACACGAAGGAGTATAACTAAATGGATATTGAAGCAAAATTATCAGATGCTGTAGACTTTATTAATGCAAATGATGTAACATCATTTCGTGACACTGTTACAGATATTTTGTTACAAAAAGCAAATGATAGGATTGATACAGAAAAACTATCCATGGCCTCTACACTCTTCACTTCTGATGAAGTAGAGGTAACACCAGAAGAGGCAGACAATGAATCATTTTAAATCTATTAGAGTAATCAGTGAGGCTGCAGCTGACGAATATGTTTTAGAGGATGATGACAGCGAAGAAGAGTTAGCACCACGTGCTGACGGTGAGGCTGAGTTCGTTGATCTTCATACAGCAGTATCCATTGCTCACCCTGTAGCAGATGACAATCAGTTTAAGTCGCAGAAAGATCAAGCAGTTACTAAAAATGCTGAGTCCGATAATGCTGGAGGTGAGGACAAACCTGTAAATCAAGGAACTTCAGGTGATACAAAGTTTGCTCAGTTTCGTGATAAGATTGGCAAGACACCCGCTCGTAAAGGTGATAAGTCACAGGGTGATAAAAAAGCTGAGACTGTCAAGGAAGAAGTAACTGAGGCCATGGACGATAAGAAATTTGCTTATAAAAAAGGCGTTTCAGATGCCAAAAAAGGTAAAAAAAGAGCAAATGCAAGTGATGTATATGGACCTCATGCAAAAGAATATCACAAAGGATATGATAGCGTAAAAGAAGAAGTTGAACTTGATGAAAAATTAAAGTATGAAGGAAAGTTTAAAAAGGGCGATACCATTAAAGCATTTGATTTCGAACGAAATAAAAACCATTACATTAGTGGTAAGATTACAGGCACTGAAGTGCGAAATGGCGCTAAAGTATATGTAATCAAAATTACTAATGATTCTGGTAAAACATCAGGCGGTCGAGTAGGTGACACTGGTTATGTTCCTATGGAAACTTCTATGGATTATGATGGAAGGATTGTAAAAGAAGGAATTGAGCTTGATGAGGCAGTCAAGGCTGGCATGATGAAGTTGAAAGACGGTAAGTCAGTTAAAGTCAGTCCTGATGAAGCTAAAATGTTCAATACTGTTTTGAAAGAGTTGAACCCAGAAAATCGTAAGCGTATGGAAGTAGAAATGATGAAAGATCAGAAATCTTACAAAGAGATGCTTACATTTGCTAAGAGGACTGGATAATGCCTATTACAACGAAATCAAATAAGCCAGGTGGTTATGTAGTATTACGTGCCACAGATACTGATGGCTTCAAACTAAATCATGCTACTTTACCAGCAGCTAACTCTGCTGGTGAAACAGTAACTGAGATGAGAATCTCAGAAATTATGTGGAGTGTGGCAGCAAGTCAACGCTGGACTGTAAAAAGAGGTGCCAACACTATGGCAGAACTTGCTGGTAATGGCCATCAAGATTACCAAGGAAATGGTATTAGATTAGAAGTATCACAAGGTGATTTGACTGCTAACTTAAATTGCACATTAAGTGGTGGTACAGGAACTATTATTGTAAAGATGCATAAGGCATCAGGAGAGTAATATGAAACTAATCACCGAAGTACATGAGTCTATCGAATATATCTCAGAAGCAAATGAAGATGGTGAAAAAGAGTTTTTCATCGAAGGTGTCTTCATGCAAGCTAATCAGAAAAATCGTAATGGTCGTATCTACCCAACAGAGGTATTGCAGCGTGAAGTTGCAAGATATAATAAAGAGTACGTCGAAAAGAATCGTGCTTTCGGTGAACTAGGTCATCCACAGGGACCAACTATTAACCTTGAACGTGTGTCACATATGATTAAAGAACTAAAGCAAGACGGTGACAACTTCATGGGTAAAGCTAAAATTATGGATTCACCTTATGGGAATATCGTAAAGAATTTAATTAGAGAAGGCGCTTCACTTGGTGTTTCCTCTAGAGGAATGGGAAGCCTGAAAGCTAAAAACGGTGTGAATGAAGTTCAAAGTGACTTCTATCTTGCTACTGCTGCAGATATTGTTGCTGATCCATCCGCTCCAGACGCTTTCGTAGAGGGCATCATGGAAGGAGTTGAGTGGGTCTACGAAGGTGGTAAGTGGGTTGAGCAGTTTGTTGAACAATCTCAAAAACAAATTAATACAGTAAGTAAAGCAGATTTAGAACAAACTAAACTCAAAATATTTGAAAATTTCCTGAAGAAACTGTAATTTAATGGTAAATAAATACATTTTATAAATAAACTATAAACTCACTGTAAAGGAGCGTATTATGTCAGATGAAAATCAAGAAGTCCTTGAAGACGCTGAAGATCTTCAGGAGAAAAAGGCATCAATGGGCGATCCCTCTGAAGTTCCAGAGCCAACTCCCGCTAAGGCCAAACCTCTTCCTGGTAGCAAGTCACAAGGCGATAAAGCCCCACAAACTAAAATGGGCATGCTAAACGCTATGATGAAAAATTATGGCGAGATGAAAAAAGCAGACCTACAAGCTGCCTATCATGAGATGATGGATAAGATGCCTAAAGATGATGAAGAAAAAGCTGAAGGCATGCATAAAGAAATGGCTCATGGTAAAAAAGAGAAAAAAGAAGGTATGCATAAAGAAATGGCTCATGCCAAGAAAGAAAATATGCATTACGGTAAGAAAATGAAGAAAGAAGACATCGATCTTTCTGATGATGTTGCTGCTCTCTTTGGTGATGAAGAGTTATCAGAGGAGTTTAAAGAGAAAGCAACCACCATCTTTGAAGCTACTGTCGTTGCTAAAATCAACGAAGCCATGGATGATATCGTTGAGAATATCGAAACTGCTAAAAGATTCGAAGAAGACGAAATCAAAGAAGAAATGGTAGAGAAACTAGATGGTGCTCTCGACTATGTTGTTGAGCAGTGGATGGATAGTAATCGTCTTGCCATCGAAAATGGTATCCGTACTGAAATCGCTGAAGAGTTCATGGGTGGTCTAAAATCACTCTTTGAACAGAGCTATATTGAAATGCCAGAGGAAAAAGTTGATGTCCTCGGCGAGCTATCAGATAAAGTTGATTCACTTGAGGAAGAGCTTAATAAAGAATTACAGAAAAATATTGAACTCTCTCAGACAGTCGAGACACTTTACCGTGACTCAACTTTTGCTGAAGTTTCAGGAGGCCTAACAGTCGCTCAACAAGAGAAGCTAAAAGGTCTTTCTGAAGGTGTTGAGTTCGTTTCTGAAGAAGACTTCAAAGAGAAGTTAGAAATGATCAAAGACACATATTTCTCAGAGATTGAAGAAGAAGTTCAGAATGAAACCATTTTTGATGAAGAAGAGCCTCTTGAAGAAGAGACTTCTGCACCAAAGGTAACTGGTGAAATGGCACAGTATATGAGCGCAATTTCTAGAACTGTCAAGAAATAATATTATTATAAATAAAAGTAACTGTTACTAATAAGGAGTAAAATCTATGCTTACTGAAGATTTAGTCAAGAAGTGGCAACCAGTTCTTGAACACGGCGATCTACCAGAGATCAAAGATGTTCATCGTCGTTCTGTTACTGCCACTCTACTCGAAAACCAAGAGAAAGCTGCTAGAGAAGCAGCAATGGGTTCTGGCGGTTATCATATGCCATCACTATTGGGCGAAGCTGCACCAACTAACGCAATGGGCGCTTCATCCTCAGATGCATCAACCGGGTCAATCGATATTTTCGATCCAGTTCTCATCTCACTCGTTCGCCGTTCCATGCCAAACATGATCGCATACGATATTGCCGGTGTCCAGCCAATGACTGGCCCAAC
>CEPH01051768.1_pt1 | contig 10197 bp, 10 predicted proteins | sample 530571 | NCBI WGS metagenome assembly CEPH01 (sample SAMEA2620413, study PRJEB7988) | marine metagenome | biome: marine biome (ENVO:00000447); feature: surface water layer (ENVO:00002042); material: "saline water (ENVO:00002010), including plankton (ENVO:xxxxxxxx)" | depth 5 m | reverse complement strand
CGTCTGTCGGGCGAGCTGGTCGTAGAACTCGGCGGCGTCGACCTGCGTTTCGATATAAAGATCGTGCAGCGCCTGCCGGTCGATCTCGTGCCCGTCTGCAACCGCGCGCTTGGCGGCGCTTTCGTAGAACCAGTCGCTTGCGTCGATCGTCACGTAGCCATTGGAGAGGCCACGCTGCGCCAGACCTTCACGTACCGCGTCGCGCTTCCCTTTATCCTGCCGACCTTCGTCGAGGTAAGGATAGCGGAACCACGGGCGGTATCCCGCGCGCCCGTGCAGCCATTCCTCGGCGGCGTCGATATCGGCCAGATATGCGGCGGCGTCTGTCTGCGAGAGGTGGGGGTGGCTCGCCGAATGGTTCGCGATCACGTGCCCGGCGGCGACATAGGCCACGATCCGTGCCTCGTCATCCGCGCCATCGATTTGCCCGGGATTGACGAAGAACACCGCCTGATCGACGCCCGCTTCGGCAAGGTTTGCTATCAGCAGCCGGGTGCGCTCTTCCTCGCTGAGGAAGGCGCCGGGGGCGCGCGGCGCATCGTCGAAGCTCAGCGCAATCCGCTTTTCGGGCGGTTGCGGCGGGGCGGATGTGTCCTCGGCATGCGCGCAGGCGGCGAGCAGGCCGAGCATGAGGGGAAGGAGCCAGCGCATGGCCCGGACGCTAGCCCGGACAGCGGCGGTAGGTAGTGGTGGAGCGTTCACCCGTGTCGAAATTACGGACGGTCAGCGTCTTTGCCACCGGATCGACCCGGAATTCGAGCTCGTCACGGGTCGGCTCGTCGGCATAGGTGGTGTCGAACAGCGCGCGGATGTGGCCCGGCGCGCGGTCCGAGACGGAGATGAACTTTCCGCCGGTCTCGAAGAACGAATAGCCATCCTCCCGAATGGTCAGCACTTTGCCTATATTGTCCTGCTGGTAACCGTCACATTGAGCCTTGGTTACCGCCGCGCCATCAGTTTCGCGCCACTTGCCGCGGATCGCCGCAGGGAAGGTCTGGGCAAAGGCGCTAGGTTCCTGTTGTGCGTCGCCGTCCGAGGGGAGACCCTTGGGCGGGCCTGCTCCATCGCCGATCCCGCCATCGGGTTCGACCGGGATCGGGGGCTGGCCGGCATCCGGCCCTTGCATGCCTCGATCTGCGGCTGTCGTGTCGACCTCCTGCTCGTTGGGTGTGGGCGAGCACGCAGACGTGGCGAGCAGGGCGACAAGCATGGGAAGGGCCAAACGCATGGTCGCGATGCTAGCGCGGACAGCGGCGGTATGTCCTGATTGAGCGTTCATCCGTGTCGAAATTGCGGACGGTCAGAGTCTTTGTTGCCGGATCGACGCTGAATTCCAGTTCGTCACGGGTCGGCTCATCGGCAAAGCTGGTGTTGAATAGCGCGCGGATGCGCCCCGGCTCGCGCTCCCTGACGGATACGAAGCGCCCGCCCGCTTCGAAAAACGTATAGCTGTCGTCGCGGATCGTCAGCACCCTGCCCAGGTTGCCGGGCAGATAGCCGTCGCACTGCGCGGGGGTTACCGCAGCATCCTTGGTTTCGCGCCACTTTCCCCGGATCGCGGCAGGGAAGCTCCTGGGCAGGGTGCTCTGCCCTGCGGATCCGTCGTCGTCCGGAAACAGCCCGGGCCAGGGCGCCGCGTAGAGCTGGCTCGCGCCACCGCCGATCGTCCTGGCCGGTTCGACGGCAATCGGAATCTGGCCGGTTTCGACGGAGGGTGCAGGCGCATTCGAGCCGGGTGCGGCATCATTATCGCTATCCGCAGCGGAGCAGGCAATCACACCCAGAGCGACTGACGATAGGAGAGCAAGCGATTTCATCGACGGTGAATGTCCTGCTGCCGCTCGCTGTCCGACTGCTCAGCCACCGCACCGGGTCAGCGGAATCGGGCTATGCCCGGGCCCGACCAAAGCACCGCTCTTGCCTCCCTGGTCCAGCACGATGCCATAGGGTTCCTCCTGGCCATCGTCTTCCAGCTCGATCGCGTTCGGCCCGGCGTAGTGGACCTTGGTGAAATTGCTCGTCTTGCCCTGCCAGGTGATCTTCGTCGGCGCGATCTTGATCAGGCTGTCGGCGGCGGCCTTGCAGGTGCCGTAGGTGGACCAGGTGCCTTCGTACTCGGAGGGGATCAGATGAGCCTCGCGGATTGTCGCGCACTTGCGGAACTCGAACGGCTCGAAACCGTCGCCCGAAAGGGTCAGGCGCTTGCCACCGTCCGACAGCCGCAGCGTGTAGGACTCTTTCGACCGGTCGTCGGCATATTGGAAGAAGCCCTCGCTCTCGATCCGGTCGTCGGAGATCTGCGAGATCGTCTCGGGAGTGAACGCGCCCTCGTAATATTGCAGCAGCTTGGGCTCGATCGTCAGCGCCGTGTCGCTGAGCGTGGTGCACGCGAACTCGCCCGCATCGACACTGTCCCACCCGCCGCGGAAGTTCATGGGAATGGCGTCGAGTGTGCTCGGCGTGGGCTCTGCCTGCGCGGGCGGGGGCGCGGCGTCCGCGCTTTTCCCGTCCGCGTCCTCGGCTTCACCCCCACATGCTGACAAGGCGACTAGAGCCGCCACTGGCGCAATGAACCTGACCATATTCATCCGTCTTCCCCCTGTAGTGGTGTGCCCCAAGCGGATATTGGCAAGGTTTCCGGCTGCGGATCAACCCATGGTGGGGATGACGAAGGCGTTGGAGCCATCGCCACCGCCATCGGGCCAGCGCTGGGTGACCTTCTTGGTCTTGGTCCAGAAGCGCAGGCCTTCCTGCCCGTACTGGTCGATGTCGCCGAAGCCCGAACGCTTCCACCCGCCGAAGCTGTGATAGCTGACGGGCACGGGGATCGGCACGTTGATGCCGACCATGCCCACGTTGACACGATGCGCGAATTCGCGCGCAGCGTGGCCGTTGCGGGTGAAGATGGCGACGCCGTTGCCGTACTGGTGCTCGCTCGGCAGGCGCACCGCATCCTCGAAATCCTTCGCGCGCACGATCTGGAGCACGGGGCCGAAGATCTCTTCCTTGTAGCTCTCCATGTCGGTGGTGACCTTGTCGAGCAGGGTCGGGCCGACGAAGAAGCCCTTTTCGTGGCCTTGCAGCGTAAACCCGCGCCCGTCGATCACGACCTCGGCGCCTTCCTTCTCCGCAGTGTCGATCCACTGTTCGATCCGCGCTTTGTGTTCGGGCGTGACCACCGGGCCGTACTGCGCATCCTTGTCGGTCGAGACGCCGACCCGAAGTGCGTTGATCGCGGGGATCAGCTTTTCGCGCAGACGGTTCGCGGTATCCTCGCCCACCGGTACCACCACCGGCAGCGCCATGCAGCGTTCGCCCGCCGATCCGAAGGCGGCGCCCGCCAGATCGTTCACCACCTGATCGAGATCGGCGTCGGGCATCACGATGCCGTGGTTCTTCGCCCCGCCGAAGGCCTGCACGCGCTTCCCGTTAGCGGTGCCGCGCGAGTAGATATACTGCGCGATGTCGGACGATCCGACGAAGCTGATCGCGGCGATGTCGTCATGGTCGAGGATCGCGTCGACCATTTCCTTGTCGCCATTGACCACCTGAAGCAGCCCTTCGGGCGCACCCGCTTCCACGAACAGTTCGGCGAGGCGGATCGGCACGGAGGGATCGCGTTCGGACGGCTTGAGGATGAAGGCGTTGCCCGCCGCGATCGCCATGCCGAACATCCACATCGGGATCATCGCGGGGAAGTTGAACGGCGTGATGCCCGCTCCGATGCCGAGCGGCTGGCGCATCGAATAGACGTCGATGCCGGGGCCTGCGCCCTGCGTGTACTCGCCCTTCAGCGCCTGCGGAATGCCGCAGGCATATTCGATCACTTCCAGTCCGCGCTGCACGTCGCCATGCGCGTCGTCGACAACCTTGCCGTGCTCGCTGGAGAGCAGCTCGGCCAGTTCCTGCTTGTTCGCTTCGACCAGCCGCTTGAACTCGAACATCACGCGCGCCCGGCGCTGCGGGTTGGTCGCGGCCCATTCGGGCTGGACTTCCTTCGCCTTGGCCACCGCCCGTGCGAGCAGTGCGGCATCGCCCAGCGCGACCTCGGCCTGCACCTCGCCGGTGGAGGGGTTCCACACCTTGTGCGTGCGGGCGGCTTCGCCGGCGGCGACGCCTGCCGCGAGATGGTGGTCGATAGTGCGCATGGGGGCTCTCCGTGAATTTACTCTTCGGTAGCGCGCTAGACGCTGCGCCCGCACCAGATCAAGGGAGGAAGGGCCCGCACACCACTGGCGAAAGAGCTAGCCGTAGCGTCCATCGCGCTCGATGCGCCCGAAATCGCATGGGGGTTGGCCGAAGTCAGGGGCGCTGCGTTCAACCCATCTTGACCGGGACCTGGCGAAGGTGCAATCGCGCCACGGCCCAATGCGGCCCCGATGCGGGTGTAGCTCAATGGTAGAGCAGCAGCTTCCCAAGCTGACGACGAGGGTTCGATTCCCTTCACCCGCTCCACAATCCTGAATTGGCCGCAGAAAACCGCGATTTCGGAGGCGGGCGTGCGCGTTGTGCGGAGCGTGGGACCGGAAGTCGCATCCGCGCGTTCAACCGTCATGAGCAAGACCGTCGAGGATCTCCAGCGCGAGATGGAAGCCGCCGCGCGTGCGCTCGATTTCGAGACCGCAGGGCGAATACGCGACCGGATCAACCTGATGCGCGGCGGAGCGAATGCCGAAGAGGCGGCAAAGGCGGATACCTCCGGCCTGATCCGCCAGCAGCCCGGTGCCATGGGGCTGGGCACGAGCCGGCAAAGGCCGATTCCTCCCGCAGGCTGGAAGAAGCCGCCTAAACCCGACCTCATGACCTCAGGCCGAAAACGCAAATGAGCATCGGCACCGCGCATGGCGCGGGCAGGCGGCACGATTATCCCCTCCTTTGAGACTTTTGGATTTGCGCTGCGGGTGCGGGCTTAGATAAAAATTCACCAACGCGCCGTATAGTTAATGCCGCTGCCGCTCATGGATGATCGGGCGCGGCACGATGAGGATACGGGACGGACGAGTGGGGTATGGGTAAGGACAATATCGGGCGCGACGTGCTCACGTTTCTGGCTGGCAATCTGCTCGATCCCACGCCGATGAACTACCGCTTCGGCTATCTATACCTGACCCGGTCGAGCAAGGTGATCTGCGAGGAAACCGACACCTACATCGAAAACGGCATGCGCATGAAGCAGGAGACGATCGTCGAGATCATGGGCAAGCATGCCTCTGCCTCCGACGATCCCGAAGAGCGGATTGCCGCGCGCGACGAAGCGGTCGAACTGTTTCTCAACACTGCCGGAGAGCTCGCCCGCGAGGCAAAACGCCAGGCGGACGGTGTCGGACGCGACATCGCGGAGGAAAGCCAGGTGATCCGCGAGGGCGCGCAGGGCGAGGATCTGACCGGCGCGATCCGCCGCATCATCGACCGCGCGGAGGAGGCGGAGCGGGAACTGTCCAACGCCTCCAACCGGATCGACCGGCTCCAGCGCGATCTCGACGAGGCGCGCAACAAGGCGCTGGTCGACGAACTGACCGGCATCCCCAATCGCCGTGCGACCCGCGCGACCATTCAGGATCTTGAGATACGCAAGGTCCGCTATTGCCTCGGCCTGATCGATATCGATCATTTCAAGGCGATCAACGATACCTACGGCCACCCGGTGGGTGATCGCGCGCTGAAGCTTGTTGCCGAAGCGCTGAGCGAATCGCTCTCCCCGTGGCCGGTCGCGCGCTGGGGAGGAGAGGAGTTTCTCGTGATCGCCGAGGTCGCCGACGCGAACAAGCTGGCGGAGCGCGTGGCCGAGGCGAAGGAAACGCTCGCCGAACGCAACCTCAAGCTGCGCGAGACCGACGAGCCGATGGGCCCGATCACCTTCTCCGCCGGGGTCGCGGTCAATTCCGAAACCAGCGACGAGACACTGCGCCGGGCCGACAACGCGCTGTACGAGGCAAAGAAGGCAGGCCGCAACACGGTGCTGATCGCGCCCGAGAGCGGCCGCGTGGCAGACGCCGCCTGACCGCGCGCACCGCCCGCCCATGTCCTCCTTCCTCTTCGGCTTTGCCGCAGCGTTGCTCCTGACCATCGGCGCGCGCGATCAGTTGCTGGTCGCCCGGCTGGCCGGGCCGCTCGGCGCGATCATCCTGCTGTCGGCGCTGGTCGCTGCGGTCTTTACCGCCGGGCTGATGGCGCTGGCGGGCGATGCGATTGCGCAGATGTTGCCCGACGCGGCGCGTCGGATGCTGGTCGCCATCGCGCTGGTCGTGGCTGCGGTGGAACTGGTGTGGCCGGGGCGGGACAAGCGACCGAAAGAGCCGACCCGCTCGCCCTTCGCGGCCTTCGTCGTGCTGCTCGCCCGGCAATGGGGCGATGCCGCGCGCTTCCTGCTCTTCGCGCTCGCCGCCGCCACCGCGCTGCCTGCCTATGTCGCGCTCGGCGGTGCGGCGGGAGCGGGGGTGGCGCTGGTCGGTGGCTGGGCGCTGGGGGAAGAGCTGGAGGCGCTGCCGCTGCGCGCTTTCCGCCTGGTGATGGCGGGGATCGTCCTGCTGGCCGGCCTGCTGATCGGGCTGGGTGTGCGCGGGATCATCTGAGCGCCGCTCCCCCCGCCGGGCGAAGGCCCAGTCAATCACAGTAATCGAAGCTTTGGCAGGAAACCGGGAGCGGCTTGCTCCGTTGACCTCACGAGACCTCATTCCAGACCAAGAAACATAAGACAGGAGACCAAACATGGCTCAAGCTGGCGACAATTCGAAAACCGCACTGGTGCAGGAACTTAACGGCCTTCTCGCCGATCACCTCGCGCTCTATTTCAAGACCAAGAACTTCCACTGGCACGTGAAGGGCCCGCGGTTCCGCGATCTGCACCTGCTGTTCGACGAGCAGGCGATCGAACTGCGCGACCAGATCGATGCGATCGGCGAACGCGTGCGCAAGCTGGGCGAGGTCACGCTGACCTCGATCGGTTCGGTCGCCCGCGCGACGCAGGTCAAGGATCAGGACTCGACCGACCTCGATGGCGACGCGATGGTCAAGGAACTGCACGACGACAACGTCGCGATGATCAAGCGCCTCAAGGGCATGAAGCCGCTGGCCGAAGAGGCGGGCGACAATGCGACCGACGGCCTGCTCGACGACTGGACCGACATGGCGGAGGAACGCGCGTGGTTCCTCAAGTCGACGCTCGGCTAATCCCCCGTTAGCCAAGCAACCAGAAGGGCCGATCCAGCGCTATGCCGGGTCGGCCCTTTTCTATATCCCACATCCATCATGCCGCCACTGCTGCCCCGCTCGCTCCACCGCCTCGCGCTGCGCGTCGCCCACCGTCTGCGCCACGTCTGGCGGCGGCTGGCGAAGCCGCAGCTGCGCGGCGTGAGCGTCATCCTGCGCGATCCCGACGGCCGGGTGCTGTTCGTCCGGCACGCCTACGGCCCGCCCGACTGGAGCCTGCCGGGCGGCGGAATCGCGCGCGGCGAAGCGCCCGAGGCAGCCGCACGGCGCGAGATGGCGGAGGAACTGGGGCTGACGCTCGGCCCGGTCAGCGAACTGGGCACGATTGAGGAGACGATCTCCGGCGCGCCGCACACTGCGTACCTCTTTTTGGCCGAGATCGACGACGCCCCGGTGCCCGACGGTCGCGAGATCGTGGAGGTGCGCTTCGCGATGCCGGACGACCCGCCGCAGCCGGTCAGCGGCCTCGCCGAAAGGCGGATCGGGTACCTCCTGAAGGCCTAGAAGAGAGCGAGCTGCCCGCTGTCGGCGTCGTCGGATCGCCCCTCGTCTTCCTCCCCGGAAGCGTCCCGTTCGAGATTGGAGAGTGTCAGTCCCATCAGGCGGATCGGGCGGGGCAGGGGCAGCAGTTCATCGAGGATCGCGTGCCCGATCGCGGCAAATTCGGCCTTGTCCGCGACACTACGCGGCAGCGAGCGGGCGCGGGTCATCAGCTGGAAGTCGTTGTATTTGAGCTTGAGCGTTACCGTACGCCCGCGCGCCTGCGCCCGCTCGATCCGCTCCCACACGATCTCGACGATCTCGTCCAACGTGGTGCGCAGTTCTTCCGCCTCGTGCCGGTCGACCGAAAAGGTGCGTTCTCCGCCGACAGACTTGCGGATGCGGTTGGCACGCACGGGCCGATCGTCGATCCCGCGCGCGGCGCGGTACAGATACTCGCCGAAGCTGCCGAAATGCTGCGCCAGCCACGCCGCGTCCTTCGCGGCCAGGTCCGCACCGGTGGCGATGCCGAGCCGCGCCATCTTCTCCTCCCCACGCGGGCCGACCCCGTGGAAACGGCGGATGGGCAGCGTCTGAACGAAAGCCGCGCCTTCGCCGGGGCGGATCACGCACATTCCGTCGGGCTTGTTCTGGTCGCTCGCCAGCTTGGCGAGGAACTTGTTGTAACTGACCCCCGCGCTCGCGGTCAGGCGGGTCTTGGCGCGAATTTCCTGCCGGATCATCTGCGCGACCTGGGTTGCCGAAGCGATGCCCAGCTTGTTGACCGTCACATCGAGATAGGCCTCGTCGAGGCTCAGCGGTTCGACTAGATCAGTATGGTGGCGGAAGATCGCACGGATCTGGTCCGACGCCTCGCGATAGGCATCGAAGCGGCTCTTCACGAAGATCAGGTCCGGGCACAGCCGTTTGGCGGTGACCGACGGCATGGCGGATTTCACGCCGAACTTGCGCGCCTCGTAACTGGCGGCAGCGACCACGCCGCGCCCGCTCGCCCCGCCGACCGCGACCGGTTTGCCCCGCAATTCAGGGTTGTCGCGCTGCTCCACGCTGGCGAAGAAGGCATCCATGTCGACATGGATGATCTTGCGCGTCGGCGGTGCTTCGCCGCGATCTTCCGGAGTGGTCTCGCCTTCGCTCATCGCGGGCCTGCGATAGCACACAGGTTGCCAATCGGAACCGACGCCGCCATTTGCGGTTTTGTGCACATGCGAAATCCAGATTACGGGCCCGGCGAGTCGATCGACCGGCAGAGCGTCGATGCTCGCGCGCCTGCGGCGCTGCCGCCGTCGGGCCAGCGGATCGGCGAACGCCAGCTGATCGCGATGATGGCGCTGCTCATGGCGCTCAACGCGCTGGGCATCGATGCGGTGCTTCCTGCGCTCGACAACCTTGCCACCGATCTGGGCGCAAGCGGCAATTCGCGTCAGTTCGTGGTCGGCGCCTACCTGCTTGCCGCGGGTCTGGGCGCGCTGGTGCCCGGATCGCTGGCAGACCGATACGGTCGGCGTCCGGTGCTGTTCGCGGCGCTGGGCCTCTACATCGCCTTCTCGCTGCTGTGCGCGATGGCGTGGAATTTCGAATCGCTGCTGACGCTGCGCTTCCTGCAGGGCTTCGGCGCGGCGGGGATCGTCGCGCTTCCGCCCGCGATCATCCGCGACCGTGTGGGCGGCGACAAGATGGCCCGGATGATGAGCCTGATCTTCGTCATCTTCCTGATGGTGCCCGCGATCGCGCCCAGCATCGGGCAGGGCGTGCTGATGGTGATGGGCGACTGGCGCTGGATCTTCGTGTTCACCGCGGTCGCCGGCGTGGCGATGGGCGCGTGGGCATGGCGCAACCTGCCCGAGACGCTGCATCCCGAAGACAAGCAGCCGATCCAGCCGCGCGTGATCGCGCGCAACATGCGCGCCACGCTGACCATGCGGCAGGCGCTGGGCTACACGCTGGGCAGCGCGGTGATCTTCGGTGCGCTGTTCGGTTTCATCAACTCGGCGCAGCAGCTGGTGGGCGAGGCATTCGGCGCGGGGCCGTGGTTCCCCGCGATCTTCGCCTGCTGCGCGGGCGCGATGGCGGTGGCCAGCTGGACAAATTCGCGGATCGTCGAGCGTTTCGGTGCCCGCCGCGTGAGCCACACTGGCCTGTTCCTGTTCCTGATCGTGGCCGCGCTGCAGCTGTTCGTCGCGACCATGACGGAGGAAACGCTGTGGACCTTCGTCCCGCTGATGGCGGCAAACATGATGCTGCTCGGCTTCATCGGTGCCAATTTCGGCTCGATCGCGATGCAGCCCTTCCGCGAGACGGCGGGAGCGGCGGCAAGCGTGCAGACCTTCTTGCGGATGGTTACCGCAGCGGTGATCGGCGCGAGCATCGGCTATGCCTATAACGGAACCGCGATCCCGCTGGCGACCGCGCTGTTCGGCGGCGCGCTGATCTGCATCGGCCTGGTGCTGTTCGCGGAGCGCGGCAAGCTGTTCGGCCCGCCGGTGG
>CEPH01014805.1_pt1 | contig 10198 bp, 10 predicted proteins | sample 530571 | NCBI WGS metagenome assembly CEPH01 (sample SAMEA2620413, study PRJEB7988) | marine metagenome | biome: marine biome (ENVO:00000447); feature: surface water layer (ENVO:00002042); material: "saline water (ENVO:00002010), including plankton (ENVO:xxxxxxxx)" | depth 5 m | reverse complement strand
GTTGGGTGTTGATGTTATAATACATTTACCGCCTGTGGCAAGTGTAGGCGCTAGTGACGTCCAAAACTCTGACGCTTTCGACGGAGGCTGAACAAACGCAAACTCATCACAATATATTACAGAAAGTGACATACCTCTACCAGTATTTTCTGTTGTGGTAGTTGCTTTAATTCTTGAGCCGTTGTCAAACTCTAGTGTATTTCTATTGTATGAATAAGCTCCAGCTCTCAAAAAATCTGGCAATGCTTCATATGTATATCTGACTCTGTTCATGATATCTTGAGCACCTGTAAACTTATGAGCGGCGATTAATATCTGTGAGTCAGGCACAAACATGGCATACCATACAAGATAGGCGGCGGCACAAGTTGTCTTGCCTGTTTGTCTTGGTAACATGGCAATAGCAAATCTGTTGTCATGATAGGTTGCTATAAGTCCCTTTTGGTATTCGAACATGTCAAATTTTATTGACCCTTTAGTAGGGTGCTGTATCATACAATAATTTGAACAAAAGTACAAGGGACCTGTTTTGGCATCCATACATTTGTTAAGTTCTAATATTTGATCCTCGGTAAATTTTATTTTAGCGTGTGCCTTTTTGGTGAGATTACCTTGTAAACTTTGTCCCATAACTTTATTTAAGGAAAATTATTTTGAGTGGCGAGTGAGTGAAGATCCAGAACCTGTTGCTATTCCTTCGCCTTTTGAATGTATGGTCATTGGTTCTTTTTCTTCTTCTGGAGTAACAATTTTGCCGCCACCTTCTGGCTTGCCGTCTGTTTGTCTTATTTTCATCAATTCTTTAAACATTGACATGTTGTATTCATCGCCATACAATGGTTCGCCTGTGGCTGTGTCATCTTTGTATTCAGCATCTGTTAGTTTTGGTTCATATTCTTTATCTTCTGGTTTGTCTTCTGTTGGGTCAGTAGGGTGTTTGACTCTTATATGATCGCCAACAATACCAAAATCGTCTTTTAGCACTGACTCTAACTGTTGATATCCAATAGGATAATTTGTTTCTACATCGAAAATTGTAACCTCAACATTTTTGAGTCTTGGAAATTCATGTGGATGTTCTTGAACAGGAGTAGCTGCCACTTTTTTAAAGTTTACTGTTTCATATTTTGTCATCATAGTTTTTAATTTTGATTCAAAATTTTCAGGCAACTCACCAGCAATTTTAATACGTGCTTGATAAGTCTTAACTGCTTCTGCTAGATATTCTTTGAATGTTTTCATAGTGTGTTATTTATCTTTGTCCTTTGATGCTAGTATCTGTTTAATCAACTCATTTCTATCAGCCACCACGGTGCCAGTGCCTGTAACTGCGACTTCATCATCAGAATTTTGGTCTAGTTTCATCTTTTTTAGTTGTAGTTCAATCATTTTAAGTTTTTTATCAACTTTAACATTTTTAGCATTGATGGCATTGCTCATCATAGATGATGCCACTTCCATGATTCTACCTGCTAATCGTGGTTCGATATTCATGCCTAGATCCATTAAATCTTTGTAGGCTTGGAACGATTCTTGGGCATATTGATCTATCTCTTTGTCTTCTCCTAGTCCATCCACTTGTGGTAAAGCATTATCAATTTTGTCAAGTCCTATTTTTTGTTGTATCAATTCATTTGCTTCTTTGTCATTTTTACTATCTTGTTCTAGTTCAATAGTATCACGCATAGACTCTGCCGTATCTGCGTTATGGTCTAAATTAAAAAGATCTTCAAGTTTTTTGGTCATTTTGCTTTGCCTGGACGTCCTGTCCTGTAATCTATTTTGCCTTTACGTTTAGCAATATGTTTTTGTTTACGTGCTAGTCTACCGTAGCCCCTTAGTTTGATTGCTTTTAACATTGCTTCATACAGTTCTCGTGTATCCACTTCTATATTATCTTTGGACATAGTGCTATTTAAATATATCACTTTCAGTGATCACGCGAAAGCGAATGCCTTTTCCTTTTGCCCATTTATTAGCTGCCTCCCATTTGGCTCTGTTTACAATGTAAGCTGCCTGATTTTGTTTATTTTTTCCTACAGATTCAAATTTAGCTTGATTATTTGGTTTTACTTCTATTAGCTCTCCAATGCGTTTTCCTGTTTTATCTTGATAAACTAAAAAAAAATCTGGCACATAAATTGTATTTTTTCCTGTTAGAGGATTTCTGTAAGGGATCTGAACTGATTCGGATGCCCACTGCATGACAGAAGGATTGTTATCACAAAAACGCATAAAAGCAAATTCCCATGAGGATCGATATCTTGGGGTCTTCTTTCCAATATATTTGTCAGAGTTTTTAGGTTTGAAAAGACCAGATGCCCATTTGTTCATTATGCTTGAATATTTCTTGAAACATTACCCAATGTTGTTTTATCATTTTTATATCCAAGAACGGATGTTTTGTAACGATATGCGTTTAATATCTCTGTAACAAGTTGTGAAATCACAACAGGCGTTGCTGGCCGCAAAGTGTCTAGTACAGACATTATATCAGCATTGTCTTTTTTTGCTTGGATCATAAGAATATATGCTGTTGTTTCAGCACTTGCTTCGTCATAGTCTCTGTCTATAAAAAATGCCTTGGTTGCTTCATATTCATTAGCATTCAGTTCGATGCGTTCTTGTCCTATGGCATCCAAAAATTCTACTAAATCCGCTTTTAAGTTGCTTTTTTTAATTTCCTGGTTACTGAATATTGAATTTGTGTTTTGATTTGCCATTAGTATGAATAGCCTCCCGATCCTGTGCTACTTGATACAGTTGTACCTCGATTGCTGGTATTTAAATTTTGATTAACACTTGTTGTGATTTCTTCAATTGGCGATGCTAATACTTGATCAAATAATTTTTTGTCGACTGTGTAGTTGATAACTTTATTAATGATCAAATCTTTTGCGTATGAAGTTGCTGAATCAATATAAGAGTTTTTTTCTGTAGCAGTAAGTTTATTCCATTCTGTTTCAACATCATTTATTTGTAGATTAGCATCTTTTCTAAAATTGTAATATTTGGCAAACTTAGTTTTTGCTTCTACATTACTAGCAAAATAATATCCAACTTGTTTTGAATTAAGTGTAATTTGTTCACTGTTGTTTTCAGACTTTTCAATATTGGATTTTTTGATTAAAATATTTTCATTTTGTTTTCTTAGGTCTTTAGGAAAGGAAACTCCTGGCTTTGAAGTGGCACCCAAATTATTAGCGCCAGCTTTGACAGCATCTTTCACTACCCCTATGATTTCTTCTTTTGCGCCTTTGACAGCTGCTCCTGATTTAATTTTTTCATAGGTGGTTAGTGCCGATAATCCTGCTCCCAAAAGATTTCCTCGAGAGAGTAAACTTACTGTGTTTGATATTCCGCCCAACACTCCAAAGATGCTATCACCACCTGTAGCGTTTGGAGAAGGTGTTTTGTCATAATGGAAAGTAGCAAATCCTTGTGGATCAACTCCAACCTCACCATTTCTCATCTTTACTCCTGAATATGAGATTGAAAATGAATGTTCATTTACTCCAGCGCCATCAGTTTGGTCCATGGATCCGTTTGCCCAATCATTAACAATTGGATTCATCATTTTATATTCTGTAAATAATCCTCTGCTTAATTGAAATATAGAAATACTATTGAAAAATCTTTGGCTTAATCCTGTATCTAAACCAAACCTACTATATTTTCCTGTGTTACTAAATGTTGCTTGTTTGTAATCTCCTTCTATTCTATTTGTGTCAACAATATAATGTTGATAGTACGATTTCCAAAAAGCCGTAGCAACGTCGCCCATATCATCATGCAGTACAATTGCTACAGGCTGATATTGAATGCCAGTCTGAACATAATTCTTGTAGTTGTACTGATTTTTTTGTTCAACATTAAAATTATATGACGGTAAATCGCATCTTTTTACAATCATTCCTAATTCTAATTTTTCATTCTGATTAATTGATACACCAGTTGCTAGGGGATTTATATCAAATACAACATGATACAAAAATTTATTTTTTGGCGATAGTCTAAATAATTGATCAGTGTAGAGTCTTGCCGCGTGTTGATAATCACGCATTGTGTCTCCACCAATTAGTTGTTTGAGAAAATTATTACGCCAGTTTGCCATTTGTAATATTTATGGCTTTAAAAAAAGTGGAAAAAATTAAATACCGCCGCCAGTTACTGCTGTTGATATTGTTCTGGCCACTGCTGTACCTATACCAGTACCTCTTGGTGTCTGGATAGCATTATCGTATCTAATTGACATCGTAATTTGTACAGGATCTGAAGTGGCATATGCTAATGTGCCATATTGAACGTTATCAAGATATGCGCCGAAGATTTCATAAGTTTCTAATATTGTTGGAGTATTGGCACCATTGCCACCGTCTAACATTTCTATTCTACCAGTAAACTTGTAGTCTTGTCCTGATGCGGCTGATGATTGCTCGAAGAAATCAAATTGTTTCTGTAACTGTTCACCAACTAGTTTAGTAACTTCATTGTTTACATCGTCTCTGACGTTGATTGTAATAGGATCCCATGTATGTTTACCTGCCATGTATACTCTTGAATTGTAAGCATCAAGTGTAATTTGATCAAATGTAATGTTAGGACGAGTTACATCTACAACCTGTTTAGTAAGTTCTGATCTAGGAGTTGACACACCAAAGTTCTCAAGTACCACCCTAAAGCGATATTGAAGTTTTGGCATCAGCAAGCCTTGTGATGCTGATGATTGATCACTTGCTAGTGGGACTGTAAATTTTGATAGTGTTGATATTGCCATTTTATTTTATCTCCTAGTACGAATATTTACTATTCATTTCTCCTTTTACGAACTTGTACCTTTAAAGGCCTTGTTCTGCTATTTCTCCTGTGTTTTTAAGTCTGATTGGAATAAAGATAAATTCAACTGTTTTGACAGGTTCTATAGCAACGTCTACATAAAGTTCGTTTCTATCTATTCTTGCTGGAGTATTGTTAGACTCATCGCAAACTACAGCAAAGTCATTTAAGGCTCTTTGTGCTGTTAGTTCAAGCAAGAATGATTCAATTGCTTGTTTTATTTCATTTCTTGTCAAAGCGTCGTTTGGCTCAAATATAAATGGTCTAGCAATTTTATCTAAATTTAATCTAGCAAAAGCTACTAATCTAGCTACATTTACTCTATCTAGTGCTGAAGGAGTTAGTTGTCTAGTTTTTTGCCCAAAAGCGACTAGACCTGATCCAGTTACAAAGGATATTGGATTAATGTTAACAGAGTATAGTGAGTCTCTTAGTCCCTCTGCTACTGCTGTTGATTCAAATTCTCCTTCTGAGTTAATAAAGCCTACTGAAGAAGCATTGCTTATTCCTCCTCGTCTTACACCTGCTGGAGCAAACCATGGAAACGCAACTTGATCATTAAAGGCGATTGTTCTCAACATCATGTGTGATGGTGGTACCGCTACTGATTCGCCATTTAGATCTGTTGTGAAACCAGATGGATAATAAACACCTGTGAATGAATTTGTTGTTACAAGTCCATCTTCACCATTATCTGTAGCACCTGCTGTATTGTTAGCATAGTTTGTAACTGCTGTTGAGTTTGGCTCAAGTCTGAACGGAGTATCACCAACCACAAATGCTGTTTCTTTTCTATCAGAATTTAGTGTCTCTAAATTTGTAATTAATTCTGGATAGCCTGGAGCAGCTAAAAGATTAAATTCTCTTTGTTCTTCTCTTAGAGCAGTGGTTGATTCAATTGTTGATTTCATTGCTTCAACAACCATATTTCTTTGTGCTTTACGTCCCATAAAAGGTGATCCGTCAGTTTTAAGTCCAGATACAGTTACCCAAGCATCTTTCTCGGTAGGAAGTGTTGGGAATGTAACTGTGCTTGGGAAGTTTGTTCTTGTAAAGTAATCTTTCCTGAATTCAGATACATTGTAGCCAGATCTTCTTAAGTTAAAGCCTAGCATACCTACTGGATATAGTGCCGGATCTGGCTTATCGATATCTAAATAAGATGATGTCAATAGATCAGTAATCAATGTTTCTTCGTTTACAACATCCTTAGTACCATCTGAATGGAATCTAAAGTCAGCAAACAATATACCATCCTGTGATGTTTGATCAGTGTTGTCAATTAAAACAAATTGTTGTCCATCAGTTTGTGAAGAATCATATCTGTATAGTTTTGGATAGTTTTCTAAGTCTGATGTGTTTAACCATAAGTCACCATCAACTAGTGCTGTGCCATCTGTCTGTGTTGTAGGCTCAGTTGCTGAGATAATTGGACCATTTGGATCAGTGTTTGATAAATTAAATCCTCTAGCATCTGATGTTACATTCTGATAACCAGTCCATGTTGTGCCGTTGTGTATTAAAATATCAACTTCATCAACTGTTGTGTTGTACCATTTTTGTCTATCAGCTGGATCTTTTGTTGGTTCATTAATGCTTTGTATTGCTGTGTAAGTAGTTCCGGTATCCGGAGTATTTCCTACTGGTACCCAGTTAGATGCCAAAAAGTCATAAGTTGATGATAATGGAGTAGAAGAATAGTCATCTTTGTCACCAGCTGGAGCATTGTATAAGTTTGCTATTTTTGTTGTAGATAAATCTGGATTCACACCATAATCATTAGCAAAGGTGTCATTAAATCCTAAGTCACTCATAGGAGTGTTACTTGTATCTGTGAAATATATTTGTCCACCTAGTTTGTGTCTTACTGTTATCCTTTTTGAAGTAGCGTCATATTCAGCTTCTATGTTTTCAAAACCAGCTGCTAAGATGCCTGCTACAACATCGTCAGCATCAGTGCCGCCGATTGTAACTGTTTTTTCAATTAATACAGCTGATGAGGTGTTAGCAGTAGCACTTGTGTTAAGAATTGTTTCTGCCATTTTAATAGTACCAGTGTTGGTAACAGCATTTGCTTTATCAGAAATTTTGTTTGAAACAATCTCAGTGGTTGATCCCACACCTCTGTTTCTTACAAAGGCAACATAGTCAATTAATTCTCCACTATCCCTAGTAGAATCATCCCATTCATGCTCAGTGGTGTTTACTTGTACAAACACATCATTGGTTGTTAAATTAATACCACCGCCTGATTTATCTAATTGCTGTAATGCTTGTTCTTGTGTTTTAAACACAGGAGCAGGTACAGTTTCAAATACACCTAAGGTTGTTGAATATTTTTTTAGTGAAATGGATGCTCCACCGTTTGGTTCAGTAGTTTGTATAAAAATAGAACCTGTTGGTCTTGGTCTTGTGTCACCTGATCTAAATCCATGATCTTCAGTGTGTTGGCCAATGAAAACTTTTGGTGGAAAATGTCTGTTGAGGGTACCAGTTGCTATACCAACATCTGCGAATGGAGTTCCTGTTTGATCTTCAAGTTCTAGAGCTGATATTGCTAGACTTGATGAGTCGTTTGCTGATGAGTCACCTCCTGATGCTACTGGTATCACGTACAATTCAAGTTTTCCATCTACTGCGGCTGCCTTGACACCTTCGATGCCTGCGTTGTTAATAGCTGTGGCGAAAGTGGCAACAGTAGTTCCGATAGATGTTACACTGTTTCCGTTAATAATAACAACTTCGGAGTTAGTTAGTGTTGGATTTGCTACAGTTCCCCTGACAGTTGGATGTGCTGAGTTCCATGAAGCATCTTTGGTTGCAGATGAAGCTGAACCTACCTGTACCCATGTGTTGGAACGTGTTTTGAAATACAATCTATTGAATGTATTTGTTGCTACAACGGCATAGTCTCCAATTGAGCCTTTGTTGGTTTTTGGAGCAGTGCCTGTCACATCATCTGTTGATGTTATAAAAATTGGAGTTTTTGCTGTGAAAGTTTGTGTTGCTTCGTTCCATTCTTTTATCCCAAATGAAGATGAAGCAAGATCCCACCAGTAAAAGCCATCATTAGGTCTGCCACCAGGCGCATCTGCTGATCCTTCTAACTCGTCTAAATCTATGTTTGCTCTGATTACAAATGCTCGGTTGGCAATGCCAAGAAAGGAGTAAGCTGCCTGAAGACCGTATTCGTTCAGTTCATAACCTTGGATTGGTGTTCCAGATGCATCTGTATAAAATTCGGGATTTCCGAAAGTTTCTGTTAATTCTCTCTGTGATGAAATTAAAAATATTTCATTTGCGTTTGTGCTCAGTGTACCGCTAGCTGTTCCGCTTCCTGTACCTGATGTCTTATCTTGACCAGTTGCCACCACTACTAGTGGAACTGCTCCTGGAATTCCGGGGACGTAAAAAGATTCGTCTACTACGGAAACCTGTACTCCTGGTGATATTAGTGCCATTTGTCGTTTACTCCTTGTTAAGAATATTTACCACTGATGGGCTGATTATTACAATAATTTTAAAGAGTTGAAAAAAGGTACACATAAATATGTACGTGCTTAATGGAAACGGAAACAAAAGGCCATTGTGTCAACAATGTAACAGCAAACCAGCTGCCTACAATTATAGACGTGGCAATAAAGTTTATTACAGAAAAAAATGTGATTCCTGTATCAAAAAAACATCTAGTTCTGTAATTACAACACCTGCCTGGCAAAGGTCAGGATATGATAAAAAACGATCATGTGAAATGTGCGGCTTTACAGCACAGCATCCTTATCAACTAGATGTATATTACATTGATGGCAACATGACAAATAATATCTCAAGTAATCTTAAAACAGTTTGTGCTAACTGTAATCGATTAATTCATGTTAAAAAAACTGGTTGGCGACAAGGCGATCTTACCGCGGATCAATAATATTTTTAGATATAGTTGAGTGCAGGTCAGATAGCGATGAATTGTTTTCGATAACAACATTAAAGTCGCTGTGTGCCCATGCCCATTCAGATGGATGAACATCTTTTGGTTCTATTCTTTTGGATAGATATTGATCGAACCAAAAAGGATTTTTGCCACGTTTAACGCACCACACTGCTCCTCCAATTGATTTGATCATATTGACTTCATTTGGGAACCTTGTGTCAGGTAACACCCAATTTGTATGTGGGTTTTCTTGGATTTTTTTCTTTACAAGACTCACCCACACTCCGTCGAAAAATCCATGTCGCATACACTCAGTACCAAATACTTGTAGAACATGTCTTGGGGTTATATCTTCCCCCATTTCAGAACTCCAAAAAGCATCTGGCCTTTCTCTCCAATCTCTGGATTGTGGTGTGATTCCCTCAACCATTTGTCTTGGCCATTCGAACATTTCTGCGACTGCATCCTTAAGTTTGTCCGCAAATGAGATTTTTTTAAAGTTGTGTTGATCAATAAGATAGTCAGCAACTGTGCCTTTGCCTGAACCAATCAGTCCACATATGCCTATGATCATTAAATTATTATATAGAAAAATTATCCTATTGTAAAGGACAAAGGAGTTCCACCTTCAGCATAGTTTCCGATTTCTTGTTCTAGTTTTTCCATTTCATTCATTGCTTCGCTTTTGAGTGCATCACCATTAAGTGAACCACCACCTTGCGGGCCTGCTATAATTGAAAATTTAGATCGAGCTTCACCTAGTGTAAACTTAGATACAGCAAGTGTGTATTCTCTAATCCATGGTTTGGCATGGATGTCGGATAGTAATATAAAGTCCGGACGATGGTTGTACTGTTCTATAAGAACTATTTCCTTTGATCGCTGTCGTCTAAAAATAGTAAGCCTTCTTGTTGGTTGATCAAACTTAAAATTAATAAATCCACCAAACATTCTAGCAACTAATTCTTGATATCCAGCAAACATATTATAAGTGGCAAGTCCACCAATTCTACCTGTCTGTAACAAATAAACATTTGTATATGCTAATTCAAATGGATCAAATGCTGAACCTCCTTCGGATCCAGAAGCACCTCCAACTGTACGTCTGTAAATTCTTGTAACATTAATTACTTCTGCTGGCAAAGTGTATTGTGTTTGATTTTCTCTTAGTTCAAGAAAACCATATGATTCTTCTACTGAATTAGACGAACGCTGACGGAATTTGTCAACAGCTGTCTTGAATGCCATTTCATAGTGTGCTGGATCAAGTTCTACTTCAATCATTCCGTCACCAAGTCGTAATCTTACATAATCAAAAATTTCCTGTTTAGCGGCATTAATTTGAGCGTCTGTAGTAGAAGAAAGTCCTGTGTCTGGCATAAGTGTATTTATAGCACCATAAATATGTAAAATGCCAAGACTATCATTATTCAA
>CEPH01042732.1_pt1 | contig 10214 bp, 12 predicted proteins | sample 530571 | NCBI WGS metagenome assembly CEPH01 (sample SAMEA2620413, study PRJEB7988) | marine metagenome | biome: marine biome (ENVO:00000447); feature: surface water layer (ENVO:00002042); material: "saline water (ENVO:00002010), including plankton (ENVO:xxxxxxxx)" | depth 5 m | reverse complement strand
TTCAAAACTCGTTATGGCATGGTCGCTAACCCATTCGCTACATCAAACGCTGATGGTGCGATTGCTTTCGCCAAGAAGAATATCTACTATCGCTTGGTCGGTGTCAGCAACCTTATGTAATCATAAGATTGGGGACAACCCAACAAGAACTAGAGGGGAGCTTCGGCTCCCCTCTTTTTTTGTATAAATAGAGTGTTAGGAGGTATTATGACAGAACCAATAAACAAAAATATGTTAGGTCAAACTGGTTTCAGATTAGTATTTGATCGTTTACCTACAATGACATATTTCTCACAAGGTGTGGGGCTACCAGGTATTAGTTTATCTGGTGCTGTTACTTTACCAACACCAGCCATTGATTATCCTCTTCCAGGAGAAAAGTTGACTTTTTCTCCTTTTAATGTTACATTTAGAGTGGATGAAGATATGAAAAACTTTTTAGAGTTATATAACTGGCTCGTTGGTTTAGGTTCGCCTGAGTCTCCTGATCAATACAGAAGATTTCAAAATGCTAGTATTAACCAAAACAATTTATCAGATGGCACCCTTGTTATTCTAAGTAGCAAGTATAATCCAAACCTTCGTGTTAAGTTCAGAGGTATGTTCCCCGAATCTATCTCAGAGCTGCAATTCAATACAGGTGCGACAGATATTGACTACCTAGAGGCAACTGCAACTTTTAGATATAGGGATTATGTCATCGAATCAGTATAGGAGAAAGATATGTGGATTTCTATATTTTTCACTGTAACCATAATCGTTGTGTCATACTTTACAGGTCTTTACTTTGGAACAGAATATCAAAAGGTAGTTGATGCTGAGAAAATTAAGCTAGTAGAACAGAAATCAAAGAACGCACTTGAGAATAAAAAGAGACAAGAAATAGCTAATGTGAAAAAAATTACAAAGGTGAAAATGTGAACATTGAAAATATTATGGACCTATGGTCTGAAGATGTGAAGATGGATAATGTTGATTTAGACACAGAGAGCTTGAAGATACCTAATCTTCATGCTAAGTGGCTCAATATTCTCACTAAAGAACGTCAGAAGTTACGTCGACTTACCATTAAGAAACAGCAGCTTTCTAAGACTTTAGCAGAGTACTATCGTGGTGAGCTAAACAACCCCGAGGACTTAGCTATAATTAAGCGTGAACCTTACCTAAAAACAGTTCTTAAAGCTGAGATAAATACCTATGTCGATACTGACTCTGATATGATTGAACTTAACCTGCGGGTATCTTATCAACAAGAGATCGTTGATGTGGTTGAAGAAATAATGAAGGCGATTAATGGAAGACAATGGAACATTAGAAACGCTATTGAATGGAGAAAGTTCAGCAACGGCGCTATCTGATATTATTATCAAACAGCACAATGAAGTTTTCGTAAGGGTAGACTGTGAACGCAGCACTGCACAAGAGTTACACGATCATTTTTCATTTTACGTTCCTGGCTACAAGTATATGCCTGCATATAAATCTCGTATGTGGGATGGGAAAATACGACTATATAACTTAAATAATCAGAGAATTTATAAAGGTCTAATACGTGAAGTAAAAAGGTTTGCAGAGGATAGAGATTATACTTTAGAGGTAGAAGATAAACTCGAATCAGCTAATGAGTTTTCAGTTTTCGAGTGTGGCCAGTTTGTTCAAAGTATAAAAGTAAAACATACTCCTCGTGATTATCAGATCAATGGTTTTGTACATGCCATTCGTAATAATAGATGTCTGTTGTTGTCGCCAACGGGTTCTGGTAAGTCTTTGATGATTTACCTGTTATCACGTTTTTATCCTCATAAAAAACTTATTATTGTACCAACTATCTCACTGGTGCATCAGTTAGCAAAGGACTTTGAAGATTACAATCAAGGTCCGTTTGAAGTGCTAAAAATCACCGGAGACACCGATAAGTCTTGGAAAAACGAAATTGATAGCAATGTAGTCATTACCACGTGGCAGTCTGTGTACAAGCAGCCTAGAGCGTTCTATGACCAGTTTGGGGTCGTTATTGGTGATGAAGCACATTTGTTCAAAGCCAAGTCATTGACTTCTATTTTAGAAAAGATGACAGACATTAAGTATCGATTTGGTTTCACTGGCACACTTGATGGATCACAGACGCACCAACTTGTTCTTGAAGGGTTGTTTGGTCCTGTCAAGTCTCTGATTAAAACAAAAGACTTGATGGAGAATAATCAACTTGCGAATCTTAAAATCAAAATACTAGTGCTAAAGTATTCTCAGCAGACTTGCAAAGACAATACCAAATTGAAGTACCAACAAGAGATGGACTTTATTGTCGGTAATGAGAAACGTAATAAGTTTATTCAGAATCTTACATTGTCATTGAATGGTAATACATTAGTTCTATTCCAGTATGTTGAGAAGCATGGCAAGATACTTTACGATCTTATAAATAATAAAATAAGCAAGGATCGTAAACTATTTTTCGTATTCGGTGGCACTGACGGTGAGACTAGGGAGTCTGTCAGAGAGATTACAGAGAAAGAAACGAATGCGATCATTATCGCCTCTTATGGTACTTTTTCTACTGGTATTAATATTAGAGCTTTACACAATATTATATTTGCCAGTCCTTCTAAGAGTAAAATTAGAAATTTACAATCTATTGGTCGTGGTTTGAGAACAAGCGACAATAAAGATCAATGTACATTATTTGATATCGGCGATGATCTAAAATATAAAAAGCACGTGAACTATACGCTAAAACATTTGTACGAACGAGTGAAAATCTACAATCAAGAGAAGTTCGAATATAAACTTTACCCTATAGATTTGGAGAAATAATATGAAAGAAAACGATTTTAGAGAGTTTTCCTCAGAGGAGCTAGAAAAAGATCGCTACCGTATCGTTCAACTAACTACCGGAGAAACAATTATCGGTAAAATTTTAAACGCTACAGCCTATGGTATGTTACTAAAAAATCCTGTTGTCTGCAGCACTGAAAATAGTGAGGTGTTTTTTACAGTATTATTTAATGGTATGTCTAAAAGTCGAAACTATTTTTTCGGTGTAACGCACATACTAACTGTCGGTTTAGTAGACGAGGATATTAAACAGTATTATGAGAGATATCTTAAAGATACGTATGATGAGTATGAAGAGTTTAAAACTTCAAACGAGTCTGAATATGAATATAATGCTCCTAAACCAACTTCTAATGCTATGGCTAGATTACTTGATAGCATCAAAGGCACTATGCATTAACAGGGTACATAGTAAATGTATGTTTTTGTCAAGTGATTGTCAAGAAAAAAATTATCTTGTCACGAATATGATTTTATCATATTATGAATTGTATTCCCTAATAAGGAGAAGTTATGAAAAAAGTACAGAACAGAGAGCATTATGTAGATAATAAAAAATTCTACGCTGAGATGCTAAGATATCGTGATAGTAGAGAAAAAGCTATTAAAGAGGGTAAAGAGCCACCACGTGTGCCAAACTATATTGGTGATTGTATTATGCGTATTGCTTATAAACTCTCTAACAAAGCAAACTTTATTAATTATCCTTTTAAAGAAGAGATGATTGGTGATGGAATCGAAAACTGTATTATGTATATTGATAATTTTAATCCTGATAAGTCTACAAATCCATTTGCTTATTTTACACAAATCATTTATTATGCATATCTGAGACGTATAGAAAAAGAGAAAAAGGCTTTATATACAAAATATAAAGCGACCGAAAAATTTAATCTAGACTCTGTTTTAAGTGGTGAAGATAGAGAATTAATTAAATCAAGCGAGGGTGCATCTGAGAATGCATCTATGTTTATTCAAGATTTCGAAGAAAAGAGGTTTAATAAATGAAGGTAGCACTTGTCACCGATACACACTTCGGCGCTCGTAATGACAATCAAGTGTTTGCTAGATTCTTCTCTCGTTTCTGGAATGAAGTATTCTTTCCATATATTGACGACAATAACATTGACCACATCATTCATCTAGGTGATATTGTTGACCGTCGTAAGTACATTAACTTTGTATCATCTAACCAGTTACATGAAGACCTTATCAAACCAATCGCTGATCGTGGTATGAAGTTCTGGTGCATCATCGGCAATCACGATATTTACTTTCGTAACAAACTTGATATCAATGCCATTGATCAGTTATATGGCACGAGCGAGTATGAGATCAATCTAATTGACAAGCCCACTGAGATTAACATTGATGGGCTTGATATTCTCATGTTGCCCTGGATTTGTGCTAGTAACTGGAATGAAACTTGGGAAACAGTCAAGAGTAGTAAGAGCCAAGTTATGATGGGTCACCTAGAGCTAAATGGGTTTGAGATGCATCGTGGCGCTTTCTGCGATAGTGGCTTTGATAGAGAAGAGTTCAAAAAGTTTGATCAGGTATTCTCAGGTCATTTTCATCATCGTTCTACAGAGGGTAATATCTCGTATCTTGGATGTCCATATGAAATGACATGGAGTGACTTTGAAGACCAGAAAGGTTTTCATATCTACGATACAGAGACAAGAGAGTTAGAGTTTGTGCCTAATCCGTTACAGATGTTCTACAAGTTCAACTACGATGACAGCGATATGACTGTTGAGAGCTTAGATGACATAGATTTTTCTATTTTCGATAGCACCTATATAAAGCTAATCGTCAAGAACAAGAGAGATCCATATCTATTTGACTTGTTCGTTGAGCGTATCGAGAGGGCAGGAGTTCAGAATTTACAGATCATTGAAGATGTTTTAAACCTTGACATGGACAACGAAAACGGTATAATAGATGAAGCTAAGTCCACTATGGAAATGTTAGAGGGCTATGTCGATCAGATTGAAACTGCTGTCAGCAAGAAAAAACTCAAAGGATTATTTCATAATTTATATGCCGAGGCTCTAACTTTGGAGTAAATATTGATTACATTTAAATGTATCAGGTACAAGAATATCCTAAGTACAGGAAACGCTTTTACTGAGATTGACTTTCTACGCAATAAAACAACATTGATCATTGGAGAGAACGGTGCCGGCAAAAGCACCGTTCTTGATGCATTATCGTTTGTATTATATGGCAAACCTTTTCGTAAGATTAACAAACCACAGCTAATCAACTCTGTTAATGAACGAGGGTTGCTTGTTGAGGTCGAGTTGGAGGTAGGGAAGGGGTCATATTTAATACGTCGTGGTATCAAGCCTGGTATCTTTGAGGTTTATCAAAATGGCAATCTGATTAGTCAGAACGCTTCTGTGCGTGACTATCAAGACTATCTCGAGAAAAATATTCTCAAGATGAATCACAAATCTTTTAGTCAAGTTGTAGTGTTGGGGTCGTCAAACTTTGTCCCGTTTATGCAACTGAGTGCCTCGCAGCGAAGAGAAGTCATTGAAGATTTACTTGACTTACAGATCTTCTCTACTATGAATAACCTTCTTAAAGAGCGTATCTCTCAAAATAAGGGTGATATTCGAGAGATTGAATATCAGATTGATCTTATAGAGGAAAAGATTGAGATGGAAAGGAAGCATCTAAATACTATGGTATCCAACCATAGAAAGACGATAGATGCGAAGCAAAGACAAATTATTGACTTTGAGACAAAGATTGAAGAAGAAACCACAAGAGTATCAGATCTTCAGAATGAAGTTAGAGCTTTGGAAGATAGAATCTCTGACAAGAACCAAACTGAAGATAAAAAAGGAAAAGTTACAACAGGACTCGAAACGCTCCAGCGAAGAGTGAAAAATATCTCTAAGCAAATTAAATTTTTCCATGACCATGAAAACTGCCCTACCTGTAATCAAGATATCTCTATTCATTTCAAAGAACAGATGGTTGAGTCTCGTAGTGAAGAACTGTCAGAGACTAATCTAACTATCGAAGCCTTAGAGAAAAAACGAGGCGAGCTAGAGAATAGACTTAACGAAATATTAGAGGTCACCCAGGAAATTACGAGTATCAATAGTGATATCTCTGACTGCAATCGTAATGTCTATACTTATAATGAGTTCGTCTCCTCTCTTAATAAAGAGATTTCTGAATTATCTAAAAAGGTTGAAGAAGTAAAAAACAATGATACTAGTATTGAAAGTCTCAAGAAAGAGTTAATTTCATACCAGAAGAGAAAAACGGATCTAGGCGAAGAACAAACTATGTTCCGAGTAGGATCTGATATGCTCCGTGATAGTGGTATCAAATCGCAAATAATTAAGCAGTATGTTCCTGTGATGAATAAACTCATCAATCATTATCTTCAGCAGCTAGGATTCTTCGTCCAGTTCGAGCTCGACGAAGGCTTTAATGAGAAAATTAAGTCACGCTTCCGTGATGAGTTTAGTTATGACTCATTTAGTGAAGGCGAGAAAATGCGCATTGACTTATCGCTACTATTTACCTGGCGCACGGTTGCTAAGTTGCGTAACAGTGTCAGCACCAATCTACTTATCATGGATGAAGTTTTTGATAGTTCATTAGATGGGAATGGCACTGAAGAATTTTTAAAGATATTAGAAGGCTTGACAGCTGACACTAATTGTTTTATAGTAAGTCACAAAGGAGATGTAATTATTGACAAGTTCAGATCAATTATTCGTTTTGAAAAGCAAGGAAATTTTTCAAGGATAGCAGCATGAAATTAAAATTAGATAATGAGTTTTTATATCAGCCTACACAGCGATTTGATTTTTATGATCCACCTATGGAGCCGCAAAAGTTAGTTGATTTATTAAGTGAGGCCATGTGTGATCTAGGTGGTGTTGGTTTATCAGCGAATCAGGTTGGATTACCTTTTAGAGTTTTTGTAATGGGAAACCCTACTAACAAAGAGTCGATCATTCCTATATTTAACCCTAACATCATCAATTATAGCGATGAGCAAGAAGTTGCTGAAGAGGGTTGTTTATCATTTCCTGGATATCTTTTATCTGTTCGACGCCCAGTAGAGATCAGAGTTCGTATGTCAACGGTTGAAGATTTACGTGACAGTGCAAAGTTTACCGGGTATACTAGTAGAATATTCCAGCATGAATATGATCACATGGAGGGTATTGACTTTCGATCTCGTGCTACTCGATATCATCGAGAGAAGGCTGATAAAGATTACAAATTGTTTTTAAGGAAACAAAAGAGGGCTGCTTAATGACTAAGGTTGTTGGTAAGTATAAAGAGGATTGTGAGAGTGTACTAGGAACTTTTATTGATGACTCTCACTTTGATGAAGTTATTTCAGAAGATATGGATCTATATGCCATTGATCCTCTAGAACCTACTAAAAAAGATGAGAGTAATATCATCTTTAAGTTTCGTAAGGGTGTGTTTACTAAAAAAGAACAGGACTCTGCTTACGAAGGTTTGCGTAATGCGGCTACAGAGTCACAGAATCGTGGAATGGCTGCTGGCCCAAGAGGTGATCGGTTAAACTCTCAAGGCAGAGGTGGTCGAGATTGGGTGACTGATTATCAATTTTCAGTCATTGATTATTATGAGAATCCTCCTCTGATTGATGAATTTCCTCAAAAGGGCGAACAGAAAGTTGATGAAACTAGAGGAATCGTTTGGCTTCGATCGAAGATTACTCCAAGATTTGGTCAGTATGAAGGTTGGTTTGACAAGTGGCTTGAGGAAACAAAAGACCTTAATAAAGAGCAAAGAGCACAAGCTGCAAAAGAAGTTCGTTCTTATATGTCTGATACAAACTACGCACAATCTGTAATGTCAGGCATTGCTGGTTTCTATGATCGTTATCCTCGTGTTCCGTTTGGTCGTGCATGTGGTTATAACGATAGGTATCCAGAGCTTTTCGCTAAATCGTTTCCATACCTAAGAAAACTAAATGATGTGTTTAAAAGGGAGCTTCCAGCTCGCTGGGGCGCTCAGAGAGCCGCTGCTGATAAATTAGACCCTCGGTTCCTAATTGATGAGACTGTATTTACTACACTAACAGTAAACTATGATTTCCGTACAGCAGCCCATCGAGATGCTGGTGATCTATCATCAGGGTTCTCTAATATTTCTGGCATCGGCAAAGGTTGGAAAGGTTGTATCTTCACACTTCCCGAGTATCGCATCGGGATCAATCTACAGCCAGGTGATTTATTATTGGTTAACAATCATGAAGGCATTCATGGTAATACAGAGTTTGAGGGTGATGATAATGACCGTGTCTCTATCGTTGCTTACTTTCGTGAGAAAATGCTTGACCTTAAATCTTGGAAGTACGAAAATCTTCGTAAGCAGTTTGTTGAGGAACGTCGTAAAGATCCAAACCATAAGTATCAGAGACATCTTTGGAATGGTGTATCGCCAAACATGTGGTCAAGCGATGAATGGGGTGATTATTTGAAAAAGCATAATATGGATGATGAAGACCGTATAGTAAACACTAGCAATACGTTGTTCTAATGTGTGCAGTCATTGGTCTAGATTTGACTAACCCTGACTTGGATTTAGTCAGAGAGTTATTTTTACAGTCTCAAATTAGAGGTAAACATGCTACTGGTGTGACCTATTACAAACAAGGTAAACTTACTACTATCAAAGAAGATAAGCCAGCTGAAGAATTTGTTAAAAACATTGATGATATAGCTGAATGGGTAGATGGAGACCGTTTACTAGCAATAGGTCATTGTAGATATAGTACAAGTGATCTAAAATACAATCAACCAATATCTAATGATCAATTGTCTATTGTTCATAATGGTGTGGTGAGCCAAGAGTTACCAGAGTCTTGGCTGCAACTTTATGGGATCTCTACTGAAACCAAGAATGATAGTGAGTTATTGCTTCATACAATCTTAGAAGATAAAGATCCGTTGATAGAGTGGGAAAGCTCTTCTATTTCTATGATCTCTATTGACAACAAAGGTGATATATCTTATACTCGAAATGGTAAAAGACCTTTGTGGGTGTGGAAAGATAGTTGGAATACGATAATCACCTCGACTAAAGATATTGCTGTCCGCTCTGGTTTATCAGGATCAAAACGTGTTGATTTTGATGGAGATGACTTACAACCATGAAGTTATTAACTCGTGAAGAAGTCTTACAAGTTCTTGAAAACTCTCCTGCGGGAGACAATACTAAGTTTCTGCGAGCAGCTGACAGTCTTTGGTTTCGCTTTCACAATTATGAAAAAACACCACCTATTGCATTAGAGGACGATGGTATCGTCTCTATGATTTTTGCTACATTTAACAGAGATGGTTATACTAATTTATATGAGATCGTAACTGTCCAAGGTAAAGAAGGTAAGGGATATGCCTCGAAAGTTTGGGATGAATATCTCAAATATGCAGTTGATGAGAAAGGCTCAACACGTTTGAAGATATCCTGCACCCCATCCTCTCTTGGCTGGCATGTCCGTAATGGGTTGATCTTTTGGTCTGTTGATCCTTCGGGTTCAATACGATCAGATCAACCTTTATTCCGTTCGAGAGAGGAGCAATGTGCTTACAGAGATCAAGCTATTCAAGATCCTGTTAATCATCTTCCTCCACCCAAACAAGTTGATAAGTTTTTGGCAGAGGACTGGAGTGGATTCGGCTCAAAGAAAAAAATAAGGACACAAGAGGCCATTGATAGTCTTGGTCCATACTGGTTACGACCTTATATGAAAAAAATGGATTTAAGTGCATTTTTTGCTTGAAAACAATTTTAGATCAGGTATAGTAGGTTTTGTAAGTCGTTACGGAGTGTGACATGAAAAAACCTAGTGGTGAATTTTTCGACAGTCTTGGTCAGTATGTTTATGCTTACATTGATCGAATCACTGGCGAAAAAAAGTATGTCGGTAAAGGGCATGGCGATCGTTGCTGGGCTCATGTTGTCGACAAAGAGTATGATCCCGCCGACTGTGTGATTATTGCTCGCAACCTTGAAAGATTCGAGGACAAAAAGCACTGGCAGTCTTTCCTTCTCGAATCTTATCTGATCTCAACTGAAAGCCCAAAAGATAATGCTGTTTCTGGGCGCTACAAGGAGTGTTTTGTTATGACTGATCTGAGTTTTCTCTTCAACACCTTCCAAGAGGGTCAGCGTGATATGTTTGCTGAGTTGGTTGACTTCTATGGCAAGCATGAGAGTGTCTTTCGTGGCACTGTTGGTTACACTGAAACTCGTGGCACCTCGTTCATCATCGAGACTGGTGCAAGGGATAACAAGTATTTCGGTATCAAGGTCTCTACTCGTGAGCCACAAGTCTCTGTCTATATGAGGGCCAAATCTAA
>CEPH01003353.1_pt1 | contig 10216 bp, 12 predicted proteins | sample 530571 | NCBI WGS metagenome assembly CEPH01 (sample SAMEA2620413, study PRJEB7988) | marine metagenome | biome: marine biome (ENVO:00000447); feature: surface water layer (ENVO:00002042); material: "saline water (ENVO:00002010), including plankton (ENVO:xxxxxxxx)" | depth 5 m | reverse complement strand
CGCCGTCTTTCGTGAAGGCGACCACCGACGGGGTGGTGCGGAAGCCCTCGGCGTTGGCGATGACCTTGGGCTCGCCGCCCTCGAGGACGCTGACGACGGAGTTGGTGGTTCCGAGGTCGATTCCCACTGCACGTGGCATCTGATTCTCCTTGTTCTGCGTGGAAGCGATGTTCCGGTTGAAAGTCGACTCGCGCTAACCCGGCGGGTTGAGCCGCGATGACTCAAGCCTAGCCACCCACCCTCTCGGTGTCAACTGGAGTTGAGTCCACTCGTATCAATTTTGTGCGGGCGATAATGATCGCGTGAACCTTCCCTGGCACTTCGCTCCGCTGCGCGGCGAGCGTGTGACACTCGACCTCGTCAGCACGGACGACGTGGAGGCGCTGAGCGCGATTCAGGGCGACCCGGCGATCGTGCGCTACATGCTCTACGAGGCGCGGTCGCGAGAGCAGGTCGTCGCCGCCATCGAGCGCGACAGCGCCCACGACTCCCTCGAGAAGGCCGGTGACTACGTTCAGCCGGCGATCCGGGATGCCGATGGCCAGCTGGTCGGAACGCTGTACGTCAAGCTCGTCAGCACCGATGACCGCACCGCCGAAATCGGATGGCTCCTGTCGGCATCCGCGCGGGGCAAGGGCTACGCGACCGAGTCCGCTGACATCTTCCTGCGGGTCGGATTCGAGGAGCTCGGGCTGCACCGCATCTACGCCGAACTCGATCCCCGCAACGAAGCGTCAGCCGCAGTCTGTGCGCGGCTCGGAATGCGTCACGAGGCCCATCTGCGCGAGAACATGTGGCTGAAGGGCGAGTGGGTCGACACCGCGATCTACGCGATCCTCGAGCAGGACTATCGACGCATTCGGGCCTGAGTGCCGCGAGTGATTCACACGAGCTTCGCGAGGGTTTGCAGCGCAATCACGAGAAGGCCGAGCCCGATGAGGATGCCGAGAGCGAGCACCCTCTCCCACCACCTCGCGTGCGAACGGCGAACGGCGAGCCAGCCGATCAGCGCGAGGGTGACGACGTAGACGATGGCGGCAGCGCTTATCGCCGTGGACAGGTCGATGATCTCGAGCCATCCGAGAAACAGTAGTCCGCCCGGCACGGCAACCGTCGACAGGCCACCGCCGGCGACGCGGGTCAGGACGATCCAGTCCCGGCCATGGGGAAACTCCCCCTCCACCGCGAGGTGCGAAACCACGTCTGACACCAGACCCGCGATCGTGATGCCGATCACACCGAACAGCAGGGCAAGCAGGGCGTGGTCGGCATCCTCGTGATCGGAACCCGCGATCACGAGGATGATGGCAAGTCCTGTGAAGGTGGCGTAGATCCGCTCGCGAAGATAGGCGCCGACTGCCCGGCTGCCGCCGGTGTTGAAGAGGCGGTCATAGCGCCGCTGCATCGAGGAGCCGCCCTCGGGGGCTGCCGGCCGGTCGTGCGCGTCCTTCGGGCGGGCACCGTCGGCGGTTTCGTCGGCAGATGCGGGAGTCATGATGTCTCTCCTCGGCTCTCGGCCGCCGCCCGCTGTCGCATCCGCCGTGCCTTTTGACGCGCCTTGGCCCAGGCGTCGAAGCGCGCGGTGTCGGGGATGCGGGCAAGGAGCGGCCCGACCACGATGGTGATGAGTACATAGGCCGTCGCTAGGGCGGCAAGTGATCGATCGGCGCCAGCCGATACCGCAAGCCCCGCGATGACGATCGAGAACTCCCCGCGGGGCGTGAGAGCGAAGCCGGCACGCCAGCGCCCCGGTTCGGCGATTCCGGCCTTGCGGGCGGCAAGATAGCCGGTCAGCACCTTCGTGCCCATGGTGACGACCGCCAGGATGAGCGCGGGGATGAGAACGGGAGGGAGATCGGCGGGGTCGGTCGAGAGACCGAAGAAGAGGAAAAAGACCGCCGCGAACAGGTCGCGGAGCGGAGTGAGAACCTGCGTCGCGTGCTCGGCGGCGGGGCCGGAGATGGCGATGCCCACGAGGAAGGCGCCCACCGCGGCAGACACGTTAGCCTCTGCGGCAAGACCCGCAACGATCAGGGTGAGTCCCAACACCGACAGCAGCAGCACATCGGCGCGCTTAGACCAGACGAGCTTGGAGACAAGCGGCCCGTGTCGCAGTGCCACCCACAAGATGACGAGCACGGCGGCAAGCGCGATCGTGACGCTTATCGTCCCGCCGGCGAGGTCCATACCGACCAGAACAGCCGTCAGGATCGGAAGGTAGAACGCCATCGCCAGATCTTCGATCACGAGGATCGAGAGGATCGTCGGCGTCTCACGGTTGGGGAGACGCCCGAGATCCTGCAGCAACTTCGCAACGACACCCGATGATGAGATCCACGTGATCCCGGCGAGCACCAGGGCACCGATCTGCCCCCAGCCGAGGACGAACCCGGCGATGGCACCGGGGACGGCGTTCAGGGCCATGTCGATCCCGCCGGCCATGCGTGACCGGTTGAGGCTGCCCATCAGCTCTTTCGCGTTGTACTCCAGGCCCAGCATCACCAGCAGCAGAATGACGCCGATCTCAGCGCCGACCTCGATGAACTCCTCGCCCTGCGAAATCGGCAGAATGCCGCCCTCACCGAACGCGAGACCGCCCAGGAGGATCAGCGGGATGGGGGAGATCCCGATGCGGCCCGCCAGGCGACCCAGCAGCGCGATGCCGAATAGCAGCGCGCCGATCTCGAGAAAGAGCAGCGCGCCATCATGCATCGATCAAGCGCCGTTCAGGATCCGGACCAGGTGCTCAAGACCCTCACGGGTGCCGACGACGACCAGGGTGTCTCCGGCGCGCAGCGCGTCGGAGGGCTCGGGCGCCGGGATCACGCCCGACTCGCGCACAATGGCCACGACGGAGCAGCGCGTGAGCGTGCGCGCTTTCGTGTCGCCGAGGGGTCGCCCGACGTACGGGGAGTCTGCCCGCACGGGAATCTTCTCGATCTGCAGGCCGGCGAAGGCCTCCTGCAGGCCCGCCAGCTGGGTGAGGATCACCGAGCCGCCGAGCACCTCCGAGAGCGCCGTGGCCTCGTCATCCGTCAACGCGAGGGTGTCACCGCAGCGGTCGGGGTCGTCCTCGTCGGAGATCGCTATCTCTCGACCGCCCTCGCGGAAGTTCACCACCGAGAGACGCCGACCATCGTCGGTGAGGATGTCGTGACGGATGCCGATGCCGGGTAGCTCGGCGCGCTCCACGTGAACGGGCATGCGCCCATCTTCCCACCAAAAGGGCTACCCAATGTTCACTCTGGACCCCTAGCGTATGGCGAGTGAGCGACAGCGAGCCCGAACTCCGCGAGGCCCAGGCCCCGACACCCGACGCAACCGGTGTGCCGACTCCTCCGCCGACCACCGACACCGATGCCCTCGAGAGCCTGGCGGTGCTCTTCCAGGACTCCACCGAGGAGCGGCACGTCCCGCGCAAGCAGGTGATCTCGTGGGCGTTCTGGGACTGGGCGACCCAGCCTTTCAACTCCGTCATCCTCACCTTCGTCTTCGCGGCCCTGTACCTCGTCTCCGACAGCTTCCTGCCCGCTGACGTCGCTTCGCTCCCCGATGATTCCCCTGTCAAGGAGGCGGCGCTGGCCGACCTCACCAGCGGGTACGGCTTGGTCACCACCATCGCGGGGCTGCTGATCCTGTTTCTCGCGCCGGTCCTCGGCCAACAGGCCGATCGCCGGGGCAGCAAGAAGCGCTGGCTCTTCGTGTTCACGATGCTCCTCGCGCTCACGCAGTTCGCGTTGTTCTTCGTCTACGCCCAGCCCGTCTTCTTCTGGTACGGCGCGGCCGTGCTGGCCGTGGGTGCGGTCATCTCCGAGATCGCCGGCGTCAACTACAACGCGCTGCTCGTCCAGGTGTCAACGCCGAAGACGGTCGGCAAGGTCAGCGGCCTCGGCTGGGGCATGGGCTACATCGGCGGAATCGTCGCCCTCGTGATCGTCGTCGCTCTCACGTTCGCGGACTGGTTCGGGATGGACACCTCCGACGGCCTCGCGTATCGCCTGATCGCGGTCGGATGCGGTGTGTGGACGATCCTTTTCTCCATCCCGCTCTTTCGGAACGTCCCCGAGCCCCCGCCCTCGGCGCCCGGCCAAAGCGTGGGCTTCTTCCGCAGCTATGTGGTGCTCGTGCACGACATCGCGCGCCTGTTCCGGGAGCACCGTCCGACCTTCTGGTTCCTCATCGCCAGCGCCGTGTACCGCGACGGTTTGGCCGGGGTCTTTGCATTCGGCGGAGTGCTCGCAGCCGTCGCGTTCGGATTCGGGCCGACCGACGTCATCCTGTTCGCGATCGCGGCCAATGTCGTGGCCGGGCTGTCGACGATCATCGCGGGTCGGTTCGACGACAGGTTCGGCGCGAAGGCCGTCATCGTCGTCGCCCTGACCACCCTCGTGGTCGTCGCGTTCGTCGTCTTCGCGTTCCACGACCTGGGTGCCGTCATCTTCTGGATCGGCGGACTCATCCTCTCGGCCATGGTCGGGCCGGCGCAGGCAGCATCCCGCTCGCTGCTCGCTCGCGTCACCCCGACCGGGATGCAGGGTGAGATCTTCGGGCTCTACGCCACAACCGGACGCGTCGCGAGCTTCCTCTCCCCGGCCATGTGGACCGTCTTCATCGCGTATTTCGGCTCGACCATCTTCGGCGTCCTCGGCATCGGACTGGTGCTCCTGCTCGGCCTCATCCTGCTGCTGCTCGTGCGGCTGCCCAAGCGCTCGGCGGTCTGAGCGCGGCGCTCGCCTCCGCGATGTAGGACAACTCGCCTACGTAGGAGTATTGGGGCGGCATCCGTCCTACCTGGGTGATTACTCCTACCTACGGGATGCAGCGAGGCGGGTCAGCTGGGCCAGGCGTCGGCGAGCTTGGTCAGCAGACGGGCGAGGTCGGTGCGTTCGGCATCCGTGAAGGATGCCAGGGCCGTCGTGATCGCATCGCGTCGCTGATCGCGAAAGCCGCGGACGAAGGTCTCGCCCTTCTCGGTGAGAACGATCCGCGTTCGGCGGGCATCGTCGGGGTCGGCCTCGCGGCGAACGAGCCCGAACTCGACCCCCTGCTGCACGAGGCGCGATGCGCGAGGCTGATCGACGCCGATCGCTTCGCCGAGCTCGCTCACAGTGAGCGGATGGTCGCTGGATGCCAGCACTTCAAGCACACGCATCCGCGCCGGACCCGAGATGCGGGCATCGCCGCGATGTTCTTTCGAGCCCATCGGTCCCACCCACGGGCCCCAGCCGGCGCCCGGACCGAAGCCGGGGCCGCCTCGGTGATGACCGCGCCGACGATGGCCGTCCGCGTCGTCGGTCCCGTGGTTCTGCGAGTCGTGCGGCCCTGGAGGCATCCACGGCAGGTGGCCGCGCCGTCCTCGCAGGCGAACGAGTGCCGCCGCGATCTGATCGATGGGGTCGGACGGCGTGATCGGCATCCCTCCAATTTACATGCGAGTTGACATGGATATCGATTACATGTCACCATGCAAGTACATGCACTAATACATGCATTCCGGAGCAACGCAAAAGAGCGCCCGGAGACGACGCGGGTTCTGCCCGCCAGAGAGGATTCCCCATGTACACCCACGAAGAACACCACGAAGACGCACCCGCCGGGAGCGACCGCCCGCTCGGCTACTGGCTGCGCCTGGTCGAGGCCCTGATCAGCCGCGAGTTCGACACACGCCTCGCCGAGTGCGGCGCTGACCGCCGCGATTGGATGCTGCTGGGCGTCATCGACGGCACGCACGCCTGGGCCCGAGCACCTCGAGGCAAGCGGATGCGCCGCCTCGAGGATCGCGGCTGGATCGAGCAGAACGGATCCGGCGACTGGACGCTCACCGACGCCGGTCGTGAGATGAAGGAACGCCTCGCCGAGGCCGTGTCCGGCATCCGTGAGAGCGTCTCGGGCGCCGTCTCACCCGAGGACTACGCCACGACCATCGCGTCACTTCAGGCGATGGCCCGCGGACTCGGCGGAGAGCAGGAGCACGACCTGGACCCGGACCTCGGCTTCGGCCGGTGCGGCCGCGGGCGGCACGGTCGCCCCTTCGGACCGGGGTTCCACCCCGGATTCGGACGCGGCTTCGGCCCCGGTTTCCGTCCGGGGTTCGGTCCGGCGTTCGAAGCCGACAACGATGCGCGCCATTGCGACGACGGCCGTGACCACGGCTCGCACCGACAGGGTCACCGTCACGGCAAGCCTCACCGGGGCGAGCACCGCCGCGGCGAGCGCGCCTACGAGCGGGGCTTTGACGCCGGCTTCACGCGCGGTCGCGAGTCAGCGGCAAGCTGAGGCATTCCGACCCCAAACACACCTATCGGTCGCGTCGTCTTGCGGGTTCGGCTCACGTCAACCCGCAAGAAGGCGCGACCGAACTGTTGCTGGCGGCTCGCTGAGCCAGAGACAGGATGACTAAGCGCCGGACTACTCCGCGGCGCGGGTTCCGACATCCGTGCGGTGAAAATTCTGGTGCGAACGGGATGCCGTCGGTCCGCGTTGTCCTTGGTAGCGGTTGCCGTACGGGCCAGATCCGTAGGGGTTCTCGGCGGGAGACGACAGCCGGAAGAAGCACAGCTGCCCGATCTTCATGCCGGGCCAGAGCGTGATCGGCAGGGTAGCGACGTTCGACAGCTCGAGGGTCACGTGGCCCGAGAAGCCAGGGTCTATGAACCCCGCAGTGGAGTGCGTAAGCAGCCCGAGCCGCCCGAGCGAGGATTTGCCTTCGAGCCGCGCGGCGATCTCGTCGGGGAGCGTCACCTGCTCGAACGTCGAACCCAGGGCGAACTCGCCCGGGTGCAGGATAAACGGTTCGTCGGGTGCCACTTCGATCAGCCGTGTGAGATCGGGCTGGTCGACGGCGGGGTCGATGAACGGATACTTATGGTTGTCGAACAGCCGGAAGTAGCGATCGAGGCGAACGTCTACGCTCGAGGGCTGCACCATCTCGGCATCCCATGGGTCGAGCGCGACCCGACCAGTGGACACTTCGTGGCGGATGTCGCGGTCCGAGAGCAGCACGAGCCCAGCCTACGACCCCTCGCGAGCTGCTTGGTATGCTGGCGGGGCGCCTCGGCGCATGGGGCTGTAGTTCAATGGCAGAACTTCTGCTTCCCAAGCAGACAGCGCGGGTTCGATTCCCGTCAGCCCCTCCAATGCCCTCACGTGCGGCCGTAGGCCGTGCGGGAGGGCATTCGCGTGGGTGCCGTAGGAACCGATCTCCGCGTGCGGGTGGGCCCACGCCGCCGGAGGCTCCGCGCGCCGCACAGCGGCGTGTGGAGTGGCGGATGGAAGCGAACCTGCCGAAAGCATCGAAGGCTCACGCAGTACTCTGCGCGGGCCTTCGGGTTCAGGGGGACGTCAGTCTCGGGCTTCTTCCTTGACGTCGTTGCGAGCCTTGATGGCGTCGCGTTCGGCCTCCGCCTTCTTGACGTCAGCTTCGGCCGACATCTCTTCGGCCTTGTCCTTGACGCGGTCGACGCCGTCCTGGATGGCGTCGGCAGTGTTCTCCGCAGCCTCCGCGAGGTTCTTTTTCGCATCGTCCATGAATCCCATGGGGTCTCCTTTCGTCTGCAGAGCGCGTACTCACGTCGCAATCGATGAGATTAGCTGACCTGTTCGCCGCTTCCCAGGGGCTTGCGGGATTGGGCCTGACCAGACATAGTTCGCGTCGGCGGGCCTGATCCTCCAGACGCCAGCAACGGAGGCCGGCGCCCCTTGACGGCACACTGAACAAGTGTTTAACCTGTTGAACATGCGTTCAATGCCTGACGCCTCGACCCGAGAGCGGATCCGCGATGCGGCCATCGCGGCTTTCGCGGAGCGCGGTTTCGACGCAGCGAGCCTGCGCGACATCGCACAACGGGCGGGCGTCAGTGCCGCTCTGATCGTGCACCACTTCGGCTCGAAGGAAGGCCTGCGCGAAGAGTGCGACGCCCATGTCGTCCAGACACTGGTCACCGACAAGGGGCGCCTCGCAGGTGGCGGTGCGTCAGCGATGATGCGGGAGGCCCTCGCTGACCGCCAGCGCTATGAGCCGCTGCTGGACTACATGTCCCGGATGCTGACATCCGACACCGCGGCGGCAGACGATCTGTTCGACTCCTTGGCCGCCGCGACGCGCGACCTGCTCGAGCAACAGGCCGCGGCCGGGATGATGCGCCCACAGTCCGACATGGACGCGACCGTCACCGCAGTGACGCTGTACGGCCTCGCCCCGGTGCTGCTGCGCCGCCAGCTCGCTCGCAGCCTCGGTGAGGACGGCCTGACCGAGGCGCTTCTTCGCCGGCTCACCCTGCCACTCCTGGAGCTCTACACCCACGGCATCTACGCGGACGACCGGCTGCTGACCGCCGCGCAGGACGCGCTGGCGCGACCCCTCGGCCCGCCCTCGGGCAAAGGTGAGAACGACCCGCACCAGGATCCCGACCCGCCGCTGGCCGGCTGACCCCGGCATCCATCAACACTCCAGCGACGAAAGGAGCAGGGGATGACCCCTGCCATTGAACTGAACGACCTGCGCAAGCAATACGGGCGGCGCACCGCCCTTCACGGCCTCACCCTCACGGTAACTCAGGGCACGGTGTTCGGCCTGATCGGCCCCAACGGGGCCGGCAAGACCACGACTCTCCGGATGCTGGTCGACATCATCCGGCCGACCAGCGGCACCGCCCGCGTCTTGGGAACTGATCCGCGAACCGGCGGGGCCGCGCTCCGGCGACGCATCGGTTACGTCCCCGGTGAGTTGCGGATGGAGGGACGCGCCACCGGACGACGTCTCCTCGACTTCTACGCGAGCGTCTCGGGGCCGGTGCGCCAGGGACGGATCGAGCAGCTGGCCGAGCGTCTCTCGTGCGATCTGTCCCGTCCCGTCCGCACCCTCTCGAAGGGCAACAAACAGAAGCTCGGGCTCATCCAGGCATTCATGCACGAGCCACCGCTGCTCATCCTCGACGAGCCGACGAGCGGACTGGACCCCCTCATGCAGCGCGAGTTCCTCGGGCTTGTGCAGGAGGCCCGACACAACGGCCAGACTGTCCTGCTGAGCTCTCATGTCCTCAGCGAGATCCAGCAGGCAGCTGACGACGTCGCCGTGCTCAGCCAGGGCCGGATGGTCGCGGCGGGTGCTGTCGACGAGCTCCGGCTCGGCGCCGTGCGCCGCATCCGGGCTGTGATGACGGATGCCGACCCCGACGCGGTCCGCGGCGCACTCACACCGCTGTCGCCGGCCACGCCTCCCGAGGTTCGCGCGCAGGATGACCGGGTGATCGTGCACGCCACGATCGAGGGTGAAATCGACCCACTCGTGAAGGCACTGGCCCGTTTCCACGTGGCGGAGCTGCTGATCGAAGAGCCCGACCTCGAAGAGTCGGTGTTGCGCCTGTACGGCGCCGCGAGCGCCGATACTTCCGCAGCGATGGGAGGCGAGTGACATGGCCGGTGTGCTTCCTGTCGCAGGCCGGAACCTGCGCGACTCCTGGCGCGGGCTGCTCGCGTGGGCGCTGGGTCTGACCGCGGCCCTTGCTCTGTACCTTCCCCTGTTTCCATCGTTCGGCAGCAACGGCTCGCTCGAGGAGATCATCGCCACCCTTCCCCCGGAGTTGGTCGACGCGCTCGGCTATGACCAGATCGGCACCGGCTCGGGATATGCGCAAGCAACCTTCTTCGGTCTGATCGGTTTCGCGCTCATCGTCATCGCAACCACCGCCTGGGGAGCGAGCGCGATCGGTGGCGCCGAAGAGAACGGCCGCCTGGAACTCGACCTCGCCCACGGCATCGGCCGCGTTGCCTATGTCCTCGAGAACGCGCTGGCTATCCTCGTCAAGCTCATCGCGCTCGGCGTCGTCATCGGCGTGGTGGTTGGGGTCCTCAACGGTCCCTCGGAACTCGGGCTCGAAGCATCCGGAATCGTCGCTGCCACAGCAGCCCTCGCGGGGCTGGGGGCACTGTCTGCCACAGCCGCGCTGCTGGCCGGAGCGATCTCCGGTCGCCGGATCGCCGGGGTCGCGGCCGGTGCGGGAATCGCCGTCTACGGGTACGCACTTCAGGCTGTCGCGAACCAGTCCGAGGATCTCGCGTGGGTTGAACGGCTGTCGCCGTGCTCCTGGGCCTACAGCGAGGCGCCGCTCGAATCGGGATTCAGCTGGGGCATCGCAGCGGTCTGGGGTGTCGCGATCGTGCTGACGGGCGCGGCAGCTCTCGCCCTGCGCTCCCGCGACGTGACCGGCTGAGCGCT
>CEPH01029927.1_pt1 | contig 10231 bp, 7 predicted proteins | sample 530571 | NCBI WGS metagenome assembly CEPH01 (sample SAMEA2620413, study PRJEB7988) | marine metagenome | biome: marine biome (ENVO:00000447); feature: surface water layer (ENVO:00002042); material: "saline water (ENVO:00002010), including plankton (ENVO:xxxxxxxx)" | depth 5 m | reverse complement strand
TAATTATCAGCACGCCCAAAGGTTTGAACATGTATTACAAACTTTGGCGTGATGCGGAGGAAGGAAACAACTCTTATGTTCCCATTGAAGTGCATTGGTCGGAAGTTCCGGGACGCGATGATAAGTGGAAGAAAGAGACGATTGCAAACACCTCGCAGTCACAGTTTCGTGCTGAGTTTGAATGTGAGTTTATTGGATCACAGAACACACTGATCGACCCTGCTAAATTAAAATGCTTGGCGTATCGAAAACCCATAGCAGAACGAGATGATGGTTTTGTGCAATATTATCCACCAGAAGAGGATCGCACATACTTCATGTCAGTGGATGTGTCCCGTGGTCGTGAACTAGACTACCACGCGGTAACTGTTCTGGATATAACGGAGATGCCATATAAAATTTGTGCAATTTATAGAAACAACGAACTTGCTCCCATGCTTTTACCAAATATTGTAAATGCCATAGGTAATATTTACAACAAAGCATGGTGTCTAGTTGAGATCAACGATATCGGTGGTCAGGTCGCGGATGTTCTCTATAACGAACTCGAATATGAGAATCTTATGATTACCAGTGTTCGTGGTCGTAAGGGTCAGACGATGGATGGTGGTTTTGGTAGTTTTCAATCACAACTGGGTGTGCGAACCAGTCCTGCTGTGAAGAAACTTGGGTGTGCTTTACTTAAAGACATGATCGAGGGCGACAAGATGCTCATCGAAGATTATCAAATGATCCAAGAACTCACGGCGTTTGTTTCAAAAAAGAATTCATATGAGGCAGAAACGGGTCACCACGATGACTTGGTAATGACTCTGGTTTTATTTGCATGGACCACTTCGCAAAACTATTTCAAAGAACTAACTGACCTAGATATAAGGACGAAACTTTATCAAGACAAAATTCGTCAAATAGAAGAAGATCTTGCTCCATTTGGTTTTATTGACGACGGATCGTTGGACGATACCTTTATCGATAATCAAGGAACGCGGTGGAGTGTGGATAAAGACAACGACAGTATGGGTTGGTGAAAATAACTAATTTGCTAGATACTACAGCGTTGATAAGGAGATAACAATGGCATTTCAACTTAGTCCCGGTGTCGATGTAAAAGAAATCGATCTGACAGCAATCATCCCTGCCGTGTCCACAACCAAGGCAGGATTTGCAGGACTCTTTAACTGGGGTCCAGTGGAACAAAGAATTACAGTCACCAGTGTAAACGACTTGGTGGAGCGGTTTAACAACCCAGATAACGTAAACTACTCGTATTGGTTTACCGCAGCGAACTACCTTGGTTACTCAAATAACCTTCAAGTGGTTCGAGTAGTAGATCAAGACACTGCAAAGAACGCATCTACCAATGGTGGATTCTTTGTAAAAAATGATGAACACTTTGAAGAAGTCGATTCAACAGCAACCGCTGCAAACCATGAGTTCATTGGTAAATATTGCGGAACACTTGGTAACTCTCTGTTCGTCTCTGTCTCTGATAGGACCGAACAAAGTCTGAACCCAGTTATCGCCTTCCCATCTACTTCTACCGGATTTACCATTACAAACACAAGTGGTCCAACCACATCATCCACTGCGTTTGGTTTTATTACAACCAACCTACCAAGTGGAATTGTTGCAAATAGTGATAAGTTGAGATTTAAGCGAGGTGAACCAAGAACTATTACCGGAGTTACCAATGCCGTCTCCTTTGGTAAGTTTGAATCAAGTGGTGCTGGTGCTACCGTCGCTGCTCTCGGTAAAGCAGTAACTCGCGCCGCAGGTGCTACTTTCAACATCACGCTAACCACTGCTGGATCCACCGCTGGTCTCGAACCCGGAGGTTATCTAACGTTTACTAATAGCAGTGGTGTCGTTGGTGTGGCAAAAATTAGTGCGATGTCAAACGCGGCAGCGGGTGTAACGTGTCAGGTCACAACCGGTGCAAGTGGGTTTGGTTTTGCAGGTGATTCTACTACCTTCACGACAGACAGTGAATTTATTACTCTCGGTCAAGTAACCGCAGGAGGATTCACTTTCGCAGATGCTACCTCTGGTCTCACCGCCGCCAGTGTTCGATGGAAGTATGCTGAAGAGTTTGATCAAAAACTACCAGCGACCAGTTCCTCCGTTGAAGCACACGGTGCCTCTTTCGATCTACTCCACGCCATTGTGATCGACGAAGACGGTGACTGGACAGGGACAAAGGGAACTGTTCTTGAAAGATTCCCATCACTTTCTAAGGCAAAGAATGCCAAGAGAGCGAATGGTTCCTCGATTTACTATAAGGACTTTATTAACGCCAACTCTGAGTATGTGTTCTCAGCAGATGATCCCGGTTTTGCCACACACGTTGCGGGAACCTTCGCCTTTGGTGATGATTCAACTTCATCTGGTGGAACGTTTGCTAAACTCTCACAGAACTACTATGAGTCTCTCTCTGGTGGTACGTCCTCTGCCCCCGCCCAGAATGATTTCTACGAAAATGGTTACGAATTGTTCGCCGACTCAGAAACCGTGGATATTTCACTAATTCTAGGTGGTCCGACAGAGGGAATCCAAGCGAAGAAACTTGTCGATCTTGTTACCGCTAGGAAAGATGCAGTTGTATTCTTGTCTCCTCCATCTAACGCGGTTGTTAACTCAACCGGAAACGCATCTAAGAGTGCGGCGGTTGCAACAGCAAATGTTGCAGCATATCGTCAAGGTCTTAACGGTGCTGATGCCGGAGGTGATGTCAACTACACTAATGATAACTTAAATGTATCTTCTTCCTATGCAGTTCTAGACAGTGGTTACAAGTATATGTTTGATCAGTTTAATGATGTCTTCCGGTTCGTCCCGCTTAACGGGGATATCGCAGGTATCGCAGTTAGATCAGACCTCGAAACTGAAACTTGGTTCTCTCCAGCAGGATTTAACCGTGGACAGGTTCGTGGAGTCGTGAAACTTGCATACAACCCACTCAAGGCACAGAGAGATGAACTCTATATCAACGGAATCAACCCAGTTGTTTCCTTCCCCGGAGAAGGCACAGTTCTCTTCGGTGATAAGACTCTACTCTCCAAACCAAGTGCGTTTGATAGAATTAATGTAAGACGACTCTTTATTGTTCTTGAGAAGGCAATTGCCACCGCTGCTAAGTTCCAACTCTTCGAGCAGAACGATGCGTTTACCCGTGCTTCCTTCCGACAGTTGATCGAACCATTCCTTCGAGATGTTCAGTCTCGAAGAGGTATCATCGACTTCAAGGTCGTGTGTGATGAGTCCAACAACACCGGAGAGGTGATTGATAGAAACGAGTTTGTTGCAGATATCTTTATCAAACCAACTCGCTCGATCAACTTCATCTCGCTTAACTTCATTGCCACTAGAACTGGCATTGACTTTGACGAAATTGGCGGATCGTCCGCATAAACGCCATACATAGAAAAGGAGATCTAACACATGAATATCGAAAGATTTAAATCAGCACTTTCTACAGGTGGCGTTCGTCCAGCATTTTTCCGGGTTCAGGGTAACATCGGAAAGACAACGCTACCTGATAAGGTTGGTTTTCTAGTTAAAACCGCCGCCCTACCTGCCACTGAGATTGGTGAAATCCCAGTGGACTATAGGGGTCGAACCATCAAACTTCCCGGAAAAAGAACCTATGGTGACTGGGAGATTACGCTTCTCGCGGATGGTGAGTTCCAACTTAGAAACGCCTTCGAGCGTTGGGTCAATGACCTAAACGATACTGTAGAGAATGTTGCCGATCAAGAGCATAACCTAAACAATGTTTTGTTCCCAAACTGGAGTATTGATCAACTCGATAGACGAGGCAATCCAATTAAAACTTATACCATGTTCCACTGCTGGCCAAAGGCGGTTTCTCAGATCGAGAACACATATGATAATGAAGGTCTAGCAGAGTTTTCCGTGACACTCGCCTATTCTTACTTCCTCACCAATGACGGAACTGGTGCGAATCGAGTCCCACTCGGTGATGCTGCGTTCCCCGGTGAGTGATAGATAAAGAAGAGGTGAATTATGCCAATAGATATTTTTGGTTTTAGTATTGGAAGAACAAAATCTTCCCCAAACATGGACCCCTCCTTAGATGCTAAAGAGGTGAAGTCGTTCGTTCCACCGTTACTCGACGATGCAAGTTATGTCGATGCCGGTGGATATTTTGGTGCTTATCTTGATTTAGATGGGTCACTAAAAACTGAGCAAGAGTTTATCGCAAAATATAGAGAGATGTCACTACACCCAGAGGTAGAGAGTGCCATCGAGGATGTTTGTAACGAGGCGATAGTTTTTGATGAAGAGAGAAAATCAGTAGAGTTAGTTCTTGATCAAGTTGATATTTCAGATCAAATGAAGGGCAAAATTCAAGAGGAATACGCACAAATATTACGTCTTCTTGATTTTGGCAATCGTGGTTATGAAATTTTCCGACGATGGTTTATTGATGGTAAAGGATACTACCATATTCTTATCGATAAATCGAACCCCAAAAAAGGAATTATAGAATTACGTCCCGTAGATGCACTAAAGATGAAGAAAATTGTCGAGGTTCAGAAAGAGACGGACCAAAAAACTGGGACTAAGGTGGTCAAAGGTGTTAAAGAATTTTACACTTTTAGAGAAAAGTCAACCGATCAAACTGGATTAAAACTATCACCTGAATCAATTTGTTACTATCATTCTGGACTGTTTGATCCACTTTCCAACCGTGCCATAAGTTATCTACACAAAGCAATCAAACCGCTCAATCAACTCAGAATGATCGAGGACGCTGTTGTAATTTATAGAATATCTCGGGCACCAGAGAGAAGAATATTTTACGTTGATGTCGGTTCTTTGCCAAAGAATAAAGCAGAGGCATACGTTCGAGATCTCATGAATAGATACCGAACAAAACTTACATATGACGCTTCAACCGGAGAAATCCGCGATCAGAAAAAGTTCATGTCAATGCTAGAGGATTACTGGTTACCAAGACGAGAGGGTGGTAAAGGCACAGAAATCCAAACTCTTGATGGTGGACAAAATCTAGGTGAAATGGAAGATGTCGAGTATTTCCTTAAGAAACTTTACAAAGCACTCAACGTCCCACAATCAAGACTAGAGGCAGAGAATGGTTTTAACATGGGTAGATCATCTGAAATCACCCGCGATGAACTAAAATTTTATAAGTATATTGAAAGACTTCGTTCAAAGTTCAACAGTATTTTTATTCATCTACTAAAAACTCAATGTATTCTCAAGGGTATGATGAAGGAGGAAGATTGGTTTAAGATTGAACAAGATATTCGTTTCGAGTATGTGACTGATTCTTACTTCACAGAGTTAAAAGAATATGAAATATTAAAGGAAAGACTAGATACTCTAGACACTGTTCAACAACACATCGGTGATTACTACTCTAGAGAGTGGGTTCGTAAGAATATCTTGCAGCAAACGGACAAAGAAATCAAGAAGCAAGATAAGGTAATTCAGAAAGAAAGAGAACTAGGTCTAATTAAAGACGACACCGGAGGATTCTAATGCGTTCGCTTATAGATTTTATAGAAAACGATCAGATTGACTTACTTGAAACTTTTATCGAGTCTCGTTTATCTGAACTTGCTATAAAAAACTTTGACGAGGCGACTCCGCGTGTGTTTAATATTTTTGAACAAGAGGGTTCTGCGACAGAGGATCCCAAAGGAACAATAGAGGATCCGTTACTACAACCATCTGACATTGTTTCAAAGGAATATTTCTTCAAAAGGTTTCCATACGGTGATCATGAGATTCTCATGAAAAAGGTTGGCATGGGACAAAACGCACCAACGGTAACTTACATTGATGGTGAGCGGTATGAAGTTTTCACCACATCGAAGCAGGCAGAAAAGGAGACCATTCGCTATATTAAGGATGGTTCTTATGCTAAAGCAAACGACGCAAAAAAAGCAAAAGAAGATGAGGCGGCGAAGGCAGAGCAAGACAAAGTAGAGGCAGAAGATCAAAAGAAAAAAGAGGAAGAGGCGAACCACGAAAAAATAACTGAGTCTCTACGTCGGGTCACTGACACTGGTCGTCCCTCTATTTTTACAATGACAAACGGCGAGGAAATGATAATTACGCTATCAGAAGCGACACACGCCTTAGAAATACTAAATCTGCTAAATAATCAGAACGGCATTAAGTTTTTAAGGCGTTTGTCTGACAGTGTGACTTCATATCAAGACACTATGGACTTTTTTCTCGACAGAATTAGAAAAGGAATCTATTGATGGAAACGGAAACTATTTTACGGTCAATTGAAAATGGAAAACTTAACGATGCCCGTGAGGGTATTGATGAGATTCTACTTAACAAGATTGCAGATTCTCTTGAAGAGAAACGTCAAGGTCTTGGTGACGCACTAGTTGGTGTGTGTGAGGGATGTGAAGAAGAAATCGCAGAAATAAAAATGGATGCCAAAGAAATGAAAATGGAAATGGCAGCAATGAAAGAAGCGATGCATAAAGAGATGGCAGGCGGCGGCGCATCTGAAATGGAAATCGCTGAAATGATGAAAAAAATGGAAGCAATGACCTACAAAGAAATGAAAGAACTCATGCATAAAGAGGGCATCCATTATGAAACAAGTCACATGGACGAGGAGTCAGACTATGACGCTTTTTTTAAAAAGGCGATGAAAAAGTTTAATATCTCTTCGCCCGCCGATCTCAAGAGTGATGAGGAAAAGAAAAAGTTCTTTAACTATGTTGACAAGAACTACAAAGCAGAAAAAGAGACAGACTGATGCTACTTATTACCGAACATACTGATAACATCAACTTGATCACTGAAGGAACTGATGGTTCTAAGGAGTATCATATTGAAGGTATCTTTATGGAGGCAGATAAGAAAAACCGCAACGGTCGTGTTTACCCTAAGAAAATTCTTTTTAATGAAGTCAAGCGATACAATGAAGACTTTGTTTCTAAGAATCGGGGTATGGGTGAACTAGGTCACCCTGATGGTCCCACCGTAAATCTTGAGCGAGTTTCTCATATTATCAAGGAACTTAAGACAGACGGAACAAATATCATGGGCAAGGCAAAGATCCTTGATACTCCATATGGTAAAATTGTAAAGAACCTGATCGACGAGGGCGTTAAGATTGGCGTTTCCTCCCGTGGAATGGGTTCCCTTAAAAACGTAGACGGCATCAATGAAGTCCAAGATGACTTTTTACTTGCCGCAGTAGACATCGTTGCTGATCCATCAGCACCCAATGCATTTGTTGAGGGAGTTATGGAAGGCAAGGAATGGGTTTGGAACAACGGAGTTCTCGAACCAAGACACATTGAGTCTTACAAGGACAGGATTCAAAAAGCATCGACTATACGAGAATCTAATGAAGCGAAGTTGTATGCCTTCGCTGATTTCCTGTCAAAACTTATTTAATTATAGATAAGAGGAATAAGGAGCGTTACAAATGACTCGCAAAGACCCACTTGAAACAGCGAAGGCAATTTTAGAAGGGAAGTCTTCGATGGATGAAGGAAAGCACACCCGAGAAGGTATGCATGACCAAGAGCAAGCAGAGATGGTTGCTATGAAGGAAGCAATGCATAAAGAAATGGCACACGCTGGTGCCTCCGAAGACGAGATTGCTGAAATGATGAAAAAGATGGAAGCAATGTCGTATAAGGAAATGAAAGAATTAATGCATAAAGAAGGCATCAAGTACGAGATGAGTCACATGGATGAAGAGTCCAGTGAAGATCTTGAAGTCTACAGCGAAGATGCCGAGGATCTAGAAGAAATGGATGAAAAGGGAGTTGGTAAAACAAAGACCGACCGTCCTGATGCAACTCTTGCTGATACTGAAGACGATCTTGAACCTCTTAAGAAGGCAAAAAGCACCAAGAAGGTTGAAGCAGGTAAGATTAAACCTTCCGCCGCTTCAGGTAAGATTGAGAAACCATCCATGAAGGAAGATCTCGACGCTCTATTCACTGGTGAGGAACTCACCGAGGACTTCAAGGAGAAGGCATCGGTTATTTTTGAGTCCGCCATTAACATGCGAGTCGAAGCACTCCGCGAGGAGATTGAGGCAGAGTCCGCTGCACAACTAGAGGAAGAGAAGGAAGAGTTCCGTAACGAACTATCCGCCAAAATGGATGACTATCTTTCCTATGTTATTGAAGAGTGGATGAAGGAAAACGAACTTGCCATTGAGCGTGGTCTCAAGGGTGATATCGCTGAGTCCTTTATGACTGGTCTCAAGGGTCTTTTCGAGGATCACTACATCAGCGTTCCTGATGACAAGTATGATCTTCTTGAAGGTCTTTATGAGAAGATCTCTGGTCTCGAAACCAAACTCGACGAGCAAATTCAGAAGAACACTGAACTCAACAAGGACGCTATGGTCTCTCGTTGTATCAATGTCTTCAATGATGTCGCCGAGGGTTTAACCGAGGTCGAAATTGAAAAATTACAATCTCTCGCAGAAGGTCTTGAGTATGACTCAGAAGACCAATTCCGCGATAAACTATCCGTTCTTCGTGAAAATTATTTCAACGATGTTTCAGAAACAAATGAACTTGCCAATGAAATTGTGGGTGACACAATCACCGAGTCCGCAAACGTAGAGGAACACGCCCCCTCTCTAGACGGTTCCATGAAGTTCTATTCTGATATGCTAACCCGGTCAGCAATCGTAGAAAAGCAGACCAACTTTAAGGGTTGACACGGTATTAATTCCATTAACTAAGGAGAATCAAAAATGGAAAAGAAAGAATTCGTTACCGAACAACTCAGAAAGAAGTGGGCACCCGTTATTGAACACGCTGACATGCCCACAATTTCTGACGACTATCGGAAAAATATCACTGCCGTTCTTCTAGAGAACCAAGAGCAGTATCTTAAGGAAGCAGCACCCTCCAACTTTGGTTCGGGTCTTGCCGGTGGTGCTAACACCGATGGTAACTTTAGCAGCGTTGCTGGATTCGATCCAGTGCTTATCTCGCTCGTTCGTCGTGCGATGCCAAACCTAATGGCATATGATGTCTGTGGTGTTCAACCAATGAACGCTCCCACCGGACTCATCTTTGCCATGAAGGCAAACTTCAAGCAGCAAGGCGGCGGTGAAGCACTCTTCAACGAGGCACCCACCTCATTCGGTGCAACTGGTAACAACGGCGTTGTTCACGGTAGCACTGCCGCACAGGGTACTGACCCACTACTTGCCGAGACTTATGGCGACAACACTGCTGATTATCTCGTTAATGGTGGTATGTCAACTGCCCGTGCTGAAGCACTCGGTGGTGTTCAACTCGACGATGGTAACTTCAACGAGATGGCATTCGTCATTGATCGTCAGTCTGTTACCGCTAAGACTCGCGCCCTCAAGGCAGAATACACCACTGAACTCGCTCAGGATCTCAAGGCAGTTCACGGTCTAGATGCCGAAACCGAACTCGCTAACATTCTCAGCACTGAGATTCTTAGCGAAATCAACCGTGAAGTAGTCCGTACCATTTACAAGACTGCTAAACTCGGCGCACAGCAACCAGACCTCTTCTTCAAGGGTGGTCAAAACGTTGGTGCATCGCTTCCCGGATCCGATTCGGCAACCACTCACTTTGGTGGTCTTTCCGGTGCTGCTGATCCTAACGTCCCCACCTCGTCTGACGGCGTTGGTGGTGTGTATGACCTCGAACTCGACTCCGATGGTCGTTGGTCTGCGGAACGCTTCCGTGGTCTCGTCTATCAGATCGAGCGTGAGTGCAACACCATTGCTAAGGAAACTCGTCGTGGTAAGGGTAACATTCTTATTACCTCCTCCGACGTTGCTTCCGCTCTTGCAATGAGTGGATTCCTCAACCTAACCCCAACCCCACAGGTTCCCGGTTATGCTGATGATACCGCAAACACCTTCATCGGTACTCTCAATGGTAACATCAAGGTCTATGTTGATCCTTATTCCACCATTGGTAAGGACTACTGCTGCATCGGTTATAGAGGTACTTCACCCTATGACGCAGGACTCTTCTACTGCCCATACGTTCCACTCCAGATGGTTCGTGCGGTTGGTGAGCAGACCTTCCAACCCAAGATCGGGTTCAAGACTCGCTACGGCATGGTCAGCAACCCATTCGTCTCGGGTGGTGGAGTAGATCGCTCTGATCCAAACAGTTCTGATGCAGTTCGTAGTAACCAATACTACAGAATCTTCCGTGTAGACAAACTACATGGTCAGGCATCTGCCTAC
>CEPH01000950.1_pt1 | contig 10234 bp, 11 predicted proteins | sample 530571 | NCBI WGS metagenome assembly CEPH01 (sample SAMEA2620413, study PRJEB7988) | marine metagenome | biome: marine biome (ENVO:00000447); feature: surface water layer (ENVO:00002042); material: "saline water (ENVO:00002010), including plankton (ENVO:xxxxxxxx)" | depth 5 m | reverse complement strand
CGGCTGCGGTGCGCGAAAGCCTGCCCGCCGATATCGCGATCATGGCCGCCGCCGTCGCCGACTGGCGCACGCGCGATATGGCCGGGAGCAAGATGAAGAAGCGGGGCGACGCTCCGCCCGCGCTCGAGCTGGCGGAGAACCCCGACATCCTCGCCACGCTGGGCGCTTCGGACGCCCGCCCCGGCCTGCTGATCGGCTTCGCTGCGGAGACCGACGATGTGGTCGAGAACGCGCAGGCCAAGCGTGCGCGCAAAAAGGCCGACTGGATTATCGCCAATGATGTGTCCGGCGGCGTGGGCCAGAGCGTGATGGGCGGGGCGCACAACACCATCCATCTCGTCACCGAAGAAGGCGTCGAGGACTGGCCGCAAATGCCCAAGGAAGAGGTCGCCATGAGGCTGGTCGAACGGATCGCGCTGGCGCTGGAGAATGATGATGACTGATACGGTCGGCGTGGCGATTCTGCGCCTCGAGCATGGCGAAGGCCTGCCGCTGCCCGTCTACGCCACAGATGGCGCGGCGGGGATGGACGTGTGCGCGGCAGAGGATGTCGACCTCGCCCCCGGCGCGCGCCATGCCGTCGCCACGGGCTTCGCGGTGGCGATTCCGCAGGGGTACGAGATTCAGGTTCGCCCACGCTCCGGCCTCGCATTCAAGCACGGCATCTCCGTGCCCAATGCGCCCGGCACGATCGATTCGGACTATCGCGGCGAGCTCAAAGTGCTGCTGATCAACCACGGCGGCGAAAGCTTCGCGATCCGCCGCGGCGACCGCGTGGCGCAGCTGGTGCTCGCCCCCGTCACCCGCGCGGCCTTTACCGAGGTGGACGATCTGGATGACACCGCGCGCGGCAGCGGCGGTTTCGGCTCGACCGGCGGCCACGCCACGCTCTGATACGAAAAAGGCGGACCATGCGGCCCGCCCTTTCCTGTTTCGCATTTCTGCCCGGTCTTACCGTTCTTCCGGCTTGATCGAGATACGCACGGTCTCGCCCGAATTGCCGGGGAAGCCGGTGAACATCGCGTCGACCAGATTGGGCACCAGATATTGCAGGTTGTCGCTGGGCGATACGGCCTTGGCCGTGCCTTCGAACAGACGCTGGCCGGTCCGCCGGTCGTCGATGTCGAGGTCGATCTCGCTGGTATAGACGGTGTAGCTGTCGATCCGGCTGCTGCTGGAGAGCCACGGGTCGTAGTAGCCGTAACCCCAGTAGCCGCGCGGGACGAAGGCCCCGGCACGGTAACGATACCAGGGATCGTAGAAGGGATCGCGGAAGCCGGTCCCGGTCGAGCGGACCCGTTCGCGCCCGTTATCGACATCGTAGTCGAACCGCACGATCAGGTCGGCATTGGCAGGCGTGCCGGGGACGTAGCCCAGCCGCGCCATCTCACCGCTTACCAGCTCGGCATACTGGCCGAACTCGATCCCGCCGGCGAGCGAGGGATCGTCCGCGACCACCGCGAAGGTCTGGCCCTGCGGCGCAGGCAGCTGCGCCTGGAAGCGGGAGACATCGGCCTGGAAGCCGGTTGCACAAGCGGTCAGCCCGGCGCCGAGAATGCCCAGCGCGCCGACGGCAGCGAGAAAACGTGGTTTGATCATGGCAAGTGCCCCTGGGTGAGGGGAGGCACTCCGTGGGGATGCCCCCCGCATGACATTACGATTCACGTCCTAGACAGGTTCCCCTGAACGCTGCTTTAACCTCTTGAAGTCCTTAACTTTCCTCGACTTAGCGGGATCTGCGATCAGCCACGGACCAGTCCGAGCGCTTGGTAGGTCGCAGCCAGCGTGGGCGCAGCGCGGTCGCGCGCCCTGGCTGCGCCGCGCGCGAGGATTGCGTCGAGCGCCTCGCGATCTTCGAGCAGCTGGTTGAACCGTGCCGAGATCGGCCGCAGCGTTTCGATCAGCACCTCGCCCAGCGCAGGCTTGAACGCGCCGAAGCCCTGGCCGCCATGTTCGGCCAGCACGTCATCCACGCTCCGGTCGGTCAGCGCGGCGTAGATCGTCACGAGGTTGAGCGCTTCTGCGCGGCCTTCGAGCCCGTCGCGCTCGGAAGGCAGCGGCTCGGGATCGGTCTTGGCCTTCTTGACCTTCTTCATGACCTCGTCCGGATCGTCGGACAGGTTGATCCGGCTCATGTCCGAAGGGTCGGATTTGGACATCTTCTTGCTGCCGTCGCGCAGGCTCATGATCCGCGCCGCATCGGGCGGAGTGATCGGTTCGGGCAGGGTGAACAGCGGGGCGTCTTCGGTGCAGAAGTCGTTGTTGAACTTCTGCGCGATGTCGCGTGCCAGCTCCAGATGCTGCTTCTGGTCGTCGCCCACGGGCACGTGGGTCGCCTGGTGGACCAGCACGTCGGCGGCCTGCAGCACCGGGTAGGTGAACAGCGCGACGCTGGCGCCTTCGCGGTTCTTGCCTGCCTTGTCCTTCCACTGCGTCATCCGGTTCAGCCAGCCCATCCGCGCGGTGCCGTTGAGCAGCCATTGCAGCTCTGCGTGCTGGGGCACCTGCGCCTGGTTGAACAGGATCGAGCGATCGGGATCGATCCCGCAGGCGACCAGCGCGGCGGCCATTTCCAGCGTGGCGCGGCGCAGTTCGGCGGGTTAGTGCGACATCGAGATCGCGTGCAGATCGGCGAGGAAGAACAGACACTCGCTGTCCGCGTCCATCTCGTCCTGCATCCGCACCCAGTTGCGGATCGCGCCGAGATAATTGCCGAGGTGAAGGTTGCCGGTGGGCTGGATGCCCGAAACTACGCGCATGATGAGAGGTCTTTCGAAAATCGAACGGATAATGGCTTGGTGCCGGGTTGGCCCCCGGCGGTCAGATCAAAGCTGACCCAGCCATCGCCAGGCCGCCCGCCCGCGCAGCGCGAAGCGCGCCGGGGCCGAACGGGTAAAGAGTGGCGCGTCAGTCACGCGGCGGGGCATAGCACAAGCCCGCTAGGGGGCAAGATCGCGCGGTTCGCCGGGCTCGTTGCTTTCGGGCACCGGGGTCTTGCGGGTCAGCGCGGTGATGCGCTGCCGATCGATCGCGCCGATCGCGAAGGCGATTCCGAAATAGACCGCGCCCGCGCAGATGACGAGCGCGGCGAGCGCGCCTGCCCGCGCGAAAAGGCCGGCGTCATACCAGCCGGTCAGCAGGTCGCGCGTGAACCACAGGGCAGCGCCCATTGCGGCAGCGGCAACCAGCTGGCGCGCAATCCGCCCGACCAGCTTCAACGGGATGCGGTAATAGTCGCGCCTGACCAGCACCACATAGAGATAGCCGACATTGATCCAAGCGCCGATCACGCTGGCAAAGGCGACTCCGACCACACCGAACCGGTCGAGCAGCGCGACGTTCATGGCTGTGAACACGACCAGCGAGATAAACGCGGCATAGACCGGCGTGCGCGTGTCCGACCGGGCGTAGAAATTGGGCACCAGCACCTTCACCAGCACATAGGCGGGCAGGCCGAGGACCAGCGCAGCCAGCACATTGCCGGTCAGCGCCGCCTGTTCGAGGCTGAAGCGGCCGCCCTGGAAGATCATCGTGACGAAGGGTTCGGCACAGATCGCAAGGGCGACGGCTGCGGGGATCGTCAGCAGCATGGCGAGCTCGATCGCATCGGACTGGATGCGATCGGTCCCCGCCCGGTTCTTCGCGCCGACGAACTTCGAAAGCGTGGGCAGGATCGCGGTCGACAGCGCGATACCGATGATCCCCAGCGGCAGCTGGTTCAGCCGGTCGGCGTAATTCATGTAGCTGATCGAGCCACTGTCGAGCTGGTTGAGAAAGTAGAGCTGGACCAGCGTGTTGATCTGGTACGCGCCGCCGCCGATCGCTGCGGGAAACGCGATGATCGACAGGCGCTTCACCTCGGGCGTGATACGCGGCCACAGCAGCCTGGGCCGGAAGCCCTCGACCCGGGTCCAGTAATAAAGCCAGGCGAGCTGGATCGCACCGCCCACCGTCACCGCCCAAGCTTGGGTGTAGCCCACCTGACGGGTGGTCCAGCCCCATTGCGAGATGGCATGATCGCCGATCAGCAGATTCGCGATCAGCACCAGGTTGAGGATGATCGGAAAGCTTGCCCCGGGCGCAAAGCGGCTGACCGAGTTGAGCATTCCGGTGAACAGCGTCACCATGCTGACCAGCGCGATATAGGGGAACATGATCCGCGCGAAGTCGACTTCCATTGCGAAGTCGGCGGGCGAGGACTCGCCATCGCCGAGCAGGCGAATGACCAGCGGCATCGCCAGCATCATGACCGCGCAGACCGCGATCAGCACCGGCAGGAACACGCTCAGTACGTCATTGGAGAAGCTGCGCGCTTCCTCGATCCCGCCCTCTCCATGCAACCGCTTGGAGAACATCGGCACGAAGGCCGCCGAAAACGCCCCTTCCGCGAACATGCGGCGGAAGACGTTGGGGATGATGAACGCCTGAAACCAGGCGTCGGTGACGGCATTGGCACCGAGCACGCGGGAGAAGATCATCTCCCGCGCGAGCCCGGCAAAGCGACTGACCAGCGTCAGCCCGCCGATCGTCCCGACATTCCTGAGCAGGCTCATCCGCCCGCCTCCCTACTGGCCCCCCTGCCGGGCGGTGGTCAGGCGTTGCCGCCCGGTGCCGCGCCGCCCGCAGCGGCGTCTTCCGCCTGCCGTTCCTGAAGGCGCTGCAGGTACAGCCCGTTGAAGTCGATCGGATCGACCATCAGCGGCTGGAAGCCCAGATCGCGGGTCGCATCGGCAACCACACGGCGGGCGAAGGGAAACAGGATGCGCGGCGCTTCTGCGAACAGGAACATGTGCATCTGGTCTTCGGGCATGTTGCGCACGCCGACGAGGCCGGCATAGACCAGCTCGATCACGTAGAGCTGTCCGTTTTCGCAATTGGCGGTCGCGTTGATCTTCAGTTCGACTTCGCTGATCTCGTCGTTCACCGGGTTCGCGCCGATGTTGAACTGCAGGTCGATCTGCGGCGCGTCCTGCCACTGGAAGCTGGCCGGAGAGTTCGGATTCTCGACCGAGAGATCCTTGATATACTGCGTGATGAAGCCCGCGGTCGGGCGGTTGTCCGCGCCATTGCCGGTGGACGGGGTGTTGAGATCGGTCAGAACGTCGCCTTCGTCGGCCATGGAAGAGCACTCTTTCGAAAGGTTGGGATACCCGGGCGGCAGCTTGACCTTGCGCCCGCGTGGTCGGTGACACGCCGCCTAGCAGCCGCTTTCCCGCCCCGCAACGGGCACGAACCGCCGCAGCGGGATACTTAGGCAGCCGTTGTGCATTTGATATCGCGCCCTATGTGTGGGATTGAAGGCCCATTACACGAATACAGGGCTCGGTCGGCTTTGCGGTCGGCCACAAAGGCCCGCAGGATCAGGTACCCCATTCAGTGATCTACGAAATCGTCATTCTCGCCATGATCGCAGTCTTTCTGGGGCTGCGGCTCTATTCCGTCCTCGGCCGCCGGGCCGAGCATGAGGAAGAGCCCGTGCCGCATCGTTTCGATGCGAAGGACAAGCCTGGAATGCCCGCATCGCCGCAGACCACGCAGGCCCCGCCGCGCGCGGTGACCGAACAGGAAGCCAAGCCCGACGTGCTGCCGGTGGTCGAACGCGGCGTGCAGTCGATCATCGCGGCGGATCGCGGGTTCGACATCACCAGCTTCCTCGAAGGGGCGAAGGGTGCCTATGGCATGATCCTGGAAGCCTACTGGAAGGGCGACAAGGAAACCCTGCGCGATCTGTGCGACGACTCGGTCTATCAGGGCTTCGCCCAGGCGATCGACGCGCGCGAGGAAGCGGGCGAAACGATGGAAAACCGGCTGATCCGGATTGAGGATGCGACCATCCGCGATGCCGAGCTGGAGCGCAAGGAAGCGCGCATCACCGTGCGCTTCGTCGCCGATATCGCCGCCGTCACCCACGACCGCGATGGCAACATGGTGGCCGGATCGCTCGACGATGCGATCGAGAGCCGCGACATCTGGACGTTTGCCCGCCGCGTCGACTCGCGCACGCCGGACTGGCAGCTGGTCGAAACCGACGAAGGCTGAGGCTAAGGCTGAGACTTGGGGGCCCGGGGCGCACGCGCGGCTCGGCCCGATCCATAACGCCGGGGGGAGAGCGCGATGTTCAAGTGGATGTGGCCGCTCGCGGCGCTGGTCGCTCTCTCAAGCTGCGTCGGCCCGGGTGCCGACAAGCCGCCTTTCCCGCCGATCGACAAGCCCGCGCCGCCCGCTTTCGAGAGCGCGGTGGCTGCCGGAGTCGCGCCGGGGCCTGCATTCCGCTCGCTCCGCCTCGACGCAGCCGATGCCTCCGCCGCGCTCACCGCATTCCGCTCCAGCTGCAACTGGCCCTCCGAGAAGGCCGACGCGAGCGGCCTGACCCGGCCCGAAGACTGGCTGCCGGTCTGCACCGCCGCGCTGCGGTGGGATGGCGACGCGCTGACCTTCTTCGAAACCTTCTTCGAAACCGCCCGGATCGGCGACGGCGCGGCCTTCGCAACCGGCTATTTCGAGCCCGAGATCCTCGGCAGCCGTACGCGCCGCGCAGGCTACGACGTGCCCGTCTACCGCCTGCCCGAAGACCTTGTGCGCGCATGGCCGGCCGACATGCCCGAAAGCGAGCGCGAGGGGCGCCCGCCGCTTGGCCGCTACGACGACATGGGCGCTTTCGTCCCCTATTACAGCCGCGCAGAGATAGAGGATGGCGCTCTCGCCGGGCGCGGTCTCGAAATCGCATGGGCGGCCGACCCGGTCGAGATGTTCTTCCTCCAGATCCAGGGCTCGGGCCTGCTGCGTCTGCCCGACGGCAGCCGTATGCGGATCGGTTATGCGGGGCAGAACGGGCGCGGCTATACCGGGATCGGCGGGCTGATGCGTGAGCGCGGGCTGCTGGGCGACGGGCCGGGCCAGTACCCCGGATCGATGCAGGGCATCGTCCAGTATATCCGCGACAACCCGGAGGAAGGCCGCGCGCTGATGCGCGAGAACGAGAGCTGGATCTTCTTCCGTGAGCTCGACACCTCCGGCCCTCTCGGCTCGCTGAACGTGCCGGTCACGCGGCAGAACAGCGTCGCGGTCGATCCCCGCTTCGTCCCCTATGGCGCGCCCGTGGTGCTGGAGATGGACCGTCCGGTCGCCTCCGGCATGTGGGTGGCGCAGGATACCGGCGGCGCGATCAAGGGACCCAACCGGTTCGACACCTTCTGGGGCAATGGCGGCGACGCACGCGAGATCGCCGGCCGGATGAGCGCGCGCGGCACTGCGCTGGTGCTCCTGCCCAAGGGGACCGTCGCACGCCTGACCGGGCGATGAGACACGCGCCGCGCGGATTGTCGGAGGAGGAGGCTGCCGCGTGGGCGGCGCTGGCCGCGACGGTCGATCCGATCCGGCCCACTCCCGTAGTCCGCGCAGTACCCGTTCCCCCAGCTTCTTCGCCTGCCGCGCTGCCCAAACAGTCGGCCAGGCCGCCAAAGGCGATCGCGCCCGCGCCGTCCGCAAGGCGTTCCGGCCGCAACCCACCCGGTAATCTCGATTCCCACTGGGACCGCCGCCTGAAGGCAGGCGAGATCGCGCCCGATGTCAGCCTCGACCTTCACGGCCACGGGCTGGAGCGGGCCTATGACCGGTTGATGGACGGGATGGCGCAGGCGCGCAGCATGGACGCGCGCACCGTGCTGGTGGTCACCGGCAAGCCGCGCGGCGGCGATGCTGCCGACCGGGGCGAGCGGCGCGGCGCGATCCGCGCCAAGATCCTCGACTGGCTCGCCGCAAGCGAACATGGCGGCTCGATCGCTGCCGTGCGCTCCGCACACCGCCGTCACGGGGGCGAGGGCGCGCTGTATATCGTTCTGAGGAGAGGTCGCTGATGGCGCTGCTACGCCCGCGCCCGGCGCTGTGGCTGATCCTCGCTTTGCCCGGTGCGTGGATGCTGTGGCGCTGGTGGTTCACGCCGGACCTTTACGGCTACGGCCATATCATCGGCGATAGCGGGGACTGGGCGGCGTGGCTGCTGATGGTCACGCTCGCGGTGACGCCGCTGCGGCTGGCATTCCGCCGCAACCGATTCGTGCAGTATCTGATGCGCAAGCGGCGCGATCTCGGCGTGGCGAGCTTCGCCTATGCCGCCGGGCACACGATCATCTACCTGTGGCGCAAGAGCGATCCCGCGATCATCTGGGACGAGGCGTCGACGCCTTACGTCCTCGCCGGATGGGTCGCGCTGGCGTTGTTCATACCGCTGGCGATCACGTCCAACGATGTGTCGATGCGGATGCTCAAGCGCTCATGGAAGACGCTGCACCGGCTGGTCTATCCTGCTGCGGTGCTGGTGTTCGTGCACTGGGCGCTGTCCGCTTTCGATCCGACCACCGCCTATATCAACATCGCGATATTGGCGGCGATCGAGATCGTCAGGGTCTGGCTGCAATCGCGTCAGAAACGCCCAGCCAGCGCCAGCGTCAAAGCGTGACGTACTGGCGGAAGCGCGCGACTTCCGCTTCGTCGACATACTTGCCGATCTCGCGATCGAACACGCCCATGTCGGCGTAGGGGCGGTATTCCTCGAACTCGTGGACCATCTTGTCGGTCATGCCGGGGACGAGGCGGATTTCCTCTTCGCTGGCGGAGTTGAGGTTGATCGGCACGAACACGTTGACGAGCACGGCCTTGGCTTCGTCCTCGCTCAGCGTTTCTTTCAGCTTGGCGTCGAGATCGGTGACGCTGGCATAGGGCTGGCCGGCGACGATCGCGGCGGCGAGTTCGGGCGAAACGCCGTCGACAGCGGCGAGTTCGCTCTCGGTCGCGTCGTTGGCGTTGAGCACGGTGGAGGCGGCGTCGGGCGACTCGACCGCATCGGCATCGGGCGTCGCGGTATCCGTCGCGGCGGTTTCATCGGTGGTCGCTTCTGGAGCTTCCGAGCAGGCGGCGAGGGCCAGTGCGGATGCGGCGACGGGGACGAGGAACTTCAGTGTGCGCATAATATGCCTTCCTTTTTGCGAAGGGCTCGCATTAACAGGCTTGGCAGCCATGTCGATGGGCGATTTTGCGCTCGCCCACCGACATCGACCATCAGGGGCTATTGTGCACCCTGACGCTGTTTGATCGATTCCGCGCTCGCCATTCCGGGCGCGGTGGACTTGCCGCCGATCATTTCGCGCACTGTGTCCTCGATCCGCTGGCCGATCGTCTTGTCGACGTTCTTCCAGTATTCGAAAGCACGCACGAGCACCTTCTCGCTGACGCCGTCGGCGAGGTGGCCGGAGACGTTGGAGACGAAGCGGTCGCGCTGTTCGTCGTCCATCACGTCGTTCACCAATGCGCGGGCCTGCAACCAGTCGTCGTCATCCTCGCGCAAGGTGTAGGCTTCGCGCACCATGTCGCCATCGGAATACCATGTCGCCTCGCCGCCGACCTGCGGCTGTGCGGCGGGCCCGCCGTAGGAGTTCGGCGCGTAGACCGGATCGACCGCGTTCTGCGTCCGCATGTGCCCGGCGCGGCTGTAGGAATGCACATCGGCATTCTTGGGCGCGTTGACCGGGATCTGCTTGTAGTTGACGCCGAGGCGCGCGCGGTGGGCATCGGAATAGGAGAAGCCGCGGGCGAGCAGCATCTTGTCGGGCGACAGGCCAATGCCGGGCACCATGTTGTTCGGTTCGAACGCCAGCTGTTCGATCTGCGTATCCCAGTCGACCGGGTTTTCGTTGAGCGTCAGCGTGCCGACCTCGATCAGCGGGTAATCCTCGTGCGGCCAGGTCTTGGTCAGGTCGAACGGGTTGATGCGGTAGGTCTTGGCATCCTCGAACGGCATGATCTGCCATTTGAGCGTCCAGCTCGGGAAATTGCCCTCGGCAATCGCATCGAACAGGTCGCGGCGGTGGTAGTCGCTGTCCTCGCCCGCCTTCTTCACCGCTTCGTCCTGCGTCAGGTGGGCGTTGCCGCTTTCGTCACCGACATTGGTGTGGAAGTGGAACTTGACCCAGAACTTCTCGCCGTCCTCGTTGATCAGCATGTAGGTGTGGCTGGAATAGCCGTTCATCTCACGCCAGTTCTTCGGCACGCCGCGGTCGCCCATCAGATAGGTGACCTGGTGCGCGCTTTCGGGGCTCAGCGTCCAGAAATCCCACATCATGTCGTGATCGCGCAGGCCGTTATCGGCGCGGCGCTTCTGGCTGCGGATGAAGTGCTGGAACTTGAGCGGGTCGCGGATGAAGAAGATCGGCGTGTTGTTGCCGACCATGTCGAAATT
>CEPH01173078.1_pt1 | contig 10246 bp, 15 predicted proteins | sample 530571 | NCBI WGS metagenome assembly CEPH01 (sample SAMEA2620413, study PRJEB7988) | marine metagenome | biome: marine biome (ENVO:00000447); feature: surface water layer (ENVO:00002042); material: "saline water (ENVO:00002010), including plankton (ENVO:xxxxxxxx)" | depth 5 m | reverse complement strand
GAGGGGGAGATCCCATCGCCGTCATGATTGTTTGCATGATTGCTGGTGAGGTTGCCCCAACAGTGAGAGTGCTCCGCTGGGAGCGAAACATGGAGGAGGGTGAAAGGGATCGCCGCAAAGGTTGGTACATGCCTGTTGCCCTCGAACTTAGAAAGGTAGAAGATGACAGACATAGATCTGCTTGAGGACGTAGCACCTGCGTCAAACGAACTAGGTGCAATCGCTAATTTAGCCGAGATGATGAAGGTTGTGGAAGACGAGATCAATCTTCATGAGTCGCTATTGAAGCAAAAAAAGCAAGAGCTGAAAAAGTTGGCAGAGCAGGACTTGCCTGAATTGATGCAAGAACTGAACATCAAAAACTTTACCATGAGTAATGGCTCAAAGGTTGAAGTGAAAGATGTTATCTCTGCTTCTGTGCCATCGCAAGGTGCGATCGATCGTGCCAAAGATGATCACAAGCAGGAGCTCGAGATACTCCAGCAACAATGTTTTGATTGGCTCCGGGAAAATGGTCTCGGCTCAATCATAAAAAACAGTGTTGAAGTTCAGTTTGGTGGTAGTGAAGATGAGGCTTGCAATGGTTTCACAAAAGAGTTGCAAGATCGTCAAATTTACTACAAACGTGCACTCGCAGTGCATCCCGCAACACTCACATCCGTAATCAAAGAAAGATTGAGTGAAGGCAAAGAAGTCCCACATGACCTGTTCAGAGTTTACACAGGTCGCAGAGCCACAATTAGGAGGTAGTTACCATGGCTAATAAAAATCAAGTTGCGAATAAAGAAGAGTCAAACGTGATCGAATTTGATCAAAGCATCCTGCTTGAAGACGCAGGGTCAGGTGCAGAAGGGATGACCCAAGATGATATGCTCATCCCGAGGTTGAATATTCTGCAAAAAATGTCAGACCAAGTTGACAAAGCTCATGGTGATTATATCCAAGGTGCAGAACCTGGTCATATTTTCGACAACGTCAGCAAAGAATGCTACGATGGCGACAAAGGAATAACTGTTGTTCCAATCAGCTATCGTCGTACGCACATAGAGTGGAAGCCGGACCGGGGAGGACTCGCCGCGAACCATGGGTCTGATTCCTCTTGCCTCGACTCATGCACTCGGGGTGAAAGAGGTGAATACCTCACCGCAGAGGGAAATGAGATTATCCCAACTGGTGAGTACTTTGTGTTTGTGATTGACGAAGATGGGGGATACAACCCTGCGATCATTTCAATGAGCAAGTCACAACTCAAAAAAGCGAAGCAGTGGAACTCGATGATTTCTCGCCTGATGATTGATATCAATGGTGTGAAGAAAAATCCTGCGATGTTCTGGACTGCTTACAAACTGACCACGGTGCCTCAATCCAATGAACTCGGTTCTTGGTTTGGTTGGTCAATTCAAATTCTGCACGACGCAAAGTCGGGTGGGATCATACAACAACTCGCAAACGGCAAGGAAATTTACCTCGCTGCTCGTGAGTTCAAATCTCAAGTTGCTTCAGGTGATGTTAATGTCTCTCCTGAATCAGATGATGATGTGATGTAAATCCATCATCTAGGGGGAAGGATTTTTGAAACATTTACCTTCCCCCGACCTTCAGAAAGGAAACCAATGCAAGATTTAGTTAAAGAATTTATGAAATTGTTTCGTGGTTACGAACAAGCTCATGGCCAGTATCGTGTCAGGAAACAAGAGCACGATGGCAAAATGTCCGGTCGAGCCATAACAGTTAGCGAACCTGCTACGTTCAATCATTTTGAAACTCATCTCAAAGGTGGCGAATATATTCTTGGTATAATTATGCTGAAGGAAAATAATTCCTGCAATTTTGGTGTTATAGATGTGGACATTCGTGGTGAGGTAAAGCTCAATGAAACTCTCGAACAGCTTGAAGCAAAAATTAAAGACACGCCTCTGGTTATGTGCCGTTCTAAGTCTGGCGGTGCTCACCTATATTTGTTTTGTGAACCTGCTATTCCTGCTATTGACATGGTTTCCAAACTTAATGAGTTTGCCGCTCAACTAGGATACGGTGGGGCTGAAATTTTCCCAAAGCAAATATCCCGAGCCAACGAAAGAGACAGAGGAAACTGGATAAATTTATGCTATTGGGATGGGGATGACACCGAGCGTTATGCAATTCATAATGGTAAAAAGCTAAGCCTAAAGCAATTCATCTCTCTGGCGAATAAAAAGAGAACAAATTTTGAACAGCTCGAAAACTTCAAGCCTGAGCTGACAAACCAATTTGAAGATGGCCCACCATGCCTTCAGCACATCATGACTATGGGTTTCCCTGAGGGTGGCAGAAACATTTCGCTTTTCAATGTTGGTGTTTATTATCGCAAGAAAAATCCTGATGACTGGCAAGAAGACTTGATGCGTTTCAACTATGAGCATTTGAGTGAGCCTTTGCCAGCTGGTGAAGTCAACACCCTGATCAAGTCTGTATCAAAAAAGGAATATGCCTACACCTGCAAGCAATCCCCAATTTGCAACTACTGCGAGAAAAGCAAGTGCATGAAGCGTGAATATGGGGTTGGGGGAGTTGGTGGTGGCATGGCGATTGAGGTTGACGCAATAACCAAATACGAAACCGAAAACCGTAGTTCAGTGCGCTGGTATATCGAGATGCAAGGTGAGCGCATAGAAGTCACAACTCAGCAACTCTTAGATCAAAGACAGCTTCAAAAAATATGTGTTGAAAAGTTGAATAAGTGCCCGAGCACCATGCCTTCGCAAAGATGGGAGCAACGCATCAACGAGCTTTTGCAAAGCGTTGAAGTTATAGTTGACCCGGACGATGCTTCTCCCCAAGGCCAGTTTGAAAAAGTTTTGGATTCATTTTTGACAGGCAAGGTTCAAGCTCGCCAGCGTGATGAGATCATGAATGGGAAACCTTGGCACGACCCAGACGAAAGCAAAGTTTATTTCAGATCAGAAGATTTATTTATATTTCTCGAGGCTCGTCGTTTCAGATATCCCTCTCAACATCAAGTGTGGTCTTGGCTTAGGAGTTTGGGTGGTGATCGAAAGACCTTTCGAATAAAAACAAAACCAGTTAAAGTTTGGTCGGTGCCAGCTCCTGAGTATTACTCGGAGGATGAAGAGCTACCAATCCCATCAACAGTGACAGAAGAATTTTGAATGGTATCACCAGTCGAATGGAATCGTGAAAAAGAAAAACAAGAACTTTATAAACGTGTGCAGGAAATGTCTGCACATCAAGCCGAAGTATTAATAAAGAGGATGTCGAACATACTTGATAATTGTTATATTCATCCCAAGCTCTCAAAGGAGCATGAAAAATTAAAAGAGCAAGTCTTGTTCTTGGAGAGGGGGAATAAAGTTGGATGAAATACAAGCAAGTTTATGAAAGGCACATAGAGTGTGATTTTTGTGGAGCGATGACCCGAGGACGTGTCTGGGACAACAGCCCCGGCATCATAAAGTGTGGTTCTTGTCATCGTGAATTAGGTTTTGAGAAAGGAAATAAAATTGAGAAAAGTGCAGATAATTCTTGGTCCCCCAGGAACAGGAAAAACCACAACTCTGCTGCGAATAGTCGAAGACGCTCTCAAACGTGGAATACCACCTGAGCGAATTGCCTATCTTGCTTTCACTCGCAAGGCTGCAAGTGAGGCCCAAGAAAGAGCGATGTCTCAGTTTGGTTTTGATGAGTCTCGGTTTCCCTTTTTCAGGACGCTTCACTCTTTGGCTTTCAAAGAGCTGGGGATGCAGCGCGATGAAGTTATGACAAATGCAAATTATCGGCAATTTGGCAAAGCAATGGGCATCGAGTTCAAAGGCATTTATGATGAAAACATAGGATTGCATACTGGGGATGGTCTTGGTGATAAGTGCTCAAGAATTGAGTCTTTGGCCAGAGCTGGCCTGAGATCAATCGATGCCCAAATGGCCATAACAAATGTGAATGATTTGAATCCCCATGCAGTGAAGCAATACGATGCAGCTCTCAGGAAGTATAAAAAAGAGCAAGGCTTGCATGACTTCACAGATATGCTTGAAAAATTTAAATCAGAACTGCCTGTTGACATCTGCATATTTGATGAAGCTCAGGATTTATCCTCAGCCCAATACAAAATGGCTATAATCGCCGCAAGCCTAGCCAGTGAGGTTTATATCGCTGGGGATGACGATCAGGCGATCTTTGGCTGGGCTGGGGCAGACGTGAGCAAGTTTTTGAATTTGAGGGGTGACAAAATTACCCTCCCAAACAGCCACCGCATCCCGAAAAAAGTTCATGCTTTGGCGAACGATGTTTCATCACGCATCAGAAATAGATACCCAAAATTTTGGAAGCCCAAGGATGATGAAGGCGACGTTCAATATGTCGTTAATGAGAACGAAATAGATTTCAAAGGCTCCGAAACTTGGATGCTTTTGAGTCGTTCCAAGTATTTACTTTACAGGCTTAAGCAAGCTGTCAGGCAACAAGGCTATGCCTACTCAACAAACGGCAAGAGCTCGCTCGACTCAGAAGAGACCAAGGCAATCATCGCATGGGAAAGCCTCCGCAAAGGCAACAGAATATCTCAATACGAAGCAAAAAACCTGATCAACTTTTTTGGCTTTTCAGTCAGGCTCGCAAAGCAAGAAACCTATGGTGTTGAGGATCTTGGCTTGCCTGACGCATCACGTCAATATGATTGGATGGCTATGCTGAAAGGCATCGCCCCGGACGAAAGAGAATATCTCAGGTCTTGCATGCGCAATGGTGAAAAATTTTCAAGCAAGCCCCGGATAACGATATCAACAATTCACCAATCAAAAGGTGGCGAGGCTGACAACCTTGTACTTTTGACGGACATGGGCAAGCTCAGTTGGGAAAACCTCGGAGGTGATGAAGAGAACCGAGTATGGTATGTTGCATTGACCAGAGCCAAAGAAAAACTATATCTAATTCAACCAAGAGGATTGAGGTATTTCGCAATTTGAATATAAATTATTGATATCAAACAGAAAGAAAATGCTTTTCTTTTTGTAAACACTCAGGCATAGTAGTTTTGTGATTGGGGAGGTCCCTGATCGCATTTGAGAAAGGAAAAAAATCAAATGACTGTATTCGCTATTGACTTCAAGAAGTCCACCATTCGTGCTTTCAAGAGTGAACGCTCTGCCCGCAACATGGGAAATGGACTTGTTCTTTTCACTTCTGCTGATGAGCTGTTGGAAAACCGCAACACGACTGGTCGTGGTTTGGTTGAGGTTTACAACAACTGTGCTGACAAGCCTGTCAAGAAGTTCACCGACAACAAGACAGGTGCTTCTCGCATCTTCAAGCTGGCTCAGGACATTCATGTCGAGTCAACCCCATTCGATGAGGTTGATGCCAAGCCTGTGGAAGTTGTTGCTAGTTCAGTCGCAAAGGCTGGTGCCAAAAAGCCTCGTGGAAAGTTTGTTGACAAGTGCATCAAGGTTCTTGTTGATGAGAACCCTCGTCGGGCAGGTGGCCATGGCCACAAGATGATGGAGTGGCTTTTGGCTGAGAACAAGAAGCTGGATGGTGGCCTCATTCCGTATGCTTATTATGCTGCTGCGGGTGGTCGTCCGCAGGATCTCCAGTGGGACCTCGACCGCAACTGGGTGGAGATTGTGTAATGATGAAACGGGTAGTTGTTCCTGAAGAGCAGGCTCGCGTTGGGGTTGTCTGGGTTGCCCTCAACTCAGTTGACTTCACTGGAAATGATGAGGCAGTCAAAGAGCACCGTCGCCTTTTGCTGGAATATCGTCGCAAGATTGCGAAGATCGAAGGCTGTGAACCAAAGGAAGTTAAAAGCGAGATGCTCGAGCTTTATGATCACATCAAAAAGGTTGTAAAGAAATGAGGTGGTTGATTGTTGCAGTCGGTTTTGGCGTGTCAGCTTGTAGCGGCACGCCAACCACTGAGCTTGTTGTTGACAAAAACATCCATGCTCTTTCTCGCACCGAAGTAATCATGGCAATTGAAGAGTGCCATTCTGTTGACCTTAGGCCAGTTATGTTTTACACCCAAAGGAGCATAAACAATAAAAATGTACCAGTGGTTGTTGACGTTACCTGTGCACCGAAAGGACACTATAAAGGATGAAAATAGAAATAATATCCGACGACAGACTTGACGGCTCCCAAAAGCACTTATCAAGAGTTGCTTGGGAGCTGTCTCGCTCGCCTGATGATGAAACAACTTTGGACACTATTTTGTCAATTGATGCCCCGGTCAATGAAGTGCCAAGCATAGTCATGAGTGTTGAATGCACCATCCTCGAAAGGGAGATCTTTGCTTCGTACAGAGACCATGTCATGTGGGCTAGGACATCAAGAGTTGATGACCCTGCTAAATTTCAAGCCCCGCTGTACTTTGAGGCAAAATATCCAAACAAACTGAAAGCACTCAGAGGCCAGATCAAACAGGATATACAAGAAGGCATGATCCAAGACATTTACCGGATGCACATGCCTCTTTGTGCAAAGACATCATTCACCACAAGAGTTTCTTGGCGAGGGTTAATAAAGATCTACAAGTTTTTTGAATTTTTGTACAAGATCGATGGCTATTTTCTGTTTGGCTTGAGAGAGCTTGAGGAGAAATTTGGCCTGAAAAAATATGCCGATAATTACAGCTTTGTTAATCCAATACCAAAGCTCGAAAAAAGCGATGAAAATGTCAGCGGAAAGGTTGGCCCAATCATAACCATTTATCAGGTTATGTCTTTGGCTTTGAGGGCACAGCTCGTCAGGCATAGGAACTTCACGTTCACTGACAACCTGCTTGAAATAATCGAAAAGGGTGACAGCTGGATTAGGCCAATGGGCAACCCAATGAAAATATCAATTTCAGCTGAGGTCAATTTTTGGAAAACAGTCATCAACAAACGTCAATGCTGGATAGCCCAGTATGGCATTTGGGAAGACGTGATTATGAAGGCTCAGGAATATCTTGAAATTAGCGAACAGGACCTGCCATGCAATAAAGGCTTCTGTCCGTATACTCGGGATGCTGAATTGAGACACACAGATGATGATCCTGGGGCACCATGCCCAATCCACAGCAAGCTATCAAATATGCCGATTGACCCAAAGTACATGGAGTCGGTAAAAGTTGAAGCAAGCTATCGACCAGCCTTTTGGCAAAAACACATCAAAGAACTGGAGTTGAACCAATGATGAAAATTTATTTAGCTGGGCCATTTTTCAATGACAAGCAGCTCGAGACAATCGAGTCAATCGAAGCAGAACTAGACAAACATGGCTTTGATTATTTCTCACCACGCAAAGGTGGTGGTGTCCTTTCTCATCTTTCTCATGAGGACAGGACAAAAGAGTCAAAAAGAATATATGACTCTAATGTTTCAGAGATGATCAATGCTAATGTTTTGCTCGCAGTTGTTGATGGTCGTGATACTGGGACTGTTTATGAGATGGGATATTTCCGAGCACTGACGGACCATTTCAAATACAAAAATTATGCAGTTGCTTCGGATGCTCAAAGGTATTCAATCACCTTCACAAACGAGAATTTTGGTTTAAACATCATGCTGAAAGAGTCAGTTGATGCACACCTCGTTGGCATATCAGACTTGCAAAAGTTTGCTGGCCTAGCCGCCAGAAGCTGGGACAAGCCAAAAGCTGCCTTGCACAAGCTCGAAGGCTTCAACTGGGATGACCACCAAGGACGCAGGTCATTGATCCTTGATCAATTCCAAAATTTCAATCCAGATGTAATCTGATGAACGTAATCAAAGTTTTCAGCATCTCCCAGAGCATGGCTTCAATTCGCAGGTACTCACAGCTTCACCTTGTGAAGCCTGAGTCTGTTATGGAGCATACAGGGTTTGTTTGTCTTTTCACTTATTTATTGAGTGAAGAAATAAACTCTGTCTCTGGGGAGAAAGTTGATATTGGGCTCGCACTTCAAAGAGCAGTTGTTCATGATATTGATGAGGTTGTGACTGGGGACATCCCAAGACCAACAAAATATTTCAGCGAGAGCTCGAAAGATATATTTGATGAAATTGCTGAAATTGGAATTGATCAAATAATTGATGAGCTTGACATCTGGGATCTGCCTGATGAAGCTATAACAAAATTTAGAAAAAACTGGATCGATGCAAAATCAGGCAGAGAAGGTATTGTCCTTGCGTTATCCGATTTGGCCTCGGTTGTCTTTAAAATATGGGACGAGGTTATTTTGCTTGGAAACAAAAAGCTGATCCTGCAAGGAGACCAAGTATTCATTTACCTCGAGCAATTCATTGGCAATGCCATGTCATCAAAAGAATTAAGTGGCGACCAAAAGAAAGTGATCAAAGGAATTTGCGATCAACTGAAAGAAATTTGCGATGAGGTGAAGCAAATGAAAGACCCAATGCTTGGTACGCTGAAGTCATTAACAAACTATCACCTCGAAGAAAGGAACTAAAATGTCTAAATATTCACAGGATCTCATCAATAAAGTCCATGGCTTGAAAGAAAGTGGAAAAACTTTCAAAAAAATTTCTAGCGATTTGCAGCTTAGTAACTCTCAGGTTCATTATATAATTTATAAGCTGAAGCCAAAGCTGAAGCCTGAAAATTTGCAGGAAATTTTTGATCAAGCAAATGTTGCTGTCAAAGAGGCTGACACCGTTTTGAAGAGAGTCAAAAGACTTTTATTCGGAGGCTGAAAAGAGTAAAGTATTCTGACTGAGAAAGGAACAGAGATGAACATATTTTATTTAGACCACGATCCTGTGGTTGCTGCAAAAATGCATTGTGATGTCCACTCGTATAAAATGATATCCGAGTCAATTTTAATGCTTTGCAGTGCGCACAGGTTTTTAGATGGGGATGATTATGCTGATAGGGCTGGTCTTTTTCCCATGGGTTATGAGCACCACCAGTGTTCAAAATGGGTGAGGCAATCAGCAGCAAATTATAACTGGCTGTTGGTAATGGTCACGCAGCTTGCAGAAGAATATTATCAGCGTTATGGCTCAAAGAAGAAAGAGCCAGTTCATCACAAGCACGCTTCACTAATTCCTGCTCTTCATAAACTCCCTGAGAACATTCCTTTTGGCAAATTCACAAAGCCTCACCTTGGGATGCCAGATCAATATAAGTGTGATGACCCTGTTCAATCATATCGCAACTATTACGTTGGCGAAAAGATTGGCCGGATACAAAATGGCACATATAAATTTACCAACGTGCCAAGCTGGGCTGGGGGGATTGTAGCATGAACATTAGGATTATCGGAAATGATATTGAGCTTGAAGGTGAAAAGGTTGCTCGCATATTTGATATAAGAGCTACTTTGAGGGACAGGCTTGTTGAAGCCATTGACCGGGCAGAACGCTACGACCGGGCTATTGAAAACGGAAATGATAAAGCTGAGGACGCTTATGAAAAAGGTTACGAACAGGGCAGGGAATATGGCCTCGAGGAAGGAAAGCAAATTGGATATGAACAAAGAGAAGCTGAAGAACAGAACTCCGATTGATTGCATTGAAGAGGCTTTGGAGACATTCAAAGAGCGCAACAAAAGCTATGGCGATAATTATTTGACGCATGGCCGGGTGATGACTGCTTTGTTCCCGGACGGCATTGAGCTCAAAACAGTTGAGGACTGGAACAGGTTTGGCATCATAAATATGATCGTAGCAAAGATGACTCGCTATGCCCAGAAATGGCCTTCTGTGTCAGTGAGCTCAATCGACTCAGTTCATGACTTGGGCGTATACTCATTCATGCTTGAGTCAATAGACTCATTCAAGCTGGGAGATGAAGATGATAGTATTTGATTTGGAGACAACAGGCCTCCCGAAAGCTGAAGGTTCCGACCTAGAAATGCAGCCACGCATCATTGAGTTTGGTGCAATCAAATTGACAGATGGAAGCCTTGAGGAAATTGACAGTCTGGAGTTTTTATGCAATCCCGGGCACCAACTTGACCCGCAGATAACAAAGATAACAAACATCACAGATGATATGCTGAAATATGAAAAGCCATTTGTAGCGAACTATCAAAGGCTTTGTGAATTTTTCCTTGGGCAAAAAATTATTGTCGCTCACAACTTGCCTTTTGATCGCAAGATATTGAAGTTCGAGCTGGAGCGTATCGACAAGCTATTGCATTTTCCTTGGCCATATGAGCATGTTTGCACAGTTGAGCTTGGTGAGAGTGTTTGGGGCAAGAAACGAAAGCTCGGTGACATACACCTTGAGGTCACAGGCGAAAAGATCAAAGACGCTCATCGCTCAAT
>CEPH01022666.1_pt1 | contig 10268 bp, 4 predicted proteins | sample 530571 | NCBI WGS metagenome assembly CEPH01 (sample SAMEA2620413, study PRJEB7988) | marine metagenome | biome: marine biome (ENVO:00000447); feature: surface water layer (ENVO:00002042); material: "saline water (ENVO:00002010), including plankton (ENVO:xxxxxxxx)" | depth 5 m | reverse complement strand
CAAAAAGTAAAGTGGTATGGATATATTAACAGGCACCATTTTAGAGGTGTGCAACATAGCTCTACAGATTTAAGAGGTGATGCTACTGTGCATAAAGGTTGGTTTTCAAAAGATAATACACTGGCACCCCCTACTAGCGGCAGAACAGATACTTCAAACACGTACCCCAGTGCTAATGCTGGATTTAGCATAGATTACGATTCTACAAACGCAAATGAAAATGCTTTCTTTGAGACAAAAACATGGAAAATAGCAGTTAGTTTTGTGTATGACGGCAATCAAGAGTCGTTATTGTTTATTCCTACTACTAACAATACCTTCACAACAGTTCTTGGCAACGACTTAAGATTAAGGGTTATGGCTAAAATAGGGAGTTCCGGCACTGGATACGATGCAAGGATTAGTGGAGGTAGAATGTATTGTAAGGACAATACCGATGATACTGCGAGTTGGCTGTTGTTGGCTAATATTGATTTAGTAGAAGGTGTTTCTGCTTCATTAACAGGAGACAAAAGTAGTTGGGTTGCACAGAATGCAACTGATATATATGCAGACGTAGAGTTAACAAGCATGAACTTTGACACCTTTGAAAGTATTAATGGGTATTCCCCGGAAATTAGTTCTAATAGCATAGGCCGTTTAGGAGAGGGTTGGAGAACTGGCATTATAGCTAATAGAAGAGCCTTTGTTGCCAATGTAAAAATAAAAAATACATACGATGAGAATATTACAGCGTATGGAGACAGGATCATGTTTAGCCTGCCGAATAGATTTGACACGTTTCCATCTTTTAATTTTATAGATGTAGTAAAAGGAGATGCGGAGGCCTATTTAAAACTACACTCTTTTGCAGACAGATTGGTTGCTCTTAAACATAATTCTGTTCAGATAATAAATGTATCCTCTCCAAGCGAATCTGGCTGGTTTCTAGAAGAGGATATTAAGAACAATGGGGTCAACCATCCCTCGGCATCTTTTCGCTCGAATAAAGGCATATTATGGGCCAATAACAAGGGTTTATTTATATATACAGGTTCGCAAATAGGCAATCTTATAGACAATAAAATAGATCAATCTGAATGGTCTTCCTTTATGACAAACTTTTCAATAGTAGGTTATGATGGGAATGCAGATATGGCAATAGTAATTAGAGATTCAGAGAACTCAGGAGCTACTCAAGGAGATGCTTATATATATGATTTTAAAACAAATGCTTGGTCTTTTCATTCAGATTTGCTAACAGCTAGTGCAGGAAAGTACACTAACTTTGCTACAGATTTTAACGGAGATTTAATTATTGGAATTAAAAACTCAAGCAATATAGATATTAAAAAGTTTAATTATACTAATGTTTCAGCAGTTCCCGCAGATGAAGCATATTTCACTACTAAAGACTTTGACTTTGGATTTCCAAGTTTAGAAAAAAAGATATACGCTATAACCGTTACGTATAAAAGCGATGCGGCTCAAACAAATCCAATATCTTTTGCGTTAGATGGATCTACTTCTTTTACAGAGGCTACTGGAAACTTTTCAAACACCTCTAGCTGGAAGAGGCTACGGGCAACTATATCCTCTCCTCAATCCTGTCAATCTGTTAGGGTTAGAGTTAAAAACAATACAAACTCTACTGTGTCTGGCGATGACGGGATACAGATCAATGATATTAGTGTAGAGTACAGGCTCATTAATAAGAGTCGGGTAGCTACAGATTAATAATATGTCTTTATTAGATAGAAAAATTAGAAGAGTTCAAAACAGCAAAGGGAATGCTATATCGGAAGGTAGTAGTAAAGCCGCTATGTCTCATCACCCTGCTAAAAATAATATGTCTGATGGTGAGCAGGTATTTGCATTGTTAAGCAATAGAACTCTTGCTTTGTTTAAAAAATTAAATGGAATGCTTTATAAGGTAAATTTATCGCACGATGGAAATCAAATAGTCGATGATAAATTAACTGCTAGGAGAATAGAATATATTAACGAGTTTACTGATTATAGAGTCTTTATACATAATTTTCAAGACGATCTTCCCGGCTCTGAGGTTTTTTTACCCTTTTCATCTCCCAATGAAACTACAACGTTATTAGAAGAGCAGTCAGCGTATTTAACACCATTTAAAATGACATGTTCTAAAATAATATTTAGGCCAGAAGCATTGAATACCAATGCTACTGATATAGTATTTAAGATTAAAAAGGTTGACAATGGGGACACAACAGTAGATACAGTAGCTACCTTTGATTTTCAAACAACTTTTACAAACAATACAAATCATATAATCACAGAATCAGATTGGGACAACATTCCCACTGTAGATGCTGGAGTTGTGGTAGGGATAAGTATTACTCCTGATGACACAAACATTACTACATCAGAAACAGAATTTGCTATAAGTTCTGTTTGGAGGACAGAGATTAAAGTATAATGCAGTTTGTCTATAGAAAAGTCACAAAATATTTATTAAATTCAAAGGAATTATATCATGCTTAACCATTCTAACAAATCTAAAGGTTTTCTCCCTGTTAAGTCCGGCCCTAACCTATCTGGGTTTGATATGGGTAATTCTAACAGTTTGATGGGGATGATGCAGACTGGAGGACAGGCCACTGCTGGTGGAGCGGCTCTTGCAAGGGCTGTTCAACGTCAAGGAGATATAAAAAGACTGGAGGAAGCTCAAAGAGCAGAGGCTAAAAGACAAAAGAAAGGTGGTTTATTTGGTAGTATCGGTGGAATAGCTGGGGGCCTTTTAGGTGCGGCATTGTCTCCATTTACAGCAGGTGCAAGTTTAGCATTAGCATCCGGTCTTGGAACTGCTTTAGGTCGAGGAGTCGGAGAAAGGCTAGGTGCAGGTAAGTCAAGAAGCGTTGACAGGACTGGTACTGTATTTGGACAGCAATCATTTCGAGATGTTGAAGAAGCAAGTCGTGACTTTACAAGGGGTATAGGTGAAAGAGCACTGGTTTCTGGATTAAAAGCGGCCGCAACTGCTGGATTGGCTCCGGGTGGTGGTATATATGGTAAGACTGCTCAAGCCGCAGAGGCTGGTAAGTTGGGGGCTTTTGGAACAAGATTAAGAGAGGGTGCCTCCGCCATAGGGAAGGCTGGTGCCAGATTAGGTTTAGGTTCCGGCAGGGCTTTGACAGGTGTGCCAGCAAATATAGATGGTTCGGCTTTGGCCGATACAGTGCTTGGTGGATTGGATAGTCCGGGTGGTGGTAGGTTTGGTATCTCACAAGCACCATCAATAGGAGAGTCGGAACTCCTTGGAGACGTTGCTGTTCCAGAATTTGATACTTCATTGCCAGATTTTTCAGGATTGCCACAAGCACCTAGCGTTAGCGAAATGGCCTATCAAAGAAGTTTACCAGATGCGATATCCCTAGGCGAGGAGAATGCATTGTTAGATGCGGCTCGAACAGCACAGCAAGCAGAGGCAACTGCGAGGGAGGCAAGTAGGTCAGCAGGTTCGCTAATAGGATACTTAAGAAGGCAAGACCTAGGCCCACTTGCAGACTTCTCAATCAGAAGGGACTCAGGCTCATTTACTAATCCTTTACTCACTGATGCTGTAAGTCCATATTTTAATTTACCAATGTCACCTAGAAGGTCTCCTTCTGTGAACGTTGGCCCACTTTCAGTTTACGGTTCACCTACATTTGGCATGCAAGATGGTGGCCTTCTTGGTATGCAGACTGGTGGGTTTACAGCAGAGTCTATATTAGAGTCTGAGGGTCTCGACCCTACAAGTGCTCAGTTAAAGCTATTCCAAGCGTTTGACCCCACTGGGTTGCAAAGCACTGCTGATACATTAAGGCAACAACAAGTCTCTGCTGGGCAACAAGCTATGCAACAACAAGCCGGGTCTGGATTTGCGGGTGCTGGTGGCGTAGAGCAAACTCAGTCAGCTATATCGAAAGCTGGTCAAAGGGCATTTGATACGGCAGTTTCGCAAGAGCAGGCAAGATTTGCTTCTCAAACATTAGGGACTGCGGCTGACCTTGTAGCTGGTGGTGCGGAATTTTCCAATATAATTAATCCTACAACTTTTGATAATATAGAAGATGTTGATTTAAGCACGTATCAGGGAGACACGATAATCGTAGATGGCATTACACTGGTATGGACTCCGTTCACGGGAGGCATTCCCGGTGGAATCTATCAACAACAAGGTTAGGAGTTGTAGATGCCCGGACATACTAGAAGTATATACAGTAGAAGACAGAGGTTAGGCCCTGCTAGGTTTGATAACCCGCTTGCAGACTTTTTAGACAGGTTGCCTGATTATGTAAATCAGTTTCAGCAAAATCAATTAGCACTTGGTAGGCAACAGCTTGCAGATAAAAGATATGAAGATCAGCAAAAACGTCAAGCAACTTTGGATCAACAAAGAGATGAAGATAGAAAATATAAAATGGAAGTAGATTTTATAAACATGCTCCCAGAAGATCAGAGGGGGTTAGCTATGTCTAAATCTAGTATAGAGTCTATTAGTAAGGCCGGAGACTCTATAGTGGAAAGGCAAAATAAATTTAATGAGCTTCTTTACCCTCTTAATACGGACAATAATGAATATGAAGATAAACTGAAAGGAGCCTTGGAAAGTCCTAACCTTACACCCAATCAAAAGAAGATGGTTAGTCAGCAACTAAGCAAGATAACGAACAAAAGAAATTTTTCAAATGCAAAATCTCTTCTTGATAGATTAAAGGATGGCCCTGATAAAAGTGCTTTAGGTATTAGGCTTGATTCTGGTGATATTGAGGGAGTGTTAAAAGAGATAAACAAAAGAGAATTAAAAAAACAGGAAGAGATGTCTCCTGCGGAGCAATTCACTAAGCAATTAATTAGCCAGCCTAATCAAATTGAAAATATAATAGAAAGCATAGATCAGGATTTAAATTCTGGATTAAGGATGAGAAAGAACCTTCCACCATTAACTCCTGATCAAATTAAACAACGAGTTGAACTAAGGAGGAGTCTTGTGAATAGTAGGTTTGATTTAATTCAGCCTTTAATACAGGGATTTGCCCCTCCTGAAAGCACTATTGTTGAAGATAAATTTTTACCAAATTTTTAATAAAAATGTCACAAAGACATATAAAATCACTATATGATACTGCAATTAAGGAATACCCAGAGAATACAAACTTTGGAACTTTAGATGAATTTTATGAAAAGATACAAGACCCCGCAAAGAGTAAAATATTATACGATGGCTTAACTCGAAAAGGCTATAAAAACTTAGGTGATTATGAATCTTTTCAAGTAAAGATATCTAGTAAAGCCCCAGATATTACAGCAGATTCTGTTTTGGTTGTCCCTGAAGAAGTTGAAGCCCCGACAGAAACAAACCTTCAAAAAATAACAAGAGCACTAGAGGAAGGTCGTGACAATCCTCAATTTATTATGAGTGCAATGAGCTCTAACGACCCGATAAAGAAGCTTAATGATTCTATATCAAAGATGCCTAAGTTTGCAGGACTAATCCAAACAGATCAAATAACTGGTCTTCCTAGGGTACAGCCAACGCCTACAGATTTTAAAAAGAAATATGATGCATTAGATGATGATGATAAATATACCCTATTTAAGTCTGAAGTAGTTAAAAGAAAGAGGGAAAAAGATATAAGTGAAAGAGATGCATGGAAAGAAGTCTATAAAGAGACAGGTAAAACACCTCCGGGCCTTTTGGATTTAGCTGTAGAAAAATCTACAACTGGAGGAGTTTTAAGAACTTTTGGCAGGGATATAGGTTTTAATATTAGAGATTACCCGGAAAGAGAAGAAATACTTTCTTTGGATGCTTTAGAGGATTTTGCCACCAGTGCTTTGTCTTTGGTGATGCCATTAGATGCATTATTGTTTGCTTTTGGAGGTGGAGTTGGTTCTAAGTTGGGATTGAAGGGTGTTAACGCTGTTAGAAGTCAAGTAAAACAAATAGGTAAATTTGCTGATGAAGTTGCTTTAAAAATATCTAAGTCAAAAAAAATACCCTTGCCACAAGCTAGGGTTATTACAAAAAATGCAGTCAGTAGAATTACAGGTGGTGCTGGAGGTTTTGGTGCTTTTGATGCTGGTAGAAATATAGTAGATCAGGTTGAGCTTACAGGAGAAGTAGATGTTGTAGAGGCTCTTAAAGCGTTTGGAAAAGGATATGTTACTGGAGGGACGGTAGGGTTTGCTGGTGCGGCTGGGTCTTATGCTGGTGGTAAATCCGGTGAGTTTGTTTCTGAGGTTTTAGGTCTTGGAACTGTAGGGCCTTTATTGGAGGGTGAGCTAAAGATTACTGGAGAAGAAGGTGTTATTGAAAGTAAAGAAGCAAGAGATAGATATTTTCGTGGTTTGGTAGATGCCTCTGGAACTATCGTTGGGTTGCGACTATTAAAACAATTAAAGCCAAGGCAACAAAAAGTTATTCAAGAAAGAATAGCAGAAGAAATAAAAGTCCGTGCTGAAGAAACAGGTCAATCTGAAATAAAGATTGCTAATGAAATACAAGGAGAATTAAAAACTGCTGTTCAGTTAGCAATGGAAGGAAAGTCTCCAGAGAAAACAAGTAATATAGAAAAGAGAGAGTCTTTTGGTAAAGCACAAGAAAGAAATAGAAAAGTAGTAGAAGAAACCTTTGACAGAGTAAATAAAGAAGTAAAAGAACTGGCAAAAGACATGGATGCTTTAGAAAAAGCAGGCACTGAGCAATCTATAATGGATCAATATCAGAATAGAATAGACCGTAAAATAGAGTTTCAAAACATGTTAGCCGAAGATTTGAATATAATTACGCCTAGGCAAGTAAGAGAGGATGGGGTAGCCAACCCTCAGAGCGTACAGACTGGGCCACTCCTTTTACCACCAAAACGTGAATCTCCTATAAATATACAAACGGTTTACAGAACTAAGGAGGATGCTAAAACAATACTGTCAGAGTTAGATAGAAAATCTAAAAAAGAACAAGAGAGGTTAGATAAAGCACTTGAAACGGGGTATGAGCCACTGTTTCCATCAACTAATATTCCTAAACTTTTTGGGGCAGATAGATTGTTAGTAAATCCATCTAAATTTAAAGCAACTGAAAATCTATCAGTGGCTCTTCATCCACCCAAGTTAGGAAGAATACAAAACGCAGAATTAGTCCAAAGAAATATTATAGAGCAAAATAAGGCTAACAGAAGAACTGTTCAACAATTACCACCTGAAAGGAAAATAGAAGGATATCAGTTACAAAAAGAATTTAGTGATTTAACAGAAACGCTTAGGGTAAATCAAAATAGATTGTCTTCTGAGAACCTAACACCTATAGAAAGATCAAGAATTGAAAAATCAAATGAGATAGTTAGGGATTTAATATCTGAGGCTCAAGAAAATGCAAACTCTAAAGGGATTGAATTGCAAATGTTTATGGGCATACCAACCCCTAAAATGCTAAAAGATTTATTTGGTTCATCTAAGAACAAACCAAAGAGTTTATTGGCTCCTGATATAAATAAAAAATATGAAAATGCTATAAAAAGATTAAACGAAAAGTTGCCTGAAGAAACTCCTCAAGTTGATCCCAAGCAAAAATCAGAGCCTGTACCGGAAGCCAAATATAGAAATAACATTATAGACCCGACATTTTTTGCCACTGACATGATTAATAGGGTAAGGTCTAGTGGTGGTCAGGCATCAGTAGAAATTTCTGACTTAGCTAGAAGAGCAATAGATATTAAAAAAAGAATAAGCGGTGAATTGTCAGAGGTTGTTTTTCCTGCACAGAAAATTATGGGATCATCTCCTTTGTCAAAGGATGGCAGAGCAGTCTTTAATTTATCTCAATTTAAAAAAGTAAAGATTGACGGTCAGGAAGTATACCAAAATAAATTACTTTCTGGTATAGAGGGTATGGACGTCTTTAAATACAACAAAAACGAAATAAAGATAATAGAGCTTGCTAGAGATGTAATTGAAGCTAGGGGCAAGCAAATGGAAAGAGCTGGGGTTGTACAGCAAAAACCAGATGGGTCAATAGAACCTTTTAAAGTTTTAGGAAGAAACATCGCACCAAGAATTATGAGCCCTGAGTTTTACAGCATACTTGAATTACCAGTAAGTCATCCCCATTTTAAAATATTAATTAAGGAATGGGCAAAGGCAAATCCCGGCAACTCATATGAAGATGTAAAAACATATTTTGAATCTCAGGCAAAAAACTTTAAAGGGGAAAGGGGTCAGGGTGAAGCGGGTTACCCAACCAGAACAACCCAAGCAGAACATAGCAGGATATGGAGTAATGTCCCTCATGCAATAAAAATTGAAGGTGAAGTTGTTCCAATGGTTGAATACAGACCTTTTCAATACATTAGTAGGTTAGCTGAAACAGGATCTGCTAGAATTGGAGTTGTTAAAACATTTGGTCAAGAGCTCAATAATACTAGTGTCGTTGAGGATTTAAAACTTCAATTTGAAAGAGAGGGTGGTAATCCTCAATTGGTACATGACTTAGTAAAATCTATTAGCGGTGTTCCTGTTGAGCCTCCTTTAATTGTTGGCAGAAATTATGCTTATTCTACTATGGCAAGAGCTCAAAGAGGACTTGGTATTGGTGTTGATTTTATGAAAAACTCCGCACTCTCACTTTCTTTTTTCACAAATACATTTGAACCTCTTGGGAATGTAAGAAAACATGCTGGTATGCCCGGAATGTTAAGATCGATATTTAATATAACCACCAACCCAAATGCTGTTACAGAATTTTTAAGGTTGCAAGGGTCTATAACATCAGAAGTAAGAAACTTTTCTATAAATAGGAGTAGACCTTTTGAGTCTTTAGGTAATGCGGTATCAGATTTTCAAAGAAGGTTGTTTGGCTTTCAATATGCGAATGAGTTTCAAGAGGTATTAGCGTCTCAAGTTTACAAGGACAAAATAAATAATAAATTTAAACAAGGAAAAGGAACTTCAAAAGATGCTCTACTGCTTAGAGAATTAGATTTTACAAGAGATCAAGCTGAGGCAATAATAAAAGGAACAGCCCCTCAAGAGCTATATGATGCCGTAATTAGAACAGCCGCCTCTAAACTTACAGGTGGTGCTCAAGCTAGAGGGGAGCAGTCTAGATTAGAGCAAAATAAATATTATAAAGCAGGTATTAAGTTTGATCAATACGCACAGACAAAACTTAGGTCTCTTGTTAGAAGTATGCTTACTTACAAAGAAGCTATTAAAGAGGGTGCTAAGGAAGGAGATTATAAGAAATGGGTTGATGCAAACAGATTAATGGCTAGTGAAATATTAGGAACTGCAATATCTGGTATGACCACTCAAATTTTGCTATCATTAATTTATGGAGGTACAGATAATTTAAGAATAAAATTTAATGAAATAACAGGTGAAGAGCCTGTAGATGTAGACCTACCCGTTATTGGTAAAGTTCCAATACCTCAACTAGAAACTCAACAGGTAGAGGTTCCTGTTATAGGTGAAACTACATTGCCAACTGGCAGGTCTTTAAAAACATTAGCTGATTTTGCTGTAGAATCTTATGTTTATTCTGCTTTTGCCGGTGTTTATGGCAGTCTTTTGCAATCAACATCAGAAGGTAAATTAATGCAAAACCCTTTAGAGTTGTCTTTTCCTGTTCAGGTTTTAGAGGAAGGGATAAAAGCTTATAAAGGAGAAAAAGGAAGATATGCTTATAAAGAAGCAGATGAAAGATTTTATGAGGCAATTAAAAGGTTTTTCCCTGTTAATAGATTTGCAAGAACAGTAGCAGTTGCTACAGGATTTGGAAATCCACAAGCACAAAAAAACGACAACGCTATTAGAGCTTATTACAGATGGAAGTTTAAAAATAAATACGGTGGCAGGTATAGCGGTAACTTAGATGAGGATATTAAAAATTTTAGAAAAAATATGTCTAGTGCTTATGAAGTAATAAAAAACAGTAAAGAACCTCTAGGAAATGATGCTGATTTAGCTAATGATTTTGTAGAAAAAGCTTTAGATATAAAAGGAAAAAGTCAAAGCAGTGCAATTTCATCTATAAGAGCTAGAATGTTTTTAACAAAATCAAAAATAGCACCGGGAAAAGATTTTGAAACTGAAGAGGAAAGAAGGGAAGATTTAAAAAGAACTATAGGAATACAGGCTTACGAAGTATTAGAAGCTCACGATAAAAGACTAGAAGATTATATAGAATACGATATAAAAAGAGTTTTTAAAGGCTATTAATTATTAGCCCTTTCGTAAAACTCTTCAGCCCAATTTGGGAAACCCCTATCCTCCCA
>CEPH01010440.1_pt1 | contig 10283 bp, 15 predicted proteins | sample 530571 | NCBI WGS metagenome assembly CEPH01 (sample SAMEA2620413, study PRJEB7988) | marine metagenome | biome: marine biome (ENVO:00000447); feature: surface water layer (ENVO:00002042); material: "saline water (ENVO:00002010), including plankton (ENVO:xxxxxxxx)" | depth 5 m | reverse complement strand
CCCCGTTGTGATTCGGGTTTAGTTTTCCGAACTTCAAGGGCACGTTTTGCAGCATCTTGAACACCTTTGGGGGGTGTGAAGTCAATGTGATCATACTTTTTAGGAACTGCAAGCAATTCAGATTTCTTTTCGTCTTTTGTGCTTTGTGGGTGTCCTTTGGGTAAAAGGTCAAGGTCTGTTGTATAAGCTTTCTTTCTTTCCCCTGTACCAACTAGTTTTAAAAAAGCCTTCACACGTGCAAAAGCCCATGCATTACGACTTGTGACTTGTGGTCTGTGGGATGATGAAAAAGCACCCGCCCCCCGTCTAAACACTGCTTTCAAAGTACCTAAATCAACCTTCTTTGATTTTGCAGTGTATTTTTCATTGTGTTCATCACGATAGTTTTCAAGGGTCTTGATTGCCTTGTCACTTATTTCAATTCCACCCCTTGCACCAGATGCAGAACCCTTTGGGTTTTTCTTTGATCCCCTTATTCGATCTTTGGGGGGTGCTGGTGTTTGTGCTTGTGTTCGTTTCTTCTTTACACGAATCTTTTTAACCATTTGCCCGTTTCCTTTTCATTAAGGTTTCAGCAAGTGCTGCAACATTCCCTTGTTTTGCAGTTCGATCAAGTGGGGAACGTTCTGCAACTTCTGGTAAATCACCAGCCCCCAAACGTTCACGAATTGCCCTTTCAAGTTCGTTATCAGGTGTAAGCAATCCAGATTGCACAAGACCAGGCAACATCCCAAGTGATTCTGCAAGGTCATCAGTATCAAGACCAGTGTGAACAAGTCTAGGAAGTTTTGACGGGTCAACATAACCAAAGTTCCAACGTATTAAACGGCCTATTGTACCCCCACCCCGACGGTCACACCCCGAAATCTGACTTGCAACAATATCACAAAGATTAATTGCAGCACGTCGGAAAACAGATAAATGTACTTCACCAACTGATCTTGAACCAGTATCTGAAATCCCAAGGTTTGCAAACTGTGCAAGAAAAGCCTGTGATATTTGATTGTCACATTCCTTGATGATGTCTAAGGGGCCTTGACTGTAAAGGTTTGGTGTTGTTCCATATGAATCAAACTGAATCACAGGGGATTCAACCAAATAACTTTGTTCAGTTGCAAGAAAAGCCTGTGCTTGTTCTGCAGCATCATCGATCATTGCAGATAAGTCTGCATCTGTTAAACCCTGTTGTTCTGCTTGTGAACGATCAACTTTCACTTTAGGTGTAGGAACGGCCCAACGTTCTAAACCTACACACATTAAGTTTGAAACACGTTGCTTTGTTCTCCACCACCACCAAACCGACCTTAACATGCCTATACCTTCAAAATTTGAACCTGTTCTGTTTAGGGTTAACAAAAGAAGTTTGTTTGCTGGGATGGGTTCGGGTGTGTACGTGTAACCGACAACGTTCTGAAGTACACCGTCTAAATGTTGCCCGTCTGCAGACAACCACCTATTGTGGGCAGATGGTTCACGGTCTGCATAATAATCTAACCAAACTTTGATTTTGCCTTTTGAATCGGGGCCTATCTTATAAACTTCTTCTGCATATCTATACCCAAAGGGCACAAATTCCCAAAGATAAGAAAGTTGCTCTTCAAATGAAACCGACATTTGCCCCGAATATCCATCAAACCCAAAACATTCATTTGCAAAACGTGCAAGTTCATCTGCAACAGGATCATTTTCAACACCTGGTTGAAATCTCCAAGTTGCACTTAAAAGGGTTTGTCTTAGCATATGCCACGAACGACGAACAACGGGATCAGTTTGCAACATGTCTTCTGCTTCACGAATCCAGTTCAATCCTGTTAACTTTGGATTTCGTTCTTTGCCTACAATCTTTCCCCCTGCAAGTTGGGTTCCTGTGATCCCTTTGATCTTGAACTGTGGAAATTTTGCTTTCATGTCTAACTGTGTTCGATCATCGTTCTTCATATGCTTTTTTATTCGTCTTTAAAGGACATGTGTTTTTTATATTGTGTTCAATATAGTTCATCTTGTCAATGAATTAAAATTCATGTAGATTCTTGAAAGACTTGATTACACAATTTTTTTCTTTAAACAATTTATTATTGATTTGAGAGTTTTTATTTTGATGACCCTTGTGTAGTCAGGTCTTTTTTTATTGCTTTTACGTTTTCCATGATTTAAAATCATACAATCTTGGTTATCGATTTTATGTTTTACTGAAATGAATTAGGCCTCGGATCATTAAAACAGTTCTTCTTTCCATAACCATAAATAAAACCGACTAGCCTATGTTTTGTATAAAGTGGACTGCAAAACATATCCCATATAAGCTAGTCGGTTTTTTTACGTTTAGAATCCAATGAATCTTTTTTCACGTCTTCTTCTGATTGTTTCCCGTTGCCTTGTTTGTGGCTTTATCATGGATGGTAAAGAAACATCATTCCAATAATGTAAAATACAATCATATCTAAGTGCGTCAAGGGGATCTTCACGACCATCCTTTTTAGGTTCGTCTTTTGTGGGTGTCCATCCATAAGACAACACGGCCTTTCTAAAAGAATTACCTGTTGCACGTTCCCCCCGTTCCCAACAATCTTTGGTGCATAGATATTTCTTTTGTGAAAAGGCCCGCTTCATTTTTTGAATCCCGTTCAATACGTTTGTTCTAATTGGGTCTGTTGTGAACTTTAGGGGGACACCTATGCCCCCTTGATGGGGTAAACGTTTCATTACCCGAAAAGCAGAACGGCCTGTTTGATCATTTCTTGCAGCACCTGCTTTATCTGCAACACCTTCATCAAGCCAAATCCTGTGACCAGGTGCTTGATTCATTAGTTCACGAGGCCAGGCAACTAGAAGAATCATTCTTGCAAGTTCTTCTATTGTACATTCTTGCGGGTTGATTTCGTGAACAATCACAGTTGCTTCACGTGCTTCATCGTAGACCATTATCAAGACAGAAGGTTTTCTAAAACCCCAATCTATCGCAATTCGACCCGACATTGCAGGATCATATTTAAAATCATTAATGACATGTGATGAAGTCCATTCTGAATAAATCAAACCCGACGGGGGACGAGGTTGATTCATCACCATTGCTAAACGTTCTTCTTCTGGTAAAAGTTTTGTAGCTTCAAACCATTCATCTGATAAATTATCTTGATTCACATAAGACGTGAACAACAAAGGTTCATACCCTGCTTTTTCTGATAGTTGACACCACCAGGAATCACTTACAGGTAAACCAACTAAAATCAAAATAGGGGAAGGCCCCGACCGTAAACGCCCCAAAGCTTTTTGGGCAACTTCATCATCTTTGAAAGTTTGACATTCATCGATCAATGCAACACCACTTGTGATGTTCAGACCTTCAAGGGGGTTGTGTGTTGCTTCACGTGTTCCTGGTCTAAAGTATGATCTACACCAAATCGATGAACCCGTGACTGAACAAGTCCATTTCATTTCCAAAGAATTAAAAGACCATCCTATAGGCCCTAACCATTTTTCAAGTTCAGGGCCTAAGACTGATCTGTAACGGGGTGAAGTATCTGTGATTAATAAACTTGATGTTCCTGGTCTTACTCGACTAATAAACCAAAGGGCAAAAACAAGACCACTTGTTTTTCCAGATCCCCATCCACATCTAGCAGAAATCACTTTATCTTCACGACGTATTCTTGCAATGATGTTTTGTTGTAAATCATTAAGATTTAAATTCATGGGATTCCTAGTTCTTTCCTTAATTGAAACCCGTATTCGTGACCGTTGTATTTCAACACGTTTTCAAATATCTGTTCAGGACACACACAAGAATGAATTGCACTTGCATAATCTAGGAATGAATTAAATCTTGCTGTTGCTTTTCTTACTATCCCTTTATTATGTGTAGGAAGATAAGCAACAACATATACACTTTGAACAATTTGGGGATCATATTTGTTTAAAAAGTTCTTTGTGGGGGTTCCCCCTATACCGATCACCAACATTTGAACAACTGGTACGTGACTATTGTTTGCTGATCTACAAAATCCAATAGCCCGATTTCTTGGATGAAATAACCAGGCAACTGCTTTTTTTTCAGAACCATTTTTCAACCATTTTTCCATAGGAATAAATTTGAATTCAACTCTTAAACGTTCATCAACTTTATTCATTAGTTTATTTAATGGGTGTATATAGTTGCATTCATAACTAAGATCATATTTCTTTTTATTACCGTGTTGATATTCACCCATCAACATTTGAATCTTGATTGTTCGGGGGGGCAATCCCCAAAGGTGATCAAGTAAATAATTAAAATTCATGGGTGCTTGTTTAAAGGGGATGCTTGCCATTTGTTCAAACTTCAATCCTGCAAGACTCCGTTCAGGATAAACAATGTGACCCCTTTGATCTTTCCAAGTCGGTAAATTGTAAACATCAACCTCACCTGTTTTAAGATTCTGAAGTTTTAGATTCATCTGAACTTTTCCTTTCAATCTTCAAGATATGGTCGGTTTGTTCGATCATCTTTTTCACTTCATCAATCCCTTCTGATCTTGATACATTCATATCAATCTTGTCACGTTTCGCCCAACTTTCAGGGAACCGACGTTCAAGAATTGCAAGTGCGGCCCTCCAATCGTCACTATGTGTGATCTTCTTAACTAAACGGGCTTCACTTACTCCGACCGCTTGATTGATCATTTCAGCAAAATGGGGTTTTTCTTTTTTCCATCTGTACAAAGTGCCTTCTGTAATTCCTTCTGCAGTTGCAGCCCCTTTGATTGTCACCCCGTCTGCTATATGACTACAAATGTTATGTGCTTTGATTTCGGTATATTTCCCGCGCGTTGTTTTACTCTTTTTACTATTATTATTATTAAGTTGTTCACGTGCTGCAAATAGCTCTAGATCTTCGTCTTTCATAGGTCTTCTTCTTCTTCTTTTATTTGGGGGTCTGCATAAACGATTTTATCAATTTTTGCTTGCAGTCCCCAAATTTGACGACGTGCAACTTGTTTAATCTTTTCAAGTGCAACGGGATTATTTCGGATTAATTGCGTTGCAACTTCAAGTGCAAGATCAATTTCTTTTATTTGCAATTCAAGTTCTGCAATTTTAGTAAGATCGATTTGATTGATTTTTGTCACTTTGCTTTCTCCCGTCCAAGATTTCAATCTTGTTCACTAGTAAATCCCAGTATGTTTTATCTTGATACTTATTAGATTTCATTGAACCTTCGATGTACACCTTTGTTCCTTTTTGCACGTTTCTTTGAATGTATTCTGCTTGTGCATTGAACGATTTACAGTTGAACCATTGTGTAGTTTGCTCACCTTTGTTCTGTTCAGATACTCCTACACTAAATTTTGTAAACATACCCCCTTTCAAGGTTGTTTTTGATTCAGGATCCTTCCCAACATTACCAATGATAAAAGTTTTATTTAACATTTGATTTCCTTTGTTGTTCGTTTCGTTCTTCAATCCCCTTGTGTAAAATTTCCCTCATAACAAAAGAACGGGGTTTGTTTTCACGTTTCGCAATTTCATCTAATTGTTCACACATAGAAGGGGAAATCTTAAAATGTATTGATTTCATATATCTAACCTTAGACTTTATGTATATGTATGTACATGTATATACATGTACATCTTTATAGTACATGATTTAGAATTGAAGTAAAGCAAGAAATGATTCATATTGTAAACTGATTCATTGATAAGGAGTTTTTCAAATGACAATTGATTTTAATTCTTTTTGGCACATCGTGGGTTTGCTTTGCACAGTTGGTTCTTTGATTTTCTATACAGCCCGAACACTGGGAAAAACAATGGAACAGATTGAACGACTGCAAGAAGCATTGACACTTTTACAACAAAACCTTGAAGTTCAACACAAAACATGCAGAGAAGGCCGTATAGAAATATGGACTGAATTCAATAAAATGAGGGAACGAGTTGCAAAAGTCGAAACACTTCAAGATCATCAAACCCAAGTGAGTTTAAATAAACAATGAATATTCGACTGGTAAAACGATCAGGATCTGCAATTGATATTGTGAACGCAGCCCGTGTTTCATTTGGGAAAGAAATTTATCAAATGCAGGACAAGGATTGGAAATTAATAAAATATTTGTGGACAAATCAACACACATCACCTTTTAGACACATTTCATTTACATTTCATATAAGGGCACCCATCTTTGTTTTGCGGCAATGGATGAAACATCAAGTCGGGTGTTCATGGAATGAAATAAGCGGTCGATATGTTGAATTTGAATATGGGTTCTTTAGTCCTGACAAGTGGAGATCAAAACCAGATAAAAGTATTAAACAGGGATCAGGAGACAATTTAGATTCAAGCACCCAAGCAGATGCAACTATGATTTATCAAAATGCAGTTGATCACCTTTTTGATACATACAAACATTTAATTAAAATGGGTGTGTGTAAAGAGCAGGCAAGAATGATTCTTCCTACTTCTTTAATCAGTGAATGTTATTGGACTTGTAGTTTTCAAGCTTTAATTCACTTCTTGAAACAAAGAACAGATACACATGCACAAAAAGAAATTGCTGCTTATGCTTGGGATATTGTTGCAATGCTTTGTGAAAACGAAGAAATGAAACGGTTGATGCGTATTTGTGGGTTTATAGCATGAAATGGGGTAATCATTGGATTAAACATGCAAGATTGATTGCAGAAATGTCCCCTTGTCCACGTGGTAAAGTGGGGGCTGTAATTGTAGATGAATCAAACAACCCTGTTTCAATGGGTTTCAATGGCCCCCCACGTGACGCACCAGGTAAACTATGCGGTGTAAATTTATGTGATCGAACAGAACAAAATGTGAAATCAGGAACACAAATAGAAATCGGGTGTCATCATGCGGAAGCAAACGCTTTAATGAATGCACTTAGAAAAGGAATAAGTGTTTTAAATTGTAAGATCTTTATTACAACGGCCCCTTGTTTAGTCTGTGCAAGATTGATTCATCATGCAGGGATTACTAGTGTGTTTTATCCAAGAACAAGTCACTATGATAAACGGGGTTCTGATTATTTGTTTTTAAATGGGGTGAACATTATATTGACATCAGAAGATTAGTATTTTATTTTTAATTTGCCCTTTTCCTTTTGGGTAGTTTTTCAATAAAGAAACAGACTAGGTTATTGCACTTCTCTAGTCTGTTTTTTTATACCCAAAATTCATCATTTGCCCTTTGATCTTCACCCATCATTTCATGCTTGAACTTTCCACACATTGAACTGATTCGTGAAATTGAACGCATATCAAGAAACTGTGTTTTCATTTGTTTGGGTGTTAAGTTGCTTGCAAAAAGAACTTGAACGCTTGCAGCATGTAAAGCATGAATAAGTTCATTTGTTGTTTGTTTCGACCAGTCATTTCTTCTAAAGAATCCCAGTTCATCAAACAGAACAACATCGATCCCATCTAGCCATTTAAAACGGGGATCAACTGTGTTGTTTCCTTTATCAAAAGATTGTCTGATTTGTTCCAAGATGCTTTGGTGTGAAACATACCGAACTTTTTTATTATTCCAAATCAATTCACGGGCAATTGCACAAAGTAAATGTGTCTTACCATTACCTGGTACACCATAAATCAACCCCCCTTTAATTTCCCCGTTTACAAAAGCCATTGCTTTTTGTTTCAAATCCCCTTCACTTTCAAAGTTGAAATTATCAACATGTTTCCCAATTGCATCTGCAGTTAATCCACTTGCTTTAAATCGTTGTAAGTATTTGTTGACTTGTCCACAATATTCACAGGGGATTCCAAATGAATAATTAAGTTCGACGGGTACCCAAAGTCCATCATCAATAATAAGATTATCAGGACGTTTTGAAATGTCTTCTGTTTCCCCATCTTCTAGATAAACTGGTTTATATTCTGCAAGATCTTTTAAAGTCTTTACTTCTGTTCTTGAATGAATCCCATTGTGTGAAGGGGTACACCCGTTATATTCACAAGAATCAAGCATATGCACTTGGATTTCAGGAACCCCGTTGATCACTTCACGTGTTAAAAGGTTTGCTTCTTCTAAACGCCTATGATGAATCATAATAGGTTTTTCAACCTGTGTTGGTATTGCGTGTTTTTTCAGTTGCTTGATCCATCCTGATAAATCAAGCTTTGTTAAATTGCCCATTTTGTTTTTCCTTTGTTTTAGTTGTTCCAAATCGGTTTACTTAATTCAGGGAAAAGTAACCGTTGTCTTTCAGTATAAGGGAGTGGTTTAGGTCGGGAAAGAATATAATTTTCAGTCATTCTTCTTTTCACAGGATCTTTGATTGAACTAGGAAAAACCCAAAATTCATCATTATCCCCCCCTTCAATGCTAATTTGATCCACTTCTTCTAAACCATGTGTTTCAGTTTCTACTGTATTGTTACTAATTGGTATATTATTGTTACTTATTGTATGGGTGTCATCAGTGTCATCCCTTACAGTGTCATCAGTGTCATCGGGGGGTGTCATGTATGACACCCTCTTAGTGTCATCAGTGTCATCTAGTGTCATACATGACACCCCCTTAATATTATCAATCAAAACAGTAGTGTAAGCAGCAGTTGAAAGTTCACGTTCGATGTGACGGGATGTTCGGGTAATCCACTTCAATTCGACCAGTTTCTTTATTGCACGTTGCACTGTTCGTTTTTTTATTTTGGTCATGTCAATAATTTGACTGATTGCAACTTGTCCTGCGAAACTTTCCCAATTGACTTTAAGCAGAATTGCAAACATCACAACTTTTTCTGTTGTTGTTAAATCACTTGCTAAGACCTTCAATCTTACGTCGTATTCTTTCATGTGATTGTCCTTTATATATAATGATCACATCATAAATAAAACATGATTGATATTGTTTTGCAAAACTTTTTTTTGCAAACGTGCAAAGTTTTTTTTTGCAAAGTTGCAAAATAATAATTGACAAAGTTGCAAAATATAATTAAGTTCATATTGTACTGCAAAGAAAGGATGAACATGAAAGATCAAATTAAATCTGATTTAAAAAGACATCGATATAACTTTAGACATTTAGCAAGTGAAATGGGTGTTGATTATTCACATTTAACACTTGTTCTAAATGGGAAACGTCCTATGAGTTATGCAACAGCAGTCACTTTACGTGATGCACTTAACAAACTTACTACAAACACTTATCACTTAACAGACTTTGGATACTAAAAATGAATCGTTTAAAAACATCTACCATCAAGCAATATGACAACAGAAAACTTTTAAAGCATCTTGATCGTTTACTTGATCAGTTTGCAGGACTTGCACCTTTTAGGATCTGTAACGGCCCTTATCACAACGCATCTATTTTTGAACTTGAAGATGATGCATACTACTTTGCTTTTACAAGTCAAGACCGTGAATCAATTCTTGATGCTATCAACAAAACATACAACTTACTTAAAATGTAAAAGGAAACCATGAATTACAATCAACGTTTAAAACGAACCCAACAAATTGAACTTTTTTCATTCTTACTTTTGATCATCTTTGCTTTGTGCTTAATGATCCAGTTTCAAGAAAACTGTAAAGAATTACGTGGGAATGATCCCATTGTGAAAGCACCCAAAGCAGAAATTTTAAAACAAGTTTCAGTGATTAGATCACTTAACCCATAAACCCGAAAAACCCGAAAAACAACCAAAGGAAAAAACTATGCTTACTCAACAACAAATTGATACAATTACAAGTAATTCTTCATCACAACGTGACTTTAATGATAACCGTAAATGCTTTGAAACATTTGGTCACTTGTTCAATTATAATGTTCTTGCATGTTTATCACAAACATACTGCATACAAGGAAAACCTGCATTAAATGCAGATGCAATGTGTGGGATTGTCAGAAACTGGATTGATCCAACAACAGGAAAAAAAGTGTGTGCTTATATGAAAGCAGATGTTTTGACCCCAGAATATGATGAACAAGGTAATGTGAACCCAAACACAATTGGTGTTCGTTATACTGCAATGCGTACTGATGAACTGACAACGTCTAAAGAATATGGCTTTGATGCACCTGTTCATACGTGGACTTTTACAATGTTTGATGCACATTTACGGGGCAATGCAAACAAAAGAACATGGGTTCAAATGCCTGTGGTGATGTGTGGGAAACGTGCAGCGACTGCTTTATGTCGTCTTGTGTTTCCTGATATTGTGGGAACTGCTTGCAGTCCTGACGAACTTGCAGAAATGATTTTAAAAGATGAGGATGAAATTGAAAGAATTGCATATGCTGCAAATGGTGAACAAATCCCCCACGATCTAAAAAAGAATGATTT
>CEPH01019591.1_pt1 | contig 10292 bp, 8 predicted proteins | sample 530571 | NCBI WGS metagenome assembly CEPH01 (sample SAMEA2620413, study PRJEB7988) | marine metagenome | biome: marine biome (ENVO:00000447); feature: surface water layer (ENVO:00002042); material: "saline water (ENVO:00002010), including plankton (ENVO:xxxxxxxx)" | depth 5 m | reverse complement strand
TGTGAAAAGATTTAAGACATCAGGGGGTAAATGGAAATCTGTTCGTGTGTGGTGGGTGCCTGAGTTTGCGGCAGAGGTGGACACACCTGACATCAAAATAGAAAAGTCAGAGGTGCCGTTCTAATGGAAACAACAATCTTTGGACCGCCCGGTACAGGCAAGACAACCAGACTTATATCAATCGTGGAAGACGAACTGTCTCGCGGCACACCACCAGACAGGATCGCGTTTGTGTCGTTCAGTCGGAAGGCCGCAGAAGAAGCGCGTAACCGTGCGGCAGAAAAGCTGAACATGGACGCACAACAAATGGTTTGGTTTCGTACACTACACTCGCTGGCATTTAACTGTTTAGGGTTAAGTGGTCAAAAAGTATTGAAGGGGGCTGACTATACCAAAATAGCAAAGTATTTGGGTCTGGAGTTTTCTGCTAACTCTTCAGTTAAAATGTCTGACGGGATATTGTTTACGCCGGGGCGTGGCGGCGATGCGTATTTATCGATGATACAAATAGCAAGGGTTACTGGTCGCACACTTGAAGATCAGTTTTCCGCTACGGCGGATCGCAGGTTGCATTATCAGCAACTCAAGCTAGTCGATCAGGTGGTGAATGACTACAAGAAGGAAACAAACAAACTAGATTTTGTTGACATGATCGAACAGTTTGTAGCCGAGGGCCAAGGTCCGACGTTAGATGTCCTGATTGTAGACGAAGCGCAGGACCTTGTACCCATGCAGTGGCGTATGGTGCACGAGGTGCTGAAGACCAAGGCCAAGCGCATCTATTATGCAGGAGATGACGATCAATGTATCTACTCGTGGATGGGTGTGGATGTGAGAGATTTCCTGCGTTCATCAGAAAATAAGATAGTATTAGATAAATCATACAGGCTTCCCACGGCAGTGTATAATTTAGCAGATTCCCTTGTAAAACAGATAGATATACGACAGAAAAAAGTGTGGTCACCCACCGATAAAACCGGGACAGTTGTCTGGCATCGTGATATCCTAGATGTGGACATTACAACTGGTGAGTGGCTAATCCTTGCTCGTACAAACTTTATCGCCAACAGAATCGCAAATGACCTCAAAGAACAAGGGTTCCTGTATTGGCGCGAAGGATCTGGTTGGTCCATATCGCCCAATGTTTTAACAGGAATCGAGGTATGGCTTAGACTATGCAAGAACAAACAACTGTCCGCATCGGAACTGAAGAGCTTATCAACACAGTTAAACTCAACCGTTATTACCAAAGCTGGCAGGAAAAGCCTTGCAAACCTAAACCCAGAAGTAACTTACACGCTCACAGATATACAGAGCCTGTGCGAGTTGAGCGCGACAGAGCAGACACCGTGGCACGAAGTCCTGAAAGTATCGGACAAGGAGCGGATCTACATTACTTCTGTACGTCGGATGGGCGAGTCTATCTTATCGGGCAAGCCGAGGATTCGGATATCGACGATACACAAAGCCAAAGGTGGCGAGGCGGATAACGTCGCCTTACTATTAGATTCATCAAAAGCATGCGCCGAAAGCCAAGATCAAGCGTCTGAAATACGGACGTTTTATGTTGGGCTTACTCGTGCTAAGAAGGCTCTGCACATTGTAGAGTCACAATCACAATACGGATTTCAGCTATGAATAAAGACAGGGAATATTTCCTTAATACAGCTAAGGATTTAATTAACGGACAAAGGGCCAAGGAATACGGCCCAGCCAAGTTCAATCACGAGCGCATAGCTACAATCTGGAGCATAGTTCTAGGGCGGTCTGTGACCGCCGAGCAAGTTGTAGCCTGTATGATTGGAGTCAAGCTTGCACGTTTGTCTGAGGATATAACTAAGGATGATTCTTGGATCGACATCGTTGGATACGCTGCACTGGGCGGAGAGATTGTAAACGATGAAAGCTGATCTATTTGACTTTGAGGACACATGGGTGCCGCCATCGTCGTTCCCTGATCTTACAAAATATGACCGCATAGCTATCGACTTGGAGACATGTGACCCAAACTTGACACGGCTCGGCCCCGGCTGGTGCCGTGACGACGGTTATGTCATTGGCTATGCTGTGGCGGCTGGTGATTTTGTTGGCTATTATCCTGTGCGGCACAAGTCAGGCAACCTGCCAGAAAAGCTTGTGATCAACTGGCTGAAGAAGCAGTTAGCTACACCCAACATTGAGAAGGTCATGCATAACTCTATGTATGACTTGGGTTGGTTGCGCTGGGCAGGGATAGAGGTCCAAGGTCCGATAATCGATACCATGATAGCCGCGCCCCTGTTGAACGAGAATCGCCTGTTCTACAACCTGAACTCGTTGTCCAAGGAATATCTAGGCGAAACAAAGAACGAAAAGATGTTACGCGCTGCGGCGGCGATGTATGGCGTTGATGCCAAGAGTGGTATGTGGCAACTGGACTCAAGCTTTGTGGGTAGATATGCAGAGCAGGATGCTGCCGTTACGCTCCGCTTGTGGGATAGATTGCGTGTGGATTTACAAAAGGAAGAATGCACATCTATATTTAAGCTTGAGTCCTCACTACTGCCTGTGCTGTTGGACATGAAGCAGCGCGGTGTTAGAGTGGACATAGACAAAGCAGAGCAAGTAAAAAAGGAACTGCTGGTAAGGGAAAAAACATTACTAGAAGAAATAAGGTCCGAGACCGGGGTTATCGTAGAGCCTTGGGTTGCTACATCTGTGGCAAAGGCGTTCGACGCTCTTGGTCTTAAATATCATAGGACAGAAAAGACGGATGCCCCCGCCTTTACAAAACAATTTCTGGCGAACCATGAGCACCCAATTGCGAAAAAGATTGTGCGCCTTCGTGAGTTTAACAAAGCCAACACGACATTTGTGGAGACTATTCTTGAGCATTCGCATAACGGTCGTATCCATTGTGATTTTAACCCTCTTCGTTCAGATGAAGGGGGCACAGTCACAGGACGATTTTCTTCGTCCAACCCCAACCTTCAACAAATCCCGGCGCGTGACCCCGAAATAAAAGCCATGATCCGTGGTCTATTTATACCAGAAGATGGATACAAATGGGGAAGTTTTGACTATGCATCACAAGAGCCAAGATGGTTAGCACACTATTGTTCTCAGATAAAAGGTGCAAATAGACACGCACAGATTGATGAAGTAGTGGAAATGTATAGGCAGGGCAAAGCTGACTTTCATCAGACTGTTGCGGACATGGCGGGGATTAGCCGCAAAGAAGCAAAGACTGTGAACCTTGGGGTCATGTATGGCATGGGCCGTAAAAAGTTAGCTGGTGTGCTTGATTTGACAGAAGAAGAAGCAAAGGAATTGCTATACAAATATCACGAACGTGTGCCATTCGTGAAAGGCATCGCCGACATGACAATGAATCATGCTGCGGATAAGGGTAGCATCCGCACAATACTAGGGCGCAAGTGTCGCTTTGATAGATGGGAACCAAAATCATTTGGCTTTCACAAAGCGTTACCACTAGAAGAAGCAATCAAAGAGTATGGCGGCAAGAGCATGATCAAACGTGCGTTTACCTACAAGGCACTTAATAAACTGATCCAAGGTTCAAGTGCCGATCAGACTAAGAAGGCTATGGTAGATTGTCACAGTGAAGGTTTATGCCCTATACTTACCGTGCACGATGAACTATGCTTTAATATAGAGTCAAAAGATCAGGCCGACAAAGTTGTTGAAATTATGACAACGTGTATCCCTGATCTTAACATACCCTTCGATGTTGACGCAGCAATTGTGGACAACTGGGGACAGGTAGAGTGATATGTTTGAAGCAATGGTGTTAGTCTGCATGATGGGCAATCTACAAGATTGTTTTGTGGCAGATGACACACGGGGACCTTACCGAGAAATAACAGAGTGTATTGAAAGAACCACAGAGATGGCGGCGCAGATAATTACAATGTATGAAGATCATATTGTGATGGGTGTGCGCTGTGATCCTACAGGTGACGAGCCAGAGCCGGAAGGATTAGAAACCTGACAGGTTTCACCCTGACAACAATCATCAACTACAGCTTTACAGTAAATACACTGCCCATGACCGTGCACTTGGACCACTTTTAGGGGTGATTGACAGCGCGGACAGCGATTCTCAGCGACCTGATGGTGTATTGGTACGGTCATTGTAAATTAGCTCGACGAGAATCGATGTTTTTTTCTAATGTTTTCAGTCATTTGCTAAATCACGGATTCGCTTGACTAAACGCTTTGCGCGGTTCGGAACCTGATCATGCCACCTAGAATCGACCATTTCGTCTGCTGCACGATGCCAATCCCGGTCATCAATGCCAGCTTTCATGCCCTTAAATTTTGACAAACGTGGGTAGCCGAGGTTAAAGCACATGTTTGCGATCACCAACTGAGCTTCTTCCGGTAACTCATCGAAGTCATCGTACAGTCTGTGACAATCTTCAAGCGTAACAAGTATATCAAGATCGAATACCTGACGCACACGCTCCTCTGATACAGGTGTGCCGACTGGCTGACCGTGTTCCGGGTCAGCGTCCTTAACTAGATGCCCGATTCCGAATGTTGGCAGACCAAGATGGTCCAAATATATTTCGTACTTACAGCCTTCATCCGATGCAAGCTCTTCGCGTAGCTGATCTTTGTTCATCTTTTAAAACCACTAAAGTAACTCGGTTTGCGTTTCGCTGTTTCAAATACGCCAACCGTAATAAATATTCCAGCGAGTAGAATTGCGTGTATAGCTGCGCTTATGCCAAACACCACAATTGAACCCATCCACATGCTAAATATGATACACCACATCCATGCCAAGACCTGCATCACAAGGTGCCTCGTATTAGTGTCCGGTATGTGAGACAGAGGATTGTGACGACTATCCATCAGTAAATGATAAAGTTTGATCATCGCGCTGCTAACCTTTGTGCTAGTTCCTGATCTCGTGGGTCAGGTAAGGTCGAAGGACCGATGTTCAAGGGCCGAGGTGGTTGAACCGGAAAAGTGGCGGGGACTGCCGAAGGGGCTGGAACAGCCCCCGCCGATTGCGCTACGACAGGAGGAGTTGTCGGAGCAGCAGAACTTGGAGTTGGTGGTGCTATCCTGTATTCATCACCTATACGATCTGGTATTAGTACACGTTCTTTCTTATCATCTTGCACATCAATTGATCCACCCATAGCTTTACGTTCAACTGGCTTTCCAGTTAACGGGATACGCAATACTTTTCTGCGTTCTTCTATAAGTTGCCTCATTGGAAACTCACCACCGAATTCTCTGATTGTTTTACGAGCAGCCGTTTTTACTTCATCAGACGGGTTGAATGGTGTGAATTCACCGCGCATTAATTTAGCGACATCACCAACTTTGTGTTGACGTAGGGATTTTTTGATCTCCAGATCACTCATACCCAGCGCTCTCATGTCCTGTATCATACCGTACATGCGATTTTGTTCACGGTATAACTTAGCGTTTGTGTCTTTGTACGCATTCAAAATATCTGTTGGATTTATTGCAGCCTGCACACGAGCAGCGCGGTTAAATATCTGACGTGCACCGGACACAGCATCGCCGTACTGATAGGCTCCGTACTTAACAATATTGTCTGGCTTTACTTCTACCTCACGCAGCCCAGTAAAGATAGATGCTATCTCACCTTCTATTTTACGCACGTTACCGCGTGGGTCTCTCCCATCAGGGGCAGTGAGTGCAGTCATAATACGACTTGGGTTGTACCCAACAGCACCACCACGTTCTGGTCGTGGGCCAATGCCGCCTATAAATTGTTCTACTGCTCCGGGGTTAAAGGCGTCGGCAATGTGCGCCATGCTTTTAGTTACAGCTTCAAAGCCACTGTCAACTGCAAATTCACCAGCGCCTTCATCATAAACAACAGCACCCGTCTTGGTTCGACCACGACGACCAAACGGAGCAACGTCCATTATCTTTTCAGCTATGATTGAATCATCAGCAAACGGGCTGAACATTTCAGCTATGACGCTACCCGTGGCATCCGTCATAAACTTATCTATGTCGTACTGGTTCAGTTCTTTGTTGTTGTACGCATTCATAATGGCCCTTGCTGGACGCATCCAGTAGTCATAAGGGTTTGTATAGCTGTAGTCTACATAGCCACTGACGTAGTATTTGTCGTCTTTACCTTTCTTTACACTCGTTGGTATAAGCGTAGATGCGCGACTCCAGTCAGCAACACGTCTTTGAAGAGCTTCCATCTGATCTTCACCAACGCCGAGAGCGTACATAGCTGTGCCTTGAACCGCTGGACCAGTAACGGCAGCAGTTGACATGAAACCCATCAAGCGACGCATACCGATCTCTCTAATTCTTTTGTTGTCTGAGGCTAGCTCTTTAGCTGCATAGCTCAGTGTATTTGCACTGGTGCGAATGATCTCAGCAGGGAAGGCAATGAAGTTACCAAACGGTGCTTTTCGTAACAAACGAATAGCTTCAGGCACACGCTCGTAGTTTGGAACTACATTCTTGACAATGTCAGCAGCATAGGAGTCAATATCATCAAAACCCATGTCTCTTGCGTAACGCTCCGCCGCAACCTGATCGCCATCAAAAGCGCGTATCAGTTTGTTACGCTCAAAGTCGAAGTTGTATATTTTCCAAATGTCATCACCGCCTTGGTAATAATCACGGAAACCTCTGCTTACTTTTCTGCCTCGTTCAATAATTGCTGAATCTAACAAGTTTCCGAGTCGTGATCTACCAAGTGTGCGTCGTATCGAACCCTTCTCTCTAGTGACATTAACACCCATATCATCAAGCTGGCCCTTGAGTGATCCACCCAAACCCTCTTCGATCAACTTATCCATTTCCTTAATTTGAGTTTGTGTGCCGACAACACCCAGACGCTGTAGCTTTCTATAGTATACTTCCCGCTGTCTGTTACCCATCTTATGTATGTCGTTAAGAACGTACATTAATGAGTCTCCAACATTACCACCACGACCAACATTACCCTGCGCTGCGGCGAATAAAGCGGAAGATATGACATTACGAACTTGCGTAATTGGAGACAGAACTGTTTTACTATACTGTGTTGCACCCTTGGCTTTCAGGAAGTTACCCCAAGTCGCACGATATATAAAGCTACCTGCTGTACCGTCCGGTACAGTCAGTCGAGTAAGCTCGTTGTAGATTGGTCTCTTAACATATTGTCCTTGCAACGCTCCGTATTGTATATCTTTCATTTCTCTTGCAGGTAGTGGGTTGCCTGCGTTATCGACAGTTCTTGGTATCTCACCTAACTGTACATATTCTTTTTGCTGCTCACTACCCAACCTTCTGTATGCCTCTGGTGAAAGTATCTCATCACCTTGATCTAAAAATTCACGCTGCACATAGTTGTAAAACGAATCTACGGCACGAAACTCAGCTAGATCTCCAACAGTCGCAACGTATGCATCCAACGGATCTTTAACTTCTCCAAGAATGGCGCGTAGAACAGGCTCTTTAATAGGTTTGTTTGTCAGTATGGATGTGCGTAATCGATCACGCACGGCCCTGTTTATTGTGCCATCCTGACTATTGGTTGGGGCTGGCTTCTTATACTTGTTGACAAACGCATCAACAATATTCTCTGCGTATGCGTCGGCAACACGCTCGTTTACTCCTACACCTGTTGTAAAATCATCGGGCACTGGACCAAAGAAACGCTCATACAATTCACGCGCAGCGGCTGGCTCCTGCTTGTAAAAATCAATTGCGTTGTCGTAGCTCTGCTTAAACTCATCAGACTTAAACCAGTTAGGGTCTTCAAATGCGGCAAATTTACGGCGCACATACTCGGACAGATTATCGTTGATAACATTCTGTACGTCTGGGATTACACCTGATTGAACAAAATCAGATCTAGAAATAGTTCTTGTAAGCTGCTCAATGTGATTACGCGCTGCAAGTGCATCGTCACGCATAAAGTCAGGCAGCACCTTTGCTAAGTCCACTGACTTGGTTGCATCAAAGTTATCAATGCCCAATCGTTCCGCTTCACGTTTAGCTGCGTCAACAAACCCCGGATCGCGGGTCAAGAACCCATAGAACAAGTTACCAGCTTCAACGCGAGTTGTTGACGTCCCATCTCTTAGTATGTTGTGGAATGACGCACTTTTGTTTTTAAATAGGTTGTCAAGTGAAGTTTCAAATCGTTTAATGTTTTGTGCAGCTTTAGTTAATTCGCTTTCAACCTCACCTGCTAGAGTTGAACGCCTTTCAAACATATTAACAGGTAAGAATCCACGAGACCGTAATCGACCAAATATCTGGTCTAGCATGGGGTTTCTTTCTAAAATACTAGCAGCACTTCCACTAATTTTTTCACCACCCTTTGCAATCAACTGACTTAGCCCAACAGCTTCGCTTGTCCGAGCGGTAAGCCTGAGTCCCGTTCTACCTGTAGCACCAATAAGTTTAAACAAAGGTTCAAGGGCCGCTGTCGCACCTGCGGCTTCCAACCCAACCTTGAACTTATTACCGAGACGCCTAGCTGCTTCTTCTCTACCTGACAGACCTATGTCCTCGGATGTCATGGTAGGACCACTGTCAACAAAATCACCGATGGTGGTTGTACCGTCAGAGGCAACCATGGCGTCAGTCAGACCAGCAGCGCCGATCTGTCTTGCTCTTACTGCGGATTTACTGAGATTGCGTAACTTAGCGGCTCTACCAACAAGGCCAGCAGCGCCAAGACCGGGTACGACAAACTGTGTGATTGCTTCAGTGATTTCACCAACAGAACCCACAGGATCGATGCCCAAGCTCGTCTTAACTTCATCCTTGGCTTTTGTGAATTTTCGTGAATAGTCTGTGTCTGCTAGTAAATCAACGCCAGCTAAACCAAATTCAGCTATACCAGCGCCAGCTTCGATAACACCACTAGCTACACCCTCACCAAACTCTTGTATTAATCCTTCGTTTTCAGGATCGGGTGCGGCAGGTTTGTCAGGTGCAGCGCTGCCGTATTGCTTTTCAACTTCAGCGCGTATCTGGTCAGATGTAGTGCCTTCAGGCGCTGTTACTTTGAACTTGCGCCCGTCTGGCATGGTTACCATAAACTCTGGCATTTAAGCCCCCTAGTCCACCGGGGTGACGATAATTCCGGTGCCGCCTGTTGAATCGTTTGGAGTTCCATCAACATCCGCAGGCGGCGCTGTCAGCCCCATAAACGCATCCACCTTTGCCTTACCCTCTGGGGTACTGTAGTCTTCACCAAGATTAGCTGCAATAGCTTCTGGCGTCATGTTTTCAATAACATAACGAAGACCCCCGGCACTATTGATAGCGCGTAGGAAAGCCCCTTTTATACCGGGGAAATCTTTCTTTATTGTGCTTAGTATTTCTAACGAAGCACTGCTGGACTTAGAACGAGCGTTAACTTCAGCCATGGCGTCAGACAGACTTAAATTTGGATCTTCATCCATTAATGCTTTAGCTAGTTTAAGCTTCTCAGGTTGTTTTATGTTTTCAGCTATGGCTTCAAGCTCGATTTCATCTAGCTTGGCAAGTCTAGCAGTTTCTGCATCTTCCAAGTCAAATGCACGTTTTGCAGCAGCAAGATTGATAGCTTTCTGGTCTTCACGTTCAGCTTCCTTACCACCCACATAAATACCTAAAACATCATTCAAAGCTTTAACGGCGTCTTGACTCTCGCTACCAGTTCCATAACCCATAGCCAGTTTTAAACCGCCAATCATCATCAGCATGTCACGATCTGTACGCACATCTTTTGCTTCTGTAATACCTATTTCCGCTAAGAAATCTTTAGCGTCAGCGAAATTTTCTTTGCGCGTCTTCCCTGTGGAGCCACGTCTTTTCCCAGTTATTTCTAAAAATCTATCAATCTCGCTTTTAGGTGTTTTCTTGTCATTATCACTTGCAGGCGGCTCTGGCTTTGGTCTTGGTAACAAAGTTGATGACTGTGGGGTTACAGTTATTGTGGGCGGTTGATTTTCAGTAGTATCGTCAGGGTTAGTTATTGCACTTCTGCGATCTCTTCTGTCTCCACGTTTTGATGGGTCTGTATTTGCTGCCGCTAATCCGGGATTAGTTGCAATAACATTTGGCAGGTTACCCGCAGTTCCAACGCCGCCTCTACGAGTTCCTAAATCTGGACCCTGCGCCGTTGCTGCCGCTCTTATTAACTCTGGGCCAGATGCATTAATTCCAACAGGTCCACGAGCTAAAGCAGCGCGTTGCTGTGGTGTTGTAAACATCCGACGGTTTAGTACATTATTTCTAAGTCTGCCTAGTTCGTTACCAATCACTGACTATCTCCTAACCAAAATAGTTCATGG
>CEPH01065173.1_pt1 | contig 10305 bp, 6 predicted proteins | sample 530571 | NCBI WGS metagenome assembly CEPH01 (sample SAMEA2620413, study PRJEB7988) | marine metagenome | biome: marine biome (ENVO:00000447); feature: surface water layer (ENVO:00002042); material: "saline water (ENVO:00002010), including plankton (ENVO:xxxxxxxx)" | depth 5 m | reverse complement strand
CCCGGCCCTTCGGCGATCGGCCGGACTGGCTGCGCTTCGGCGTCCCGGCCGACGAAGCGCAGATGCAGAGGGTTGCGAGGGCGCTGGGCGATGGCTGATCCGGTGCTCGCCGCAGCGATGGCCCTGGATGCCGCGTTCGGCTGGCCCGGCTGGCTCTACCGGCGCGTGGGCCATCCGGTCGGCGGAATTGCGCGGATCATCTCGGCAGGCGCGGAGATGCTCAACCGGCCCCAGTACAGCGCATGGCAACGGCGGCTCGGCGGCATCGCGACCATGCTTGCGGTTATAGCGGCTGCCGGTGGGGTCGCGTGGGCGGCGCAAGCCATCGTATGGCAGACCTTGGGAGAGAACGGCTGGCCAGTCGTCGCAATTCTCGCATTCCCAGCCATCGCCCAGCGCAGCTTGATCGACCACGTTCGCGCAGTATCGAGCGCGCTCGCCGCAGGCGATCTTCCTGCCGCGCGGCAGGCGGTGGCGATGATCGTGGGCCGCGATACGGCCGCTCTGGACGAGGCTGGCGTGGCGCGCGCCGCGATCGAGAGCCTGGCGGAGAGCTTCTGCGACGGTGTCATCGCGCCCGTCTTCTGGTTCGCGGTGCTGGGTCTGCCCGGCATCTGGATGTACAAGGCGATCAACACCGCCGACAGCATGATCGGCCATATCGAGGAGCCGTGGCGCGATTTCGGCTGGGCGGCCGCGCGGATCGACGATGCCGCGAATTTCGTACCCGCACGCCTCGCCGCGATCCTGATCTGCCTCGCCGGGCTTGGCGGCTGGCGGATCATGTGGCGCGACCACGCGCTCCACGCATCGCCCAATGCCGGCTGGCCCGAAGCGGCGATGGCAGGCGCTCTCGGCGTTCGCCTTGCCGGGCCGATCAGCTACGACGGGGTGGGGCATGAAAAACCCTTCATCGGCAGCGGCGGCGAGGCGACGCCCGGCGACCTTCGCAGAGCGATCCGGATCGCCTCGCTCGCCTGGGTTATCACTCTCATCATTGCGGGAGCATTTGCATGGCTGGCCTGATGCTGCAGGGGACAGGCTCGGACGTGGGCAAGTCGGTGCTGGTGGCGGGCCTGTGCCGCGCGCTTGCCAATCGCGGGATCGCGGTGCTGCCGTTCAAGCCGCAGAACATGTCCAACAACGCCGCCGTCACGCCCGAAGGCGGCGAGATCGGGCGCGCGCAGGCGCTGCAGGCGGTGGCCGCGCGGGCGGAGCTGCATGTCGACATGAACCCCGTGCTGCTCAAGCCGCAGGCGGACCATACCTCGCAACTCGTGGTCCATGGCAGGATGCGCGGCACGCTGGGTTCGGGATCGTTCAGACAGGCACGCGGCGCCCTGCTGGGCGAGGTGATGGAGAGCTATCGTCGGCTTTCGTCGCGGTCCGATATCGTGGTCGTCGAAGGCGCAGGCTCCCCGGCGGAGATCAACCTGCGCGCGGGCGACATCGCCAATATGGGCTTTGCCCGCGCAGCCGATGTCCCGGTGGTGCTGGTCGGCGATATCGACCGTGGCGGCGTGATCGCGGCGCTGGCCGGGACGCGCGCCGTGATCGACCCCGCCGATGCGGCAATGATACGTGGCTTCATCGTCAACAAATTCCGCGGCGACCCCGCGCTATTCACCGATGGCTATGCCGCTATCGAGCAACTGACGCGGTGGCGCGGCTATGGCGTGGTGCCGTGGCTGCCCAGGGCGCATCATTTGCCGAGCGAGGATGCGGTTGTTCTCGAACGCGCAGCCGCTGCCAGCTCCGGCCCGAAACGCATCGCCTGCCCGATCCTGCCGCGCATCGCCAATTTCGACGATCTCGATGCGCTGAAATCCGAACCCTCGGTCGAACTCGTGATGGTGCCGCCGGACACGCCGATCCCGGTGGTCGACATGATCGTGCTGCCCGGCTCAAAAGCGACCATCGCCGACCTTGCGTTCATCCGCGAACAGGGCTGGGATATCGACATCATCGCCCACCACCGGCGCGGCGGGGCGGTGCTGGGGATTTGCGGCGGCTACCAGATGCTGGGCCGTTCGATCGACGACCCGCTTGGCATCGAAGGTGCGGCGGGGAGAGTGAAAGGACTCGGCCTGCTCGATGTGCAAACCGTGCTGACCGGCGACAAGCGGGTGAGCCAGGTGCAGGGCAGGGCGCTCTACGCCCGGTTCGAGGGCTACGAAATCCACATCGGCCAGACCACCGGTCCCGATACGACGCGCACCTTTGCCATGCTGGGCGAAGGCCATGCGGACGGAGCGCAGAGTGCCGACGGCACGGTGATGGGGACCTATTGCCACGGATTGCTGGAATCGGGCCCCTTGCGCCGCGCGCTGCTGGCGAAGATCGACGCTCCCTCGCACGCGCAGCCGCATTCGGACCGGGTCGACGCGGCGCTGGAGGATATCGCGGCCACCCTGGAAGACGCGCTCGACATCGACGGTCTCATCGCGCTCGCAAAGGCTAACGCCATATGACGAGCCTACTGGTTCTGGGCGGCGCGCGCTCTGGCAAGAGCCGCTACGCGCAGCAGCGCAGCGAAGCGATCGACGGACGCCTTGCCTATATCGCGACGGCGGAAGCGCGCGACGACGAGATGCACCAGCGGATTGACCGTCACCGCGCAGATCGCGGCGAACGGTGGTTCACCATCGAAGCTCCGCTCGACCTGCCGGCCGCGATCGCCGAGGCGGATGCAAAGGCCGATGCAATCCTCGTCGATTGCCTGACGCTGTGGCTGTCCAACCTCATCCTCGCCGATCGGCCGGTGCCGGTCGATGCGCTCGAGCGTGCGATCCGCGAATGCCGTCATCCGATCGCCCTGGTCGCGAACGAGGTTGGCTTCGGCATCGTGCCGGACAATGCCCTTGCCCGCCGCTTCCGGGACGAAGCGGGGAGGCTCAACCAGCGGATTGCCGGCGTCGTGGACGAAGTCGTCCTGGTGGCGGCGGGGCTGCCGCTATCTCTGAAAGCATGAGTCGCCAATGGCGTATTTCCGGCCGGGGAAAGGCTACCTCACAGGCCGTGTTGTATAACCAGCGGGCATCGTAGTCGGAAAATGGCGGAGACGGAGCGGTTCTGCCTTTTCGTCCAAGTATTTTCTACGCAGGGTCACTCAAGCCGATGCGCTCGATATTTCACTTTGGTCGCTTCGGTCGACGGCACTGCGGGTCGACGTGTTGCGCGGTGTCAGGTCTTGAAGCCGCTAGGAGGTGCGCAATTCGGTGAGTTTCTTTTCCCACATCAGCGCATGTTCGATGATCTTGTCGAGATTGTCGTAACGCGGCGTCCACGGAACGGTCGCGCGCAGCAGCGAACTGTCGGCCACGAGCATTGCCGGGTCGCCCGCGCGGCGCTCGCCAAAGACGCGTTCGATCTGGCCTCCCGTCACCCGGTCGACCGCGTCGAGCACTTCGAGCACGGAGAACCCGCGTCCGTAGCCGCAATTCATCGTCATCGACCGTTCCGGCTCGGCGATCAGCGCATCGAGCGCCAGCACATGCGCGGCCGCCAGATCGCTGACATGGATATAGTCGCGCACGCCGGTGCCGTCGGGCGTGTCGTAATCGGTCCCGAACACGCTCACCGCATCGCGCTTGCCCAGCGCGGCTTCGACCGCGACCTTGATCAGGTGTGTCGCTCCCGCGGTCGACTGCCCCGTGCGCGCTTGCGGATCGGCCCCGGCCACGTTGAAATAGCGCAGCGCGCAGAAGTTGATCGGATGGGCATGGGCGGTATCCGCAAGCATCTGCTCGGTCATCAGCTTGGACCAGCCATAGGGGTTGATCGGCACGGTCGGCGTCTGCTCCGTCACCGGCGAGACATCGGGCACGCCGTACGTGGCGGCAGTGGAGCTGAACAGGATATGCGGCACGCCAGCCGCCACCGCAGCCTCGATCAGGCCACGGCTCTTCACCGTATTGTTTTCGTAATACCACAATGGCTTGGCAACAGATTCAGGCACGATGATCGAGCCTGCAAAGTGCATTACTGCGCCTTTGCCATCGCCCATGCCCTGTTCGGCAAAGACACGTGCAAGCAGATCGCGGTCGGCGATATCACCTTCGTAGAAAGGGACGTCCTCAGGTACCGCGAAGCGGAAGCCGGTCGAAAGATTGTCGATCACCACCACGGGGCGGCCGGCGTCGCGCAGCGCGTGAACGGCGTGGCTACCGATATAGCCTGCACCGCCGGTTACGAGGGTGGGGCTTTTATCCATTCTCTCCATGGGTTCTCAAATACGTCCACTTGGGATCAGATCAAGCGAAGCCTCTATTCACAATACCTATGCAGATTCGTTAATTCATCGCGGTCGGTTTGTTTCAACCATTCTCATCTTTCTCAACCGTCACGCTCCGCTATGCTGATTTCGAGCACGATGCGGGCTCGGGCTTCAATCCGGGGGTGGATGGTGCCTCGAGGGCTTGCAATTGATTGTTTTTAAGGGATGGTTTACCATCTTTCCTCGAAACCGGAGCGCTACGCAGCGGGTCTTTCCAAGCGAGGCCAGATATCTTCTGACTTGCGAATTGAATCTCAATTACTGTGCTGCCTGGGGCTCTTACGCGCTCGGGACAGAGCGATTTCTTGAATGCCACTATTTGGAAAAATCGGCGTGAGGCGGCTATTGGAAGAAGAGGACCGCGCGCGTTCGTAGACCTTAGCATCAGGGGCTTGCTGAAGGTCCTCGCTTAATGGTTCGGAAACCGCTGCCCTGTACCAATCTAGAAGACCTAAAGTTTGGAAATACCATGGAAGATCGTGAAAAAAAGCGCCTGCAGACGCTCCACGGCTACCGTTTGCTCGACACCCCGCCCGAGCCGGAATTCGATGATGTCGTAAGGCGGGCCGCGGAGCGCTTCGGCACCCCGATTGCGCTCATGTCGCTGGTCGACGCCGACAGGCAGTGGTTCAAGGCGAAGGTCGGCCTCGATGTCGACGAGACGCCGCGCTCGGTCGCATTCTGTGCCTATGCCATTCAGGGCGATGACGTGATGGTGGTGGAAGATGCCAGGGACGACGAGCGTTTCAGCCGCAATCCTCTGGTCCTCGATGATCCATCGATCCGCTTCTACGCGGGCGCTCCGGTGACCGCAGAAGGTGGAGACAAGCTGGGCACGATCTGCATCATCGATCGCAGGCCGAGGCATGATTTCAGCGAGGCGGACAGGGAAGCCCTGACCAAACTGGCGGCTGAAGTCAGCCGGATGCTGGGATCGGCCAAAGAAATGGCCCGCACTGGCTAGGACATGAGCGGTAGCGCATCCATCCGCGCAGGCGGAGCATCGGGTCCGTTGATTTGGGGCGGGCTGCTGGCCAGGCTCCCGGTGCAAATCCTCGGCCTTGCGCTGGGATATGCCCTGCTCGGCTGGATCGGCCAGCAGCTGGCACCGCCGCCCGGCTTTGCTTCGCTCATCTGGCCGGCAGCGGGGCTCTCCATCGCGGCTATCACTGCTCTGGGCTACCGTGTCTGGCCGGGCGTGTTTTTGGGCGCGTGGTGCGTCAATGCACTCGCGGCTGGTTCGGGCGAGCTTCAAGCCGATGTGACCGTGGCGCTCGATGCCACTTTGATCGCGACCGGGTCGACCCTGCAGGCCCTTCTGGGGGCTTACTGGATAAGGAGCCGCGCGGGTTTCCCGCTCAAGCTGGAGGGGCCGCGAGAACTCGGGCGGCTTCTCCTGTTGGTCGGCCCGTTCACCTGTCTTGTCGGCGCCACCGTCGGAACGGCGACGCTCTTCGCGAGCGGCGTCGTGGCACAGAGCAACCTGATCAACTTCTGGCTGCGCTGGTGGGGCGGCGACATGGGCGGCGTTCTGATTGTCGTCCCGCTTCTGTTCCTCGCACCCTGGAGTCGTGGCGCGATCCATTGGCGGGGGCAGAGGCTCGCGCCATTCTCGACCGTGGCTTTTATCGCCATTCTGGTGCTGTTGTTCGCGACCTTGGCCGCGTGGCGTCTGAACATGGAGGCGGCCTACGAACGCAGCCAGACGTCGTTCGAATCGCTTGCGGCAGATAGCCGGCAGGCGCTCGACCATCGGCTGCAATCCTATCGTCAGGCGCTGGACGGAGGCGCTGCACTTTTCGAGGCATCCGATGAGGTCACACCGGAGCAATGGCGTGTCTACGCCTCGGTTCTCGACCTTTCGCGAACTCTTCCCGGCATCAGCGGTATCGGTTTTATCGAGCCGGTACGCGCGGGTGAGGAGCAGGCATTTCTCGATAGCCTGGCCGCCAGAGGACGGGATGATCTCGAGATCCATCCGCTGACCGATCGTGACGAGAGGTTCGTCATTGTCGCGATCGAACCGCAAGCGGACAACATTCAGGCCATCGGCCTCGACATTGCGTTCGAGGATAATCGCCGAGCTGCGGCAAGCAAGGCGCGCGATACGGGCAAGGCGACGATCACGAGGCGCATCCTCCTCGTGCAGGACGAGACGGAGAGCCCCGGATTTCTGCTGCTGCGACCTTTGTATAGGCCGGGTTTGCCGACAGATACGGTCGAAGAGCGCCGCTCGGCTTTCGATGGGTGGATCTACGCACCCTTCGTCGGCCCGCGTTTCATGTCCGACCTTACGCCAAGTCAGGGAAAGCTGTTCGACATCGCCGTCTACGATGGCGCGCGGCCCGATCCCGAAGAGCTGATTTTCAGCAGCTCCGAAGCACCCGCAGGCGATGGGGCGTCCGCTTTTACCGTCCAACGCACGTTCAAGGTAATGGAACAGACTTGGACGGTGGTGTGGACCAGCACTCCAGCGTTCGAGCGCGGCGTGGTGACGCGTGAGGCCAGTCTCGTACTGATTGGGGGCCTGCTGCTTACGCTCATTTTTGCGGTGTTGCTGTTCAGTGGCTCGCGCCGCGAAGCCTATATTGGGAGGCTGGTCAAGCAGCGCACCCGCGAGCTTGAGGAGACTGTGGCCGCGCTCGAGGAAAGCGAGCGGCGGTTCGGCGATCTTGCAGGTCTCTCCCCCGCAGGCATATTCCGAACGGATGCCTATGGGTTCTGCACCTATGTCAACGAAGCGTGGCTCAAGCAAACCGGGCTGGGCGCCTCGCACGCATTGGGTGCAGGCTGGCTCGATGCGGTGCATCCCGACCTGAGAGATGACGTAAAGCGCGAATGGCTCGATGCCGTGCAGGCAGGTACGGAGTGGCGCTGCAAGCTACAGTTCTTGAAGCCCGATGATGTTGTCTCATGGGTGGACCTGATCGCCGCCCCCCGGATCGGCGACGATGGCGAAATGCAGGGCTTCATCGGCGTTGCGATCGATATCACCGAACAGAAGCTGGCGACGGACGCGCTGAAGGAAAGCGAACGGCGTTTCCAGTCGCTGGCGAGCTTTTCTCCAGCAGGCATATTTCGCACCGACAGCGCAGGCGTGTGCAACTACGTCAATCCCGCGTGGTGCGAGATGGCCGGCCTGACAGAGGCAGAAGCGATGGGCACGGGCTGGAGCAGGGCCGTCCACTACGACGATCTGGACGGCTTGCTCCAGCGCTGGGCTGCAGCCGTGGATCGAGGGGAACCATACCGGGGCGAGTTTCGCTGGCTGCATCTGGACGGTTCGATCGTTTGGGTCGACGCCGTCGCGCAGCCCGAATTCGACGATGACGGAAACGTGCGCGGATATATCGGCGTCGTTATCGACGTCACCGACCGCAAGCGCTTCGAGAAGGAGATCGCCGACCGGGACAAGCAGCTGGCCATCCTGGCAGAGAATGCCACCGATGCGGTATTCCGCGTCGCGCTGGATGGGACGTGTCTCTACGCATCGCCCTCGGCAAAAGACGTGCTGGGCGTGCCGAGCGAGCAACTGATCGGCACGAATGCACTCGATGGCTTCCACCCGGAAGACCAGGACCGCATGAGGTCCCTGTTCGACGATCTGCGTTCCGGGCGGATCAAGCAGATTGTCGCTGCCTACAGGTGGCGATCGACCAACGACGACGACTATCGTTGGCTGGAAGCCAATGCGGGTCTGGTGAAAGACCAGCAAAGCGATCAGGCAAAAGAGGTTTCGGTATCTATCCGGGACATTGGCGACCGCAAGAAGATGGAGCTGGACCTGGTCGCTGCCCGCCAGAATGCAGAGACTGCCGCGGCTGCCAAAGCCACTTTCCTGGCCAATATGAGCCATGAAATCCGTACGCCGATGAATGGCGTGGTCGGCTTTACCGAATTGCTGCTCGCCGGGGAGCTGTCGCCTGAGCAACGGGAGAATGCGCAGCTCATCGCGGATTCGGGCCGGGCGATGATGCAGATTCTCAACGACATTCTCGATGTTTCCAAGATCGATGCGGGCCAGATGACGATCGTCCGGGAGCCGATCGACCTGCGCCACAAGCTGCAATCTTGCATGAGGCTCCTGGAGCCGACCGCCCGCCAGAAGGGGCTCAAGTTCGAACTCCTGATTGATGAGGATGTCCCCTCGCGTGTGATGGCCGATCCACTGCGGCTGCGGCAGATTCTGACCAATCTGGTCGGCAACGCGATCAAGTTCACGGCCAAGGGCATAGTAAACTGCCGCGTCTCGATCGAGCGGGGGCCGGAGGATCAGGAAACGCTCTGTATTGCAGTGGAGGATTCGGGGATCGGCATACCGGCGGACCGGCTCGACGCCATTTTCCGTGAGTTCAGCCAGGCCGATGAATCCACCGCTCGCATATATGGAGGCACCGGCCTTGGCCTGACGATCAGCAACGAGCTCGCGAAGATGATGGACGGCGAATTGCTGGTCAGTAGCGAACTAGGCCATGGCTCGGTCTTTACCCTGCGGCTGCCTCTTTTGAGGGCGAATGGCGACCGGATCGAGTCGGCCACGACGCCGCGCAGCGAACGCGCACTCACTTTCGCCAGGCCGCCCCGCATCCTTGTCGCCGAAGACCATGACATCAATCAGGCGCTCATCATCTCGATGGCCAGCCGTATCGGATTGGCCGTCGATATTGCCGAGAATGGCGAGGAAGTGGTGCGCCTTGTCACCGATGCACAAGCAGCCGACAAACCTTACGACCTGATACTGATGGACGTTCAGATGCCCATCATGGATGGTCTGGAGGCCACGCGGACATTGCGGGACGCCGGCATTACCCCGGATGAATTGCCGATCCTGGCGCAGACGGCCAACGCCTATAGCGATGACGTCGAACGTTGCCTTGCGGCGGGGATGCAGGGACATCTGGCGAAGCCGATCCGCATGCGCAGCCTGAAAGCTGCAATCAAGGAATGGCTGCCAAGGCATCTCTTCCATGGGGCAGCGTCCCGTTCGGAGCAGAAGGCTCCGCACAATCCGGAACAAGCGCTGCTGAAGAGTTATGCCGAGCGGCGCGAGACGACGTTCGAGGCGCTCGATCAACTGGATGCGAACAACCCGCTCGACCGGGGCGAAGTCGAAGCGGTGGCGCAGATGTTGCATAAACTGGCTGGGACCGCCGGAATGTTCGGCGAGGCAGAGCTCGGCGAGGAGGCGCGGATTCAGGAACAGGCCTTACTCGATGCCGAAGAGGAAGACGTGAACGCGGCAGTTCGAACGGCGCAGCAAGCTTTCGCCAAGTGGAAATCGAGCGAACCTCCGACCAGATTGTTTAGTGACGCTGGCGTGGTTTCACCGCGATCAGACGAAATGCCAGATTGATCGATATTCTCGAAATTCGCAGCCAGTTCGGACCGGCTATGACATTTCAGGATTTATCATCCATCCTGGACAGCTCTAAACCGCAAGCGGTTAGTATTTACGAGACGCTCACGAAACTGGCGGTGGCACCGCGATTGAGAGACGGAGATTGCAGATGGTCAGCGACTGGGCTGATCTTCCACCCGAAGCGCAGATAGAGCTGCTGTCACGCCGCCTCGCACGCGCGGAGAGGGCGCTCGAAGACGCGGAAGCAATGCTCGACAACCGCATGCGTGAGCTCGACCGTGCGAACAAGGATTTGCGCCAGCGCGAAGGTGAACTTGTCGAGCGGCTCGATATCGAGAACCAGAAGCTCTTGAGTGCGCAGCGTCTTGCCGAGCTGGCGACCATCTACGTCGAGCATGGTCGCCATTTCACGGCCTCCGAGAACTTCGCCGTACTTCTGGGCTATCCTGAAGGTACGATCATAAGCAAGAAGCGGCTGGGCGAGGCGATCCATCCGCTCGACCGACAGCGTTTTACAAGCGTCGCACGCAACGCCTTCGCCTCGCTTGAGCCGGACGAGGATCATACCTTCCAGCATCGCATTCTCCGGCCCGACGGGGAGGTGCGCTGGCTCGATTGGCACGTGCGGCGCGAGAGCACGCCGGTCGACGGTCAGTATGTCGTGTTCGCC
>CEPH01042971.1_pt1 | contig 10316 bp, 13 predicted proteins | sample 530571 | NCBI WGS metagenome assembly CEPH01 (sample SAMEA2620413, study PRJEB7988) | marine metagenome | biome: marine biome (ENVO:00000447); feature: surface water layer (ENVO:00002042); material: "saline water (ENVO:00002010), including plankton (ENVO:xxxxxxxx)" | depth 5 m | reverse complement strand
AACTTGGTAAAAACAACGATTTGACTCAAGACGTTTTCGATATGATTGATAAGTCATACGGCCCTATCGGTGGATATCCCGACTTCAAGAAACCGTCTGATCTACCATCAGACTCGACTGACTGGATTGGTGTGGACACCGACAAGGAACCAGACTTCGACGCAGTTCGATTCTCCAAGCCTGGGCCTGGTGGTCAGAAAATGACTGGAAGTGCTACCGATGGATCCGAGGCGGCGAAGAAGATGATGGTCAACAAGACTGCGAAGATGCTTGACACAAAGGGTAACTACGCAGAGATGAGTGGTGCTATCGCTCACATCATGATCACGCGAAAAGGAGTTCCTTATGTCGCGGATGAAGAATCCGCCCGAAGACTTCTGCCCGGTAAAGATATCGAATGGGTTGGTAAGCACCCAGAGGGTAAGTATCCTGGCTACGAAGGTTGGTACTACCGTATTCTAGGTGGAAAGAAACGAATCAAGATTATTCTTGGTAGACCAAATGGAGCAGTTGTTCAAAATCCTACTTGACAACACTTGAAGTAGTGTTAGGCTTTACATCATGAATGAACGACAACCCACAATCTATGTCGCAGGCCCAATGCGGGGATTTGAGAATTACAACTACCCTGCGTTTGATCGTTGCGCCCGTGTTCTTCGTGATCAAGGCTGGAACGTAATCAATCCTGCTGAACTTGACCGAGACCAAGGTAAACCAATTTCATCTGCATACGACTTCGATCCTGATAACTGCTATGAGGATCATGAGTTTATGCGTTCTGCTCTCCGAAGAGATATGGTTGCAATCTGTGAAGAATGCACCGCTATCTACATGATGAGCGGATGGGAAAAGAGCAAGGGTGCTAACGCAGAACTCGCTCTTGCCCGTGCTTTGGGTATCAAGATCTTCTACGAGGCTCCGCTTCCAAAATGAACATCTTCGTTGTTGATGAACACCCCGTTCGTGCCGCAAATCAAATGATCGACAAGCATGTCGTGAAAATGATTCTCGAAAGTGGACAGATGCTTTCTACTGCTCATCGCGTTCTTGATGGTGATGAGTATTATGACAAAACTAAGAATGGTCGGCGAATCAAACGCTGGCGACTCTCAGACGAACGAGAAGAACGTCTGTGGAAAGCATCATTCGTAAACCATCCATGCACTCGTTGGGTAATGGAAAGTCTATCAAACTATAGATGGTTATCAGTGCATGGTCTCGCCCTCGCCCGCGAATACACACGGAGATACGGCCGCACACACGCGAGTGAGTCGTTGATGGAGTATCTTCTTACTAAGTCGCCAATCAACATCACCGATAGGGGACTCACAAAGTTTGCACAAGCAATGCCTGAGCAGTACAAAAACGAAAGTGCTGTGTCTGCGTATCGTGCGTATTACATGGGCGAGAAGTATCGTTTTGCAAAGTGGACAAAAGCACCTATCCCTGAGTGGTGGAACGTATGAATATACTTGTTACTGGTGGTGCTGGTTATATCGGCTCGCATGTCGTTTACGATCTACTCAACGGTGGGCATAATGTCTTTGTGATTGATCGCAACAAAAAGGCTTGTGAGCATCTCAAGAAGAAGTTGTCCCGAAGAAGAAAACTCAAAGTCTATTGTGGTGACATCGAAGATAATATTTTCACGGAGAATCTACTGAGCAATCAAAACATCGATGCGGTGATTCATCTCGCAGCATTGATTTCAGTTCGAGAATCTGTTGAGAATCCTGTTGAGTACTTCTACAACAACACATCGAAGACTATCAAACTACTGAGTTTGGTTGAAAAGTATAAGGTGCCTAGATTCATCTTTTCAAGCACTGCTGCGGTATATGGTAACGTCAAACCACAGGATATGCCAATTACTGAGGATTCAGATGTCAAGCCTGCGAATCCATACGGTATGAGTAAGTTGCTTGTTGAGCATGTGCTTGAAAAAATGGCTGAGGTCAATGAAGACTTTTCATACGTTGCATTTCGCTACTTCAATGTTGCTGGAAATGATGTTGATAGCAGAGTGTCGGACTATAGGTGGAGAGAGAAAGAGAATCTCGTTCCTTGTATTCTCAAATACGCATTGGGTGAGACAGATGAGATCAAGATATTTGGAACAGAGTATGATACTATGGATGGAACATGTATCAGGGATTACATTCATGTCTCAGATATCGCAAGTGCCCACTCAATCGCATTGGAAAAGGGTAATGGAATTTACAACCTAGGCACCGGCAAGGGGAATAGTGTTTTGGAAGTCATCGGTGCAATGAACACTGTGACTGGTGGACTAATCAAAGATGTGGTGATCGCACCTGCTAGAAAAGGTGATGTGCCTTTTCTCGTTGCCACGGCAAAGAAGTGGCAGGCTGAAAGTGACTGGACTCCTATCTACGATATTGATGAAATTGCACTATCCGCGTGGAAGAGTGTAAAAAATAGTTGACAAGAAAAGAAACTAGGTTAGGATTACACCGTGAACTACCAAAAGAAATTGTACGGCGAAGAACCATCGTGGGATCAATTTGAGGGAAGCGATGAGGAACTCCAGTCGAAGATTATTCGTGCGGTAAACTGGTATCGAAACACAGGTTCGTCCAAGAGTTACAAGAAGTGGACTCTGGAATGGATGAAATCCTCTGATAGTCATTGGTCGAAAGATCAAGTGGATTTGGCTAGATCAGCAGACAAGAAGGGGTTTCATCGTATTGGACATTACTGCCGACTTTTGACTAGAGGTTGTCCGCCTGATGTCAGTGTTCTAAAGACCATCAACCTTGAGATTGAACAGATCCTAGAAAAAACCAAGCGAAGAAAAGAGAGTTCGACAGCAGTCGTTCGTACCTCTCCTGCGGTGCGTTTACAGGAGTCTGTCAATAGACTCAGTTGTGATGTAAATGTCATTATTGATTCTCTTCATTACTCTGTTATGAATGGTGAAAAGTCGTTTGATGCAAAACTCCCTGCATGGCTATACGAACACAAGGTCTCTGCAAAGCAAGCAGAACTTTTGTATGAGATGTATACTCCCGTGTTCGATGAAGTAACTACGGCACTCAGTGGCGAGGATGAGCAACTAAACGAGGCATATGAGTATCTCGGTAAGCGGCAACTACGCAGACTCCAGAAGGGACTTGATACCATCCTTGGAACTTTCAAGGATCACTATCTCAAGAATCAAAAGCCTAGAAAGAAGAGAACTGTCAAGTTTGATCCATCTAAGGCTGTGAAGAAAATAAATTACATGAAGTCATCTGATGAACTTGGTATCAAAAGCATTGATCCAAAGAAAATCATTGGTGCGAAAAAACTGGTGGTGTTCAACACCAAGTATCGTTACTTGCAGGTGTTTGAATCAACCAGTCATGATGGTTTGATGGTAAAGGGAACTACGATTCATAACTTTGATCGAGATCTCTCGCTTATGAAAACCATCAGACACCCCAAGACCGTTCTGCCAAAGATCAAGGGCATTCGTTCTTTCAATAACACTTGGTCATCAATCAAAACAAAGGAACGCAAGGTATCCAGCGGCCGTATCGGTCAACACACTATCCTTGTTCAAGCATATCATGATTCTAATTGATTTTAGTCAGGTGATTCTTTCCAGTCTCTTTTCCCAAATATCAAAGGGCAATGAGATCAACGAGGATCTCGTAAGACACATTTTTCTCAACTCAATCCGAAACTATCGCAATCAATTCAAGTCGAAGTATGGTGAGATTTGTTTGTGCTATGACGGCGGAAACTACTGGAGAAGAGATGTATTCGAAAACTATAAGATGAACCGCAAGAAGTTGCGGGAACGTACTGATAAGTACGACTTTGATTGGGATGAAGTCTTTCAAGTCATGGGAGACATTCGAGATGAAATCAGATCTGTCCTCCCGTATAAGCATGTTTGTATTCGTGGTGTAGAGGCAGATGATGTGATCGCTCGATTGTGTCACCGATTTCACGACCAAGAGAATATTGTAATTGTCTCCTCGGATAAAGACTTTCAGCAGTTGCAAAAGTATGAGTCTGTCGAACAATTCAGCCCGATGACAAAATCGTTTATTGTATGTGAGGATCCAGATCAGTTCTTACTTGAGCATGTGATCCGTGGAGACTCTGGTGATGGGGTTCCAAACTGTATGTCTGATGATGATTGTCTAATCAATCCAGACAAGAGGCAAAAGCCAATTACCAAGAAAAGGCTTGCACAACTCATCGAAAGTGGTGAGTATCTCAAGCAACCTTTTTACGAAAGAAACAAGTCAATGATTGACTTGAGTCAGATTCCTAGTATAATCAATGAGCGTATTGATACGGAATACGATAAACCCATCGAACGTGAGATGGGAGTGATGGACTACTTTGTTTCTAAAAGACTCGATAACTTGCTAGAGAACATTCAGGAATTCGTATGAAGAAAAAGGGCAAAAAGAGCGTTGGTAAGTCTGAGGAATTTGACATGTATCAGGTTTACAAGAACGAACAAAGTGAACGTCGCCGTCGTGCCAGACACGACAAGAAAAGACAAGTTGACGAACTAAAACGTGATCCCGAAGAGTTCTTCGATGAAGACTGGGACAACTTCGAAAAGTTCAGGAGATGATGATGACCGCTACTACTACAACCCTATCCAAAAGCACACTAGATCTATTGAAGAATTTTGCTTCTATCAATCCTAGTGTCCATGTGATTCCGAACACACCGATGGTGACTGTTTCGCCCATGAAGAACATCATGGTTCAGGCGAACATCTCCGAGACGTTCGATACCGAGTTTGCAATCTGGGACTTGACCAAGTTCCTTGGTATTGTGTCTTGTATCGAGAATCCGTCGTTCGACTTCGAAGAAAAGTCCGTTACGATCAGTGGTTCTCGCGGACAAACCGTGAAGTATCATTATGCTGACACTAAGTTGGTCAAGGATTGCCGACCGACGAGGGAGTTCAACATGCCTGATGTGAAGGTAAACTTCACTCTCCTACAGGATGCATTGACTGAAGTTCTTCGTGCATCTAGTGTTCTTGGTCTTGCAGATCTTTGTATTCAACCGAACGGTGATAAGATTCAACTCACGGCACTGAGCAAAGAAGATCCAACCAGCAACACATACTCTGTTGATCTGGAGTGTCCTGCCTATGATGGGCCTGATTTCAGGTTCTATCTCAAGTCGGAGAATTTGAAGTTGCTTCCGGGTGATTACAATGTTGGTGTCGCTGCCGGTGTCGTTGCTGAATTTAGCCACGATACTCGCGATCTGACTTACTACATCGCTTTGGATTCGGACTCATCATATGACGGTTGAAACAGACAAGCAATACTTGTGGGTTGAGAAGTATCGACCCAAGACAATCGAAGAGTGCATTCTTCCCGATTCGATCAAGCAGTCGTTTCGGGATATGCTCTCTCATGAAGAGTCACAAAACCTACTGCTTTCCGGTGGTGCTGGAGTTGGTAAGACAACTATCGCCCGGGCATTGTGTTCTGAACTGAATGCGGATTATCTACTGCTCAACTGTTCCGAGGAGGGTGGCATTGACACGCTTCGTGTGAAGATTCGCAACTTTGCAAGCACTGTGTCTCTATCTGGAGGTAAGAAAATTGTCATCCTTGATGAGTTTGATTATGCAAACGCTAACTCAATGCAACCTGCTCTTCGTGGGTTCATCGAGGAGTTTTCTGATAATTGTCGCTTTATACTGACATGCAACTTCAAGAATCGAATCATCGAGCCGATTCACTCGCGATGTACTTGTATCGACTTCCGCTTCAATGAGACAGACAAGAGAAAGATGTGTGTTGCGTTCATGGATCGTGCAAAGCACATTCTTGAAGCAGAGGGAGTCTCATATGATGAGCGTGTTCTCGCGAAGTTGATTCTCAAGCATTCGCCTGATTGGAGACGAACCCTAAACGAATTGCAGAGATACTCTGTCGGTGGTGAGATTGATATTGGAATTTTGAATGAGATTGGTGATCTCAAGATCAGTGATCTAGTCAATCATCTCAAGACAAAGGAATACAACAAGGTTCGCGAGTGGGTCGTAAACAATCTGAGCAACGATACTGCCCAGATTCTACGCAAGATCTATGACTCTCTTTATGAGAGGATGCAACCACAGTCTATTCCTGCCGCTGTTTTGATTATCGCTGAGTATCAGTATAAGTCTGCTTTCGTTGCAGATCAAGAGATCAATCTTCTCGCGTGTCTTACTGAGATCATGATGGAGTGTCAGTTCAAGTGAAACTAGGTGACATTCTAAATGCTGCTAACTACTCCAAGCAAGGGATCTTTGATGATGATCCTTGGTTGGAGAAAAAGTATCCCGGCTACATTGTCAACAAGTCGATGTCGCAACACTTGGATACTTTGATGCAGGCAAACCACATGAATCGATATTGGGATTTGCCCAACAAGATGCAGTTTGATTATTATCGGTTTGCAACTCGCAAGAGAAAGCGTTTTGGAAAGTGGATGAAGGCAAGCAAGATCAAAGACATTGATCTAGTCAAGTCGTACTTCGGTTATTCCAACGAAAAGGCGAAAGACGCACTCAAGATTTTGTCCAAAGAGCAGTTGGAGGAGATACGGGATATCATGCAAGGCATAGAGAATCCTACATAATATTGACTCAACGTCTGAGTCTATAAGGATTTTGTTATGCCAATAGAAAGTAAGATCTCTGTTGATGATCTAGTGGAAGTGAAACTGGCACAACCCGATGATTTCTTGAAGGTGAAAGAAACACTCACCCGAATCGGGATCTCATCGAGGAGAGAAAATAAACTCTATCAGTCGTGTCATATCCTTCACAAACGAGGCAAGTACTACATCGTACACTTCAAGGAACTGTTTTCTCTTGATGGATTGCCAACCGACATCGACGAAAAAGATATCGCAAGAAGAAACACGATCACTTCTCTCCTAGAGGAGTGGGGACTCGTTGAGGTAGTTGACATGAATAAAATTGAAGTTCTAAAACTACCACTAAACCAACTCAAGATTTTGTCATTCCGTGAAAAGCCTGATTGGGAACTTTGTCCCAAGTACCACATCGGGAAAAAGTAAAAGAGGATTTGTTATGAAAATTGACCTTCGTGAAATTCCGGTAATGTGGATCAGTCTAGATTCCGCAACCGAAAACCATAAGGCGATGGAGGAGATGTTCAAGGAACATGGTTTCAAGAACACTACTCGCTTCTCTGCCTTGAAGATCCCACCACACAAAGAAGCAGATCCTACGATTAGACATTATCGTGGTTGTGCTGAGTCACACATTCATTGCATGAGAAGACTCAGGAAGCAAGGTGTTCCATTCTTGATCCTCGAAGATGACGCAAAGATTACTGAAGACTTTGTGCCAGAAATTGAAGTGGAACCCGGAGTAGATGCGGTTTACCTAGGCATCTCACACGGCAACCAAAACTACGAGGCAAGATATCTGAACAACGGCTTCTCGAAGATTGAGGGTGTCTTTGCAACTCACGCTATTCTTTGGACTAGTAAGGGTGCTGTTGAGTTCTGTGAAAAAGTCGCAAGACACTTCATCTGGAATCTCAACACTCCTTTCGATATCGCTTGTGCGAATGAGTTGCAGAAAAAGTATAACGTCATCACCCCACTCAAGCCTTTCTTTTATCAAGCAGATGAAAGAGACAGCAGCAACAAGTGGGAGAACTTGACTAAGGAACCCCTAAATACAAAGAAGAAGTCAGTCATCCATACAATCGGATATTGATAAAGGAGTTTTTGTTATGTGGCTAACTGGTGATGAGTTACTCCTCAACACTCGATTTGATATTCCAGCGAAGCATTTGTACGCGAGATACAGAGCATCCAAGTACGACACCTTTTATGGTCATTGGATTTACTCGCAACACCTAGCACATTGGAATGGTTTCAAAGAGTACGATGATCCAACCAAAAGTTCAGAGGCGGCGTTCATTGAGAGGTATGATGAACTTCTTGATGATGTTCGCGACAATGGGTTTGATAAGGAAAGATCTTCGGTTCCTGTTACTGAATACAGACAACCTCTAAACGGTTCACATAGAATCGCCGCTTGTCTTTTCCACAACAAACCAATCTGGTCTTCAATCGAAGAGGACTCCGCAGGGCAAAGAGATTGTAGTAGTTACTTCTTTCGGCGACAAGGCATGCCTGAAGAGGTTCTTGATGCGATGGCACTAGAGTACTGTCGTCTAAGAAACAAGACTCGAATTGTTACTCTGTTCCCCACCGCAACCACAAACGCCGAAACGGCGATGGAAGTGCGAGACATCCTATCAAAGCATGGTATGTTGATTCACGAAAAAGGAATCGGTGGTCATCTTGGAACAAACTTCGCACACAACCTTATGATTCAAACCTACGATGGTGAGGATTGGATTGGTGATCCATCAAACTCATACGCGGGTGCGATGCAAAAGGCACAATTGTGCTTCCGTGATATCGATGCACCTACTGTTGCATTCATGGTTGAGTTTGATGATGATGAATCATCCCGAAAGGCGAAAGAAGAGATTCGTGAGTTGTTCGGTGTTGGGAATCACTCCGTTCATATCAATGACACGTTTGAGGAGACCATGAAACTTGCTAGGTTGTTCTTCAACAAGAACAGCCTTATCTTCTGCTTCTATGGTAAGGTCGAGAACTTTGAAAACTTCCGTGGGATGCTTGACGAATATCACTCGGGCATTGGAGACGGTAATGAAGATTTCTGTGTTACCGCAAGTTCTGTTTTGTCTATGTTCGGTATTCGAGAGGGGCGTGATCTAGACTTCTTACACAATGCAAATGTAGACAGTGATTTTGATAGTCCACTACTGTCATCACACAACAAAGAGTTGGAAGATTACACAACAAATCTAGACAACATTCTATACAATCCGATGAATCACTTTTGGTGGAACAACATCAAGTTCGCTGGGCCGAATGTGATTATTGAGATGAAAGAAAAGCGAGGAGAAGAAAAGGATATTCGAGATGTTGCCTCGCTTCGTGAAATCTTGGAGACCGTAGATAATGAAACTGAATAAAATTGATGAGATTAGAGAAGTCCCTCCGCCGAGTCAGGATCCAATTCAACTTCCTGAGTTTGAGAATGTGACTGAGGACTCAGACCAATCTCTCGCAACTACCATTCCCTCAGACACTATAGGAGTGTGGGAAGGTTCGGAGCGAATTACGCCAAACGAAAGATATTTTGAGGGTAAAAGGGTTGTCATCGTCGGGCCCTCTCCGTCTCTCAAGGGCACCAAGCAGTCCGAGTTTATTGACTCATTTGATATCGTCGTGCGAGTCAACAAGGGTTGGTGGCCTGCTACAAATCTTGATCCAGAGGTTTCTGAAAAACTTTGTGAGTGTTTGTATCACTGCACTGGCTTCGATAATCATGATCCAGAAAAGCCTCTTTACAAGAGTTTTGAAGATTTCCGAGAGATCGAGTACAACAATCCATATGGAAGTCTTCGGGAGGACATCGGAACTAGAACAGATGTACTATACAATAACTACGATACAAATACATCCTCCGGTGGAATAGTTCATCCCGGCATTATGATTGAAGCAGGAATTGATATGATCATCGGCTCTAGATTCCCGACAGATAGTGTAGATCTGGAGCATTGTGAAAGATTTCTTACGGAAACTGCCTGCTGGGGTGGTATTGGATTTGGTTTGGTTTCTGAACTTGTCTATAAAAAAGCAATGGTAAATCTCAAAGGTAAAACACCACATGCGGGACACTCTGCGATTCTAGATCTTCTTTACGGAACTGGTAGACTTGCCAAGTCTATTCACATTATGGGGTTTAGTTATTACTCCGAGATGCCAGCAGAGGAGTATTACATGGGCGAAAAAGCATGGAAACATGTTTGTGATGACTTTGATGAAAACATGAACTCTCAGGTAAATGACAATCACGAATATGGTCATGATAATGATCTAGAAGTAGAGGACATTGCCCGTATTATACTCAAAGAAGGGCCTGATGGGGAAGGAAGACTCACTTGCGATCAGTTGTTGCTTGATAGGGTATCAGGCGTATTGTCATGAGTGTTAGCATCATTGTCCCCGCAAAGGGAACAAGCGAAAGAGTCCCAAGTAAAAACTTACTCAAACTTGGCGGTCAGAGTCTTGTCTACTCTGCTTGTGAAAAGTGTATGCAAGTGTCGAATATCGATACTGTATATGTTGATACAGAGAGTCAAGAGATTATCGATGATGTTACTCCCTTGATTGAGAAGGGTCTTCGTGTTATTCGTAGACCAGATGACATGGCAAACAACAACACAAGTGGAAATGACTTGATCGTGTTTGAA
>CEPH01015622.1_pt1 | contig 10385 bp, 4 predicted proteins | sample 530571 | NCBI WGS metagenome assembly CEPH01 (sample SAMEA2620413, study PRJEB7988) | marine metagenome | biome: marine biome (ENVO:00000447); feature: surface water layer (ENVO:00002042); material: "saline water (ENVO:00002010), including plankton (ENVO:xxxxxxxx)" | depth 5 m | reverse complement strand
ATAATGCTGGAATTCAGGGAATACCATATTTACATATTTTGTTTTGTCTATTATTTGATTCCCAAATTTTCCAGAAACTATAATACCTTTTTTACCCCCAAAACCACTTACTTCACCTCCATTTGATAATTTTACGTAATATTTGTATCTACCTGATATACCATCTAATACATATCTTCCTTTATCTTTTACCCAAGTTAGATCCTCATTAAAAAGGGTCCATCCCCCTAAAGCATTTTCAGTACCACCAGGTCCTGTTTGTAAAAATGAACCTTCAGGGCTTTGATTTTTAACATTTTTTACTTTTTTACTACCGTCTCCGGGCCATCCTATAAAAAATATTTCACCAGTTGTAGTTAATCCTCTCTTTCCTGATGCAACAGCATCTTGTATAGGTGTTTGATTTATTACTTGCTCTAACCGTCCTTGTCCTGATTGTACTGCTTCTTGATCTATATTCGTCCCTAAAGCACCATCTCCTTCATCAGCTGCTCCTTCCCAGAAATCTGATCCTCCTGGTATCCATGGCATAGGATCTATTTTTGTTTTACCATCTGCTAAGTACATTTCAAAATGTAAATGTGCTCCTTGAGAATTACCCTTATGAGGATCATCTGCAGCACCCCCTGATAATCCTATTGATTCTCCTTTTTTAACTTTATCTCCTTTTTTTAATTCTCTTCCCGTGGTAAGATCTCCTTTCCACCATTTTTTCACGTGTGCATATAAAGCATATTGTGGGGTTGTATTTTTATGTTTTGGATCACTCCAATCGTCTTCTCCTGTTAAAGGATTTTTATCAAATTTTATCTTAATAGCACCACCCCAACCTTCATAACCTCCACCAGCAAATTCTACTGTTGCATCTGCCACAGCATAAAGTATAGCTCCTGATTCTGCTGCAAGATCCACACCCTTATGGATTCTCTTTTGTCCTGCTTTGCTATGGTTTGGTCCATAAACTCCTCTATCTTCACCAAAAACATTATCTCCATTTACACTAATTGATTCTAAAGGATTTCCTAACATTGAACCAACTATAGTACCTGCTAATAAACTTCCTAATGCTGTACCTTGTGCTGGACCTGCTACAGATAACTGACCTTGTGTTTTTACTGCAAAATATGCATTTTGTGATATATTTAAATCAGGAGATTGCCATGATTTAAAATGTTTTGATTTTTTATATTCTTCTGAAGACACATTTCCTAATAATATTAAATGTCCTGATATGGTAGTTGTCCAATCTTGGTTTGCATTTATTTCTTGTTCTTCTCCCATCACTATAAAATGAATATCATCTCCTGCGTAAGCCATAGGTAATCTATCTTTTGGTAACTTAAATACATTACCTATTACTATTCCTGATATACCATCTAAAAGAGCATTAAATTTCAGAGGTATAATGGATGATAAGGGCTGAGCTCCATCTTCAGCTGGTTGGCCCCTATAATATCCCTGTGATTCATTAGTACTACCATAATGGGTTTGAAAATAATTTAGGGCTTTTATTACATTTGCTAAAGCTCCCTTAAAAGTTGAAGTATTTTTAGGAGATATTCCTTGCATATCCTCTTTTAGGATATAGTTTCTATTTGATTGGTATTCTCTATAAAGTAAATTTATTAAAGAACCTCCCTGTCCTAAAGCATACTTACCTCCTTGTAGATATAAAGCTCCATGTATTTTTATTAATTCATTAGAAAATCTATTGCTCCATTTTTCAATTTGATCATTAGAGGGTGTAGTGTCAGTAGTAGTACTTACTGCAAATCTGTCTTTAATTCCTTTATTTAAAGCAGCAAAAGAAACTTTATCTAAATCATCTACACTGTTAGGGGATTGGGCTGCTACTGCTATTGTTGTAGATAAAGAAGAAGGAATTGTCGTATTGTAAGTTACATCCCTAACTATAGAATCTAATGATTGAATTTTTAACTCATGAACGTCTTTTATACTATCTCCACTATTATCCATTTGTCTATCTATAATTCTTACTATACTACATCCTCCTCTATTGTCTGTTTGGATGTCAAAATCATGACCATTTTGAGTACATGAGTTTACTTCTTCCCATATTTTTTTAACAAAGTCAAATAAAGTATAGTCTTTATTTATATTACCTTCACCATCATAATATACTCCTCTAAAAGTTGAAAGTAAATATTCTGCTCCAAAATAAATTCCTCCTATATTATTTTGTGAAAAAGCATCACTGTCTTTCCATGTTCTATTGATGCCTTTACCACTTTTGAAATTAAAGGCATTTTTATCTGTTAACGTTTTTACTAAAGGTTTATGGAATGATGTTTTCATTATTCCTGCTTTTAATAAAAGTTTACCTTGCTCATCAAAATCTCCAACAGTTAAATCCTCAAGTGCAGATGAATATTTAGGGGCATCTTTATATTGGTATAAATTATGAGGTAACATACATATTTGATTATTTACGGATATGTCTGTTATCCAATATATTTCATCTGGTGCTCTTTCTACTGTTGTACCTCCTGTGGCCTCACCTTCTACATCAAATACTGTTAATGTTTGTATTTTATCCCTTATAAATTTTGTTGCTCTTTTTTTAGATGAATACATTAGAGGTTCTAAATACACTTCACCACTTTCATCAGGATGGGATAAATATGCAGTTGTAAAAGACATTATAGGTTCATTTTGTTCGTTTAAAGGAACCACAAAATTATTTATATAATAACATAAAGCATCCCATCTAACCCATGTTGTATTGGTTCTAAATCTTCTTCCTAATCCTATCAAAGACCAACCACCTTCCCAATCAGCCCAATCTCCTCTTTCATCTTCATCTCTAATACCTAAAGTATCTCCCCAATCGGTAAAGGATGAAGGACCTCCTGTTAGTATGTAAGGAGATAAGTTATAATTGTCTGGAGCTTCTACTCCTATTTTTACGGCTAAGTCTTTTGAAAGATCCGCTTGTATTTGGACACTTTGATCATCACTTATTCCTTCATCTACTTGTGTAGCTCCCTCTTCATTTTGAGCTAACCCTCCCACTTTTGTAACTGCATTATTAAAAGCAACTAAATCTGCTAAAAATATTTCTAAATTAGGTCTAGCTGTGACATTTTCTCCGTAAGGGTCTGCTATTTTTACTGTTGTGTCTTTATCTTTTAATGATTCAAGTACTTCTCCTTTTGCTATAATTTCTGTTTCACAATCAAATCCCCCATCTGCTCTTAATTTATATGAAAAATTTTTACAATATCCTATAAGAGCATCATAATTACCTCCTGTTTCCTCTTTATATTGTTCTATATCTTGTTCCATACTAGCAAATGTTTTATTTTTATTAAAAAAATCTACTTTTTTAATAGTAATATTATCCACATTGCCATCATTATCTATAAAAGGAGACCACTGCCATTCTAATAATAAAGTATAACCAGGTCTCATGTAAAGTAATTCTAAAACTTCTAATTGACGTCTATTATGACAAACAAAATTTACTTTTCCTTCACGAAGTGAACCATAAGCTGATTTTGTTCTTATATTAGCAGAAGTAATACCAGGCATAGGGACTATACCATAACCATCATCTGCTTCCGATCTTAAGTCTGAATCTCCATAAGCTCCCCCTGATCCTATTCCTCCTCTATTAGTATTTCCATCTTTAATTCCTGCTTCTAAGACCCAATTTTTAGCTATTTCTGCTCCACTTTTATTTTCTTCTAAAATTTTAGGATCTGAAATATCTACCCCTGAAGATAATCTTAATATACATTGTTTTTGTTGATATTGAAAAAAACTATTTGACCTGTCTTCATTAAAATTAAAAGAAACGGATCCACTTACATCTGTCTTTTTTCCTGCACCAGAAGATATTGTGGTTTCTCTCTGTTCTAATTGTTTTTTAACAAAATTAGGAAAAGATTCTTTGAAAATTGACATAACATTTATTTATTTAATAGTCTAAATTCTTCATATATAGCACTCACATTTGATTGTGATGGTATTCTGATTTGTAAACCAGGATTGATAAAAAAACTATCTCTTTTTACTTTATCAGGATTTGCTTTACTTATAATCCACCATAATTGGGAATCTCCGTAATAATCAAATGCTAGGAGATCAAGTCTATCTGTGCCTTTAGATATAATGAATATATCATTAATGTCTTCGGGAATGGGAGGATACTCTATATTTTTATAATATCTGTTATTTGTATCTAAATCCTTTCTTACTTGTATTCTACTTAGTCTATTTGCCATTATTTTTCTACTCTTTTATAATCATATTTTCTATCAAAATCTGTTACTAAGTTTGCTGTTGTATTTGCAAATACATTAACTATTGCTTGATAACCAGTACCACCTGGGTAAACTTGATTAAATTCATCATCAGTTTTTAATTTTTGAAAATAATCATAATTTTTTTCTTCTACAGTTCCAGTTGTTGCTCTATTTAAAGCCTCTACAGCACTACTAGCAGCACCTTGATCCCATCCTCTAGCCTTACCTCCAGTTCTACCAAAAAATGGTGAATCTGTGATTGATTTTCTTGGTACAAAGTCATGTATTGGGGTAAATTGACATTGTACGTCTAAAACATGAGGTAAAACATGTATATCAGTTTCTGCTTTTTCAGGGTTAGCTATAGCTATTTCAAATGGATAATCTTTTTGCCATCTTAAATTAATAGAAGTTAAAAAACCTGGTACTCTATCTAATAATGCCCCTATAGAAACTCTTATAAAAGAACCTCTCATTCTACCAACATCAGAATAATCTGGGGCTAATGTAGTACATAAATAATTTAATTTTCTATATAAAGGTCGCATTTCTGCTCTTGATTGAGCTGCCATTTTAAATGAAAATCCTACGCTTCTTTTAAAACCCCCATAAGTATAAAAATCCTCTCCTCTACCACTATATTTAAAATTATTCCAACTAGCATTGTAGTCATCTGAATAATCATCTAAAAATGCTCTGAATGTCATTACGTCTAATGTATCGGGATCATTCGTTTGCATGGCTTCAAATCTAAATCTAATTAAATCTCTATATAAAACACTATTAAAACCATCATTTACCGTGTGAATGTCTAATGCATTTACTTTATCTATTCTGTCTGTAATGTTTGTAGTTACAGTGTATTGGTTTTTCTTTTTTCCTTCAAAAAATATTCCTGGATCTCCCTTTCCTATTCTTGATTCTTGTGTAAAATTTCTATCACCATCTGCTAATGTATCTTTATCTACTGCAGTTGTTAATTTTTGAGTATAATAATGTTTATCATTACTAAAATCAGTTGATCCATATGTACCTAAGGCAGGTATTCCATTTTCAATACCTGTTTCACCATTCCAAAGTCTACCTTCTTGTGATAAATTTCTTCTAGTAGGGTTATAAGGATTTGCATCAGTAGGTCTATTATTTGGCTTATCGTCTGGAGCGTAATAATAACCAAATTCAGTGCTTGGGTTAAATATAACTCTACTATTTAATGCTAGACCTTTTCTTTGAGGGGATACTTGATTTAAAGTATCAATTAAATCATCTGGTTTATTACTTCCTGCCATTAAAGACCCAGAATGATTATTATTTGTTACTTGTTTACTTTTAATATATCCTGGTTTAGGAGACCCATCTAAAAGACCTCCTGTTCCTACAATGACTGAATCTTTAATTGCTTTACCTGTAATATCTTGAATACTCCCTACTTTATATGATTTTATTTTTACAGTATTAGTATTTCCTTTAGCACCTACAGTATCTCCTTTAAATAGACTTCCTAAGAAATTTACTGTGTCATTTCCAAATATTTGGTTTCCTATTCCTTCAATAACATTATTTAAAGGATTAGGGGTAAAATTATCTCCAAAAAATAATCCATTTTCTCCTAAAATATTATTTCCACCAAATAAATTTTCATTTGCTACGTTTGCTAGAGCATTTAGTCCAGCATTACTATTGAAAGAACCATCCTCATTAAAAAATTCAATATTTTCTGGTGGATTAACTGTATGTCCTTTTGTTTTAAAATATTTTTCTATAGATAAAGGATGACCTTGATGATCATAATCGCCTGAAGTTCTTTCATATCTATATAATATAGTATTTCCTATTCCATAGGTTGAACCAGGCCCACCACTAAATTGATATATTATATTTTCTCCAGGTTTAAATCCTATATTTTGATCTTCACTAAATTCACCTGGTTGTGATAAAGCACTTAAAGGATCATTAAACAAATCAGACAATCCTCTACTTACTACACCAAATTGATCTACTACTGTTCCTATGTCAAAACCTAAGTTTGTACCTTGTTCAAATAAAGATGTTTGAGTAGCTATATTAAATGAATTACCATAACCTACTTTTAATTTTTTTCCTAAAGTTAGTAATCTATTACCACTTTCTAATCCAGCAGTAGAAGAAAATGTACCCATTAAATTTGCGTCAAATTTTCTTCCTATCCTATGAATTTGTTCATATTTATTTTCATCTCTGGATTGTATTTCAGGATTACTACCTGCTCTATTATAATAATTTCCAGTGTACCCTCCTTCGGATACTTGTTTTATTAAATTTCCTTCATTAAATGTTCTATTAGTATTAGCAGAAGTAAATGTTACTCCTGTAGCTAAGGATAGTACGTCTTCAAATACATTATTTAGATTTCCTCCCCCTTCTTGAATTATAGGATTTGATTTTTGTAATGCTTTTTGGTTAGAAATAAATGTAATTCCTTCTCCCGTTTTAAAAAATCTATTTATTCTAATAGTATCGTATGCTGCTCTTTTTAGGACGTTATCAACTCCTCCTCTTACAAAACCATCTGGAGCGTCATCTAAATATAATATAGAATTTTCTGGTTCTTGATTTACTTCTGGAAGTAATTGGGGAATTAAAGGAGCAGGATTTTCTTGTCTAGTATTAAAATTAGTGTAAAATAAACCTCTTTGATTAAAGGTTTTAGTATCAAACACAGAAGTACTCGAACCATAATTAAAACCTCCTGAGTCGGAGGGAGTATTATGATTAGGATACGCTACTAACCCTTCGGTTAAGTCTGATACTAATTTTTTTAAGGCCATTTTATTTTAGTTTGGCATATTGTTTACATACTGACTAGGTATAGCTCCATTATTTCTATCTTGGAAAGGTGAACTTTGTGAACCACCAGGAACAACAGCTAAACTACTTATATGAGCCTGAGAGGCTACGTCTGTTGCTTTTTGAAATTGTGGACCTTGTTCTCCATCTAAGTCTTGAAATGGTGAGTTTTGTGAACCACCAGGTACTTCTTTTAAAGAATCTATGTGTGCTTGTGAAGCTACATCTACAGGTCTTTGGAATTGTGGTCCTTGTTCTCCATCTAAGTCTTGGAATGGTGAATTTTGTGAACCTCCAGGTACTAAAGACAATGAACTTTCATGTACTTGAGAAGCTAAGTCTTTAGGTCGTTGAAAAGCTGGAGGTGTTTCTGTAGTCACATCTATGTTTAAATCTTGATGTGGAGAATTTTGAGTACCTCCTGGTACTGCTTCTAAACTATCTATATGTGCCTGAGAAGCTTCATCTACGCTTCTTTGAAATTTAGCTGGGTTGAAATTTTCCATTTCTCCTAAAGTTCCCCCCTCATTTCCAAAACCACCTAATAAGTCTAAATTTGATTTTAAATCTTTTAATCCCATAATTATTTTATTTTATTATAAATATATTTTACTTTAATTTTATGAAAAACCTGAACCTATATTTCCATATTTTAATTCTCCCACAGCTCTATTACCCGTATTTTCATTACCTCTTGACCATAATGTTTCAAAATTAGGTTTGTTTAAAATTCCAGCTAATAATTGATTTTGTTCTTTCATTATATTATTAGTTTCATTCATATCTACTGAATTAGTTCCTGGACCAAATTTATTTTCGGAACCAATAGGAGTTACAGTTACTCTTTCTTTTCCTCCAGGATTATCTCCCACTATTAAAGGAGTTGGACCTGTTGTTTCAAAATCGGCTCCAAATTTAGCTGCTCTTGGTCGAGAAGCAGATATTATGGCTGCAGTAGCTGCTGCTGCTATCGCTAAACCTAAAATTGCTTTAAAAGGATTAGCTATTGCAAAGGCAGCTGCTGTTCCTATTGCTTGAGCTAATCTTATTGCTCCTTTAGCTATTAATCCTAACATAGATCTATTTTGTAATTGTTTTTGAAGTGTTATACTACCTTCTGTTGTTAATTTTCCTCCTGATAATCCTAAAGCAAATGCTTCTTTTACATTTGCTATGGTTCGTTGAGCATTTATTTTTATTTGGTTAAGTAAACTTGATTTTTCTAATGCTATTTGTCTTGTTTTTGTACTTAACATAGTATTTTCTGCTATATTTCTAGCAGCTACCATATTATTAATGTTCCGGTCTGTAATTAAACCTATTCCTTTAGCTATATTAACAGCACTTAAAATGGTTTTCATACCTTTAAATAAACCAACAGTTCCCTTTACTGCTTTAAAAATTAATAAAGATTTAAGTAAAAAGTTTCCTATAGGTCCTTCTGTAAAATTTGCTACTATTTTAGAAGCCTCACCTAACATATTAAGTAAAGTTCCAACTGGGCCTCCAACTATATCTACAAATACTTGTTTTAATTTAGTTACGGCATCTGTGAAATCTTGTTGTAATGTTCTTTGTTCTAAAGCTTGTAAAGTTACTTTATCACCATTAGCTATTGCTTTTTGTTTTAATTCTTCTATATTAGCTTCTTTTAATAATATATCTGATAACTGATCCGAAGACATTCCAAATGCTGCCGCCAGTTTTTCTTGTTGAATTACATTCATATTAGAAAAATCACTAAAGTCTCCTATTTGAGAATTAATTTCTCTTGAAAGTCCCTCAATGTCTCCTGTCAATGCTAATAATCTAGCTCTTTCTAAATTAAGTTGTTTACCAGTTAATAATTCTGCTTCTAATTCATTTGATATGGAAGATTCAAAATCTAATAAAGATCTCGATACGTCTTTTACATCCCTAAGCTCCATTCCAAAAGACTTAGTTACTGCTAAAGCTTTACCTATTTCTACAACACTACCCCCTAATTGAGCTCTTATCTGTCCAGTAACCGAAGAAGCTTCTTTTAATAGTTGTGCTTCATTTAATCTAATACCAGTTTGGCTTTTTAACTGATTTGTGATTCCTAAAACTTCTAATTGTATTTGTTCAAATCCTTTACCCGTTACTAAAGCCGACTGAGCTAATCCCGCTACTTCTTCATTTGATGCTCCTAACTTTTCTTGAAATTTAGCCGCTTCTCCTGTTAATTGTTGTAAACCAGGAGTATCAAAAGTAAAAGCAAAACCACCTAATGCTTGGTTAATTGTTAAAGCTGCTTTTTGAACCGTTAAAGCATTAATTGCTGCATCTCCTAAAGCTGCTGCTGTTTCTCTAAATTGGACTTTTAAATTTTCTGCTTGGTTTTCAGTTAGTCCTAATTCTCTTTGTAATTGTGTTGTTTGGTCCGAAAATGTAAAAGCTGCTGCTGCTAAAGTTAAAGGATCTAACATGTTAGCATTAATAGCTTCACCTATTTTTTGTATTTGTATTCCAAATCCTTGTACTTTGCCTGGAAAATCACTAAGTAATTTACCTTCTTTTTCTAACTGAGCTAATCTTTTTCCAGTTTCTTGCTCTATTTTTTTAATGTCAGGTAAAGATCCACCAAGTAATTTATTTACTACTGATAGAGATTTTCCTGTTAAACCAAAAGCATTATTTATTTTTTTAGCTGCTTCTAATTCTTTATTTAATCCTACTAATATTCGGTTATTTATAAGTTGATCATGCTCAGCTAATATTTTGGCATCTTCGGAGTCTTCATTTTTAATTTCGGATGATATTTTTGCTGATAGACTTTTAGCTTTGTTTATATCTTTGAGTATGGCTTCTTCCTTTCTTGCAATGCCCTCTCTTTCTTCTTCTAAGGCTAAATAGTTTTGAGCAGAAGTGACTGCTTGTTTAGCTAAATTTAATCTTACTTGTTCCTGAGTTGTAGTCTTTACAGTAATTCCAAATGTCTGTTTTAAAACCTCTAATTGTTCTCTTGCTATCTGAACATCAGTTTTATCTATTTTTCTATTTTTTTCGTCTCCGTTAGCCATATCATAAGGTTATACGTGTATAAATATGAAAAAAATAAAGGTATCTACGATACCTTTACTTAAAAATTATACACATTACTAGGATTTATATTAGGTCTGCTTATGCTTTTATTATCTCCTATTTGCTCATTACCTTGAGCTTTTCTTATTTCTTCATTTTGCTTTTCATTATGTTCACTTATCTTAGTAATGTGAAATCTTCTTAACCAAATAGGCATGTTATATACTTCTGAGTGTATGAATCCAC
>CEPH01015867.1_pt1 | contig 10395 bp, 8 predicted proteins | sample 530571 | NCBI WGS metagenome assembly CEPH01 (sample SAMEA2620413, study PRJEB7988) | marine metagenome | biome: marine biome (ENVO:00000447); feature: surface water layer (ENVO:00002042); material: "saline water (ENVO:00002010), including plankton (ENVO:xxxxxxxx)" | depth 5 m | reverse complement strand
ATTCGTGGATCGACATTGCTGGATACGCCAGCCTCGGAGGAGAGATAAAGGATGACTAAATTTTTTGACAATCTGCCTTTGACCCCTGTTAACAAGTTGGCGGTTAATAGTTTTACGAAAGGCGACCAACCGCCAGAAGAAAATACTTCTTTGGATTTCAAAGCACCGCCAGAAGGCATGGTTAGGGAATTGAGTCCAAGCTGTAAATACTCTGTCGGAGATACGTTTCAGAGACTTACACTTGTTGGTGTGATGCCAAAAAGAACAGCTAAAGAATACATGATTAAGTATGTTAGACAGCACGGTTACCATTGTGAGTTTTACTCCTCTACCAATCATCCAGAGGTTGTAAGACTACAAGAAAAATTTAGACGCGAAAAACGTGAACAGAAAATGAGAGCAAGCGACAAAAAAAGATATGTGTTTCGTTGCTCTTGTGGCCTCTATCGCATGATAAGAGAGGATAAACTCAAGGCATTGCTGAAGCGTGTCGCTTATGAAGATCAACCCGTATTTATGTGTAACACATGTTTAAATAAACAAAAGGTGTAGGCTCATGGCAAAGGAAAGTAGTCAGATCAGTTTCCTGCACCGCATGGACTTGGACACCATCGAGAAGGACTGGGTGCCGCCGGAGGTGTTTCCTGATCTGCGAAACAGTAAGGTCATTGCCATCGACCTTGAGACTAATGATCCGAACTTGATGTCCTTGGGTCCGGGGTGGGCGCGTGGTGACGGCTTCATCGTAGGTGTAGCGGTAGCGGCTGGTGACTTCGTAGGCTACTACCCCATTGCTCATGAGGGTGGGGGCAACATCCCGCAGAACAAAGTCATGAAGTGGTTGGCTGACCAACTTGCTACGCCTCACATCCCCAAGGTTATGCACAACGCCACCTACGACGCCGGTTGGCTCCGGTGGGCAGGGGTCAAGATCCAAGGCAAGATCATTGATACTATGGTAGCGGCGCCACTATTGAACGAGAACCGGTTCAGCTACAGTCTCAATAGTCTGGCTAAAGATTATCTAGACGAGCGCAAGGATGAGAGAACACTCCGCGCTGCGGCGGCGGATCATGGCTTCGATCCCAAGGGTGAGATGTGGCGACTCAACTCACGATTCGTGGGGGCGTATGCAGAGAAGGATGCAGAACTGACGCTCAAGCTGTGGAACATGATGCATGTCGGACTCAAAGAACAGACTCTTATGGATGTGTTCAATCTGGAGACTTCGCTGTTACCCGTCCTGTTGGACATGCGTGAGAAGGGCGTGAGGGTAAACATTGATGGTGCCGAGGCGGCAAAGAAAAAACTGATTGGCCTCAAGCATAATCTGATTGCAGATATCAAGCATGAGACAGGCGTGAGCGTAGAACCGTGGGTAGCCAAGAGCGTGGCGTCCGTCTTTGATCATCACAATCTTTACTATGACCGGACAGAGAATAACGGACAGCCATCCTTTACCAAGGCATTCCTGCAAGCCTGTTCGCATCCGGTTGCGGCAAAGATACTTAGGCTTCGTGAACTAGATAAAGCCAGCAACACATTTATTGATAACATTCTGAAGTTTGCCCACAAGGGGCGCATCCACTGCGAATTTCATCAGCTACGGTCTGATGATGGCGGCACTGTCACTGGGCGGTTCTCCTCAAGCAACCCAAATCTCCAACAGATTCCGGCGCGGGATCCAGAGATTAAAGCCATGATCCGTGGTCTGTTTATCCCTGACGACGACTGCAAGTGGGGCAGCTTTGACTACTCAAGCCAAGAGCCAAGGCTCCTTGTCCACTACTGTGCAAGCATGGGCGACAAGTACAAGAGTCCGATGATCGACAGCGTCGTGGATGAGTACCACAAGGGCGATGCCGACTTCCATCAGATGGTGGCTGACATGGCGAACATCAGCCGCAAGCAGGCCAAAACTGTGAATCTGGGCATCATGTATGGCATGGGCGTGGGCAAGCTGTCCCACACCATGGACATCTCCAAGGACGAAGCCAAGGCACTACTGGCGCAGTATCATGAGAAGGTGCCGTTTGTGAAAGGCTTGGCGGATCTGGTGTCGGCACAAGCAAGTGCTCACGGCAAGATCCGTACTATGTCAGGGCGTCTGTGCCGGTTTGACATGTGGGAGCCAAAGACATTTGGCTATAGCAAGCCTATGAAGCTCGAGCAGGCGCAGAAGGAGTACGGACCTATACTGAGACGCGCGTTCACTTACAAGGCGCTCAACAGGCTTATACAAGGCTCTGCGGCGGATCAAACTAAGGTTGCTATGGCAGAGTGCTACAAGGAGGGTCTGGTGCCTCTCCTAACCGTGCATGACGAACTGTGCTTCAACGTCGAGTCCGAGAAGCAAGCCGCAAGAATCACGGAGATCATGGAGACCAGTACACCGCTGAAGGTGCCAAGCAAGGTTGATCAGGAACTAGGTGACAACTGGGGGGAGGTTGGCTAGTCCGCCAACGCTCTCATACGCGCTACCAAACGCTTGGCGCGGTTGGTGACCTGGTCATACCAGCGGCTGTCTACCATCTCGTCAGCTGCACGATTCCAGTCCCGTGCATCGACACCAGCCTTCATACCTTTGAAAGCACTTAAACGCGGACGCCCCATGTTGAACATCATGTTGGCGATGATCAACTGACATTCCTCCGGCAAATCGTCAAAGTCTGGGTACAGGACTTTGCACTCGTCCAACGTGACAGCAATATCAAGGTTGAACACCTGACGCACGCGCTCCTCATCAACGGGCGTACCAACAGGCTGGCCGTACTCTGGATCGTCCTCCACCACGAGATGTCCAATCCCGTATGTAGGCAGGCCGAGGTGGTCTAGGTAGATTTCAAACTTACAGCCTTCGTCTTCTGCAAGCTCTTCACGAAGCTGATCTTTGTTCATGGAGTAGTCCTTCCAAGGGATTGCGCCAGTGCCTGAGTCGCAGGATCCGGTAGCAGAATTGGTGAAACTTGCCCAGCCGTACCTGTCGCGGCAGGTGCGACTTGCGGTGCTTGAGACATTGCCGCTCGAGCCGTTTGCATGGCTTGAGTAGCTGCGGGTGCAAGTTGTTGTCTAGCTTGTTCTGTGATGGGTCTAGCCTCTTCTGCGCCTTGCTCTACAAGCATTCTACCGCCTTGAACTGTCGCCGCAGACATAGTTTGCCAAAAGACTTGAAGACCCTGTGCAATCGGGTCATTAGACTTGAACTTACCGGATAAGAAGTCTTTGACCTTATTTGGCTGACGAGAGGCCATCATCATTCGCAGCACCTTCGGCTGACGCAAAGCCTTTGACATCCCCGCGTATAACACCGCAGTTGGAAGCGCCGTAGTCAAATTGCCCATAAGTTGAAAGATTCCCAGACCTAACGCAATGTTAGGTGCGGCAAGACCACCCTTGCCAGCAATCGCGGCGTTAGAAGCACGCACCATGTTTTCTGCCATGGTATTGAGTCCTTCAGCTGCCCCCTTTCCAAACATTGAGTTGAGCGTTTCATCTCCATAAGAGCGCAAAACAGACTGAAGTTTACTTCCCAACCTCCCAGATTTGAATGACTCAATGAAATCATCTGTCATCCGAATCTGTCCGCCCTCATCCACCGTGGCACCAATTTGTTTCAAAACTCTGCCCATGGCGGCGTCACGCACCAACTCCATGGTAGGCACTTCTCTGCCGTTGACGTTGGTGGTTCTGTTACCAAGAAACTTTTGCGCTTCTCTAATTGAAGCAGGGTTCCTGAACACTGTTTGTGCAATAACCTCTGGATCTGTAGTAGACTCCAAAGTACGCAGAATTACATTGCTGTCTACCGCTGCACGCCGCGCCTCTGCGGCTTGCAGATCTTTCAAAGCCTGACCAAGTGGTTTGCTTTGTAATTGTTGGATGATCCCTGGAGAAAGATTTGCCTTGCCTCGTTCCAGAACCGTCAGGATGTCATTGACACCTTTCAAGTCATTGCCGAGGAGCTTGTCTACTGTTGTGCCCTTTTGGCGAATGTTGGCGACCAGCTTAATCGGGTCAATAACTTGCTGCCCCGTTGCTGGATCAATGACCAAGGAACGCTTAACCTGTTCTTGAATATACATTCTGGACAAGCCTTGGCGTACTTCCTCCGCCATTTCTGCCCCGTTGCCACGAATACGAGCAATCTCAGCTGCTTCGGCCTCTATATCACGAGCGGCCTTTTCAACCATCATACGAGTACGATTATTAGCAGGTAGATCTTTCACTGCTTCCAAAGCCTCTTCTACAGTACGAGTTCCAATAGTACGAGACTTTAGTATTCGTATGCCCTCTGCAAGATCCACGATTCCAGTTTCCGCACCCAAGGCTTTACCTGTCGGTGCACCACGAATGGCTTTAAGCAACTGATCTAGTGCCTCTGGATTGTCCTCTTGTATAATCTTGTCGAACACAAACTTCATGTTCATCTGACCGGATTTAGCTTGCTTTATAATGTCTTGAACAACGATGTTATCGAATCTACCAACACCTTCTTTGTAAAACTCATTTGTTCTGTTCAATAACCGTAATGCTTCACTTGCTTCACCCGTTGATAAATCCATTTTAAAACCATCAGGTCTGATGATTTTATCTCCCGCACGAGCAACTCCGGTCTCTAAACCTTGTGTAGACATTTGACCAAGCGTAATCTCCGCATCTGTAAACGCCTTATTAACAGATGCTTTTAGTGCGCCTAATGCACCTACGTTGACATCATTAAGAAGAGCTGGGTTGCGAGAAGCGTCCATCAAGCCTGTACGAATACGAGACAGTTCTCTTGCTGTAGCGTAATCACCAAGACCTTTTACTTGTGAAGCAAACCGAGTCGCTCCAATATCCGCGATGCTATCCGTTGTTAATCGCTTCAACTCTTCTTTTATTCCAGCGGTTGGAATAATTGCTTGATTACGCAACTTATCATTGACCACCGTGTACAGGCGATCAACGTCTTCATCAAATACGGCTTTACGCTGACGGATCATATCATCAAGGTTCTTAGGAATGGTTTTGCCATCCTTTAAATTACGCATGATCTGATCAATCTCGCCTTTGACGGCATCATCCATCCGCATTTGAGCGTCGGCTAGCTTTTGATCAGCCGTAGAATAAAAGTTATCAATGTCGCGTTTGATGATCTCGTCAAGGTTGTTGATCTGTGTGTCATCAACAATTCCAAAAGCACGTAAGTCAGCGATCACTTGATTAAGGTTGTCTGTCGCTGCTTTTTGATTTGGAAAGACGCCTTCATACACCGCTTGAAGGCGGTTAAGAATAGGACGGAAACTTTCACTTGTGGCGCCAGCAACCGTAGGACGATAGCCTTGATTGATTATTTCACGAGCCTGTGCGCGTAAGGCTTCATTGGCCTCTCCCCCTGGACCTTTGATGATACGACCAAACAGCCTTGAAATGCCTCGACCAATGCCCTCCCCCAACAGGCCAAAGGTGCCCTCATATGCCGCGTCACGCGCAATCTCACCAGCGGACTGCATTTGCAATCCTTCGGCAGCTTCAATCCCTTCATCAAGTAATTTGCCCCCAGCCGTGGCCGCGCCCACGATCAACATGCCTGGTACAAAACCCACACCAGAAGCGGCAATCGCGGCTCCAGTGCCGGCAATTATCGGCAGTGCAGTGGCGCCAGCAAACTCTTTGACATCGTTAAACGAGAAACCTTCTTCATCAATCGCAAGTTCACGACCCTCACCTAAACCAAGTTTAGTGCGGCCTTCCTGTGTAAGAATGTGCCGCCCAAGCGCGTCAACACGATAACCGCCGTCGCCAACCACCGTGCGGAGGTAGTTGGACTTTTCTTCGCCGGTATCCATGCGGCCAAATTGGAATCGAGAGAAGCCGCCAACACTATCCAAACCGGTACGATAATCCACACCGGGTTCTTTGTATTCGCTTATGTATTCGTCTTCGGTGAGTTGTTTTCCAGTAACAGGATCAATACCAGCCAACCTTGATTGACGAGCATAATCTCGTATTTCTTCTACACTTGCTGTCGCTAAATCAACATCGCCTACTGTAGGCTGTTCTGATTGAAAGAATTGAAAAATCGTGTCAAGTTCCTGTTGCGTAGGATCCTCCCCCGCAATTTCAACTTGCTCAATAGTTTTTGTAAAAGGGTTTTCAACTTGAACGATTGCCATATCTATCCTGTTTGAAAACGAATAATACCGTCATCACCTCTTGTGGCACCTATTGTACTAACAACTTTTTGTCCACCGACATAAACACCAGCACCTTCAGCGCCCCCAGCCCTCAAGCCTGCTTCCTGTAATCGTCGTTGATCCTCTGTCAAAAGAGCCGCTGCTGATCGATCTGTGCCAGGTTGAAGCAACGGAGCCAAAAATTGTTCTGTGGTTCTCATCGTTGCAAAAGCCTCTTTTTGTGACTTCCGCATCTTGTCAGCGGCTCTTTGTAGTCGTCTAACCATTTCTGATTCAGTTTGTGTGGCAAAAGATAAAACTCCACCGTTCAATGCACCTTCACCAAAATATGCCTGAATCAAGAAATCAACATCTCTATTAGAAATGGAATTAGCAGACTGCGTAGAACCAAGAGTTACAGGAATAACATCTTGAAGTGCGGCTCTCATGGCGTCCTGAACTTCTTTTTTATCTCCATATTTTTTAGTTAAGTCCATGCCTAAGAAAGCACCACCGCCCCTGACGGCATCTTTAAAAGCTCCTTTAAGACCTGTTACCTTACCATCCGTCACAGTGACCATGGCACCTTCAAGGAGGGATATTCCTGATTCAGCGTTAATCGCGCTTGTGACTGCCTTGTTATATTTAGAAATCTGCTTATCATATTGAGCGGGACTAATTTTCTTTAAATCTCTGGCATTTTTCAACGCAGTCGCTGTCGCAGCGTTTTGATTCTTTAATGCAGTGACAGCGGAAGTGCCAAGAATGTTTGGCGGGAATGAACCTTCTTTCAAGTCACCCTTACTAATAAAAATTGACTCACCTGCGCCGTAGTCTCTGCCGTTGTAGCTTGTGCCACCTTTACCCACGACCATCTCAACAACGTCCGCATTGGCTCGTGCTAGTGCACGCTCTTCTGAACTAATTTTGCTGGTCTCTGTTAGGCCATACTGCAAAGCAGACAACTTGAGCTGACGATTAAACTCATCCTTCTTTGCCTTATCCTTGATTAACATGTCCGCACCATCACTTAATGCAGATGCGATGTTTTCTATGGCTCGAGGACTCTTACCTGCCGCCATAGCAAAGCCAATCTTAGCAAGGATCAGGCCACTGTCTGTACCCTCGTAGCCGGGAGCCTTATCCATAAACTCCTTGATGAATCCGTCTAGTGCAGACTTCTGATCTGCTTCGTTGCCTTGATTGATTACCTTATCAATCTCTTCCTTTGTAGACGGAACAGTGCCTGTGGTGCCGGTCTCTGACGGATCACCGGATGCGTCAGTGCCGTCCGGTGGAGTCTTTGTGCCGTCCTTCATGACAGCCTGATCAACGGTGGCTTCGTCACGATCAGCCGCATCAACAGCAGCCTGAAGCGCCCGTTCACGATTCTCCGCAGCCGCTTCTATGTTTTCTGGGTTGCCAGGTAAAATGCCGGAGGCTTTTAACTCAGCTTCTTCATTTGTGACCACAATGCCATCCTTAGCCATAGCTTCTCTAGCCAAGCGTTCATCTTCAAGACGTTGTTTAACGGCTGGGTCGTTGAAAAACTCTGGCCCTTCTGAATACTGGCGAGTAGTAGGAGTAAGACGAGGACGCACCGATGAAGGCGAAGGGAAGCCGCCTCGTGCGCTTTGAGACTGTAGATTGGTGAGATCCATTGTCTCAATGCCCAAACTCTTCAGGTAATCTGAACTTAACTCCGGTGGACGAATTGTGTCCGCAGGCAAAGATCCATCAGGAGACCCAAGTAAAGTCTTTGCAGCTGTGCTAGTTGCACCCTCTGTAAACCCGCGTATTTGACCGCCAATTTCCGCTGCTGGGCCAAGAAGAGCTTTGATGCCGGATCCTAAACGGCTTTTGCCAAAGGCTCCCATTGAGTCGCTCAAGCCTTTTCTAGACAGGAATCCTTGTTCTGCACCTCTCAAGGCGCTGAACTCACTTGCTGTTATAGGCTCACCCGCAATGTAACGACGCGCAACTTCAGCCATGTTTGCTCTGGGCATCATGCTTTGAGAGAAATCAGGCGCCGAGTATGATCTCATACGCTGTCCAGCTACACCGGGAATAGTTGGTATGGCACCAAAAACTCTTTGCCTAGGAGGCAAAACGGATCCACCCGTCTGAAATCTTGCAACGCTAGGTATACCCGCCGACTGATTCAGCGCGTTACGGGCGTTACGCTTGAACATCTTGCGGTTGTATACGCTCATTATCCCCTACCACTCATATTAAACAAACCACCTAATCCACCTAAAATACCACCCTGACCAAAAGCTCCAGCTTGATTTAAGCCAGCGATTCCTAATCCCAAACCTCCAATTTGAGAAAGTATACTAGGTGAAGGAGAGGTTGTTGAAGTCAACGTGCTGGTGGTTGATGGTACGCCACGGAAGATGTCAGACATAAAGCCAATGCGCTGGTATGGTTCAAACTGGCGTTCAAGATTTGTGGCGCGTTGAGCGTCAATTTCGGCCTGTTGCTGCGCTTGTTCTTGGCCACCAAGCTGTGACAGGATTCCAACGTCGCGTGTCTGCGCCGCCTGTGCAGATTCACCCAAAGCGGCTTGTTGTAGACCTAAATTGCCAAACAGTTCAGCGCCCTGTTGCGCTCGATCTTGCGCGGACTCAAACGCTTGTGCACGAAGTTGCGCGGACTGTCTAGCAAAGGCATCCGCTGTGTTCCGCTGTAGTTCTTGTTCAGCCACCGCTTGGCGAGATCCGCCAAAGGCTCCGGCTTGTGTCGCGCCAGATCTAATTCGTTGACGCTCCATATCTGCTTGCCGTTGAAGATCTGTAAGACTTTGATCTATTACCTCATCAACATATGGATTCATATATTGCTCATAAGCAGTCGGCTGTAATGCAGCTACACCCTGACCGACAGTGTTGGCTCCAGCTTGCATCATCGGTTGATAGGCACCCACACCAGAGATGCCAAGCTGGATCGCCGCTTGTTGCGCTGGTGTCAAACCAGCGACCTGATAGTCAGGAACTGTCGTAGGTCTGTTCGCTAATGCCGATGTGCTAGCAAGCAGATTTTTGAGGAAGGTCTCTTGATAATCCGGTAATACGGTTGCCGTTTCGGTACGTACTGTTTCAGCCATTATGCCATCCTCTCAAACTTGTCCATCATGGCGTACATGCGTTTTGCACCTAAGTTAGTGTCACCATCCCCCGCGCCCTTGACAGCTTTCTGTGTCATTACGAACTCATCATTGGAGAGCCGTGCCTCTTGAACCTTTTTGCCGTTTTGATAAATGCCCGCTTTTATATCGTCTGAAACACCAGTCCCTGGGCCTTCAATCAAACCACCTTCGTTAAGAGTGACAATGCCCCCCATTGCCATGTTGTTACGGGCTTTGACCGCTTCTTCTAGTTCCTCAACAGTGTCGTATGTTTTACCCGTCACCGGATCTACAAACAATCCAGCAATTGCCTCACCTTGATAATCTGGACGCGCTTCTAACTTCGCGTCACCAGCCTCCTCTAGTTCTTCATCACCCACACCAGCCATACTGAGAAGTGAACTTCCCACCACCACATCACCTACTGAGATGCCGGAGCCTAGGATCCCGCTCCTTGCCGCCTCTTTCGTAGCGGCTTCAGTTGCCGCCTGAGTAGCGGCGGCTTCAGTTGCCGCCTTGGTCGCAGCGACGCCGGTCGCAGATTGCGCGGCTCCTGGGCCTACTCCCATTGCCCCAAGACCCGCAGTAGCACCGCCACCAAGGACTGCATTCTTGATTGCGTCTTTAGCGTCACCACCGGCTACAAGCGTGCCAATCCCAGAGCCAAGAGCCGCGTTTAGAGCTGCACTGCCAGAAGGGCCGAATAGAGCGCCGCCTATGCCACCTATGACCGGTAGTAATGTGTTTAGACTTAGGCTCAAGGGTTCACTCCCTTTGAGAGATTTAAGTAACGACCTTCACCGTACCGCTATCATTATACAGAGCGCCAGTTTCCAGTCCAGATGCGCTGGTAGGCAAATCTGTCAACGTAATCTTTGTTCCACGCATCTCACCGGGAGTTCTTTCTTGTGAGATAAAAATCTCCAATGTCCGCAACAGATCTGCCATATACTGTGAATCATACTGTTCAGGAGGTTCAGGCAGTCTGGGTGGTGGATTTTGAACCTGTGCCACTACTGTCTCCCATCAGCCCGTATGTCAAAACGTGGACTGCCAAGTTTCCATTTGGTTCCAACAGCCGTGCTTTCTACACGCACAGCAAAAGATCTGCCA
>CEPH01173082.1_pt1 | contig 10405 bp, 6 predicted proteins | sample 530571 | NCBI WGS metagenome assembly CEPH01 (sample SAMEA2620413, study PRJEB7988) | marine metagenome | biome: marine biome (ENVO:00000447); feature: surface water layer (ENVO:00002042); material: "saline water (ENVO:00002010), including plankton (ENVO:xxxxxxxx)" | depth 5 m | reverse complement strand
TAGAATAGCCCAATGTGGCTGCGACTTCTATTGGTCGAATTAAATCTCCAGATGTAACAGTTGAACCCGAAGCAGATTTCTTAGCTGTTGATTTTGGAATTGAAATTGTAAACATATCAGCCAAAGGAGCGAATCCAGCGTTGATATCAAATATATTAGCTAAATTATCAACATACAGTTGCAAATCTGCTTCTAGATATTTAGGAGCTGTAAAGGGATCAGAACCCTCATAACTAACTGAAAAGGACTTGACTCCGGAGCCTTTAAGTCTTGCATTACCTTCAGTAGATGCAGCCTCATCGGATATAGACGAGATGGGAAAAAAGAACGGCGTATATATATCGTCTGATACTTTATAAAATCTTAACTCCGGTACCAATGAAGTGATCTTATAGGAAGGTAGATTAAAAAAATGTCCTTTTATCATATTGGATCCAGAAGATGTAAAAGAGTTGTAAAGCTTTGACATAACTGCTGATGGTTCATATATTCCTGTAATCTTATGAACAGCTGCTGTCTTACCTGAAGGGGAAAGATTACTTAATTTTAACTTATTCTTCTTATAAAACCCCAAAAACATTAAAAATGCTTGTGGATGAAAGGCATTAACAACTATATCTGCATTTGACATTCTATTCTTCTCTTGTTGCTATATTTATCGCCACGTCTAGTGGAAAAGGTATATACACAGTATCTCCCAAATTAAAGTGAGAATCAGTTGGTTTATTGTTATACCAAGCTATCACCCACCAATGATTAGTATCACCGTAATACTCATAGGCATACTTGTACATCTTGTCTCCCATTGTAAATATTTTCTGAACATGTGTCAAGTCTTTTTTTAGTTGTTCAGAAGTAGGAGCGTTAGTTTTCATTCTGGAGTATTGTGTAACCGACTCAATAAATTTTCTATCAAATATCTTTTCTCTCAAAGAAGAGTCAGATACAACTTTATCTCTAAAATCATTTCTATTAGACATTTTTTTCTCCTATTCCAAAGACCTATCTTCAGATGCTTGATCTAAAGACGCATTTTGATTATTTTGGTTGGTTTGACCTTGGTCTTCTGAGATGCTGGAATATGGAAAAGTATCCGTTAAGAAACTGTTCGAAACTGTATCCCACCCTAAAGGGTTTTCATGTTGAGGTGTGAACCTAAAAGATACATTGTAGTGTTTTGAAAATAGCTCTCCTGATGCTTCCACAAAATATCCAGCGTCCTTGTTGGGTGAAAATGAAAAACCTTCTATGCACCCCAATAAATCTCCGCCGCCACCAGCAGACTGAATTAAATTAACAAAACCAAGCCTAATTAGTGGCGGTGCTTTTATTGATCTACCAACTGATCCGCCTGATCCATCTAGCGGTTCGCTGTATACAGGATAAAGCATTTTAGTGAGAGTTGATATTTTACTCATATTTTCTCTAGCGCTTTCAAACGATGGAGATAAAATATCAAAACCTAAACTTATAGTTCTTGTTGTTGATTGATATGGCTTAACAGAGTCATTCCGGCCAAATATTTTTTCATCCCCCCAACCAACAGAGTACTCATCAGAAAACTCCGTTAGGAATGCAGCAAATTCAACTTTTGTAGAAGTAGGGACATGAATAATTCTTATAACTTGGTTTTTTGATTTTGCAATGTCATTAAAATTTGTAAAACTCATAGCTTATCCTCAATTTTGTACTTGTGCTTTCAAACCCTGATCTGCTTTGACTTTAACAGTAACTTCCGTCTTTCCTCCGGATGGCTTGTTCTCTATATTACTATCTCTTTGTTGAATTGCACCCTTTAAAACATTCATGATTGCTTCTCCGGCTTCAGAGCCGAAAGCAACGGCGGCATCTTTTCCGAATTGCTCATTAATACCTGGAATATTTTTACCCACTATTTCGATGGTTCTAATGTTCATAACATTATCTGTTACTATTTGGCCAAAAGAAGACAGTCCGGACAGTCTCTCATTCAAATTTTTTAAAACTTCGTTTTGTTTATATATATTTCCACTCAAAGTCACCGCACCTGATCGATCTACTGCTCCCTTATTCCTTGCTGAATCTATCATTGCCATTAATTGCTGAGAACGTGCTAAATCTTTTCTTGCTAAATTTATTTCTGTACCATATGCACCAACACGGTTTAAGTGTTCTCTGTATGCAGCATTAATATCAATCAAAGTTTGCGTAATCGGTCCGCGTTGACCTCTAATACCATTTCGCAGATCTTTAAGGCTTGCTGTTAGCTCTTCTCCGCTTTTTGCAACAGGATCAGCAGCTTTAATTTTATCAATTGCACCCTTATCATCTAATTTTAAATCGCCTCTAAGGAACTTTTTGGTCTCTGCTACAGAACCTAATCCTAAGGTATCTTTTAGAGCTAGAATCTCAAACTTACCCATTTCTTCTATACTTCGACCTGAGTTCATGATAGCGTCTCTAACTTTCGTTGCTCTTTCTTCTTCTGTCATGTTTAACAGCTCTATGCTGTTAAACACTGATTTACCTAAAATTTGATTAAGCTGCCCTGCTTTTCTGGCAGAGCCATCAAAAGTGTCCATTGAGGAACCAAAAGCGTCAGCCAAAGTTTTAAAATCTACTCCGGTTGTTTTTGACATTTTTTGAAGTCCTTGAAAACTTCTCATCATTTTCTCGGAGGTGTATGCAAAATTCTTTTGAGCATAAGAAAAGTTCTCTGTTAGCTCGGCTGGTGCTATAGCCATTTGCTTTGAAGTGTTTACTAAGGTAGCAGTAAGCTTGTTAACCTCTTCCTCGGAAGCGTTAAAAGCCATTACACTATCCTCTATAACTGCTGAAAACTGCCTCATGTTGAACCCTGCACCTTCAAGAGTAACCATATTTGCAGATAATCTTTCTGTAAACTGCTCACTGACCATTGACATTGATTTAAAGCCTTCTCTCAAGCCATCCATCACTAGTGCGCCGGCTTGAAAATTGCCATTTAATTTATAACTTGCATCGTTTGCCGCGTCAATTGATTTAGCGTAGTTAAACATTTGGCCTGTATATCCGGATTTGAAAAATGCTTGACTTTCTTCTCTAAATTTGCTTATTTGTTGAAATGCCGATGATAAAGCATCTACTAGTTCATTTGTTGGCCCTAAAGCATCCTGTATCGCAGACTGAATACCTTCTGTTGAAGACTTAACATTGTCAAGAGTCTTTTTAGCTACTCCTGGTCCTGATGCTTTAGCGCCAGCTGCTGCGGACGAAGTAGTTGCGCCGCCTATACCTTCATCTTTTAGTTTCTGAGCTAAACGTCTTGCCTCAGCTTTAGTTCTTCCTTTATCTAAACCAAATTTAGCAATAATTTCATCTATTGTCATTTTCAGGACCCCTCTTATAAAGTAAGTAGGTAGAGGACGTATTTATTCCTGTTCAGAAGATGTTTCGAATACTTTTACTAACCTATCGATAAACCAACTTCTTAATCTAACAGGTAGATTGTAGGCTTCTGTGAATGACCAACCACTATGATGAACAAGGTTAAATATATCTTCGTATGTTACTTTTTCTACATACTCTTTAGTCAGACCAAAACCAGCCCAATGAAAAGGGCACCTCCTTTTCTGAAACCTCAGAACAAGATGGGCACACAAATTCTTGCTTTGTTTCAAACTTGGGAATATTTTTATTGTGCACAACTTTTATCTTTCTTGCATCAGCTGAAGGTAAGTGTTCCACTAAACTATGCAAAGCTTCTCTCTCGGTCACCCCATTTGCAGAAACGAGCGCTAATCTGATGAATTCTACTGTTTCGCTAAATGGTAATCTTAGCTTTTCTTTTTGTTTTTTTGTTCTCGTTAAATAGATCCGATCTTCGGGAGTCAAAAGTCTTATTTCAACTTCAATACCTGTAACGGGCAGTTTAAACCCTAGTGTCGAACTATCTTTATTGTATCTCCACTCATCAGTTGTTTTTATTACAAATTTGTTGTGCTCAACTCTTTCTAATAAAGATGATAACTCTACAGAAGCGACATGTTGATGCCCGCAGTGGTCACATACAGTTTCAAAGTCTACCTGGTTTCCATATCCAGTTTTTCTTGCTGAAACCAAGATTGCCACCTTATCACAATCTAACAAATCAGAACACTTTATACCTGGTGTTACAATCAAAGAATCAATCAGTCTTTCAAACACGACACCTTGTTGAATATAACTATCATTTATGAGGATATCTTCCTCTTTTGCCGTCATTGCATTGATTTCAATACTATCAATTCCACAAACAGGACTGCTGCTATCATAAAAGCTTCCGCCGCTGGGTAGGAAAACTGTCTCTGTATGTGTAACAAAGGGGAGCCCAAAGTGATCCCTTTGTGAATTATCTCGTTTTTTATTTTCCTCAATTTTTTCGCCTCGCTTATCTGCTCGTTCAACTGTACTATCTATCTGTTGTGCACTTTCAGGCAATTGAGATCTTCTAGAATTTCTGGACATACTACCTCTTAAACTTAAATATACTAAAAACTAAACTAAATCAAAATTACGTTGCGATATCATCGCCAGGCACTCCGCCGCGTGCGCCACTTAGTAAACTATCCCTATTCATTGACCAAACAGTACTTCCGGCATAATCTCCAGTCGGTGTTCTACCTTCTATTGTTGCATAGTCATATTTGATTGTGACTGTAACATTTAAAAGCTCATCTGAACTATAATCAAGTGTATCAAAATCCGCAGAAGTAATCAAGGGATTTTTTATTACCCAAGTTTCTATTGGGTTTACACCATCTGCATCTAGCTGTGATAGTTTTATTTCTGTTCCAAGCGCCTCAACCATTCCTTTTTTAGAAATAGTAGCTGCCGCGGCTTCTCTATAAGCACTAGGAATGACATAACCAGACTTTTCTAAAATTTTGTAAAGACTCTTAGTGGAATCTGGTAAAACTGGATCAACCAGAGTAATCGTTACATCTTGCCACTGAACTCTGCCAGGATAGTTAAACTCATAGTTTAGAAACTGATGTGGTGTAGTAGTTACTGAATAGCTGGGTTTCTTGACGCTCTTTACAACAAACTGTGGTACACCCGACCAATACAGCAGCCATCGAAATTTTCTTTTTGGCTCAACCTGTTTTTCACTCCAAAATGCCATTTTTTATATCTCCTATTAATATATATTAAATTTTAAAACTTTTTAACAATTTTAATCATCAAAAGACGCACCAGACCTTGTTATAACAAAATCTACAGCTATAAATTCAATTGCCCTTGCTGGTTTCAAAAATATCTTAGCATACATGATATTTCTATCTATAAGGTCAGGCGTTGTACTTGTTCTGTCTAAAACAACTTTAAAGTCCGTTAAACCTAAACGAGTTTTTACACTTTCTAAAAATGGCACAACTTGTCCAGTAAATCTATTCCAAGTGGCTGGTACATTTTGATCGAATAACAGCCCGTTTGCAATTCTTGATATCTCTTTCTTTACAAAAACAAGTAGTCGCCTAACATTGATTCTATCAAGCGCAGACGGTGTTAGCTGTAAGGTTTTTTGACCGAAAACAACTAGCCCTTCAGATACGAAAGAAGCAATTGGATTTATATTTGCTTCATAGAGCGTATCTCTATCTGAGGATAATAGCTGTTCCGATGCTTGCAGCACAGGAAGCCCTGCATTGCCCTCATTGAGACCACCACGATTAAATCCTGCAGGTGCGAACCACACTTCATCTCTCTGCTCGGTGTAACCCATAACACCCAAAGCAACAACTGAAGGTGGTACCCAAACATCTCTAGAGCTTATTGTATCTCTAACTTTAACCCAGGGATAATAAGCAGCACCATAACTAGAATTTATTTGCCTTTCTGTTAGTTTTTTAGCACTTTTCTTTGGAGATGTTCTATCAACTCTCTTCTGAAATGATGCACAGCGCTGTTCGTATGGTGGAACATAAATATCCGGTAGATCGATTATCGCGAGAGCATCCGCTCTTGCTTCGCAAGTCTGGACTAGCTTTGTTGTCAAACTTTCTCTTGTAATACCAGGCATACAAGCTAGATTCATCTCCAAAGCTTCTGGATCTTTTATCAATTCTATAGCCCTATTTACACTTGAATGTGCGTAGTTGCTAGCAGAGGTGGCGTTTGTATCAATCACTCTCATGTTGAAAGGGTCAGCCTCTACAATATTAACTCCATCAAAACCACCTGCAAGCGGCACACTAAATGAGTTGACAACTGACAACAGCTCTATGGCTGTTCCAGCAGAACTTGCTGTATATGAATTGCCCGAGACACCAGCAACTGCTGCTTGGCCTGTGACGCCAGTTCGAGTAGTACCAAAATTTGGTATTAGTAAAGATGAAGTCCCTGTCATATCTTTTATGTCTGCTTCGACAGTAACTGACTTGTTGCCTGATGCACCGGCGGTGCCTTGTGTCAAAACAATAGTTTTAGCTGAAGCTGATGGGTCAGCAACTTCACTGGTCGTTATATCGAGAAGCGGACGATTCGCTGCACCATCACAGCCGTCGATTGCAGCTTTTATTTGAGTAGCGATTTGAGCGAACGTCTTTCCTTGGATACCAATTACTACTTTATTCTCTAACCCATCAAGGGCAACTGAGCCATCTGCTGTAGCTGTATTGACATCAAAAAAGAATGGAACTGCTGGGTTTCCGGCGTTATCAGTCAGAGTAAATCCATGGCCATTTAAATCAGTCCTAAGTGCGGCATCATCAGCTGGGTCTTGCTGTGTCAGAGTTAAAGTTGTCTGAGAAGCTACTGCAACGACTTCAGCTTGAGCCGGTGTGCCTGCATGCGAACCACTAACAAACTCTACTGCAGTTGTTGTCCACCCGTCTAGTTCTGCACCAGGAGTAGTGACACCAGTTTCAGCATAAAGACCGGATATTGTTACTTCGTCTAGACTAAAAATATATGAATATTTTGTTGTAATCTCATCTGATATCCCATCTAACTGATCTGTCAAATGTCCAGAGAAAGTAGAATATCTTCGGAGAAAGTCTTTCATACCTTCGTTAACATCCGTAAAAGCTTCAAATTCTGTTGTTGCGTTTTTATTGTATGGGGTCGATCCCAGCACATATCTAGCAACTAATTCTATTCCTTGAGAGGCCTTTGTTACGTGAGGGGCATCTGGCCAACTTATTTTTAACTTGGAGCTTCCTCCGGCCAGACCCGGAATTGTTACAGAGCCTTCAACCCAGTGAGCAGATTGATCGAATGTAGCGGTAGCGGCCGCTATCTTAGAATTGGCTTCTAAGACTTCATGACTTGCTGGCTTTATTGGTCCAAAGAAGCCAAACGGAACAGATTTTGGATCTGATGGGCCGTTCTCTCCAACGTCAAGGCTCATCTCCACTCTAATATAGTTAGAATTATTTGGATAACTTCCATAAAGTTTATTTCTTTTTGTTTGAGGGTCCCAAGTGAAAAACTGATCTCCAATCCTTCTTGCAATAAAATTGTCTGAATTCGGATTCAGGTTTAGATTTTCATGAGAGTCAACTATAAAGATTGAATTTCCTCTCTTTTGGCGCACAACAACATCAAAAGTTCCATATGGACTTGGTGCGCCTGCGGGGGCAATTTTTATATTTTCGATTCTAACGTGGATTTCATTTCCTTGCTCACCCTCTTGAACCGCATGAAATCTAAAAAGCTTTTCCATATTTCTTGGATTGTAAGAAGAAGCCTGGCCAGTATGTTGTGGGAAAATCCATCCACTTCTTGCCGCACTTAACTGATGATCCTTACTTTTAAAGTCTGTCAAGGCGTCATCTAATTTCATTGCAAAGACAACCAGATTACCGTCTCCATGTGTTCTTGCTAAATCATTATAAGCCTCCTCAAACGTCTCACCTAACCAATACTTGCCAGCAAGAGTACCAGCTGGGGGCTCAGATACAGTTGAAGTTGCAACTGGGCTGGTGTTTAACACATCTCTTATGAATTTACTTCCCTTTTTCATAGAAACTTCTTTATTGACTGTTATACTACCATCATGGTTTTGAATTACGATTTGAAACGCATCACCTATAACCTTAGCTGGCACTGTTGTTGCGGTACCGTCACCATTAGCTAACGATGGGGACCCTAGTGCAACACCGTCATGGCCGGTTCCATCAACGCCAACCTTTATTTCATTCGGGCTAGCTGGTGTTCCATATAAGATTGCTATCAGTTTTGCTTCTTTTTCTGATATATTATCATCACGCTTACAGCAAAATATTCCATACGCAGTTTCTACGTCCCAACCAGGTAGGCCGCTCTCTCCTGCTTCTGGTTCACAAACTCCTGCCAGTCTTATAACAGTGACTGGTGAGTTTATGTCAGCTTTCAAGTAAGCTTGGGCTGCATAAGGAGCATATGAAGGCGCAAGTAAGCCATTGCCGTCTCGCCAAGGATCTTCACCTTCGTTACCTGGAAGAGGTTCACCAAAAATTTCAACAAATTCTTGAAAAGAGCTTACTTTTACAGGTTTCATTGCGGGTCCTCTACGGGTGCGGCCGATTATTACTGGACCTACTCCTCCTGGGATTTTCGGTAATTGGCTATTATCAATTTCACTGAGGAATACTCCTGGTGAGACAAACTTAAATTTTTTCGCAGACATATTAATAAATCTCCTCTTGAAAACGGACTTTATTGAAAAAAGTATAATATTACTTTAATAAATAGTTTTAGGTTTTTTCAAAAGTATAAAAGAAAAAAGGGGTCACGGCTTTTGCCGTGACCCCAAAAGAAAAGGTGTAAGCTTTTCTTACGCTCCCAGGTACCTAACTACCATCTCGTCATTTTGATCGAGTGCGTTTGCGTTAGCCAATGTAACTTGACCAGAACTATAGGTGTAATCATAAGAACCACCTTGTGTCTGGAGAAGACCATTGATGTAAACTGCAACAGAAGCTGCAGATGCTGGGGTGCCACCTGTTAAGGTGTAAGGTCCAATAGCTGGTGTTGAGTTACCAGAAACAATGATGTCTTCATGTTGAACAATACTAAGAACACCAGAGCTTGCGGTGATGCCGTCACCGGCAATTGCTGCAGCATAGTCAACTAATGACTCTTGCTTGACCTTTCCATCAGATCCATCTCTGAAGTAGAAAGAGTCGCTTCCTGGAGCGACAACTTCTGTCTGCTGATCGGCTGGTAGCACAATCTGTAGACCTCCTGATGATGATAACTGAATCATACCAGCGGATGCGTCAAGATCGAGTTGACCAGCAGCTGAAACGGTCATCTGACCACCTGCTGTGATATCCATCTGACCATCACCTGCAATATCCTGGCTTGCTGCTATTGTCAAACCGCCATCAAAGTCAGCAGTTGGAGTAACAGTCATCGTACCAAGTACTGCAATTGCATCACCAGATCCATCACCAATATCAACAGCACCGTCGAGGCTGGTCTTACCAGTTACATCGAGCGTACCGCCAATAGTGGCATTGTCATCAATAATAGCATCACCCATTCTAAGATCAAGATGATCTAAGATTTCTACGTTACCCTGAACTTCATGCGAAGAAGTGGTCTGGATGAGAGCAAATCGGTCCGCTGACTCGTCCCAAATAATGGCAGCATTTTGTTCGAGACCACGCTCAAACATAAAACCTTGGTCCATGCTTGGGGATGAGGTAACGTTCTTTGCCAAGACAACAAACGGATCTTCAACCAACAAATTAGTTGTATCGACCGTTGTGGTAGAACCGTTAATTGTCAAGTCACCTGTGATGGTAACGTTACTATCAAACACTGCTGCTTCATCTACGGAAAGTGTACCGCGGATGTCGGTGAGAACACCGGAAGCTGCAAGGCTGACAGCTTGAGCAACATCAAGCTGACCGTCGAGGTTTGCATTGCCAGAAACAGCGATGCTTGAACCAAGTTCAACAGCACCTGCGACATCAAGTCTAGAGTCTAACTCAACTGCTGATCCAAACTTTGCGTAGCCAGCTACATCAAAGTCTGGTGCGGCCGAACTACCACCTGACGAAAGGAAGTCTGCAAGTCCATCAACAGTCAAGGTGCTGTCACAATTTAGTGCACCGTCCATCTCAACAGTACCAGCGAACTGAGCGTAACCTGCAACATCAAGGTTTGCTGCACCGGAAGAGCCACCAGTAGCTCTCAAGTCAACAGCAGCGTCAGCTATTAACTGACTGTCAAATTCAGCAATACCTGCAAATTGTGAATAACCTGCAACATCAAAATCAGCGGATCCATTAGAGCCACCAGTCTTGCTAAAGTCAACTGTTCCTGTTGCGATCATATTAGCAACAGTCATTCTATCTGCAGCATCAGTCCAAACTAATGCGGCCGAAGAACCGAAAGCATTGCTTTCATTAAAAAGTATCTGAGTATCAGCAGTTCTGCTGGAGTTAGATAGCAAAGCAGTCATAACTTCAGTTAG
>CEPH01008659.1_pt1 | contig 10410 bp, 10 predicted proteins | sample 530571 | NCBI WGS metagenome assembly CEPH01 (sample SAMEA2620413, study PRJEB7988) | marine metagenome | biome: marine biome (ENVO:00000447); feature: surface water layer (ENVO:00002042); material: "saline water (ENVO:00002010), including plankton (ENVO:xxxxxxxx)" | depth 5 m | reverse complement strand
ACACCCGCCGGGTGGCACAATAGAACCGCACCGAAAATGGCCTCCGTGATGGAACGAGGCCTCCCGTCCGGGGAGCGGGCTATCAGGGAAGGGGTTAACGGTTTCTCACCCCGGCCTGTCCGCCGACGGGGACGGGCTCAACGCGGTAGCAGCACGGTATCGCGGGCAATGCTGTCCGTCTGCGGATGGTCGAGAGTGAAGTGCAGCCCCCGGCTTTCCTTGCGTTCGAGCGCGCAGCGCACGATCAGCTCGGCCGCCTGGACGAGGTTTCGCAGCTCGATCAGATCGGTCGTCACCCGGAAGCTGCCGTAATAGTCGTCGATCTCGCTCTGGAGCAGGCGGATGCGGTTCGCCGCCCGTTCGAGTCGCTTGGTCGTGCGCACGATGCCGACATAGTTCCACATGAAGCGGCGGATCTCGGTCCAGTTCTGCTTGATGACGACGGCCTCGTCCGAATCGGTCACCCGGCTCGCGTCCCACGGGCGGATTTCCGGCGGCGCGTCGAGCTCGTCCCACATCGACAGGATATCGCGCGCCGCCGCCTCGCCGAAGACGAAGCATTCGAGCAGGCTGTTGGAGGCGAGGCGGTTGGCCCCGTGCAGCCCGCTTTCGATACACTCGCCCGCCGCCCACAGGCCGGGCAGATCGGTGCGCGCATAGAGGTCCACCAGAACCCCGCCGCAGGTATAGTGCTGCGCGGGCACCACCGGGATCGGTCCGGTGGTCATGTCGATGCCGAGGCCGAGCAGCTTCTCGTGGATCGTGGGGAAATGCTCCTTCACGAATTCGGGCGGCTGGTGGCTGATGTCGAGATGGACGTAGTCGAGCCCGAAGCGCTTGATCTCGGCATCGATCGCGCGGGCGACCACGTCGCGCGGCGCCAGCTCCAGCCGTTCGGGATCGTAGAATTCCATGAACCGCTTGCCCGTGCGCGGGTTGTAGAGCCGCCCGCCCTCACCCCGCACCGCTTCGGTAATCAGGAAGTTCTTGACCTCCAGATTATACAGGCAGGTTGGGTGGAACTGCATCATTTCCATGTTGGCGACCCGCGCGCCCCCGCGCCACGCCATCGCGATACCATCGCCCGTCGCGCCGCGCGGCGCGGTCGAGAAGAGGTAGCAGCGCCCTGCCCCGCCCGCGGCGAGCACGGTCGCGCGCGCCACATGCGCCTCGACCTCGCCGGTTTCCTCGTTGAGCGCATAGGCACCCCACACCTGGCCTGCGCCCGAATAGCGCAGCTCGTGCCGCCCGGTGATCAGGTCGACGCAGGTGCGGCCCGGCAGCAGGGTGATGTTGGGGTTTTCCTCCGCCGCCTTGAGCAGCGCGGACTGCACCGCCCAGCCGGTCGCATCGTTCACATGCACGATCCGGCGATGCGAGTGCCCGCCCTCGCGGGTCAGGTGCAGCGCACCGCTTTCCTTGTTGAACGGCACGCCCAGCTCGATCAGCCGGTCGATCGCATGGGGCGCGCGTTCGATCACGAATTCGACCGTCTCGCGATCGTTGAGCCCCGCGCCGGCGACCATCGTATCGCGGATGTGATCTTCGAAGGTGTCGCCCGCGTCGAGCACGGCGGCAATCCCGCCCTGCGCCCACGCGGTACTGCCACCGGTGAGCGAGCCCTTGGCGAGCACCAGCACCTTCTTCTCTTCGGCAAGGGCCAGCGCCGCGGTGAGGCCCGCCGCGCCCGAGCCGATCACGAGGACATCATGTTGCGCGCTTTGCTGTGTCATATCTGATGCAGCTATGACGGCTTTTGTCATTGGACAAGCGAGAAGGGATTGGGTTGGGCGAAGATAAACCGACAGCAGCAGGGATCGCACCAATGTCCAGCAAGCCTTTCGCCGCACTCTTCGCGAGCCTCGCCATAGCCGTATCGGGGGTGGCCGCGCAGGAGCCCGCCCCGAAGGTATTCCTCCAGTTTGCCGACGGGGCGCAATCCGCAAAGGTCGAGCGGACGGGCACCACCTGTTCGATGCTGTTCATGAACGCGGCGGACAAGACTGCGGTCACGGTGCTGATCGGCCGCACGAGTGTGACCAGCCAGCTGTACCTTCTGACGACGGCCGATGTCGGGACCGATCGCGAGGAGTTCGACTTCCGGCGCCTGACGACCGAGGGGATCGTCACCGATCGCAAGGCCTTCATCAAGAAGGAACAGGGGCCGGGCATCTTCGAATACGCCTCATCCCTCAACGCGCTGCAGCTCGATTTCGATGATATTCAGAAGACCGGCGGTTTTCTGCTGACCAGGCCGAACGACGAAAGCGCGGCCGTGCTCGTCAAGTTCAACGGTGTCGAGCGCGACCGGACCATCGCGGCGATGGGCGAATGCCTCGCCAGCCTGCCCTCGCACTGGTCGCTGGACGGCTAGGCCCGCGGCGCGAGCATTTTTCGCTTGATCACGCCCGGTTCGCGGTGTGCAAACACCCATGGACCCGGAAAAGCGAAAGCAGCTGGAAGAACGGCGCGCAGCGCTGAAGGCGACCCCGCCACCGCCCAGCGTGAAGGGGACCATCATCCCGCGCCTTGTGGAACGCGGAGTTCCGCACGAGCCTCGCTTCGACGGGATCTGGACACCGCCTTACATCCGGATCGCAGGCAATGGCGTGTGGTGGCCCGATTGCCCCGAGCCTGCCGATAGCGTCTATTGCTGGCTCAATGACGCGGACGATCCCGACGGCACCCGGACCGCGCAAAAGCGCGTCGATGTGATCGGCGCGATGATCGGCCGCGCGACCGCCCCCGGCACAATGATCCGCTTCGGTTACGATACCGGCCTGGAGACCGACGTGGCGCTGATGGCAAGCGATGGAATCGCCCATCTCGACGTGCTGCTCGATTTCGGCTGGACGATCTGGATCACGGGTTATCCCGAGAACTGGCTGATCGAGCTGGATGGCGAACATATCGCGCGACTCGCCCTGCCGCCCGGCTCGTCGGGCTAGGAGCAGCCCCAGCGCGATCGGGAAGTGGTCACGCGGCCTGCGCGGAACCTGAGCCGGTGCTTGAGACGCCGCTGGAAGGAGGAGGAGTCGGCGCGGGAGGTCCGGCCCATGCGATGCCCGCATCGATACAGGTCCGGTTCCGGCCATTATGCTTCGCCGCATAGAGGCGCCGGTCGGCCAGCTTGATACACGCATCGGTGACGCCGCCCGTCTCGCTCGGCATCGCGATACCCGCGCTGAACCGCAGCCGGTAGCCGGGGGCGAAATCGAACTCCTCCAGCGCGGCCTCGCTACGGACCCGTTCGATGATGTCGAGCGCATCCTTCAGCCCGGTTGCGGGCAGGATGACGAGGAATTCCTCCCCACCCCAGCGCCCGACGATGTCGGTCGGACGGACGCATCGCTCGACCACCCGGGCGAACTGGCTCAGCACCTGGTCGCCCGCGTCGTGACCGAAGGTGTCGTTGCACGATTTGAAATGGTCGATGTCGAGCAGCGCGAACGAGGCACGCGGGTGCGGGGCATCCGGTCCGGGCAAGGCCGCGCCTACCCGCTCCAGCGTCGCGCGGCGATTGGCGAGTCCCGTCAGCGGGTCGGTCATCGCAAGGCGGCGGAAGCGGCGGCGGTGCCGCAGGAGGAAGAAGATCAGCGTGCCGAGCAGGAGCAGCGTGGTGGTAGAGCCCGCGATCACCGCGATCGCGAGCCGCAGGCGCGTACTGCTCGCCCGCTCTTCCTCGGCGAGGAGATTCTGCAGCTCGCGGGTCTGGAAGCGCGCCTGAAGGGCAGCCGCTCCACTTTGCATGTCGGCGTTGTGGAAGGTTTTGGCAGCCTCGTTCGCCTCGCGCATCTGTTCGTAAGCCTGCGCGTTGCGTCCAAGCGCGAAAAGAGCCTGCGCCCGGGTCTCCAGCGCCATGACCCAGTCGTCGGAAGCGTTCTCCTGCTTGCCCTTCGCGATCATGGGATCGAGGATCGCAAGAGCCCTCCCCGGATTGCCGCGCTCGACAAACAGTTTCGCCATCAGCGCGGTGGCAGGCAGGGCCATCGCCTCGTCCGGTTTGCCCAGGCCCTGATAGGCACGCTCGCATTCGGGCGCCGCATCGGCGATCTTGCCCCCTTCGGACGCAGCCTGACACACGCCGAGCAACGCGTAATCGACAGCATACTGGTTGCCGTAGCTGCGGGCCTGCTTTGCCGACTCCCTGAAATCGGCAACGGCATCGGTCCATTCCCCGTCCTTGAGCTTGGTATATCCGCGCACGAGCAGCTCGTTCGCGGCAAGGTCGCTCATCCCCAGCTTCAGCTGGATGGCGAGCGCTTCGGAGTGCAGCTGTTTCGCATAGTCGAAATCGTGACTGTTGGAGACCAGATAGGCGAGTGCCGAAGCCGCCTCCGCGCGCGCGGGCGAGGACTTGTCGTCGGCGCTGTTGAGATAGGCCTGCGAGGCGAACGTGAAGGCTTCGCGCGGTTTTTCCTGAAAGCTGTAGTTGAAGGCCAGATCGACCGCGCGGCAGGTCTTCGCGCTGCTTCCGTCCGGCAAAGAGCGATAGCCGCGCAGGAGCGAGGACATCGCGCGCCGTTTTGCAGCCTCGTCCGGCAGATCGTAATAGGCGTTCATCTGCAGCAGGATATTGGCCGGTGCCCGCTCCGAGAGCTTGCTCGCCGCGCTGCGCGCCTTTTTCAGCGCAGGCGCGGAATCCAGACCGCCCATATTCAGCGCCTTTGCCTGGACGATGTACAATTCGGCCAGCCGGCGCTTGTCCAGCGGATCGGTATCCGCGATTTCCTGCGTAATGCTGTCGAGCGCCGCGAGAGGGTTGCGACCGACCTCGATTTCGAGCCGGGAAATGACCGGGTCGGCGCTTCCCACGCAGGCGCTGGCCTGTCCGGCGCAAACGGCGCATGTCAGCGCAATCAGGAAAAAGGCCTGACGCAGCCATGCGGGCCGCAGGTGATACAAAGGTGGCAAATGTGCCATGCAGCCGTTCTAACGGCTGGTGATTGACCAATAGTTATCGCGCCGTGCACCAGTTTGCGGGCAAACCGGCGCAAAGTCAGCTTGTTACCCCGCGCCGGTCAGCTGGACGAACACGTCCTCCAGATCGGGTTCGAGGGTCGAGACATCCTGGATCGCGTAGCCGTGGCCCTGCACGATCGTCAGCACCTGCCCCGCGGTCATCTGGTCGCGGTCGTAAGTGACCTCCAGCGTGCGCGGCGCGGTGACTTCGGACCGGGTGAAGGCCGGGTCCATCAGAGCGCCCGCCAGCGGCTTGTCGACCTCCAGCCGGATGATCTTCTCGCGCGCCATGCTGACAAGCTCGCGGGTCGGCTTGTTGGCGATCAGCTCGCCATGGTTGATGATCGCGATCCGGTCGCACAGCTGCTCGGCCTCTTCGAGGTAGTGCGTGGTCAGGACCACGGTGACGCCTTCCCTGTTCAGCTGGGTCACCAGTTCCCACAGCTGACGGCGAAGTTCGACATCCACGCCCGCGGTCGGCTCGTCCAGCACCAGGATCGGCGGGGAATGGACCATCGCCTTGGCGATCAGCAGGCGCCGCTTCATGCCACCCGACAGCGTGCGGGCGTAGGCGTCGCGCTTGTCCCACAGGTGGACCGCCTTCAGCAGTTCCTCGCTGCGCCGCTCGGACTTGGGGATGCCGTAGAAGCCACCCTGATTCTCCAGCACCTCGAACGGGGTGAAGAACGGGTCGAACACGATTTCCTGCGGCACGATGCCGATCGCGCGCTTGGCATTGCGCGGGTTCTTCGCCGTGTCGAAGCCCCAGATCTGCGCGCTGCCGCCGGTCCGCGTGACCAGCCCGGCAAGGATGTTGATCAGCGTGGACTTGCCCGCGCCATTGGGGCCCAGCAGGCCGAAGATGCCGCCCTGCGGCACATCGAAGCTGACGCCCTTGAGCGCCAGCTTGCCCTCGCTCTCACCCTTGGCGGGGGCATAGCGTTTGGTCAGGTTGTCGATCGAAATTGCGGGCCGGTTTTCCATGCCGCCGCCCTAAAACGCATCGCCCCGCTTGGCCACCGCTTTGCGCGCGTCCTGTTGCGCACATGCTCTTGCCGTGCGGCAAGCACGAAGATATGCGCGTTCCTATGTCGATCATGCCGCCCCCGCCCGAGATCTCCAAGGTGACCACCCGCCGCGTCTGGTGCGATGGCGCGACCGACATTCGCACGGGCGAGAACTACAAGCCCGCAGCCCTCGGCCATCCGAAGATCTATCTCGAAATCGACGAGCACGGCTATGTCGATTGCGGCTATTGCGACCGGCGTTTCGTGCTCGAAGGCGGGCCTGCCGACGGTGTCGACCAGGCCAGCTTGCGCGATATTTCCGAAGGCGCGGACCCGGGGCACCCCTAGGGCCCCATCCCCGAATATCGGCAGAGCGCCCCCGGGGGGCAGGCCCGCCGGGAGCATCGGCGATTCTCAGGCGTTGTTCAGACTGGGTGCGCTACCACGCTCGCCTCAGAGGGACGATTTTGCCGAGGATATCGCCATGACCAATCGTTTTCGTTTCGCCATCCCCATGCTTGCCGCGCTTGCCGTCGCCAGCACCCCCGCGCTCGCCGAAAGGCAGACGGGAGAGGAAAAACTCGCCAAGATGCTCGAAGGTCGCGAGGCAGGTCAGCCGCAGAAATGCATCATGGCCCGACCGGTACGCAGCACGAAGATCATCGACGGTACCGCGATCGTCTACGATGCCGGCGGCACGCTCTACGTCAATTACACCCAGAATCCCGAGGATCTGGACGATGATGACTATCTGGTCGTACGCCGCCAGGGCATCAACCTGTGCCGCAGCGACATCGTGACCACGCGCACCCCGGCCGGTAATTTCTATTCCGGCAACGTCTTTCTGACCGATTTCATCCCCTACAAGCGGGTCGAGCGCGGCAGCTAAACCGCCCTATTATTTCTCAAACCAAAAGGCCGTCCGGAGCAATCCGGGCGGCCTTTTTCGTGTGAGCGGCAGATATGCGTCTAGCCTGCCCGCGCACGCCCGGTTCCGCAAAGTGCCTGCGCCGGACACTCACCGCACGCCATGCTGGCGGGGCGACAGAAGGCACGGCCGATCTCCTTCATCAGCACATGATGCTCGTCGTAATCGGCGGCGCTCCATTCGGACGGCATTGCTGACATGATCGCCGCGTAGGCGCGCGCGGTATCCGCCTTTTGCGGGACCAAACCCATCCGCTGGAGCACCCGGCGGTGATGCGAATCGAGCACCAGAGCCTTGCGGTCGAGCGTGGAGGCATTGACAACCCCTGCCGCGATCTTGCGCCCCACGCCGGGCAGCTGCTCCAGCCACGCCATCGCCGCGTCGGTCTCCATCGGTTCGAGATGCGAGAGGTCGACCGCGCCGCGCCGCGCGACGAGATCGGTGAGGCACGCTTTCAGCCGCTCGCCCGCAATATTTGGGTAGGTCTGGGTGGCGAGCTGCGCCTGCAAGGCTTCGAGCGGCGCATCGCCCACAGCCTCCCACGATCCATATTCGGCCAGCAGCCGGTCGGTCGCCGCATTGGAGGTTTCCGAGCGGGTGCGCGCGCCGATCACGCCCTGCACCAGCACCCATTCGGGCGCGCGCCTCTCCCTCGGCGCACGCTCGATCCGTCCGAACCGCTGGATCAGCCGCGGCTGAAGCTGGCGTAGCATTTCGGTCCGCGGATCATCGCCAAGGGGGAGTTGCACTTTGAAGGCTCCGCCCTCTGCCTTCTCAGCGAAGGTGCTTCAAATAGGGGCGAAGGCAGGGATGCTTGGTCCGCGCCTCGTCCAGGTAATCATCCCAGTTGGGACGAGCACTCAAAACGATTGGCTCATAGCGCATCTGCTTGGTCAGCATGCCTTGGAAATCCTCCGGATCCAAAGGGCCTTGCGACCAGTAGCGCGATGACTTCAGATAATAGCGCGCAAAAGACCGCGCCAGATCGCAAATTTCGGAATAGACGAAGGATGCATCCTCAGGCCGCGGCTCATCATCCGGGAGCAAAATCGCAAATTTTGCGAAGGCTGATGTTGCGCTATTCCACTTCTCGGGAGACGAATTCAGAGAGCCGATATCAGAGTGTAGAATCAATCCGGACACGGGGCTCCTTACGAAGGCGCGAAACGTCTTTTGCGTGAACATGGCGAATACCGGGTTGGTAAATTCGCTCCCCTCAATCGATAGTTCACCTATCGGATCGCCGCGATTTACCCACGTATAGCCCGCGGCGTCGAAACAGGATTTGATCCGACCACTGTGAAGGAAATCATCGTCCAAGCCGGCAAGCGCCATAACCTCGTCACCAAAGGTGATACCCTCTGGAATTCCATTGCAAGCAGCCACGGTCTGTCCCCCTGTCCTTCGTGCTGTCCCCCCCCCAATCATGCCGCGAGGTTTCCCCGGGCAACGTAGCACGGCTGGGATGGGTTTTGTCGCGTTTCTCCGTCCCCAGCCGCCGCTAGTCCATCCACGCGTCGCGGGCCGCTTCGATTTCGGTATTGTCGCCGCTAGCGGTCATTGCGGCGAAGCCGGTATCGCTGGCCGGATCATACGTGACGAGCGATTTGTACGCGCCATTGCTGCCGCTCTGCCAGCTGAGCGGCTGCCCGCCAGCGGAATCGTCGCGGTACATGAATCGGCCACCCAGCGTGTAGCCCTCCTCAGGCGTGTGGACGGTGGTCAGCTCTGCGAGGCTCGCCGCGCTGACGCCGCCCATATGGGGGAAGCGCGCCAGTGCCAGCAGGTCCCTCGGTGTCGTGCCGAGCCCGCCCGCGCAGGTCAGGAAGCCGGGCAAGGGCGGTGCCTCGCTGGCCGGAACCGCGCCGCCCTCGCCCACGCGGCCAAGGAAGACGCGGCTGTCGCCCATTCCCGCCGGTTGGAGGACCTCGCGCGCGAGAAGTTCGGCAATCGGAAGCCCGGAGACCTTTTCCAGCACGGCCTGGACCGCGATCCAGTTGACCAGATCGTACGACCATTGCGTATCGGGATCGAAAGCCAGCGGGCCGCTCGCAAAGCGGGCGATCGCCGTTGGCGCGTCGGGCGTGGACATCACGCTTTGCGGATCGCTGCGAAAGGCCGGCATCAGCCCATCGGCAAGCCCGCTGCGGCTGGCGAGCAATTGCCGCAAGCTTATCGGCGCAATCGGTGTGTCGGCGAATTGCGGCAGCAGGCGACCGAGTGTTGCATCGAGCGAGACCATGTCCCGATCAGCAAGGCGCAGGGTCGCGATCGTGCAGGCGAACTTGCCGATCGACCCTGCCTCGTACAGTGCGGCAGCGTCTTGCTCGCCATGCGTCTGCGAGAGGATCTGGCCATCGGGTGTCAGCGTCGCTTCCGCATAGTCCGCCGAAAAAGCAGGGCTTGCCGTCACGATTGCGAGCAGGGCTGCCGCCAGCGAGTATTTCATTGGGCCGATCTCCAGATCCGATGCACCGTGCACCGGTAAGGATCATGCTGCTGGAGTGTCTTGCCCGATCAATACACCCGATATCCGCCAGCGTTGCATCTGGATCGACCGGCGCCAGCTTATTCCCGCCTCTCGACGATCTTCACGCCGAGCTCGCCCGCCGCGCCGATCAGCATCAGGAACGAGCCGATGATGAACAGCCACACGCCGAGTGTCTGGAAAGAACTTGCTTAGTGGGGGGGGCTTCGCGCTCTCAGGCCGGGACCGGCAGCGGGTCGCTCACACGGTCGAGCGTGGGATAATCGACGTACCCCTCGGCCCCGCCGCCGTAGAAGGTGTCTTCGTTGGCCTCTTCGTAGGGGCCGCCGGCTGCGATGCGGGCGGGCAGATCGGGGTTGGCGATGAACAGCCGGCCGAAAGCGATCGCGTCGGCATGGCCGTCGGCGACCCATTGCGCGGCTTCCTCGGTCGAGAATTCGCCATTGGCGACGAACACACCGTCGAACCGCTTGCGCATGTCCTTGACGATCGCGTTGCCCTCGTCCGATCCGCCACTGCCGGTATGGCCGTTGGGGCGCACGACGTGCAGATAGGCGAGCCCGCGCCCGGCGAGCTTCGCTGCCGCTTCCGGGTAGGTTTCCTCCGGCTTGGCATCGAACGAACCGCCCGGCCCGCCCATGGGCGACAGGCGCACGCCGACGCGGCCTGCGGGCAGTACCTCGGTCACCGCGGCGACCACTTCGTCGAGCAGGCGCAGCCGGTTTTCGAGACTGCCACCGTAATCGTCATCGCGCCGGTTGGTGCTGGTGCGCAAGAACTGGTCGATCAGGTATCCGTTCGCCGCGTGCACCTCCACACCGTCAAACCCCGCGCGGGCCGCGCAGCGCGCCGCATGGCGGTAATCGTCGAGCAGGCGCGGAATCTCGCTCAGTTCAAGCGCGCGCGCCTCGGGGAACGGCACGGTCGGACCTTCGCTCAGTCGGTCGCCGACGAAGGCCTCGCCCTCGGGCGTCCATACGCTGGCCGAAACGGGCGCGCCGCCTTCGGGCTGGAACACCTGATGA
>CEPH01034379.1_pt1 | contig 10429 bp, 15 predicted proteins | sample 530571 | NCBI WGS metagenome assembly CEPH01 (sample SAMEA2620413, study PRJEB7988) | marine metagenome | biome: marine biome (ENVO:00000447); feature: surface water layer (ENVO:00002042); material: "saline water (ENVO:00002010), including plankton (ENVO:xxxxxxxx)" | depth 5 m | reverse complement strand
ATCATATAGTCTATATTCACGACGCATCTGTGCTTTTGCAGCATTGACTGCTTTTTTAAAACTTTTAAGTTTTGCTAATGAGAAATTTTTTGGAAGAACTTTGGCTGCTTTTTTCAAAGGAGCAGTCGAAGCAATATCATCAATAATTTTTGTAGCAGGTATGCTTGACAATGCCCCCAAAGCAGCTGCTCCTTTAAGAGCTGCCCTCTTTGAAGTATCTATTTTTTCAGGCTCAGGTGCTTTATCAATCCTTGGGCCAGGAGATGCAATCAAAGGCTCATCAGCTCTTGGGATCGCAGTTGGCATGCGATATGGGTTTGGTCTTGTTCTTATTTTTTCATTGTCCATAAGAAATCGATTAGCACGAATCAGGTTATATTGCTCTCTAACCTCTGGGCTTAGACCAGCTTCAATTTCCGCAAAAGACTTAGTTCCCGGATCAGTTTCGATGTTTTTCAATTTTGAGCCAACGCTTCTGAGAAAACCTAAAGTTGGCTTAGTTGCAACTTTCAAAAAAGGAAAAGCCTCGAGCGCACTCAACCCTAGGCCGACAACCGGGGCAACATAATCAACACCTGTTTCTGCCTTTTCAATATCCCTTAAAGCCTCTTGGCCACCATATACCAAGCCATAATTTATTCCTGTGTTTAAACTGGGAACAGGTATAAAATCGGCAATCCCAAGGGAACCAAGAATCGTATCGGCATCTGGGTCACCATAAAGACCTTCTGGTAAAGTTGCCAATCCAGGAAGATATTCTGTCAAATTGTTTTTTTCAATAAAAGCTCTGAGCGCACCAATATCTCTTTCACGCATCGTTGGTGGTTCAGGTGTTTTGACTTCCCCGAAACGACGCTTTGCCTCTTCAATTGTTGGCCCAAGCTGAACCACTAAACTTGTCCTCCTGATAGTTTCCTAGCAAGAAACTTCAGAGTCTCTTGAAATCCTTTGTCGAGTTCTTTTGCAGCCTTGGCAAACTTGCGTGGGCTGACTTCATCTGATTTAATTCCTCGCTTCTCAAGAAAGCTCTTGGCTGCGCGGATCTCTGCATTTGCTACTTTTTTAATCTTTGCCCTTGCCATATCACCATGCCTTGCACGACCAATATCGTGCTTTTGTTTTTGGACCGGGGGTGTCGCAATTGTGACGAGCTCTGAAATTCGACCTGCGTCCTTTTTGATTTTTCTTGATGCGCATATTGGGATCACCAAAAGTTACACGTTTAACCTTGTCGCCATCCATAACATAGACGACAGACTTTTTCTTGCCATAGGAAGTCTCGCCTTTGCGAATGCGACGAGGCTTATTTAAAGTAACTTTTTTGCCTTTGTATTTTGCCATTATTTTTTATGGACCTTTTGTATTTCAAAAGACGCTTTTAGGCTTGCTCCTTTATGTGGCTTAAAACCACCAGCTGGATTTTTCATTAACTTGAAGCCTTTGCCAGACTTCATCCAGTGAAAACCTTTGGGTGCTGAAACTTGTTTTTTTGCCATTATTTTTTCGCCTTCTTTTTCTTTGCTGCCTTCTTCTTTTTGCCTTTTCCCAAAAGGTCAGAGTCTGCTTTGCGAGCACCACCTTTTCCGCTCACAAAACTTTTGACTCGACCCATAGCCCATGAATGCTGAGATGTTTTGGGTCTTGACCCTGCGCTGAAAAATGCACCTTGTCCTCTTTTATAAACTTTATCAAGCGTTGATTTGCTGAACCTGCTGGCCCCAGGAATTGAAGAATACCTGCCCATATCTTTTTTGGGTTTGGCTTTTTTCTTTTTCTCTGCCATTAGCTTTTGCTCCTTTGCTTGCTGATTCTTTGCATTTCAGCTTTGGTCAGCGTGCCAGCTTTATACTTTTTGGCTGTTCTTTTTATTTCTGCCTCACGTGCTTTTGGATTTTTCGCACCTCGAACATACTTTTTCGGAACACCCTTTTTGGTTTTAGGGACTTTTTTAAACTTTCTTTTTGCCACGCTTTTTCCTCTTTTTTAACTTTTTAAAATCAGCTGCTGTTATTTTGTTGCGAGGTTTTGCAACAGATGCTAATTTTTTCTGCTTCTTTGAGTATTTACTGAATGGCATTTATTCACCTTTACCCATTGGGAGCTCACCAAGCATTTCTGACAATGCCCCTGGATTTTTGTCTTCGTCTTTCAGAAGACGCTGGATCGTTTCATCAACATCCATGTCACCAGTTATTGGAGCCAAGTCACTCATAAATATATTCATCTCTTGATCGAGTCTTGGGCTGTAAACCTGAGCAACTGTTCCGTCAGGTGATGTGCCTATCATTTTTAATGGCTCGCCAAGAGGTGCATCAACTAGGTCTTGAGTGCTGACAACATCGTCGCCAGCTTTCATTCCTTCACTCAGCCTTTTTAGTGCACGCATCATGCTTTCTGTGAATGCACCAACAACTTTTGAAGCCACAGCCATATCAACCACCCATCATTTTTGGGCCACCATGTCCAAGCAACTCATCCATGACACCGCGCATGTCACTGCTGTCAACTTTCATGATCTTGACTTTTACATCACCATCCATATGCTCTTCTTCCATTTCTTCCTCGTCATGAATGCCATATTGCATTTGATGACAAAGCAAAAGGAAATTGACAAGCTGATCGTCGCTCAACTCAAGACCTTCAGTGTCGTGTGCAAAGCCCATTTTTTCAACGAAAAGCTCCGCATTATCATCCATGTTGTCTACGCTAACTTCAGCCATTTGAATCTCCTTTTTTGACTTTACCTGCTAGATACACGATCGGGTGAATTATTTTGCACCAGACATTTCCGATCAAGCTGTCTTTTGCCCTGCCTTTTGTCAGCACATATTTCAAATGCTGAGTGCGTTCTCTGGCCAGAAAAGCACCAAGCTGAGTCATTGATTTGCTTTTGCGCATTCCTTTGACATATGGCTTAAACAACCAGTGATAGCCAACTTCATGGAATGGTGTCAAGTGTCTTTTCTGGTATATGTCCCAGATCTTCATCGCTTTGCCCCAATCATCAAGTTGGGTCTGACGATACATTTCAGTGCAAACAATTGACTTCCCGGGATCGTCATCTTCTTGATTATCAGGACTTGCATCAGTCATAGTTATATTTGAACTGGCGACCTCAAATGCTCCTTCTGGTCTTTGATTAGCTGAAGCATTTTCCATGCCACTGGTAATAGCATCCATTATGCCTTGGCTCGTTATTTCGGTTGAAGTTTCAACTTCTGGCGATGCACCAAAGTTTGTGAATGTACCGCCTGATGTTACAGCTATTTCATTGCCTTGTTCGTCAATGCTTGTTACTGCGTTGCCCTTGCTGTCTGTGACTACTGTGCCACCAACAAAACCTGAGCCACCTGAGTCTTCTTGGCTTTTAATGTATTCTTCATAATCCTGTTGTGCCTGAGCCTTATTTTCTTGGATATTAAGATAGTCTTTTTGCGCTGCTGAATTTGGATCAGAAAACTCTTGCACCTCACTCGATGTTATCTGGCCATCATTATTGATGTCAGCTTGAGATGGCAAAAGGTCTGTGTTGCCTGAGACAACAGATCCGAATCCAAACATGTCGGGGCTAATGCCGATCGGCGTTTTAAGTCCAGGAATATCTCCAGGAGCATAAAACTGATAACCCTCCTCACCAGCCTGAGTTTTTTCATAAATGTCTACTAAATTATTATAAGAAATTGCTCCCAGAGCACCAATCAAGCCACCACCACCTGTATTAAATGCAGTCCCCCAAGGAACTTCCTCAGCAGGGATTATTGTTGGGTTGATGAGCGTTGAAAGAATACCGACACCAGGAACTGGGCTAGCACCCAAAGCCCCAGCTCCTTGGTCAATCAATAAATTAGTAGCTGTTCCTGCTATGTCTGTTTGACCAAAACCAGGAATATTGACATTGTATTCTGGAATATTGAAAAGAGAACCAGCGGTTGTCCCTGCTGTCTGACCTGTAAAACCACTATCAGCTGCTCCAGCTTGGGAAGCATCAGCGGGGGCAGAAGCCTCTGTGCCAGCAGGGTTCGTTGGAGTTACAATACCACCAAAACGAGACACCCTTTCACGCTCACGAGGATCATAAGCATAAAATGGAAGTGGCTCTGGTTGTTGACCAGTTGTAATTATCCCAGAGCCAAAGGCAGCAGAAACAGGATTTCCTTTGTCCTCTTCTTCAAGAAGACCAGCAAGCCTTAAAACTTCAGATCCTGGATCAGCGAGCTTTGCCATTACTTGCGCATACCTTGCATTTGAGAAGGCATTGGCGGTGGAGTTTGAGAAGCCACTCGCGGCATTGGTGGTGGCAAAGCACCCATCTGTCCACCAGACATTCTCATTTTTGTCTCGGCAACTTTATTTGCCAAATATTGAGCCATATCATTTTGACTCATCGGTGGTTGGCCTTGAGGCATTTGTTGAACTGGGGGCATTGGTGGTGGCAAAGCACCCATTCGCTTACCACCAAATGCGGATGGATCAACTCTTTTTGTCATTTGATCTATAGCTTCACTTGGACTCATCCCCATTTCGATAAGCTCTCGAATAGCAGCTATCATCTCTGGGGGCAAAGCTGGGGCTGGGCCACCTTGCATCATGCTTGCTGGAACTTCAAGATTTTTTGGCAAAGTTGGAGCTGGGCCACCTTGTATCATATTTTCAGACATCGCCATTTTTCATCATCTCCATTTGAATTTTAGCTGCATTCTTTTCTCGCTCAAGTTGAAGTTCTGCTTCGAGCTTTGCAACTTTGGCTTGCAGATCAGCTTGAGCTTTTGCCATTTCAATATCCATGTCTTGACGAGCTTCAGCTTCTTTAATCTGCATTGACGACTGAGCCTTAGCCTGATCAGCATTTATCTGGGCTTGAGTTCTAGCCTTGAGTGCCTGAGCCTCGAGCTGGGCAAGCTGCTGAGCATATTGTAATGGATTCTGCTGTTGACCTTGAGCAGCCAGCAAAGGCTTAATGGCTTCCATTTGAGGAGATGCAGCGACAACTTGAGCTGCCTTTTGACTAATTATCATATCCATTTCTGGTGAAACATCATCGAACATAAATTTAGGATCACGCAAATTCGGAACATTTGGCAGTGGTATGCCGATAGCTGCTTGCATTCTTTGACGATAAAGTAAAGCAACGTGTTCAGCAATATGTGCAATCAGCAAAGGCTGCATTGTTTTGACCCCAGGATTTCCCGCCAAAGATGGGTCTCTAATAAATTGCATATGAACAGCTATGTGAGCATCGTGGTCTTGTTCCGGGAAGGCTCTGATTGGCTTGCCATACATCAAGCTCATGTTCTCATCAATGGGGTCAAGCCTGACAGCTTCTTGTGGTTTTTTCAAAACCTCATCGGCATTTGGAATTCTGATCGCCTCATACATTCTTTTGTAGGCTTCATAAATATCATGAAGCTGGGGAGCAGCATTAGCCATCTGCATAACTGCTTGAGCTTGGGCAATCCTTTGAGCTGTGCTAAAAATATTAGGATCGCTGACCGGGATGATGTCAATCCGGTCATCAAAGTCCGCAGCATAAATAGTCGATGATGAACCAGAAAGTGAAAAGCTAAACTCTTCTGCTAAATATTTCGCATTGAGTTTTGCAAGCAATTTGAATTCTTGACCTTGAGCGTAATGCAACCTTTTGTGAATTGCTGAAAATGCTTTGCTTCCTTGCTCAATCAAAGCAACGGTCGTGCCAACAGGGGCATTCGGGTTGACGTCACCAACATTCATGTCAGAAGTATTAGCAAAACGCTTGCCTGCATCAGTTATGAAGCCAAGCAGATTGAACAATGCACCGCTTGGCTCTTTGAAAGGCAGCGGCATGATCGCTTTATTGACATCATCAACAGTGGCATCGAGGTCTGCAAACTCACCGGGATTGATTTGAAGCTCGCCGCCTGTGACCCTGCCTTTGAGCTTGAAGCCACCTTGCATGTTTGCGAAAGCAGCTGAGTCAAGCAAAGCTCTGAGCGAACCAGTTGCTGCTTTGCCTAGGCCACCAATCAGATGATACAGGCCAAAGCCATAAAACCCAACACCCGGCAAGAAAGGATAGCTCACAAACCAGTCAAGCCTTTTTTGCTTTTGATCATCAGCATCCCAGTTTCTCCGAACGCTAACAACTTTTTCCGTATCATAATCAATCGTGATGACATAAGGCAAAGCAACTTCATTGCTTTCTTCATTGCTTTCTTCGTAGCCATCAACACCATCAAAAGACTCATAAACATGCATCTCAAGCAAAGTCATAACTTTATCGGTTGAGTCTTGGCCATATGGGTCGATGCCTTCGATGTCACTTGTTGTGTCACCAGAGGGATCAATGCTGTCGCCAGTGTAATCAGTTTGAAGATACCAGCCAGCTTCAACATACTTGTTATAATCATTCTTTGGCATTCGAATGACGTGAGTGTATCTTGGTGAGGTGTACAGATCAGTGCTCTCGGGGGCAACGACCAAGTCCTCAGCTTTTACAAATTTTGAGCATTGACGTTCGAGATTAGCATCCCACCAAACTTTTTTGAAAGCATGGCCAACGAGGGGAAGCTGAAAAAGCATTTTATCAAGATCAGGAAAATACTCTGGCATTTCCTGAGTGATTTGAAAATTCATGAAGTCTCGGACGCGACGAGCTTGCTCTTCTGCTTCATCGTTTGGGTCGCCAACAATAACAGTTTTTACAGGACCACCAGATGGATAAAGCTCGGCAATTGCTCTTGCATTAAACTGGGTTGCAGCTTCAGCAATCATGGGATGAACAACTGTGCTCAATCCTCGGCTAGCTCGGGCATCCTCTTCTTCGGACATCCCTCCGTCTGGGTCAACTGTTCTCAGCCCAGCTTTATATCGCTCTTCCCAATCAGAACGAGCCTCCCTGTCACCCTCATAGGTGACAACAAGTTGTTGAGCTTTTCGGGAGAGTTCCTTGGCAGATATTTCATCTGCTAAGTTTGCGTCAAATTCGCTATCAATGTCTTGAGTTATGTCGAGCTTTGGGTCGCCAATGAGAACCTCATCATCGCCAAATTCTTCAACCTGTAAATTATCTGGGGGTGATCCTTCAGCGAATGGGATAGGTTGCCTAGCCATATAGCGTTATCCTTTTTGTCTCAACTGGATCATCATCCTCATAATCACTTGAATGCGTAATGAACCAACCTTTACGTAATCGCAACCATGCTTGTGTGCATGTATCAACTATATCATCATTATCACCAGCTGGGAAAGCTGCGCAAATGTCAATTAAATCTTTAGCCCATTTTCTGTTTGCAGGAAAGTAAATTCTTCCATCCTCAAGCAAAGCTGAAGATGCATGAGCGCGAGCCTCTTTGTCTCTGTCTGGGGTATACTCAATGACAGGAACCCCAGCCATGCGTAAATCTTGAAGCAAACTTTGGCCAGAGGCTTTCTTCTCAATCATTACAGCATCAGGCTGCCAGTCATCATATGCCTCTTGAGCAAGAGTTCTGAGCTCAGGATAAGGAACGCGATCATACCACATCTCAAGAACGATTGCATTTATCTGGCCATTTGACCTGAAGACACCCCATGTTGTTCTGGCTGAATACGAGCTTTTCTCTTTGGTTGAGTAGGCTGTGTCATATGATTGGATCACATATTCAATCTCGGGCAGATCATCACTCTCCCATGGAACCCACCATTCAGCTCGCAAGATTCCCCCACCTTTCGGCATTGGTCGTTGCTGCAATTGCCCAGCTGAGGCATATGAACCCAATGACCGCTCGAGATTGGTAAGTGTTGCTTCGTCAATCCTTTCTGGCCAGAGTAACTCACCTTCTCTTGTTCTTGGGTCTGTGAAGAAAAGTGAGGATTTTGTTTCTGTTGGATGCCCCAACTCATATCTTGCAGGTAAGCATAAATGATCCCAATCATCATATTCATTCGCCAATATATGCCCAGTCAAGTCGTTCTCGTGAACTCGCTGCATGATTATTATGAAGGCTCCTGTTTTAGGATCATTGAGGCGAGTTTGCATCGCTTGATCCCACCAGTCGAGAACACCCTCACGAACCGCCGATGACTCTGCTTCACGAACATTGTGCGGATCATCAATAACTATGATGTCACCACCTTCACCAGTCAAAGCACCATCAACTGATGTTGCAATGCGCATCCCTGTCCTGTCATTCTCGAACCTTTGCTTCTGGTTTTGATCACCAGTGAGAACAAATTTTTCGCCAAAGTGATCCTGATACCAGCGACTTGATATTAGCCTCCGGCATTTAACCGAGTCTCTGACTGAAAGTGAAGCTGCATAAGATGCAAACAAAAATCTTTTTTCTGGCTGGATAGTCCAAGTCCAAGCTGGAAGTGCAACCGCAACCGATATTGATTTCATGTGGCGAGGTGGTATGTTTATGATCAGTCGTTTTATATCACCTTCAACAACAGCCTGAAGATGCTCGCTGACAGCATCAATATGCCAGTTGTCGTAGAAGTCTCTTCCCGGCTCAATCGTTGGCCACGAGCTCTTGGTAAATTCCTTCAGAGATCTCCTCATCCTCTCCGCTCTCACTTCCTTCAATGACAGCGTGCTCAAGAACTCGTTCAATTGTACTGAGGTCATTATCACTCAACCTGCTGATGTCCAGCACCTTTCTTTCTTCTATTTGAGCAGTAACTTCAACTGCCTTTAAATCAGGAACACATTTGCCGAGAAGCGTTTTGGCAGCCATAACTCTCAGCTCCGGGTCAGCTGATATTTTGCCTGAGGGTGTTGCTATCCCATCAGGATCTTTTGTATAAACACTGAATATTTCTTTACCTGCCATAACATCAGTTAAAAAGCCAACAGGGTCAGCTTGCCCCATAATCCAGTTTATGGTTGCATTGTGATTCCATTTGTAGGGTTTTCTGCGAGCTGGCTTTTGTTTCCCGAGAGGCTCAACCGATTTGAATTTACCATCCCAATTTTCAGGCTTGACAGCTGGACCATTTTTAACTGGTCGCTGAACAATTGTTTCTGGTTCTTTTGGTTTCGGTGGGCGTCCCCTTTTCTTTTTCTCTGGAGCCATGATTTTATGTCCTTTTACCTTTGTTTCAGTGGTAAACTGTAAAATAACTGGGAAAAACTATCCTTGATTTTTGGGCAAAAAGAAACCCCCCATTTCTGGGGGGCAAGTTAAGGGAGGAAACGCAAGATTACATTAATTCGAAGATAGCTTTTTCTGGTCATTTAGTAAAGTCTCTTCATCTTCAACTGGCATGAATACCCACCTGCCTCTTGTGTCTTCCGGGAAACGAGCATAGCATTTGTTGCAGAGCCACTGGCCTTCAGAAAATTTAGCCAAGAACATTTCCCCAACTGTTTGGGGTGCACCTGAGCATCTCCTGCATTGTGGGCCATGCCAAATACCATTATCATCAACATCCTGCTCAAAGGTGTCAAGCATGGCAACCCAAAAGTTCCACTCCTTTTCCTTTTGAAACAACTCCTCACGAGCTTCATCATTTTGCTTTTGAATTTCACGCAGTGTCAAACCGCAGCAATCGCAAGTTTTGTTTTTGTCTGACCACTTGTGATATTCCATCAATCAACTCCCAAGAACTGGCCGAGGGTTACACAAGAACTCGTATCAGTCCAAAGGTCTTGGTCCCATGTTTGGCAGTTCAACATGAAATTAATGACAACAAAGACAATCAGGAATGCCATGGCCAAAGCCATAGCAAACCCAACAACACTTTCAATCAGCCTTTTCATTTTGACCACCCACTGATCGTTGAGTAACCGAGCATGTAGCTGAGGCGACCATTTGCTGAATAGCCTTCAACGCAGGTGTCAAACCCAGTGGCCTCCGCAGCCTTCTTGGCTTCAGAGAGATCCCTGAACACTTTGTCCTCAACTGAGGATCCGGGGATGTTAACCAAACGCAACTTGTAAATCATAGTCTCTTCCTTTCTCAAAGATGGGGGAGAGCCAATCCCTCCCCAGATGTTATCCTAGAAGTTGTAGTCGTAAAACTTTCTTGGCTGGGTCGACAGAACATGCCTGCCCATTTTTGATTTCCAGCCTTTCTTGCCGAGGCGAACACGCAGCACCCGACCACCGGGGCAAGACCTGTACCTGTAGGCCTGCTTGTCTTGGTTGACACAGTGGCCAACAAAGCCACCAGAGATGACCTCAGGCTTGAAGTCTTGATCAAGATCAGCAGCCATCTCCCGAACCTCAATGGTCTTGTCAGAAACGACACGAATGATCTCAAATGGGTGAACATCGGACCAACCATGCATGTTGCAGAAACTGTGCTCAACAGCCTCAATATGATAAGTGAAATTACGACGGTAGTTGCCATTGTGCTTGATGCTGGGCAGAGTGGCCATGTGCTCAAGAGCCTCAGCCTCAGTGGCAAAAGACAACTCAGAGTTGTTTGAGCAACGAACCAGATCAGTTTGAAGAGAAGTCTTTGCG
>CEPH01014677.1_pt1 | contig 10439 bp, 9 predicted proteins | sample 530571 | NCBI WGS metagenome assembly CEPH01 (sample SAMEA2620413, study PRJEB7988) | marine metagenome | biome: marine biome (ENVO:00000447); feature: surface water layer (ENVO:00002042); material: "saline water (ENVO:00002010), including plankton (ENVO:xxxxxxxx)" | depth 5 m | reverse complement strand
GCCCCCACTGCGGAAGCCTGTTAGATCCGCCACTGTTGCGCTGCGGAGTCGAGGGCTGACGAAAGACGACATATTGCTCGGAGGTTTCCCGAAGTCAGGGTCCACGTGGCTGCGCTTTGTGCTGGTCGAGCTGTTTACTGGAGAGAGTGCAAGTTCTTTCGCAGACGTCAATATTCTCTCACCGGATCTCGGGGAGCATCGTGGAGCCTCGCCGGTTTCGAACGGCGGGAGACTAATCAAGACACATGAGGCATACGGCAGCATCCGCGCAACTCGGGCCAGCTCGCTATATGTCGTAAGAGACCCCAGAGATGTCGCGCTTTCGCTGTTTCATTACCTAAAGCGACGCGGCGCGCATGAGGTCCAGATGGATGACTTCATCGAAGCCTTCTCCCGCGGAAGAGTGCTGCCATACGGCGCGTGGCAGAGTCATGTGCTTGGCTGGATCACTGCCTCTCACCGGCGGCCAAACGTCGCTGTGCTCCGCTACGAAGACCTCCTCACCGACGGGACAGAAGCCCTTCAGGCCGCGCTCTCACGGCTCGGGCTGGAGTTCACTCCGGACCAAGTTCGCTCCGCGATGTCGAACAATACGGCGGATGCGATGCGCTCAAAGGAACTCGCGACGCCGGAGAAGGCGTTTCGGGAAGGACACTCATCCATCCCCTTTGTCCGGCGCGCGGCGAGCGAACAGTGGCGAACAGAGATGCTGCCATCGAATCAGGCCAAGATCGAGGCCGCGTTCAACGAGGGACTGCGCGCGTGCGGCTACGTCATCGATTGAGCGAACCACGAGGCACAAAACGGTGGGTTGCGGTCGGGCCACTGCGGCCTCCAGTCCACGGACAGGCGCTTGTCACGGAGAGAGTGGCGAGGTTCATGTGCAGCCGCTTGCCCGACGTTGTCGTTGTCAATACCAGTGAAGGTGAAGGCGCAACGGGTAGCAGGATGCTGCGGAAGGCCGCTCGAAACGGTCGCGCGGCGCTTGCGATCGCTAACGGTGGGAATGCTTACATCTCCGTAGGATCTGGAGACGGGATGTGGCTCTCTACCATTCTGGCCGCCGTGGCGCGTTTGCGGCGCGCGAGAATACTTCTCCACCATCACTCCTATGCTCACATCCGGACTCGTACTCTTCGAATGAAGGCGCTCACCTCCGCTGCAGGGCCCCGTGCCGTCCACATCGTCCTTAGTGAACAGATGGAACAGGACATCAGAGCTGCATCTCCTGCGCTCTTGAAGACCGTCGTAGTTGGAAACGCCACAATGGTCGAACCCGCGCTACTCCAATGCCGAAGTAAGGGGGACATCGACGTACTCGCCCTGGGCCACCTCAGCAACCTAACGCGCGCAAAGGGCATCGAGGCGACGATCTCACTCACGCAGAAGCTCCTGGAGCAAGGAACGGCCACGCGGCTGGTTCTTGCCGGTCCGCTGATGGATGAGTTTTCATCATCCCAGGTGCGACGAGCAGAGAAAGTTCTTGGAGACCGCTTTCAATACCTCGGCGAGTTGGACGACGCGGGAAAGATCGCGTTCTACGAAGAGATCTCACACTTCGTTTTCCCGTCGCAGTACGTCAACGAGGCCGTACCAATGGTCCTCTACGAAGCGCTCGCGGCCGGAGTGCCGTGCCTCGCTACACCGGTTGGGTCCATCCCCCAACAGTTGGCGCATAGTGGATCCTTTGTGTCGACGCGCCCAGAGACATTCGTTGAGGAGAGCCTCGACTTCCTCACTCGTCCGCGCACCACCGTCGCGCGAATGAGCATTGCTGCTCGTAAGGCATACTTGAGCGAGCTGAAGCGATCCACAGATGCACTCGATGGGCTGTTCGGGCCGGAAGCATCATGAAGGCTCGGAGATACTCGGAGGCGTCGCACTCAAGCCCGCAAAGAGGCCACGCAGAGGGGACTCGAGCGTGTCGTCATTACTGAGTTCGCTCCATACGCGTCCGAGCATCGCGCAACCGGCCGCTCACCGATCTCGAGCCAAGAGTTGGCTAGGTATGCTGCTCGCAGTTGGCTCGGTTTTAGCTGTCACGAGCATTGCAGTTGCCGCGTCTAGCGGACCAGACCCCGCAAAGGCGGCTGTCGTCTGGTCTTCAGTCTTGTGGCTCATAAGCGCGACCATCGTCTGGGTCGCATCCGGCCGCATTCTTTGGTTCTCGCCCATCGGAATTTTGCTGATATCGCATTTTGCAATTTTCGTGGCTCGGCCGTGGTTTGGCGCGACCTACCAAAACTCTCTGAACATATTCACCCAAACCCCTGCTACTGAATTCTACCTTCAAGCAGCAATAGTCGCTGGAACCGGGCTCGTATCCACCTCAATCGGATACGCATTGGCTTTTCGTCGACCATCTCGCGTTCCTCCCCCTGTCAAGCCGATCGATATCCACACGTGGCGTCGCTTGGCTCCGCTGCTCTGGGGAATAGTACTGCTGGGGGTCACCCTGTATTTTGCCTATATTCTCCAGGTGGGTTGGGGCTTCTACTGGAGTGAGGTTTTCCTCGGGCGTTCATTGACGCAGAAGTATGCATTGACCGAAAGCTCGGGCTACCTTTATCTCGGCTTGCTGTTCGCCAACGGTGCGCTCGCCCTGATTTTTATGCAAGCCATTAGTCAGCGGTCACCGACACTCGCCTTCGCATCGGCCGGTCTAATAATGCTCTTCCTTGTGCCCCAGTTCGCGGCCGGCAATCGTTCGAACTTCATTCCTATCGTTGTTGCACTTCTGGTCATGCTGATCCGCGTATTCCCTCGCCTCATTACTCCCTTTCGCGCAGCGGTTTTTATTCCTGTCTTCATTTTCCTAGGATTCATTGCGCCAAGAATATGGAGAAATGATCTTTCTCAGGGTTTAAGTTTCATGGACTCCATCCTCAGCGCACTGGATCCCGTGAATCTCTTCGACAATTTTGTAGGCGGCCTCGATATGGCAATGATCGATGCGTTCTCGCTCCAAGTAGGCGCTCAGGCGAGCGGCCAGATCCCACTTCACTACGGTTCAACATATGTCGCGGCCCTTTCCGCTCCCATCCCGCGGTCGTTGTGGCCTGAGAAGCCTGTGTCGGTGGACAATATCCTGAACGAGGCAATCTTTCCCTCGACGCACCAACTGCATATCGGCTTCTCGTTCGGCATCTATTCTGAGCCCTACCTCAACTTCGGAATCATTGGTGTAATACTCGTGATGGCGGTATTTGGAGCGGTACTAGGCCGCGTCTCGATCGCCCTGCTCACGACAACAAGCACGACTGTGGTGTTTCTCGTTGCGATGCTTACGGGGTTCATGTTCGCACTCGTGCGCGGGAGCATCTCCTATGACCTGCAGAGGTTCCTCATCCTTGTCCTTCCGGTCCTCACCGCTCTGTGGATCGAGCAGACCGTAGCCAGCCGCCGAACCCCTCGCAGCACTGGTTCAAGGCTGTCGGAGCAGCCTAGATTGAAGTAACTCAGATGAGCTATATTGTTGCCTTTAATAGGAATCGAGATTCGTACCAGGTTCCGCTCGCGTTAGCAGAGTCGGGAATGCTGACGAGACTGGTGACTGACTACTATTACGGACGCTCGATCCCGAGGCTTGCATCCCTTGGGCACCGTAGAGTCGAGGGTATCCCTGCCGCGGCGGTGCGTGATGCGCCGAAAGCATTTGCGGCTCAAGTACTCACGCTGGCGGCTTCCAAAGTTGGCGTGTCACTCCGTCACCCTATCGACACTATTGAGGCTTCGATCGCGTCTGTGGCATTGCGAGAGGCACGAAGGAGCGACGCCGACTTATTCATGTACTCGGGCTACGCGTATGAATCTTTCAGTGCGTTACCTGATCGCAAGAAGCTCCTGTTCAAGTTCCATCCCGACGGCGACTTCATTAGAGCTTGTCTCAACGACGACGATCTTCTCTCGTCAGGTAGCTGGATGCCGGAACCGGAAGAGGCTGGAACGTTGCGCCGCGCCGGGCAGCACGCTCGCGAGTTGGAACTGGCGGATCGGATCCTGTGTGCCTCCAGTTTCACCAAGTCGGGGCTTGTTCGTATGGGAATTGCACCTGATCGGATAGTAGTTGTTCCCTACGGCTGCCCGGAGCCCGCGGAACCCGCAGTAGTAGCTGAGGCAAGAAGGGAGGGAGAATGCAAGATTCTCTTCGTCGGCCAGGGGGTTCGACGGAAGGGTCTACACCTGTTGCTCGAGGCCTGGGGACAACTCCGACCGAAGAATGCACGGCTTCGAATCATCGCCTCACGGATCGATCCTGCGATCGGAGCGATGGCCTCAAACCTCAGCAGCGTAGACCTATCGGGGCCTACAACGCGCGAGCAGATCGTCAGCGAAATGCTCTCGGCCGACACGCTCGTTCTGCCCAGTTTGGTGGAGGGCTTCGGACTCGTCATCGGCGAGGCGCTGTCAGCTGGCTGCCGCATTATCGCGAGCACACACACTGGCCTCCCCGACCTCGGGTTGCCTGCCGAGATCGCCACTGTCGTTCCCGCCGGCCGGATTGAGGAGCTGGTCGATTCGCTCCGGACCGCAATCGAGACCTTTGCGCCGGGTGGGTTGCGCGCCCGCGAGGCCACCGCGGCTGCGAAGCAGAGGTCTTGGGCCGCCTATAGGAAAGGAATACGCGAGTTTGCCGCTGCCAGTTGATAGTTCTTGATTGGGGTTCGGTCGATTGAAACGCAAGGAGAAGCGTCAAGAGATCCGGCGCGCCGGCACACGTGCGCTGGTTTACTTCTCGCCAGCGGAACCCCCGAGGACGGCGTTTGGTGCGACCACGCTTCCCACGCACGTATGTTGGTTGTCAGGCGTACCGACCACGACGGGTCCCGGCAGAATGAGGACACCGTCCGCAATTAGGACCGCAGGACTCGAAACAGGCCCTGGGCGAGCTGTCGCCGCGTCCTTCCTGCCGATGAACAACGACCGGGAAAATCCGGACGTCTGTTGCCGATCGTGGCGCGGCGCGTGCCGATTACACCGCGACCGCGTCGGGGAGATCGAAGTTATCTCCAATCGGATCTTCCTTCGGGACCGCAACATCGAGCTGATCCAAAGTCTGCTCGATGAATGGGTTCCGGCGTTCGCGTATCACCCTCGGGATCGGCTCGACGTGTGAAACCATACTCAGCCTCTTGATTTCTGGCGGAGCGGGCCGAATAAACCCTTCGCACGACTGCGAGAAGAACAGGCATGAGGCAAGAAGAGAAGGGTTCATGTGATTTCTGATGATGCTTCCCGGGCACTCCTCGCATAGGCGATACGCCACCCAACTAGGTTGGCTAGCGACGAAACAATAGCTATCCAACCTATCGGGTCGTCCCACGGCAGCAATGACGTCCAGCCGCCCAAGAAGGTTAACGCAGCGGCCGCAATGACCACGAAGACTCGGATCACAAAGCCATATCGCTGGCCTCCTAGCGCAAGAGCCGCAGCCTGGCTGGGAGTTCGAAGCGAGTTCAACAACCCCGCAATTGCGCAAACCACCGCAACTCTCAATATCGACGGGGACGATAGTCCGGAAGCCCATATTATGAGCAGTTCCGCAGCAACGATGTACACGAGCGTAAATAGCGTCAATCCCACCGTCATCCGCACCACTTGTTTGTGAAGGCGGCGAAGAGCATTCGCGTCGATAAGGCGCCACGATTCTATACCAACGCTAGCTATAATCGAGGTAGTCAACACATTAAGCGGTCCGATCGCTGACTGCAACAACCGATACTCCCCGGCAAGAGCTGCGTTCAGCGCAGACGTAGTCACGACCATCGGGACGATACTCGCGAGCGCGGAGAGCAGATTGTCGGCTCCCGACCACCTGCCAAGCCGCCACGTCGCGACGAGCGAGATAGATGACCGCTCATCGTTGCGACGCGCTGCTACGGCGAACGCAACGATGAGGCAGGTGCCGCCAAATACTGCTGCGTCGTAAACGAGCAACAGTGTCGTCGCGGTCGCGGCTGCGGGTGATAGCGCGACGAACGAAAAGAGCGCGACGATTGCAGCGAAGAGAACGCTGTCTGCCGCGGCAGCCCTTCCAGCCGCCTGCAGGTTCAGGAGGTACGCACGTGCAACGTCTGCCACAAGCACCAGGACGAGAAGCGGGACCGATGCGATCGCTAATGACACCGGATCTTGGCCGGGAGCGATGAACAGCATCGAAGAACCGACGACAACACCGCTAGGTGTGGATACACTCAGGGCCCATCGCAGAGGAACGGCGCCTTGCCCGCTCGTCCTCTGCGTCGCGAAGCCTGGTGTAAGAATCGTGGCACGCTGCAGAGCGACAGCAGAGGTTGCTACCAGCAACACAATTGAAAAATCTGACAGTGCCGCGGGGGTGAGCGCACGAGCCGCGAGTATCAGCGCCACAGCGTTTCCCGCGGCAACAATGCCTATGTCAACGGTCAACCAGAGCTTGCTTGTCGAAATATCGCCGAGGCCGCGAATCCTCATCAGGTGCTAGCCATCCCAGGTTTGCTCTCCACCATCGTTCAGACTTCTCTCTTCAGACGGGAGCAAGTCACCCTTCCTCCCTGCGTAACCCTGCCGAAATCACGACCAAGATAGCCTCTCAGTATGTCGCGCCGTTCACCCCAGGGTTCGCCCCGGGTCCTCGTCCTGGGTATCAACTACCCGCCCGAGCACACCGGAATCGCTCCCTACACGGGTGCCATGAGCCGCGGACTCGCCCGGAGGGGGATCGTTGCACGCGTCATTGCGGCTCACCCTCATTATCCGGATTGGAAAGTTAAGCCAGGTTACGGGCAGTGGTCACGCAGCGAATATCTCGACGGCGTCGCGGTGAAACGCGTGCGGCACTACGTACCGAATCCACCCAAGGGCGCGCGGCGACTCGCTTCGGAAGTGAGTTTCGGCGCGCGCTCGACAGTAAGCCGATGGGGATCACCCGATGCGATCGTCGTCGTCTCACCGGCGATGATCTCGTCAGCCATGGCCGCTCTGAAAGCTAAGGCACTGCATCGCTCGGCCCCCCTGATTGTGTGGGTACAAGACCTGTATGCCCGGGGTATGGCTGAGACCGGACAAGGCGGGCGCGCGGCCCAGGCGCTCGGCGCCATCGAAGGGCGCCTCCTGCGCAGTGCCGACCGCGTCGTGGTGATCCACGACCGCTTCGCCGAGATCATCGCTCGTGACTTCGGTGTCGACCGCAACCGAATCACCGTGGTGCGCAACTGGACCCACCTGGCACCGTTTCCCCACATCGACGTCGCAGCCAGCCGAGCGCGGTTCGGCTGGAAGCCCGACGAGACCGTCGTGCTGCACACCGGAAACATGGGCGTGAAGCAGGGACTTACGAACGTCATCGACACCGCTCGAGTCGCGGAGCACTACGGCGATCCAGTGCGCTTCGTGCTCGTCGGCGACGGTGGTGAGCGGGAGACACTGCGGGCGCTTGCCCGCGGTGTGGGTCCGCTCCAGTTCTTGCCCCCGCTGGACGACGCGGACTACGCCGCCGCTCTCAAGAGTGCCGACATTCTGCTCGTCAACGAGCTTGCCGGTGTCTCCGAGATGGCGGTGCCGAGCAAGTTGACCTCGTACTTCCAAGCAGAACGCCCCGTTATCGCCGCGACCGACCCGTCCGGCATCACAGCGGGTGAGGTTCGGACCGCCGATGCCGGGCTGGTCGTTCCCGCCGGAGATCCCGAGGCACTACGCAACGCGACGCTCGAACTGCGTGCGAATCCCGACCGAGCTGCCAGGTTCGGCGTGAACGGCCTGAATTACCGTCAGACGGTGCTCGACGAAGAGACAGCAATCACGAAGTTTGCCGACATGCTGTACGAAGTCACTATGACCGGCGACCGCACTGCTTAGTCGCCCCACACCACTGAGAATCACGACGAAAGATATCGGAGACGGTCTTGGCCAAGCGCGCACTCATCACTGGAATCACGGGGCAGGACGGTTCGTACCTCGCGGAACTGCTGCTCGCCAAGGGCTACGAGGTGCACGGAATCATCCGTCGCGCGTCGACCTTCAACACGCACCGGATCGACCACCTCTACACCGACCCACACAACCCCGAGGCCAAGCTCTTTCTGCACTACGGCGACCTGAGCGACGGAGCGCGCCTGGTGACTCTGCTCATGGAGATAGAGCCCGACGAGGTCTACAACCTGGCCGCACAGTCTCACGTGCGTGTCTCGTTCGACGAGCCCGAGCACACCGCCGACACCACGGGAACCGGCACGATCCGCCTGCTGGAGGCGGTACGAATGGCCGGCATCCGTCCCCGGTTCTACCAGGCATCCACCTCGGAGCTTTACGGCGCAACCCCACCCCCGCAGTCCGAGACGACGCCGTTTTACCCGCGGTCGCCCTACGCGGCAGCGAAGCTCTACAGCTTCTGGATCACGAAGAACTACCGCGAGGCCTACGACATGTTCGCGGTGAACGGCATCCTGTTCAACCACGAGTCTCCCCGCCGCGGTGAGACCTTCGTGACTCGCAAGATCACACGCGCGGTCGCGCGCATCAAGGCAGGAGTCCAGAAGGACATCTACCTCGGCAACCTCGACTCGATCCGCGACTGGGGATACGCCGCCGAATACGTCGAGGGCATGTGGCGAATGCTGCAGGTCGACGAACCCGAAGACTTCGTGCTTGCCACCGGCGTCGGCTACACGATCAAGGACTTCCTCGAGACGGCTTTCGGACACGTCGGACTCGAGTGGCAGGAATACGTCAAGTTTGATGAGCGCTATCTGCGCCCGACCGAGGTCGACGCGCTGATCGGCGACCCGACGAAGGCGGGCGAGAGGCTCGGCTGGACTCCCACGATCGATGGGAAGGAACTGGCCAAGCTCATGGTGGACGCCGACGTGGAAGCACTGGAAAAGGGCGCCGACTGGATCGATACCGTGAAGCTCGCGTCGTGGGGAACGAAGTGATGCGTTTCGTCTCGCTTCGCTCGCTCAACGACCGGATGCGGGCCGAGCGTTTCGTCTCGCTTCGCTCGCTCAACGACCGGGGAAGGGCACGCTGATGGGAACCGCCGTGGACGGGGTTCAGTACACGCCAGGGGAACTCGACCGGGACGCCACGTTCTACGTTGCGGGGCACCGAGGACTCGTCGGATCGGCGATCTGGCGCAAGCTCGAGGCATCCGGGTTCGAGAACATCGTCGGAAAGACCTCGGCCGAACTCGATCTGAAGAACCGCGACGCGGTGTTCGCATACATGGGCGAGATCAAGCCGAAGTACGTTGTCCTCGCGGCGGCGAAGGTCGGTGGCATCCTGGCGAACTCGACCTACCCAGTCGATTTCTTGAGCGACAACATGCGCATTCAAACCAACGTGCTCGATGCCGCGCTGGCGAACGATGTCGAGCGGGTGCTGTTCCTCGGGTCGTCGTGCATCTATCCGAAGCTCGCCGAACAGCCGATCCGCGAGGACTCGTTGCTTACTGGTCATCTCGAGCCTACAAATGACGCGTACGCGATCGCGAAGATCGCCGGCATCCTGCACACGCAGGCCGTACGCCGCCAGTACGGGCTGCCCTGGATCTCGGCCATGCCCACCAACCTCTATGGGCCGAACGACAACTTCTCGCCGAGGGGGTCGCACGTGCTGCCTGCGCTGATCCGCCGGTACGACGAGGCAGTCAAGTCGGGCGCGGCGACCGTGACCAACTGGGGCACGGGCACACCGCGCCGTGAGTTCCTGCACGCGGATGACATGGCGGACGCGTGCCTCCATCTGATGGAGCACTACGACGGACCCGACCAGGTCAACGTGGGCACAGGGTCGGATGTCACGATTCGCGAGATTTCGGAGACGATTGCATCCGTCACGGGCTTTCAGGGTGAGACGGAGTGGGACACATCCAAACCCGACGGCACACCGCAGAAGCTGTTGGACGTCTCCAAGCTCGCTGAGGCGGGGTGGACCGCTCAGATCTCCCTTGAGGAAGGCCTCGAGCGCACTGTGGCTTGGTATCACGACCACGTCGAGTCAATTCGCGAGTAGACGTGTTCAGGCACATCGTCCTCTTTCGCGTACACGACGATGTGTCCGGCGCCGAGCTGGAACGGACGGTTTCGGCTTTGCGGGCACTCGGCGATGAGATCGAGGCTGTGTCGTGGAACGTAGAAGTCTCGCTGGACTCGCGTAAGGGTCGGGTGATTGTGGAAGACACGGCATTCGCGGATGCTGCAGCCTTCGACCGCTTCCGCGCACATCCGGCACACATCGCCATCGCTGACTACATGGCGCGCATCTCGGATTGGTGGGTCGGTGACTATCACGCGCGCGACAACTGAGCGAAACACAGGAGTGGTATCTTCGCCTCCGGGTGGAATCGGGACCACGACGAAGGGCACTCTGTGACGGCTGACGTTCAGCACGGCACGAATGCAACGGGGCATCGCGCTCGAGGCGAAGAGGATCCCGCTGCGCCACGCGCAGTCACGACCTCA
>CEPH01173083.1_pt1 | contig 10452 bp, 9 predicted proteins | sample 530571 | NCBI WGS metagenome assembly CEPH01 (sample SAMEA2620413, study PRJEB7988) | marine metagenome | biome: marine biome (ENVO:00000447); feature: surface water layer (ENVO:00002042); material: "saline water (ENVO:00002010), including plankton (ENVO:xxxxxxxx)" | depth 5 m | reverse complement strand
CGTTCTGCTGGTACTGTTATTCCTAATAGTAATATTGGTGGCACTACAATTACCAATAACATTAGTATAAGTGTAGATGCTACAAATACAGATGTTCAATCAGATGGTGATGGTCAGGCTTTAGGACAAGCGATTGCTAATGCTGTTCAATTTGAAATAGCACGACAAAAACGAAGTGGAGGTATGTTAAGTTAATGGCAACTTTTAATGATGCAACTTTAGGCACAACAGCTGGTGCAACTACACCAACATATAGTTCTGTAGAAAGTGCGTCACCTCGAATAATTACTGTTCAATATGGTGATGGTTATAGGTCACGCAATACCTTTGGTCTAAACCAAAACCCAAAAACATATAATCTTACTTTTATTGTCTCTGTTTCTGATGGTGATAAAATTTTAGCTTTTTTTGATGCAAGAGCAAAAGATACTGCAAGCTTTACATTTACTCCTCCACATACAAGTACAGCAAGAGAATTTATAGCTGACAGTTATAGGAGAACAAATACATATTTAAACAGAGTTACAATACAAGCTACATTTGAAGAGGTATTTCAACCATGACTATACCAGTTGATGTTTTACAACAATTGCAAGATATTTCAATTATTGAAATGTTTCAATTAGACCTTTTTGCACCTATTCATTACTCTGCACAAGATACAACAGCAACGACTTTATATAGATTTCATAATGGTACTAATGGCCTAAATCAAGATTTAATTTGGCAAGGTAAAACTTACAACGCCATAGCTTGTAAAGCTGATGGTTTTGAAGTCGGTGAAAATACAGTAATGGCAAGACCTACTTTAACATTCTCGAATACCGGCGGTACTTTTTCTACAATTTTAGCTTTAGTAAATCAAGTCACACCTAAAAATGATTTGCAAAAGGCAAGAATAACTAGAAAAAGAACATTGGCGCAATTTTTAGATAAAGAAAATTTCCCTAATCAAATTAATCCTTTTGGTACGCCAGATGCAACAAAAAAATTAGATGACCAAATTTTTGATATAAATAAAAAAGTTATTGAAAATAATCAGATTTGTAGTTTTGAACTTGTTAAAAGTATAGATTTTGAAACTTTATTTTTACCAAGGAGGCAAATTACAAAAGATAGATTTCCAGCTTGCGGTACTTTTGTTTACGTATGAACTGGAAAAAAGAAGCAGAAAAACATTTTAAGCAAACTGCTCCTAATGAGGGCTGTGGTTTATTGTATGAAAAAGGTGGTGATGAATTTTTTTGGCCATGTAAAAATATTGCTTCTTATAAAGATGAAGATGTAAGTTTTACTTTAGACCCAAGAGACTTTGCAGCCTGTGAAGATACAGGAGCAGACATATTAGCTGTTCTTCATTCTCACGTTGACGGTAGTGCTGAACCATCTGAAGCTGATTTAAAAAACTTCAATGTGTTTAGATACGATTGGTATATTTATTCAGTTCGTGATAATAATTGGCATTATTTGGAGACAGAGGAATGACAAGCACTATAAAAATTTACGGAACTCTTAGAAAAATTTGCGGTGTTAAAGAATTTGAAGCAGACGTATCTAATGTCGATCAAGTGTTTAGTTTTTTAAAAGTAAATTTTCCACAATGTAAACAACATTTATTAGACGCTTTTTATAGCGTACAAATAGATGAGAAAGATGTAACATTTTTAGGTTTAGTTTTTGAGGACCAACAAGAGATAAAAATAATACCTGTAATTAGTGGTAATTTTTGGTTTTTTGGTGCTTTAGCAACTTGGTTTACTTCTTCAGCGGTAACTTCGGCATTACTTACAATAGGTGCTACGATTGGTCTTAATTATTTAGCATCACTGTTTGCACCAGTTCCCATAGAACCAGCAACAGACCCACAAATCGCGTCTTTTTTAAGTAATCAAACAGCAAATACTACAAAAGCTGGTGGGGCTGCGCCTTTGGTTTTTGGAGAATGTATAGTTGGATCAGTGGTTATTAGTGCCGCCTCTGATACAGTAAACATAAAAGATAATACACCTTAATATGGGAAGAGAAATAAGCAATAAAGATTTTCAAATATCTGAAAATCTACCTAATTCATTTTTAAAAGCAGAACAATTTTTTACATTTGCAGATCTTGTTTGTGATGGTGCTGAGACTGAAGGTTTTGCTACACCATCAAGAAATAGTATTTCCATTCCAGCAAGTTTAATTTCTCCTACTTCAGAGAATAATCAATTACTACAAACAGCTGACGAAATACAATACATACAACTAGCACAGAGAGATATTTTTTTAGATGGGCGGGCAATTCGTGATCTAGCTGGCGCAGAAAATATAACTAAGACTTCAATGGCAATAAGGGTTGGAAAAGATAATCAACCAATAATGGCTGGAATAAAAGAGTTTAGATCATCAGGTAATTTAAGTCCAGCAAAAGTTTTAAACAATAATGATCCAGAGGGTAACAAGGTTACAGGAACAGTAGATGCTGGTACAGGCATAAATGATACGCCAAGAGCAGTAATTGTCACATTAACTTGGCAAAGTTTACGACAACTTGGTGCTGATGATGGCGCATCAGTGGCACTAGGGGTACAGCCAAATGCAACATTTCCTAATGGTTTATCTGGTAATATTGATATTGTAATAAGACTGCGCGGTAATAATAATCAAGAGATTGGTAGAAGAACTGTTCACGTTAATGGTGTTTCAGTCGGACAATACAGTGCTGATTATAGAGTAGACATACCTTTATTCGCATTTGCTACACAAGCGGCAAGAAATCTTTACTATCCGATAAGCGTTGACGTAATAAGAACAGATTTAGAATTTAGAGAGGTAGGTGGTTTGCATCCTTTTTCTGACAGTGGTAGAAATCTTTATGAAGAGGGTAGTAGAAGGTTTACTGAATTTTTCTTTACAAAATTACAGGCTGTTCATCCACAAATACAGTCTATAACTGAATTTCCAAAGTCATCATATATTGGAATTAGATATTCTGCCGAACAATTCCCAAATATTCCTCAAAGAAAATACTTATATAGAGGAATTAAGGTAAAAGTACCAACTGGCGTAACAATAGATGTTGCAAATACTGGCAGAATTATTTATCCAGCAGGGTACACTTTTGGCGCTTTAGACTCAACAAAAAAATGGACTAATGATCCAGCTTGGATTTTATATGCACTTTTAACTGAAGATTACGGACTTAATCTAGATGAAAACACAATAGATAAAGCCTCATTTTATGAGGCCAGTTTGTATTGTTCTGAACTTTCTACTACTGGTGAACAAAGATATGCATTTAATGGTGTACTTAATGTAAGAAAAAAAGCCTTAGATGTAATTAAAGAAGTAGCTGGTTTAATGCGAGCATCACTTTATTATAAAAATGGAAATTTAAAAATTGCTTTAGATAAACCAGAAACAGTTACCTCATATTTATTTACAAATGCAAATGTAGTAGATGGTCAATTTAATTATGTTGGTAGTGATAAAGATAAAAAATACAGCCAAATAAATGTTGCTTATTACAATAATGATTTACAGGAATTAGACCAAGTGACTGTTCTTGATACAGGTGTAGAAGTTAAATATGGAATTAACCAACAAAATGTGAGGGCAATGTTTACTACAAACAAAAACCAAGCTGTACGTTTTGGAAGAGCAGTTTTATATAGTGCAAATTTTGAATCTGAAATTGTATCGTTTGAATGTAGTTTAGAAGCTGCCTGCAAATTAGAACCACTTATGGTTATTAAGATTGCAGATAGGTTAAAAGAAGTTATAAGAGCTAGTGGGAGAATAAAAAGCGTAACAAGTACAACTGTTTTTGTTTTGGATGACAGTACAAATACCAGTGTAGGGTTTGTAAATGATACTTTTTTAATTATAGATACATCTGGAAATGTACAAGAAAGGACTATAACAGCTGTAAATGGTAGCACTGTTACATTATCAAGTGCTTTGAGTGCTAATGCTGGAACAGTTTGGGCGGTAAAGACAGGTAATGTCCAGCATAGAAAATTTAGAATTAGCAATATAAAACAAAAAAATGATTTTGTTTTTAGTATTACTGCTGTAACCTATGATGATAATAAATTTACATTTATTGACGGTGCTGTTGGAAGTTTTGGTGTAGGAGAGGCTCCTTCAACTTTATTAGATGTTTTACCAGCACCAATCATCCATTCATTAAAGGAAGAAACTATTGTTGTTAATAAAAGAGCAACTTCAAGAATAGTTTTAAATTTTGGCCATGTTGCTGGTGCTAAACAATATCAAGTCTCTTACAGACTAGAAGATGGCGACCCTGTTGTGCAAAATGTAAGAGATAATCAATTCGTAATACCTAATAATGTTGCTGGTTTATATAAATTTTCTGTTAGGACAATTAATTCAGCATTTCAAGTAAGCAAAACAGTAGGCGCACAAAATTTACAAGCATTAGGTTTGTCTGCCCCACCAGCCAATGTTGTTAATTTAAGGTTTGAAGAAAGTGGTGATGATTTAATTTTAAAATGGGATAAAGCAGACCCATTAACAGACATAGATGTTTTATTTGGAGGTGTAGTCATAATACAATATGCAGCTGTAACAGACGGTAGTGCTGAATATGGTAATTCTTCACTTATAAGAGAAATCAGCGGTGACTCAAATGAAGTTACAATTACAAATTTTTTAAGTGGTGAGTATTTTGTAAAATTTAAAGATGTTGCTGGTAATGAGTCTCCTTCAGCAACCTCTGTTGTTGTTAACAGACTTGTAACTTCTCCAAATCTTAAAGCACAAGAAATAAGAGAGAGTACAAATAACTTTGCTGGAGGAAAATCAAATCTTGAATATGTAGGCTCAATAGATGGTTTGACATTATCTAGCGCAATAAGCCTTGATAATATTACGGATTTTGATACGCTTGCACATTCAGGTGGCAATTTTGCAACACTTGATTTAGTTACTGGTGGAACTGGTTCTGGTATTCCAAAAACAGGAAATTATACTTTTGAAAATACTATTGATTTAGGTGCTGTTTTCAGATTTCGTGTTGAAACTGTAGAAAAAAAAGAAGGTTATAATACTGTGACATTGTGGGATTCGTATATAGATAACATGGATACTTGGCCAGATATTTTTACAGGATCTACAGTTCAATTCAGTAAAACTGCTGATTTGACTTTTCAAGTTGCAAAAAGTTCTACCTCAACAGCAAGTACAAGTTTTGCTACTTTTACAAATACAGATATGACTACAAGGACTTTAGCTTTCAAAGTATTAGTAAATAACAACAGTGGATATGAAAATGTGGACATTGAAGAATTAGGTGTAAATTTAATTTTTAGACCAAGAACTGAAAGAAGTATTGATAATACAAGTGCAACAAATGGTATCCTTTCAAGTTCTTCTAGCGGTGCAACTACAGTTACATTTGCCAAGAAATTCTTTTTAGGAACATCTGCTGTCGGTGGTGGCACAGAAAAATTTAAGCCAGTAATTGCAATTAATATAAATAATATGCAGTCTGGTGATTTCTTTACTATTGATAGTGTTACTACAAGTAATTTTGTTGTAAGTATAAAAAATGGAACAAGTTTTGTCGCAAGGCAATTCACATATAGTGCATTTGGTTATGGTGAAGGGTAGTATAATAGGTAAAACATAAAGAAAAATGGCAAAACCAAATGATTTTGTAATTGATAATGCTTCAGGTGCAAATGTAAGAACCGACCTAAATAATGTTTTTGAATCTATAGTACAAAATCATGGTTATGGAAGTGTACCGACTACCAAAGTTGCTTATATGTGGTATGCAAATACTGTATCTGGCAGAATGGGCTTTTATAAAAACCCTACGTCAGGAGGCAGGCATGAATTTATAAGTTTGGCAGATGGTAACTTTTTTGGACCTGATGGCAGTGCTGGAACGCCTAGCTATACTTTTACAAATAGTGCAAGTACTGGTTTTTATAGAAGTGCATCAAACCAAATAGGGGTCTCTGTAAATGGTACAAAAGTTGCTGAATTTAAAGCTGATGTTGTTGAATTTGCTGAAAATGTTACAGTTACAAATACTGGTTCTGATGCACAGTTTGAAGTTAATACTAATGTAAATAACCTAGATGCAATAATAGATTTAGCGGCAGATACAACATATTCAGATCATGGCCTCAGGCTGCGGAGAATTGGTGGCGCAGATAGTACTTCAGAGATAAGACATAGGGGTACAGGTAATTTGGAGCTTACAACACAAGAAGCTGCACCTATTGTGTTTAGTACAACAAACACTAATAGATTCCAAATAAAATCAGGCGGGTCTTTAGTTCCTATTGGCTCATCTTTTGCAAATGCTTCAGTTGTATCTGGTGCGGTGTGTGGTATAGGATTTGGTACAAGAACTGGAGTGACTACTGATTCTGGAAATAGTAACGCAGCAAGTACAAGCACAAGTAATTTATTTAATTTCTATTGGGATGGAAATGATGCTTATTTTTATATTGATAATACAAGGCTAGGGCATATTGACGCTGGAACGACCAGTGACTATAGAATCAAAAGAGATATTACAACTTTAGCTGTAGATGGGATTGAAAGAATTAAAAAACTAAGGCCAGTTACTTTTAAATATAGAGATTATGATATATATAAACAATCAGAGGCTGTGCATGAGGGCTTTGTTGCACATGAAGTAAGCGAAGTTATACCAGATGCTTGTAAAGGTAGAAAAGATGAAGGGTTACAAATTATAGGGATTGCGCCGATTGTTGCCACATTAACAAAAGCATTACAAGAATCAGTTGCTAAAATAGAGACATTAGAAACTAAAGTTGCTGCACTTGAGGCGAGTTAATGGCTATTATTGCTGGTACTTATGATTTCACTGTTCAACGCAGGGCAGATCATACAGAATCAATAAGAATAACCGACTCTAATGATAGTCCTGTTAATTTAACAGGCTTTACAATAGCTGCCCAAGTTTGGAATAAAGATAGAACAGGAAAATATGCTGATTTTACTGTTGTAATAACCAACCCAACAAATGGTGAATTTACAATGAGTCTTACTCATGTACAAACTTTGCAATTTACACCAAACGAATTAGTTTATGATGTTTTATTGTTAAACGGTTCTAACAAGCGAGAATACTATTTAGAGGGTAATATATTTGTAAGTGAAGGTTATACAACTATCTAATGAGCCAAATCAACATAACCCAAAATAAAAACACAGTTACAGTTAATGGTGAAACAAGAGTTGTTACTGTAAAAACATCGGGTCCCCAAGGACCACAAGGAGAAGGCTTTGATATTACATTAGATCATTCCAACAAAGTTGATAATTCTGTGATGTACTATCAACAAAGTAGTGGTAAGGTTATATTAGATAGTAATGTAACTACCCTTAAACTTGTTAACGGAGGAAATTTTTAGGCTATGGCTAACACAATAAGAATTAAGAAAAGAGCCGCAAGTGGTAGTGCTGGTGCGCCTTCTAGTTTATCTCCATCAGAATTAGCTTTTAATGAAAATGATTTAAAACTATATTATGGTTTTGGTGATAACGGAGCAACACCACCAGAGGCAAGTTCAATTATAACTATTGGTGGGTCTGGTGCTTTTGTAAGCAAAACAGCAACACAAAATGCAAATATTGTTCTTGCTGGTCCTACCACTGGAAGTGCAGCTGCACCAACATTTAGAAGTTTAGTTGCTGCTGATATTCCATCTATTGCACATACAAAGATCTCTGATTTTGATAGTGGGGTACAGGCAAATAGAGTTGATGAATTAGCTGATGCAACAAACCCAGTAACAGGAGTTACGCCCACTGCTGACGCACATTTTGCAACTAAAGGTTATGTAGATGGGGTCGCACAAGGATTAGATATTAAAGAAGCAGTCAAGGTCGCTAGTACAGGGAACCTTACTTTATCAGGAACCCAGACGATTGATAATGTGGCAGTATCTGCAGATCAAAGAGTTTTGGTTAAAGACCAAAGCACAGCAAGTCAAAATGGAATCTATCTTTGTAAAGCTGGTTCATGGACAAGGACTGATGATCTAGCTACTGGGGCTGATGCTTCATCTGTTTTTGTTTTTGTAAGCGAAGGAGATACAAACGCAGATAATTCTTTTGTTTGTACAGATAATAAGGGATCTGCGGTAGTTGGTACTAATAATTTAACTTTTACACAATTTTCTGGTGCTGGAAACCCTATTGCTGGTGACGGTATTAGCAAAAATGGAAACATAATTTCTGCAGATTTAAAAGCAAATGGTGGTCTTGTTATTGAATCAAGTGAAATAGCTCTTAAATTAGACGCAAGCTCTATAACAGGTACACTTGCAATCTCTGACGGTGGAACAGGTGCTACAAGCGCATCTGCTGCACGCACAGCTCTCGGTTTAGCGATCGGCACAAATGTTCAAGCTTTTGATGCACAGTTAAGTGATATTGCTGGTCTAACACCTACAGATGGTAATTTTATTGTTGGTGATGGATCAAACTTTGTACTTGAAAGTGGATCTACTGCAAGAGCATCTTTAGGAGCGCAAGCTTCAGCTGCAGATTTAACATCTTTATCCTCTTGTCAAACAGGTGGAGCCGCAGCTTTAGCAGCTTTAACAGCAACAGAAATACAAATTTTAGATGGTGCTACTGTTTCAACAGCAGAGTTAAATATTCTTGATGGCGTAACTGCTACAACTTCAGAGCTAAATATTATTGATGGTGTAACTGCAACTACAGCAGAACTAAACATAATGGATGGCGTAACTGCTACAACTGCAGAATTAAACATTATGGATGGAGTTACCTCCACAACTGCTGAACTTAATATATTAGATGGTGTAACTTCTACAGCATCAGAGTTAAATATTCTTGATGGATTAACAGCTACAACCACCGAAATTAATACAGCTTGTGATGGTAATACCTCTGCTACTTCAACAACTTTAGCCACTGCTGACCGCTTTGTTTGTAATGATGCAGGAACTATTAAACAAGTTGCTCTCAGTGATTTGGTCACATTTCTTGAGGATGGTGCAACGTCTGGTTTTAACGTAGATGGGGGAACCTATTAAATCAAGCTATAGGAGGTAAAAGCCAATGGCTAACGAAATTAGACTTAAAAGGGGATCTGGTAGTGATCCAAGTGCTAGTGATTTAGTTACAGGAGAATTAGCTGTAAGAACAGATAATGGCAAATTATTTACAAAAAAAGATGATGGAACCGTAGCTGAAATATCAGGTGGTGGTAGTGGTGGAATATCTGATGGAGACAAAGGAGACATAACTGTCAGTAATAGTGGCAGTACTTTTACTGTAGATGATGGAGTTATTTCAACAGCTAAAATTGCTGATGATGCAATCACTGCTGCAAAAATTGGTGATGATGAAGTAAATGGAACACATTATGCTGCTGGTTCTGTAGATTCAGCTGCAATAGCTAATGACGCTGTTACCACAGATAAAGTAAATTTAGTTTCTACATCATCTGTACCCAGTTTAGAAGCAAAAGGTGATGGCAGTTCTCAAGATGGTTATGTGCAGCTTAATTGCTCACAAAATACGCATGGTGTAAAAATAAAAGCTCCACCACATTCTGCCGCTGCAAATTATACATTTACCCTCCCAAATAATACAGGGTCAGCCAACCAAGTTTTAAAAACTGATGGCTCAGGTGGGCTTAGTTGGGTAAACCAAAGTTCGGGGCCTCCGGGGCCTCCGGGGCCGCCCGGAAGTGATGGGAATGATGGAAGTGATGGAAGTGATGGAAGTGATGGAAGTGATGGAACTGCAGCAACTATTACAGTAGGTTCCACAACAACTGGACCAGCAGGCTCAAGTGCTTCAGTTAGCAATTCTGGTAGTTCATCTGCAGCAACATTTAATTTTACTATTCCTAGAGGCGATCAAGGTGTACAAGGTCCACCGGGGCCACCGGGATCTGGGTCTGCCGGTACACCAGCGACAGTTTCTGTTCATAGCACTGTAACAGGTAGTGCTGGAAGTAATGCATCTGTTGTCAATCTTGGAACGTCAACTGCAGCAAATTTAAAATTTACAATTCCGCAAGGTGCTACAGGAAGTCCCGGAAGTCCCGGAAGTCCCGGAACTCCGGGTTCAGATGGGGATGACGGAACAGACGGAACAGACGGAACGCCCGGAACACCCGGAACACCCGGCACTCCGGGCAGTCCCGGCAGTCCGGGGCCGAACTCTTTGCAAAATATTTCTCTTATTGCGCACTTAGGGTCTTATGTACACTTTACAACGTCAGGTGGAAATAAAGGTATTTACTACAATGTATCTGATGCAACGATAAAAGAAAATATCGCCGATACTACATATGACGCAAGTTCAGTAATTAAAAATTTAAGATTTGTAGATTTTGATTGGACTGAAGATAGCGGATTTGATAATAGTACAAGAGAGACTTGTGGTGTTATTGCACAAGAAATTGAAGTATTGGACAAAGGTTTT
>CEPH01086788.1_pt1 | contig 10456 bp, 16 predicted proteins | sample 530571 | NCBI WGS metagenome assembly CEPH01 (sample SAMEA2620413, study PRJEB7988) | marine metagenome | biome: marine biome (ENVO:00000447); feature: surface water layer (ENVO:00002042); material: "saline water (ENVO:00002010), including plankton (ENVO:xxxxxxxx)" | depth 5 m | reverse complement strand
AAAAAAAATGGGAGAAATGATCACAGAACTTAAGAAAACAGGACATTTCGGCTATAAGTCAAAAACAGGCATTTATGCGAGTCACCAGTATTTTACTGGCGATTTTGAAGATGAATTATCTAAACTTACTTTTTATGATGTTCCATTAGGACCGAAAGAAGTTGAAGAAATTGATCAAGTGAAAGGACAACAGTCTGGGTACAAAACTTGTGCTTTTAAAAGTGTAGATGGGAAAGCGTCAACACATAATACCACAGGTGAATTTTGGCAGGAAGAAGACCCTAAAAATTATCAATACACGGATGCTTACTATCAATCACCACAAATAGCATCAATGTTAGATTGGTTTAAGTGTGATTTTCTTCGTGTAAGAATTTTCCAACAACAACCTGGACACATGAATCCTACACACACAGATTTTGACAATGCTAAAGGAACTAAGTTTGGCGAAACACTAAGAATTTTTGTTCAACTAAACGAAAATAAAGGTGATTTCAATTATCGTTTTCAGACTGAAGATTCCGACGTGTCCATACAACTACAACAAGGACAATTTCTTATTTTTAATCCAGATTACACAGCACATGGCACATTTAATTCTGGTGATCGCGTAAGAAATACCATGTTAATGGTTGTTAAAAAGAACGATTGGTTGATGAAGGTTATGGAAGATGATACTCCAAAACCAGCATTGATTGATTTAAGAAAACTAGCAGAACAAAGAAAAGTTGCGTAATTTACACTAGGAGGGTAACTCCTCCTAGTCCATTGACAAATACAAATTTTCAATTATTATTAACACATGGAAAATATATTATTTCATGTTGTCAACGCCATTGCTTTATTAGGATCATTGACATCGATTTATTTTGTGTCAGGCAAAACAAACAAAGAAAGAAAATTTGGTATGTGGGTATCAGTGTGGGCACAACCATTTTTTTTTGCTATTGGCGTATTCACAGGTGCTTGGGCGATAATGGCTTTAGCAACATGGCGGTGGATACACTCTATCAGAGGAATAATTAATAACCCTACCAACTAGTGGCGTATTCTTTATCAACTACCTTTGTTGAACATTTACTGTTGCATTCTTTTATTTTATAAAAATTATCGAAAAATGTTTCCCAATATTCGTTATTAAGAACTTTTTCTATGCCATGCTTTTTAACATTTAGTTCATCAATTAAAAATTTAGAATATGTGTCATATTGATATCTATTTCCTAGCCAGCAACATGGCATAAAATATCCTTGTGAATTAATGTACAATCCTTTAGTTCCTATCATACACAAAGGAACAATTTTATGCTTTGGTTTAACTTTATTGAAATATTGTAAATTTATTTTTTTTGCTTGATCTTCTTTGACCCGTTTGTTTGTAAGATAACTTATATTTCTTTCGAACCTTCCTTGTCGGGCCACACGATCCAATGATGGCTCTAAATAATCTTTTCCTTTGATATTATAATGTTCATAGTTACATCCAAACTTAGTGCTATTAGTCAACTGGAACTTATCCATGCCAAGGCCTATCGCCATGCCCTTCATCATGTTAATATTATGTTCATTGAATCCAAACACTATACCTGCCCATGTTATTGTTGCCTTATGACCAACGACTGTTTTTATGCCTTCAATGATACTGTCCCAATCACAGTTTACTCTATATTTCGAATTGCTCTCTTGATCCCAGCCGTCCAAAGAAAAATGAATTTCATCATATTCATTTAAGACACTGACTAATTTTTGCCACCATTCGGTTTTTTTGTAACTACCATTGGTTATTATTAATATGTTCATTGTAGGCTTTATTTTTTTAAGATAAGTTATTATCTCAAGAAACTCTTTGGCGTATATTGGATCGCCATCATCACCGCAAAAACTAATCCTTTGTATTTGTTTTATCACTTCTGGACTAAAACTATTTTGGAAAAAACTTAATTTAAGTTGATCCTGTACTAAAGTATCTGGTAATTCATAACGCGGACATCTTGGACATTTCAAAGTGCAGATGCTTGATACTTCTATGTGCCAGTGCCATAAGGGCCAGTTATATTTGTTTTTCATCATGTTGACAATATACTAGTATGTAGTATTATAACATCATGGCCAAAATTATTCAATTCGATCATAAAAAATTAAACAATAAAACCAATAAAGGATTTTCTAAATCTGACATGCAGGTTTTTGATGCTGTTGAACTATTACTAGAATACGCCCATGAAGCAGGGTGCGATATTAATCCTATAATTGATTCCAGGGAACTAGGTGAAGTCATTAGATCATTACTGGTGTTTTTTGGTAAAATGAATGGTGTAGATCCTGAACAACTGAACTGGGAACAGAACGTTGATATTTCCAATTTATATAATGATAATGGCTTTTTATCATCACTTGACAAAAACAAAGATTAATTTATAATAAAACTATGACTATGCATCTTGTAGGCCCTGAGTTGAGTATGAATTCAACACGCAAACGCAAAACAAAGGGTCTTACAGCCAGAGATAGACAGGCACAGGCAGAACATGCCAAGTATCTTGAATCGCTGGGTGTGACACCTAAAAAGCGGAATATCACACAAGGATACACTGCTTTTGCGGATATTAATACGTTTAATAATCCAAGACAGACTGTGAACAATCCTTATTACTCTGCTCCTTCCTCTAAGCCAGGAGTTGCTAATCATAAAAGAGATGATCGTGATAGGTTAGAAGTCAGTAGTCAGTATTCAATTGCTCCTGCCTATAATAAAGGACCATACATGGTTATAGCGAAAGAGGATCTGAAAACAGCAGGAAAAAAGGTATGATCAAAAATGTGACACTGTCTGTGATATTTTTTATCATAGTTCTAATGATTCCATACATTGTTGATGCTGGAGTAATTGTAAAAGAAATACAACAACAACCGAAAGATAAATGGATTGATCCTAATCAAAATAATCATTTTGGCGAATACTTTGTATCCAAAGATGGTTTAATCTGCCATAATTCAATATGGCAAGTCGTTCAGAACGGCATCACCAAACCTGCTAGAAAATGTCAATTACCAGATGGTTCTTGGAACACATTTTTATACTAGGTTGACAATCTTCCAAACTGTAATATAATAAAGACATGAAACAAATAACAGCAATAGTGCTTTTATTGATGCTTGGCGCTTGTTCATCTATGAATCCGTTGAACAAGAACATCAATAAAGGTGTGAAAGTTGAAGATGTAAAACTGCGTGGTGGCAGTGAGGTTCCTGAATGGTTCTTTGATTATCCAAAGGATGATGAATGGGTCTATGGAGTTGCCACTGGATACAGTGAAGATATGCAGTTTGCTATCGACAAAGGCATCCATGACGCCAAGATCATGATTGCGGATAAACTACAGAACTATATCAATGGGGACTTCAAAAGATATGTAGAAGATTCCGGATCTGTAGTGTCAGGTAACACAGTCCAGCAAACAACAAAAATGACACAATCGGTGATTGATGAGTTGGATATGGGTGGTTATGTAATTGTTAACAAAGTGATTGTAAACGAAGGACAAAACTATAGATCATTTATCCTTATGAAATTCGATCGCTCAGACTGGTATCCACCTGCTCGTGTAGTTCAGATAGATACTGATGAAATCGATGAAGCATTTGCTCAATCCAAAATTATTGAGTAAATTAACCACCACAATCGTTGTGTGCCTTTGGTCACTGTCAGCATGGTCTGGCTCTGCCATAGGCATACACGACTTTGGCCAAGACATCACTGAGAATCAATCATGCGAAATCGCTAAACTTAAGGCAACCAAACAACTTATAGAAAATGAGATTGGACAAGTGGTACAAGTAAATGATCTCAAAGCATGTGTGAATGATAATTGTCAACTTAATTCTTTCAAATGGATAACATTTCCTGGAGTGGTGTCTCAATCCAAGTACACAACGCAAATTGAAGAACGTGAAGGAAAAAGATACTGTGTGGCCAAAGTAACTGGCATAGTGGTCAACATAGAAAAACTATACGATAAGGATCATGATTTTTCGGTCATATTAAACAAAAACGGTTTATACTATCACAACGATCATATGGAGTTAAACATTAATGCTTTAAGCAAACAACATTTTAAGGTTTTTGCTGTAAGTGATCGAGCTGTTCAAATATATCCTAATAAACATCATGATGCAGGAAAAACAAGTAATCTGTACATTCCTAATCCTAAATATAATTTACAAATGATAAAAGAGGAAAATCCAAATGAAATACTAATGGTCATTTCATCAAAAAATAAATTTCAAATGAACACAGTCTATAATCTAAAAGATTTTACTGATAAAATAATGTTAATGAAAACAAAAGATTTTCGTATACGAATGTATGATTATGTTGTACAATAAACAATGACTTTTCAATCAACAAAAAAATTAGGGCCTATCTCAGTAGGACACAGACAATGGCGTGACGAAGGACACTGTGCCTATGTACATGGCTATGGTAGATACATTCAATTTACATTTGAAGGTGAATTGGATCACAGACAATGGGTAATGGATTTTGGTGATCTTAAAGATGTAAAGAAATGGCTTGAAGAACAATGGGATCATAGAGTGCTTATAGCATCGGATGATCCACATCTTGAAAAACTACAAGAGATGCATGATTTAGGAATATTAAACATTAATGTAATGGATGTTAGTAAAGGTTGGGGACCTGGCATCGAAGCATCTTGTAAGTTTGTATATGATCAAGTGATGCCGTTGATAAGTGCTAAAACTGATGACAGGGTAAAATTAGTCCGAGTCGAAATATGGGAACATGAACGTAATTCTGCTGTATATACAGTTGAATGATCATAACTTATAGAAATCCTAATAACTTCCAAGACTATATTGATGTGTACTTTGACATCAATGAATCAGATTTTACAAAGAGATGGTCCAATGAACTTAAAAAACTTTTAAAAAACAAATTTCATCTAGAAAAAAATTATTGTTTCATGGGATTTTCCGAAAGTCCACGGAATATTGATTTTTTATGTAATGAAATAAACAACACCATATTCCAAATCAACAGATTTAATTCATATAATAAATGGCAAATGGCAGGACTTGATGCCTATAAGATTGAAGATTGGTTTGATAAAGATAGTGTCATGTATGATGAAAACTTACCAATTGGTAGTGCGGTAGATGGAGATGAAATGGCAACGCCTGGTTGTAGGTTAAAACATGATGCTATGAATAGACTACACAGATATTTTGAAGATCTGCAGGGCGAAGCATGGGGTCTAAGCAATTATTATAAAGTTGCTGACTTTAACACAAAATACGCCATTCGCCAACTGAATGATTTATGCCATGAACTTGAATCCTTTGTGTTAAGTTATAGGAAATCCAAGTTTGAACCAGAATGGCAAAGACCGTCTCAAATTAACACATGGCTACAAGCGCCACGATCTAATCTTACTGATAAAGATTATGATCTATTTTTAAAAAACAAGTTCGATAGAACATGTGGTGGTGTTTATCTACATTGGGCTCAGATTGGAAAAACACATATCGAAGTGTTTAGAGATGAAGATGGAAAAGATATTGATGATGTTGTATGTTCTTCTATTAGTGCTTTGAAATATTATACGGGCGACTTTGACATTGAATGGGGCAAAGATATCACAGAAAGCAAAGCACATTGGCATAGAAAAGAACAAGAACTTTTTTATAAATGGCTTGAGAATAATAACTTCGATCCACAAGATCCTAGTCTAGCATTAGGATACATTAAAATAGGACAATGTGACCTCAATAAAAGTTTTGGAACAACAGATCCACAGCAGATCTGGAAAATATTATCAAAATATTTAGATGTGTATAAAATAAACATCGATGGTGTTGAAGGAACATTCAATTATGTATGGACTCAACCTAAATATAAAGAACTTCAGATATCTATGTTGAAAGACGGATACAATTACTCAAGCACAAACTAATGGACAAACAACAATATAAAAACCTAATCAATGAAACTACATGGCAATGGGTAAAAAATTATTTTGATAGTATTGAAAACTATGAGCCATCTGTGTTGTGTTCGTTGGACATTAATCCGAAACAATGGATTGAATTTAGTGTAGAGCATTTCGAATACGCAGAACAAAATTATGAATTTATCGATAACACCACAGACTTATCTAAGCGAATATCAGAAACTAATGTAAAAATGGGCAGGAATGAACACAACTCTGGTGAGATCAATTATGGAAAACATCCTGAAAGTAATAATAAAATGATAAGTTTGTTAGGTGCGAATAATTTAGCCAAGTTAAATGTATTACCTCAATATATCTTATGTAGACTATTAGTTAAGTTTCCTGGACATGGTGTAGCATGGCATGTAGACACTGCTAAAAGTTTTGGGAAATATTATCCTGAACTTAATATTGATCAAGACACACACAGTTGTCAACATGGACAAATAGTAAGATATTGGTTTCCTGTCACTGATTGGTGCACAGGACATATGTTTCAGATATCCAACACTGTGTTATGGAAATACAAACAAGGACAAGTGTTTAAGATTCCATTTGGACAAGGCCATGCTAGTTCTAACGCAGGCTTCGAACCACAGTTTTCAGTTTCTCTCACTGGCATATTATCAGAAAGTTGACAATTGTACAATAGGTTGTAATATAGACATATGCGTTTAGGTTTTTGTTGTAAGTATCTACATCCTGATAGGAATCTCAAACCTAAAATACTGAAAGAAACAGAACAACCACTTAACTGTAGATCAACGACAGTGCGTTGGCTCAACGAACACAAGCCTGAAGCGGAAGAAAAATTGTGGGACTTGATGCGGCACAACATTTCATCTATACATGAATTAATAAAATACACTGGTTCATTGCCCAAACCATTACGTATGTGTAGAATTAGTTCTCCTGTGTTGCCAGTGGCAACAGAAGCAACATGGAAATACTTTTGGTCTAAACCTGATGTAATTAACTACTGTGAAAAACATTTCGCCGAAGTTGGAAAAACAGCACGAAATTTAGGTGTACGGTTATCTTTTCATCCTGGACAATTTACTGTGTTGGCATCTGAATCCGATGACATCATCAATAGAAGTATAGAAGAATTTGAATATCATGTAAACATGGCACGTTGGATGGGATATGGAAGAACCTTTCAGGACTTCAAGATAAATGTCCACATATCTGGTAGACGAGGACCACAAGGAATAATTGATGTAATGTCAAGACTTACGCCAGAGGCAAGGAATACTCTAACCATCGAAAATGAAGAAATGAAATGGGGACTTGATGATATCTTAAAACTAGAAAAACATGTGGCTTTGGTGTTTGACATCCATCATCATTGGGTGAACTGTGGTGAATGGATAAGTGCTAATGATGACCGAATAAAAAGAATAATTGATTCTTGGCGTGGAGTCCGTCCTACCATGCACTATTCTCAACCCAGAGAGTCACTACACAACAAAGTAGATGCGTCTAAGTTATTAAATCGTGAAGATCTTTTTACACAAGGTGAAAATAGAGCAACAATCAGAGCACATTCAGATTATTATTGGCATAAACCAACAAATGATTGGGTCAAGCCATTTGGTGAATATTTCGACATTCAGTGCGAATCAAAAGCAAAAAACTTAGCATCCGCCATGCTGGCCCATGAATATAAATTAATAAAAACAGGCTCAGTTGACTTTTAAATAAAATAACTATACAATATATTAACCAAAGGAGAAAAACTATGGATATTTTTAAATTAATTTTTGGTGATCCAAAAGGAGTCAGTTCCAAACCAACTGCTTCTGCGGCAGTGACAACTCAGTCAACCACTACACCTAAGAAAACAAAAAAGATGACAACAAAGAAAACAACTAAGAAAGCCACAAAAAAGAAAACACGTGGTAGACCAAAAAAGAAATAATGAAACTAGATCAAGTAGCAGATGACGTAAACGTCAACGGTGGCAAGTTTATATTAATGGATTTGCCATATGATCGCAAAGATCTTGAGCCGGTAATAAGCCGAGACACCATAGATTTACACTATGGAAAGCATCATTCAGGATATGTTGATAAATTGAATGATCTCATTAAAGGCACAGAATATGAAAATAAAAGTCTTAAACAAATAATTGTTGATTCAAGAGATAATGATCAAGCAATCTTCAACAATGCTGGTCAAAATTATAATCATATTATATACTTCCAATCATTGACTCCAGACTATGAAGAGCCATCGCAAGAACTACAGGACAAAATTGAAGATGATTTTGACTCTATGGACAAATTCAAAGAAGCATTTGTTGATGCAGGCATGAAAAGATTTGGCTCTGGTTGGGTATATCTAGTGCTAGAAAATGGTGCTTTAAAATTCAAAACTTATCCAAATGCAGACAATCCTGTTGGAGAAGATGTTGATATACTTGCGGCATTTGACGTATGGGAACATTCATATTATCTTGACTACAAAAATGATCGTAAAGAACATCTTACTAGGGTGATTAATGAATTAATAAATTATAAATTTATACAATCAAGACTACTAGAATCGTGATTGTTCAAACTGAACAAACTCCTAATCCAGATGCTTTAAAATATAGAGCAGGTAGAAAATTGGTTGGACATGGATCTGTTTGGTATGATATCGATTTGGCCCTTAAATCTGCTGACTTTATAAAAAAACTTTTTAGGGTAGCCGGAGTAAGATATGTTTTAATTCAAGATGATACAATAACTGTTACAAAATTTCCGCAGTGGCCTTGGCATGAACTTAGTCCAAGTATTAAATCAGTAATTGCTACTGAACAATTCTACATTGAATCTGGAGAAACAGATAAGGCCTGCTCAGATGAAATATGTTGTGCTGTCAGACAAATAGTGCATGATGAAATACGTCCTGCTGTTCAACTAGATGGTGGCGATATAAAATTTGTTAAATTTGAAAAAGGAACTGTAACAATCTCGATGCAGGGTTCATGTTGGGGTTGTCCTAATCAGGAAGACACTCTAGGTGCTATGTACAATAAAATAGCATCACGTATTCCGGAAGTTAAACAGTTACAAATTACATGAGTCATGAAATAAGAGAGTCTATAATTAAAAATCTAAGGGATGTGTTTGATCCAGAAATCTCAATTAATATTTACGATCTAGGATTGATATATGATATTGATCTTACACAATTGCCACTGGTTAAAGTGACCCACACTTTAACATCAGCATTTTGCCCTGCGGCAGATATGATAATCGCTGATATTAAATCAGCAGTAGAAGCCATAGAATCAGTCGACATGTGCGAAGTGATTACAACATTTGATCCACCTTTTGGGCCTGAAATGATGTCTGAAGAAGCACGCCTGGCACTAGGAATATGATTAAATATTAGCATGATAGAAGTTACTGTGCCAGCCATTGCTAAAATGAAGGAAGTTTGTGAAGATAAAAGTAAACCATACATTAGGTTTGGAGTCAAAGGAGGCGGTTGTGCTGGATTTAATTATAAAATTGATGTAGAAGATGAAAAAAAGGATAGAGATCACGAATTAGCATTTGGTGATGTAAAAGTGCTTGTAGACGAACGCTGTGAGATGTTTGTTTTAGGCACCAAAATTGATTACAAACAAGAAATTTTTGGATCATATTTTACATACGACAATCCAAATGCCCATTCTTCATGTGGATGTGGCACTAGTTTTTCAGTAAAATAAATAGGAATACACATGTCTAAACAAAGAATCAACACAGGATCAGGAGTAAACACAGGCACTGGTGATTCGTTGCGTACCGCAATGGATAAAATCAATAACAACTTTGACGAATTATACGACATTATTGGACAAGACTCTACTGGTAAATCTATTGATATATCAGGCAACACTATTTCATCAACATTTACAAATACCGACATTAATATATCACCAAACGGCACTGGCGACACAGTAATTGATTCTGATCTAGTTGTGAATAAGATCAAATCAGATGATTCAACAGTGGTGACTGTTGATGATGGACTAAATGTGAATGGCACTGTGACTGCAACAGCATTTGTTGGTGATGGTTCAGGCATTACAGGATTATCTGACATAGGCAATATTGTTTTTTCAGAATCAACCATTACGTCATCAGACTCTACACAAATCAATATCAACGAAAACCTCAATGTTGACGGAATTTTAAGAATAGGTGATGGTAGCACAACTGCCAACTATGCAGGATTTGGTAATGCTGACGACCTAAAGATATTCCACAATGGATCACATTCAATTGTGAGAGAAACAGGAACCGGAAGCCTATATCTGCAGAGTGACAACAATGTGATACTTGGTAAGGATAGTGGTTCAGAAACCATGGTGAAGGGGGTTGCCGATGGAGCAGTTGAACTTTATCACAATAATGTGAAAAAGTTTAACACTGGCAGTCATGGTGTAGATATAGTAGATGAAGC
>CEPH01075680.1_pt1 | contig 10458 bp, 10 predicted proteins | sample 530571 | NCBI WGS metagenome assembly CEPH01 (sample SAMEA2620413, study PRJEB7988) | marine metagenome | biome: marine biome (ENVO:00000447); feature: surface water layer (ENVO:00002042); material: "saline water (ENVO:00002010), including plankton (ENVO:xxxxxxxx)" | depth 5 m | reverse complement strand
TCGGCGCGGTTATCCTGTTCGCGGCCCGTCGGCGCAGTCGTGCCCGGGCCGAGGTGCAAGCCGCTCCGGCCGACCTTTCCGGCCCGCCGCTGCGCGAAATCCACAAGCATAGCGCGCTCCCGCGCCTCGAAGCGGCTTCGCTGGGCATTGAAGCGCATGCCACCACGCTCAGCCGCAGCGTGGTCAACGCGACGGTCGCGTACCGCCTGACGATCGTCAATCGCGGGCGCGCGCCGATCTCGCAGGTCCGCATCGCGGGCGATCTGACCACCGCCCACGGGCGCGTGCCGACCTCGCAGCAGGTCGCCGATCCCGACCATTCCTACCCCGAACTGCACACGATCGACCATCTCGATCCGGGCGAGCGGGCGGTCATTCGCGGGGAATTGCGGCTTCCCTTGAGCGAGGTGCGCGCGCTGCAGCAGGGCCAGGTGCCCGTGTTCGTCCCGCTGATGCGGCTGACCGTGCACATTGCGGAGCAGAAGCCGTCCGCGCATACCTTCGTCATCGGCAGCAAACCGGCAGGCAGCGCCGCGCGCCCTGCGCCGTTCCGGCTCGACGAAGGCCCGCGCACCTATTCTCAGCTGACCACCCGCGCACTCGCCTGAGCGCTCGACAAGCCGGGGGCCGACCGGCTATCCGCGCTGGCAATGGACATGCTCGTTTCGACCGAGCGGCTGGCCGAAGAGCTGGCCGCGCCCGACCTCGCGGTGCTCGATGCCTCGCTGCACCTGCCGATGGCCGAGCGCGATGCGCGCGCCGAATTCGAAGCCGCGCATATCCCCGGCGCACGCTTCCTCGACCTCGCCGGGCTGCACGATCCCGCCTCCGCCCTGCCCGGCAAGGTGCCCGACGGTGAACGGGTCGCGCGCTGGCTGGGCGAGCGCGGCATTGGCGCGCAGACGCGGATCGTGCTGTACGACGATTCCGATCTGCGCAGCGCGTGCCGCGCATGGGTGCTGCTCGACCTCGCAGGCCTCGGCAATATCGCGGTCCTCGACGGCGGGCTGGCAAAGTGGAAGGCCGTGGGTCGGCCGCTGGAAAGCGGGACGCCCGAGATAGCCGCGATGGATCGCCCGGCGACCACGGTGCGGATCACCGACATTCGCGACAAGGCCGCGATGCTCGCCAATCTCGACGATCACCGCGAGCAGGTGGTCGACGCGCGCGATGCTGGCCGCTTTACCGGCAGCGTAGAAGACACGGTGCACGGCCTGCCCGGCGGGCATATCCCGGGCGCGCGGCACCTGTTCTTCCGCGATGTGCTTGCGGAGGATGGCACGTTTCGCGATCCCGAGACGCTGCGCGCGCTGTTCGACAAGGCAGGCCTCGATCTCGACCGCCCGATCGTCACCACCTGCGGCAGCGGCGTAACCGCGTCGGTCCTGCTGTTCGCGTCGCGGCTGCTCGGCGCTCCGCAGACCGCTCTCTATGACGGCAGCTGGAGCGAATGGGGCGCAGACCCCGACACACCCAAGGAAACCGGAGAAGCCCGCTGAGCAAGATCGACAAACCGACCGGAGCCAGCACCGCCGCCGTCCTCGCCGGGCGGCGCGAGGAGTGGACCGGACCGGTGGTCAATCCGCCGATCTGGCGCGGCAGCACGCATCTTTACGAGAGCGAAGCCGACCGGATCGCCTCGCTCGCGCACAACGAGGACGGTCACTTCCACTATGGGCGCCGGGGCGCGCCGACCCAGTGGTCGCTGGCCGAAGCGCTGACGCAGCTCGAGCCGGGGGCCGAGGGCACCATGCTCTATCCCAGCGGCACCGCCGCGCTGGCAGGCGCGATGATGAGCGTGCTGGAACCTGGCGACGTGCTGCTGGTGCAGGACAATGTCTACGAACCGACGCGCTCGATCGCATCCGGCCTGCTCAAGCGGTGGGGCGTGGAAGCGCGCTTCTTCGATCCCGCCGACCACGATGCCTACGCCGCCGCCTTCGACGACCGGACCACCGCCGTGATGCTGGAGACGCCCGGCAGCCTGACGATGGAAGTGCCCGACGTCCCGCGACTGGCGGCGATCGCGAAGGATAAGGGCGCAGCCGTCCTGCTCGACAATACCTGGGCCACCGGGCTCGGCTTTCCCGCGCTGGAACATGGCTGCGACATCACCATTACCGCGCTGACCAAGCATGCGGGCGGCCATTCGGACGTGATGATGGGCGCGGCGAGCGCTGGGGCCAAGTATTACGCCAAGCTACGCCATACCGCGCAGAGCCTCGGCCAGGTTGTCTCGCCCGACGATGCCGCGCTGGTCGCCCGGGGCCTGCGCACCATGCCGCTACGCCTCAGGCAGAGCACCGCCAGCGCGCTGAAAATCGCGCACTGGCTCAAAGGCCGCGCCGAGGTTGCGCATGTGCTGTGCCCGATGGTGGAAGGGTCGCCCGGCCACGATCTGTGGGCCCGCGATTTCAGCGGCGGGTGCGGTCTGTTCAGCTTCGTGCTGGCCGGTCACACCAGCCAGCAGCGCGCCGCGTTCGTCGACACGCTGGAGCTGTTCGGCATCGGCTATAGCTGGGGCGGGTTCGAAAGCCTTGCCCTGCCCTTCGATGCCGCGCGCATCCGGAGCGCAAGCGCCTGGCCCAAGCCCGGCTGGCGCGAGGAAGATCACCTCGGCATTCGCCTCGCCATCGGGCTGGAAGATGCGGATGACCTGATCGCGGACCTTGACCGCGCCTTCGCCACGATCAAGCATAGCTGATGTCCGGCGTCGGCCCCACTTCCGCAACCGAAGCGGTTCTCAATCCCGGAGCGAGCCCCAGCCCCACGGCCACGGCGAGCGCCGCTCCGCTGCAAGCGGGTGAGCAGGTGATCCTGCAACCGGTGCCCACCGACGGCGCGACCGCTGCCGCCACTCCCATCCCCACGCCCACCGCATCGCCTACCGATTCGGTGAAGGCCGCGGACGAACTTGCCCAGGCGGTCGGCCAGCAGAGCCAGACCGTGGGCGACGTGATCCAGTCGCTTCAAGGCATGTCGATCGACGTGGGCTCGATGACGATTTCGGTGTGGTCCGGCATCGTCTTCATCGCCGTGACCATCGGCGTCTTCGCGTTCGCGTTCTTCGGCAGCAAGCTCGCGCATCTCGGGCTGGCGCGCGTCACCCGGCTCGACCAGACCCGCCGCCTGCTGGCGGAGAAGATCGTCACCATCGGCGTCTGGGGCATGGCGATCCTGATCGGGATCGACCTGCTCGGGATAGATCTGACCGCGCTTACCGTGTTCTCCGGCGCGTTCGGCCTCGCGATCGGTTTCGGCCTGCAGAAGACCTTCGGCAACCTGATCGCGGGGATCATCCTGCTGATGGACAAGTCGATCAAGCCGGGCGACGTGATCGCCATCGCCGATCAGGCGGGCGTCTCCACCTTCGGCCAAATCCGCAAGATCGGCATTCGCGCGGTCTCGATCACCACCCGCGACCAAAAGGAATACCTGATCCCGAACGAGAACCTGATGATCAATCAGGTCGAAAACTGGTCCTATTCCAGCCGCAACGTGCGGATGCAGGTGCCGGTCGGGATCAGCTACCACGCGGATATCGACAAGGCGGAAGAATTGATGCTGGAGGCGGCGCTGTCGTGCGACCGGGTGCTCAAGTCACCCCCGCCGACCGTCTGGCTGGACGGGTATGGCGACAGCAGCGTCAATTTCATCATCCACGTATGGATCACCGACCCTGAAGCGGGGACGGGCAACGTGAAGAGCGCGGTGCTCAAGAAGCTGTGGCACCTGTTTCAGGAACACGAGGTCGAGATCCCCTTCCCCCAGCGCGATATCAATCTGCGCAATGCGGAGGGGCTGGACCAGCTTATCGCGGCACTCCAGCAGACTCGCGCGAAATCGGACAAGCCCCAGGCCAAGGAATAGGCGCTAAAGAATAGCTAACCGCACGCGAACCCATTCTGGTTGGCGCGCATCCGCCGCTCCCGCCATGTACCCTCGCATGGCAGACACCGGCACAATTTACCTCGTGGGCGCAGGCCCCGGCGACCCCGACCTCCTCACCCTGCGCGCCGCGCGCCTGATCGAGGGGGCGGACCTGATCGTGCACGACGGACTGGTCGACCCCGCGATCCTGGCGATGGCGCGCGAAGGCGCAACGCTGATCTCGGTCGCCAAGCGGCGCTCGAAGCACACCCTCCCGCAGGACGATATCAACGCGCTGCTGGTGCGCGAGGCAAAGGCCGGGCGCTCCCCGGTGCGGCTCAAGGGCGGCGATCCGCTGATTTTCGGGCGCGGCGGCGAGGAAGCCGAGGCGGCTCGCGCCGCTGGAGTGGCCGTGGAGATCGTGCCCGGCATCAGCGCCGCGAACGGCGCGGCCGCAGCGGCGCAGATCGCGCTGACGCACCGCGACGCCTCCAGCATCGTCAGCTTCGTCGCCGGCCAATGCAAGGGGCTTTCAGACCAGAACTGGTCCGGCCTTGCCGGCAAGGGCCGCACGCTGGTGATCTACATGGGCGTGAAGACCGCAGGCGACATCGCGGACAAGCTGATGGCGGACGGTCTGTCGCCCGACATGCCGGTCGCGGTGATCGAGAATGGCGCGCGCCCCAACATGCGCGTCCTGCGCGGGCTCCTCGCGGGCCTGCCCGACCTCGTCGAGCACGAAAGCGTCACTTCCCCGGCGCTGATCGTGATCGGCGAGGTCACCGCGCGCACCGATGCGCAGATTGCCGCCCGGGCCATGGAGGCAGCGCAGTGAACCTCATCACCGGCAACGACCTGAAGACCGGCGCGGTCACCTGGTGGACCGGCGATGGCTGGTCCACATTGATCGAGGACGCTGTCGACGCAGGCGATGACGCAGAGGCCATCGCCACCCGCGAGGAAGCCGCGCGCCGCGTCAACGTGCCCTACGTGGTCGAGGCCGCACCCGGCCCCGACGGCACCCCGCGCCCTTCGCATATCAAGGAGCGCGTCCGCGCGCTCGGCCCCACGGTGCGCCCCGACCTCACTCTCAAACCCGATGATCCGCAAGCGATCGAGCAGGTAATCTGATGTACGCCTACGACCAATACGACCAGGCCATGGTCGATGCCCGCGTGGCCGAATTTCGCGACCAGTGCGAACGCCGGCTGGCAGGCAAGCTGAGCGAAGACCAGTTCAAGCCGCTGCGGCTGATGAACGGCCTGTATCTGCAATTGCACGCCTACATGCTGCGCGTGGCAATCCCCTATGGCACGCTCAACGGCGGTCAGATGCGGATGCTGGCGACGATCGCCGAGAAGTACGATCGCGGCTACGGCCATTTCACCACCCGCCAGAACATCCAGTACAACTGGATCAAGCTGGAAGACGCGGCCGACATCCTCTCCGATCTGGCGAGCGTGGAGATGCACGCGATCCAGACCAGCGGGAACTGCATCCGCAACATCAGTTCCGACCATTTCGCGGGCGCTGCGGCGGACGAGGTGGCCGACCCGCGCCCCTATGCCGAGCTGCTGCGCCAGTGGTCGAGCTTCCACCCCGAATTTTCCTACCTGCCGCGCAAGTTCAAGATCTGCGTGATCGCGAGCGAGCAGGATCGCGCGGCAATGCGGCTGCACGATATCGGTATCCGGATCGTCGAGCGTGACGGAGAGCTTGGTGCGCAGTTCTACGTCGGCGGCGGCATGGGCCGCACCCCGATGATTGCCCCGCTGATCCGCGACTTCGTGCCGCTCGACCAGCTGGTGACCTATTCGGAGGCGTGCCTGCGCGTCTACAACCGCTACGGACGGCGCGACAACAAGTACAAGGCGCGGATCAAGATCCTCGTCCATGAACTCGGCGCGGAGGAATATACCCGCCAGGTGGAGGAGGAATTCGCCCACCTGTTGGAGCAGGGCGTCGAGCCTCCGCTGGCCGAGCTGGAGCGGATCAAGAAGTACTTCCGCGACCCCGACATGCCCGACGCTGGCCAAGACGTGGACCGCTCGGACCCCGATTTCGCGGTCTGGCTCGATCACAATACGCATGCGCACAAGATGCCGGGCTACGTCTCGGCCATCGTCAGTCTCAAGCCGGTCGGCGGCATCCCCGGCGACGCGACCGATGCGCAGATGCGCGTGCTGGCCGATCTGGCGCAGAAGTACTCCTTCGACGAGCTGCGCGTGATGCACACGCAGAACGTCGTACTGCCGCATGTCAGCAAGGCCGATCTCTACGCATTGTGGCAGGCGCTGAGCGAGGCGGGCATGGGCACGCCCAATGCGGACCTCATGGGCGACATCATCGCGTGCCCCGGCCTCGACTATTGCAGCCTCGCCAATGCCCGCTCGATACCCATCGCGCAGCGCATTTCGGAGCGGTTCGCTGCCAATGGCAAGGAAGCCGCGCTGGGCGAGCTGAAGCTGAAAATCTCGGGCTGCATCAATGCCTGCGGCCATCATCACGCGGGCCACATCGGCATCCTCGGCGTGGATCGCAAAGGCACCGAGAACTACCAACTGCTGCTCGGCGGATCGGAGGCGGAGGATACCAGCCTCGCCAAGATCACCGGCCCCGGCTTCGACGAGCATGGCATCGTCGACGCGGTCGAGACCGCGGCCGATGTCTACCTGCGCGAACGCCAGGATGGCGAGCGCTTCCTCGATACCTACCGCCGGATCGGCATGGCCCCGTTCAAGGAGGCGCTCTATGCCTGAGGCAACCACCATTCGCCTGCGCGACGATACGCCCTGCATGGAGCCTGCGGTGACGCTGGAGGCCTTTGCCGAGCAGACCAACGCGGTCGCGGTGCGGATCGAACCGGGCGGCGACGCGCGCGAGCTGCTGGCCCATCTCGACCGGCTGGCCCGCGTCGACATCGCCTTCCCCGCCTTCACCGACGGGCGCGGCTATTCCGCCGCGCGGATCCTGCGCGAAGCTGGCTTTGCGGGCGAGCTGCGCGCGGTGGGTGACGTGCTGGTCGACCAGTTGGCCTATATGCGCCGCTGCGGGTTCGATGCCTTCGCGCCCGATGCGCCGATCGACATGGCCGATGCCGAGGCCGCCTTCGCGCGCTTCCCCGATGTCTATCAGAGCGCGGCAGACCCTCGCACGCCGATCTGGGCGCTGCGGCATGGTGGCGGGGACGCGCGGTGAACGCGCCGCAACGCCTCGCGCGCGATGTCGACCGGATCGATTCTTCTGCACGCTTCACGCAGGAGCAGGCAGACCTGCTCAACACGCGCTTCGCCGATGCGGACACGTCATCGCTCCTCGATGCCGTGCTCACCGGCGGGCTGGCGGGGCGGGTCGCGATCGTCTCCAGCTTCGGCGCGGAAAGCGCGGTGCTGCTGCATCAGGTGGCGCAGGTGGACCGGGCAACCCCGGTGCTGTTTCTCGACACGCTGAAGCACTTCCCCGAGACGCTGGCCTATCGCGACACGCTGATCGGCGAACTCGGCCTAACCGACCTGCGCATCCTGACGCCTGACGAGGCGGAGCTGGCCGAGCGTGACGAAACCGGCCTCAGATGGTCCTACGACCCCGATGGCTGCTGCGATCTGCGCAAGGTGCGCCCGCTGGCCCGCGCGCTGGCCGGGTTCGACGCAACGCTGACCGGCCGCAAGGCGTTTCAGGCGGCGACCCGTGCGGACCTGCCCCGGTTCGAGATCGACCATTCCGATGCCGCCGGGCGGCTCAAGATCAATCCGCTGATCGATTGGGACGCCGCGCGGATCGCGGCCTATTTCGAAGAACACGACCTCCCCCGCCACCCGCTGGTGGCGCGCGGCTTCCCCTCGATCGGGTGCGAGCCGTGCACCCACAAGGTCGCGCCGGGCGAAGACCCGCGCTCGGGCCGGTGGAAAGGGTGGGACAAGGTCGAATGCGGCATCCACAAGCCGGGCGAGGAACCGTTCCTGTAGAGGCTTGCTCGCCGCCGGACGTGTGCTAGCCTCGCGCGGTGTTGCTGTCCCTGATCCTCGCCCTTACCCAGCCCGTACCCGGAGCAGATACGGGCCCCTCAACCGCAAGCGCCGCTTCCGACTGCTCCTACGATCTCGATGCGATGCTCGCGCTCGACCGCGACGCCTTCGATCAGGATATGGATGGCGGCTGGCGTGCTCTCGCGAAAAAAGAAGGATGCGAGCTCGCCGCAGCCGAGCTGATCCGCGAATGGCGCTACGCCAAGCGCGCGCATGAAAGCATCCTCTACTGGCACGAAGGGCAGATGCGCGCCTATGCCGGACAGACCGATCAGGCAATCGCCCTGTTCCGGATAACCTACCATCCTCCCGAGGAAGATGCCGATTTCGGCTGGAACCACTACGTATCGGGCACAATCGCATTCCTGGCCCGCGATCGCGACGGCCTGCGCCGCTCGATCGAAGGCCTCAAACAGGTTCCCGATAGCGACCAGAGACATGTCTCCGCAGCAGACGGGACCGTTTTCGAGATAAGCTGGCCGCCCAACCTCAACGTGCTGGAAGCAATGGAGCGGTGCTGGGACCGGCCCTATCGGGAGGCCTATAGCGCCGCAGCGTGCAGAGCACCGGATGGAGTAAGCTAGAGCATCCCCGCTTCGCGATACCATTGCGCGGTGTCGCGCAGACCGTTCTGGGTGAGGATCTCGGGTCGCCAGACAGCAGGCGGTACTGCACGATCGCGGCGGACCGTCCAGTCCTTATGCGCGAGGTAGCCCGCGCGGTCGCGGGTCAGCCGCGCATTGCGGCCGCGCACCCGTTCGTCGACCATTGCACCTGCGTGAAGCGCGAAGGCGGGCAGCGGGATCGGGAACACCGTCTTGCCCACCGCATCGCCGATGGCACGCGCCATGTCTGCGTGGGTCCAGCCACCGTCGCGCCCGTCGTCGGGCTCGAAAATCTCGTGCGTAATGCCCTCCCCACCTTCGCGCAGCGCGAGCAGCAGGCGCGCGAGGTCTTGCACATGGATCATCGAGCTGCGGCCCCCGGCAGGCACCGGCAGCACGCCCTTGGTCGCGGCGCGGAACATCTCCAGATAATCAGTGTCGCGTGGGCCATAGACGCCCGGCGGGCGCACGATCGTCCAGTCGAGCCCGCTGGCGGCAACGATCGTCTCCGCACGGCGTTTCGACGCGCCATAGGCCGACAGCTCAGGCTCGCGCGCCGCGAGCGAGGAGACGAACACCAGCCGCTTCGCCCCCGCACGCACCGCCGCCTCGACCACGTTGAGCGTGCCGGTAACGTTGACGATCTCGAAATGGTCGGGGTTGGTCGCGCGGGTCAGCCCGGCAATATGGATCACGCATTCGGCATCGGCGACCAGATGCGCGAGCTTGAAGGGTTCGTTGAGGCTGCCGTCGACCCAGCGGAATCCGCGCCGGTTTTCCGGCACCTTGCGCGCGAGCACGCGCACCCGCTCCCCGGAATCCTCGAGCAGGTCGAGTACCGCCTGCCCGACGAAACCGGTGCCGCCGGTCAGCGCCAGAGTCATCCGGCGCGCTCGTCCGATCCCAAAATCAGATCGGCGACCATGTCTCTTCCCCCTCGCCGGGCTCTTCCCCGTCGAACCCGGACTCTTCGGCCGGATGGCTCACCCCGCCCTCGCTTTCGCGCTCGAGAGCGGTGCGATCAGGCAGATAGCCGAGCACCGCATCCAGCAGCGCCTCAACGCCCGCACCGGTCGCGCCCGAAACGGGATAGACCGCATCGGCACCCGCCGCCTTCAGCTCGTCGCCGAACGCCTCGGCCAGTTCGCCATCGGCAAGGTCCAGCTTGTTGAGCGCGACGATGCGCGGCTTGTCCTCGAGCCCGGCACCATAGGCTACAAGCTCGGCCTCTACCGTGCGCATCGCTTCGGCCGGGTCGTCGCCCGCAATGTCGATCAGGTGGATCAGCACCCGGCAGCGTTCGATATGGCCCAGGAACCGGTCGCCGATGCCCGCGCCTTCCGCCGCGCCTTCGATCAGGCCGGGAATATCCGCGAGCACGAAGTCACGACCCTTGTGGCGCACCACGCCCAGCTTGGGCACCAGCGTGGTGAAGGCATAGTCGCCGACCTTGGCGCGGGTATTGGTGACCTGGTTGATGAAGGTCGATTTGCCCGCGTTGGGCAGCCCGACCAGCCCCACATCGGCAAGCAGCTTGAGCCGCAGCCACACCCACATCTCCTCGCCGGGCTCGCCCGGCTGGTGCTGGCGCGGCGCGCGGTTGGTGCTGGTCTTGTAGCTGGCGTTGCCGCGCCCGCCCATCCCGCCATGAAGCAGGGTGATACGCTGGCCGACCTCGGTGAAGTCGGCAAGAATCTCTTCCTTGTCCTCGGACAGGACCTGCGTGCCCACGGGAACCTCGACCACGAGATCGTCCGCACCCGCGCCTGTGCGGTCGCGGCCCATGCCGTGTCCGCCACGGCTGGCTTTGAAATGCTGTGCGTAACGAAAATCGATCAGCGTGTTCAGCCCGGCGACCGCCACGAACACCACATCGCCGCCCTTGCCGCCGTTACCGCCGTCGGGGCCGCCATACTGGATATACTTCTCACGCCGAAAGCTGACGGCCCCGGGGCCGC
>CEPH01004604.1_pt1 | contig 10508 bp, 12 predicted proteins | sample 530571 | NCBI WGS metagenome assembly CEPH01 (sample SAMEA2620413, study PRJEB7988) | marine metagenome | biome: marine biome (ENVO:00000447); feature: surface water layer (ENVO:00002042); material: "saline water (ENVO:00002010), including plankton (ENVO:xxxxxxxx)" | depth 5 m | reverse complement strand
CACATTATCACTCATTCAAAATTTAAGGGAAAGGGTGCGCTGAAGGAGGTCTTTAGGCTTACCAAGCCGGTATCAAACTATTTTGATGTTGCAAATGAAATTACCAAAGTCATGATTGATGAGGCAAAGATCTCTGACGAACTTAACGAAAAGCAGCAGGATAATCCCGGATACGGTATCATTCAGTGGAATATTGATAATGTTCCCGCCTTTTCTAACTTTTATGAAACGTACAAAGAAACCTTTGATATAGCAATTAAACTTGAGCAGATTCCTAAAAATGAAAGCGTTCATGCTGCTGGAATTATTATTGCTGACCAGCCCCTAAAAAATCTCTTTCCGCTCAGATATTCAGCAAAACTTGATGAGCTTGTTATCGATATTGAAGGTTCTGATATTGAATCTCTTGGTGGTGTTAAATTTGATATTTTAGGCGTTGCCGCTATTGAAAAACTCTATCATATATCTATGATGGTAAATAGCGGATCACTATCTTGTGAATTTGGAATGGACATAGAAGATGGCGAATAAAAGAAATTTTATAGTTTACGATTTAGAAACATCGGGTCTTAACCCAGAAAAAGGCTGTGAAATTGTACAGATAGGTGCAATGGCACTGAAATACTCGGATTATCAAATCCATGAGGCTGGTTCTTTTCAATGTATCATAAAACCAGAGTTTCCAGAAAAAGCGCAGTCTGGTGCAATATCTGTTATTGGCGAACAGATGTGGTCAAAGGCGAATGAGGAGGGACTACATCCTAAGACAGCTCTTAGAAAATTTAAAGATTTCTTTGAAGAGGTAAACTGGTCTGGTAAATACTGGTCTGCACCGATTAGAGTAGGCTACAACAACAACTGTTTTGATGATAAGTTTCTTGAATATTGGATGAAGCATTATAAAATTATTGGTCAAAAAAATGATGATCAACCTTGGTCCAATCTTTCTATGGATGTTTACTCTATGATGTTTTCTATTTTTGGAAAAGATAATTTAAAAAACAACAAACTGGATACCTTTGCAGAGATGCTTGGTCTTTCTAGAACTTCCGATACGCATGACGCAATGGAAGATGTTGAGATCACAGCTAAAATATTTCAGAGATACATGTCATTTATGAACAATCAAATTAGACCAAAAATTAAGATAAATAATGATTGAGGCATGTCTTTTAATTTGGCCAAGACTCGATGTGGCAACCGATGTCTTTAGGATAATGTATGCATAATGTTTGACTTAGAAAATATTTCACTAAAAAATAAAAAAGCTTGGAGTCTGATTCAGAGCGGAAATACTTGCGGTATTTTTCAGCTCGAAAGTGAACTTGGCAAGCAGTGGGCTAAAACCATAAGGCCAAGTAACATTAATGAGTTAAGTGCATTGTTAGCCCTCATTCGACCTGCGTGTTTAGAATCAGGAATGACATCTCAGTACTCAAGAATTAAAAATGGTAAAGAGCCTCCATTTAAGTTTGGTGACGAGGATGTTGACAGGATACTTAATCCGACAAATGGTGTGCTGATCTATCAAGAGCAATTGATGAAGTTTGGCGGAGAGATTGCTTGGAAACACTTTGAGCATCTGGATAGGCTTGTTATTGTTGATAAGCTAAGAAAAGGTATCGGCAAAAAGAATGCCAAACTTATTTCTGATTTGAAACAGAAATTTATTGATGGGTGTGTACACAATGGGAGGACTGTCGATTTTTCAGAAAAGCTTTTTGATATCATTGAAAAAGCTGGACGATATGCTTTCAACGATGCTCACGCAAAAAAGTATGCGCTTTGGTCTTACAGGACAGCCTATGCTAAAGCAAACTTTCCTCTGGAATTTTACTGCACGTATCTGACATATTCTAGATTAAGGCAGAAGCCAAAAGAGGAAATAAGAAATCTGGTAAACGAAGCTAGAATGCTTAGCATTAAGATAGATGCGCCCTCTCTAAAAAATTTAACTGAAGAGTTTCAAATATCAGAAGACAAAAAAAGCATCCATTTTGGTCTATCTCATATCAAGCAAGTCTCGCATAACGATCTAAAAGTCTTAAATGACAATCCAGAAATGTTGTCAAGCTTAGGAGATTTTTTCAAGCTGCACTTTGACAAAGTGGGTTTTGACAAAAGAATTAGAAGTGCCTGTGTAGAAAGTTTGATTAAGTCTGGATCATGCGACTTCTTTGGTTTATCCAGATCGTCTATGCTAGAGGGATTCTCTGTACTCAGAGGCTTGACACCAAGAGAATGCATTTATGTTTGCGACAGAATGTCATCTTGCAATCTCAAGGAAATAAAAGATCTTATAAAAGACTGTGCAACAAACTTTTCTTCTGAGCAGAGAAGAAGTATGCTTATTTCGGAAGCTGAATCAATAGATGTTTCAAGAAAAGACAGCAGAAATAAAAATCTTATGCTAGAAAAAGATCTCATTGGTGTTGAATTTAGCATGATCTTTGATAAGGGAAAAAGGGCAAAATTAACCTGTAAAGAATGCTACAAGTTTTCAAAAGAAAACAGGGGGCATAAGGGATCGGTTCTTGTTAAAATATCAGAGGTTATACCGCTGGTTACAAAAAGAGGCCAAAATGCAGGAAGTGAAATGTGTCAAATTATTGCTACAGACAACTCTGGCTCATATAGATTTGCGTGCTTCCCTGATAACTACAAGAAGTTTAAAGATTTGATTGAAGAAAATGTTGACTGCGTTATCGAAGTTGATGGCACAGGAAACGGCTGGTGCGTAAATTCTCTAAATCACGTTTAAAACGTAAATGTAAAAACTATAATAAAACATAAGGAGCAAATATGGCTAACTTTAATAACGTAGTACTTTTAGGCAATCTCGTTGCCGATCCAGAAACGAAAGACTTGAATGAAAACAGCAGTGTGACTAAGTTTAGAATGGCTGTTAACCGAAAGTATACAACCAAAAGTGGTGAAAAGAAAGACGATACCATCTATATTGATTGTGAACTTTGGGGCGCAAGGGGAAAAGCTTTGCAAAAATACACCAGCAAAGGCGAAGCCGTTTTAGTAAATGGCTTCCTCAAGCAAGAAAGCTGGCAAACAAAGGACGGTGAGAATCGATCCAAGTTTGTTGTCAGTGTTCAAGACTTTGAGTTTATTAGCTCAAAAGATTCAAGCAAAAGCGTAAGTAAAAATACAAAACAAGAAGCGTCAATTTCATCTGATGACGTTCCATTCTAAGGAGTAATAAAATGAATGATTGTGATTTAATTTCTTTTGGTGTTAAATATGCATGTGGCCTTTTGGGTCGCAAGCTTACGGGGGATGCAATCTCTCAATACTGTGAAGATGCCTGCGCTCAATACGCAGAAAAAAATGCTGTTGAAGAGGATCAGCATAGCACGCAAGGTGGGGTCGATGAAGATGTTGATGACACTGGTTTCAAAGGATTTGCAAACGGCGCGTTATGACTGAAAAGAAAAGAGTTCTTTTAGTATCAGAGTTTAGCCTGTTAAATACAGGCTTCTCTGTTATGAATCATGATTTACTTTCCACTCTTCACAACTCAGAAGAATATGAGGTGGCAGAGTTTTCATCATATGTTTCTGATGATGACCCTAGGATTAAAAAGCTTCCTTGGAAAGTTTATCCTGTAATACCATCGGACTCTAAAAAAGAAGAAAAGGCTCAATACAACCAGAACTATAATACCGCTCAGTTCGGGTCAAATAGATTCAACTCTGTAGTTTTAGATTTCAAACCAGATATTGTCTTTTCTTATAGGGATTATTGGCATGATGAGTACATCACAAGGTCCCCATACAGAGACTTGTTTCACTATGTTTGGTCTGCCTGTGTTGACTCAGAACCTCAAAAGTCTGAGTGGATTTCCACTTATTCAACGGTTGATACGGTCACATCTTATACAAAGTGGGGTCTTAATGCGATAAAGCGGCAGGGCGGAGATATTGTTAATACGGCTCACACAGATGTAATGCCGGGCGTTGACTTGAATGTATTTAAACCTAAAGATAAAAAGGAATGTCGTGACAGACTCGGTCTGATGGATGACATTAATATCTTCTTAGTTGTCATGAGAAATCAACCAAGAAAACTGTATCCTGAAATTATACGTTCTTTCATGAGAGCAATCAACAGAATGAAAGAATCTGGAATGAGTGAAGAAGCAGACAAAACTTATCTGTACATCCATTCAAGCAATATGGATGTTGGATTTGATTTTGAAAAGCAACTTCTAAGATACGGCGCAACAAATAAAGTTGTTTTTACATATGTTTGTGATGCTTGTGGTTATGTCCATGCCTCGTTCATGAAGGGTAAAGCCTGCGCTTGTCCTAGCTGTGGAAAGGTTAGGTGCCACACTTCAAACACATCAAGTGGTGTCAATAGAGAGCAATTGTCAGATATATACAATTGTGCTGATGCTTATATTCAAGTAAGCACGGCTGGAGCTTTAGAAATACCTATTATTGAAGCTAAAGCATGCGGCATTCCTGTTATGACATCTGATTACGCAGCTCCGTTTGAATTACAACAAATGGGTGGTAATTATCACACTGTTAAGACCTTCTGTTTTAAAGAAGAATCGTTAAGAGAAACCGAGCAGCTTAGAGGATTGGTGGATGAGCATGATATTACTGACGGCATAATTAAATTTTTAAGCATGGACGAATTAGCCGTTAAGAAGCTTAAACAAGATTGTAGAGCTATAGCTTTAAAACATCATAGTCATATTGACACAACAAAAAAGTGGTCGTCTATTTTTGAGAGGATAGATAAAAAAGATGATAAAAGATGGTACAGAAAGAATAGACCTGTCCAAGTTGATCCAAATTCTTTGCCATTGCATCTGAGTGATGCTGACTTTGCAAGATTCATGTATCAAACATACTTACCTTGGATGCATCAAGAGAAGACACTTTTAAAAGAAAAGTCGCTACTGTATGCGTCTTTGATAAACGGCAGATTTAACGGAGATGAGCTTGTTCCAAATGGGAAAAAGCAAATCATAGAGAAGTGCAGAGAGATTGTTGAAGAATATAATCACTGGGATTTGCATAGATACAATACTGTAAACAATATTGTTGAAGAAGTCGAAGAAAGGCTTTTTGAGGTTATCTAATGAAAGTTGCGTATATATCGGTATATAGAGATGGCACGGGATATGGAGATTCTGCTTTAGAGTATATTAAGGCTTTAGATCACGTGGGAGTCGATGTTGTTCCTATTTGGGTTACTCTTTCTGGACAGCCATATGTTGACCCCGGCGAAAAAATTAAAAGTCTGGAAAGAAAAAGTCTTGATGACGTTGATGTTATTATTCAGCATATTACCCCCAACATGTTTTGCAGAAAAGAAGGTGTCAAGAATATTGGAATGTTCTACTGGGAAACTACTTCGTTCAGAGGTTCTGGGTGGACTAGCTCATGCAATTTAATGGATGAGATATGGGTTGTCAACGAGGAGCAAAGGGATGCATGTATAAGGTCTGGTGTTACTGTTCCTATCAAAGTTGTTCTGACACCAAGGAACATAGAGAGATACAACAAAGAATATGAAAAGCTAGAGTTCAATGATTTTGTTGACGACACTTTTAAGTTTTACACAATCAGTGATATATCCCATAGAAAAAACGTGTTTGGTCTTGTGAACACCTATCTAAATGAATTTGACTGTAGTGACAATGTTTCTTTAATTTTAAAATGTTACGTGGCAGGCAAAACATTTGAAGAATCAACAGAGTATGTAAAATCTCTTATCTCAGAAATAAAAGCTAACACGAGAAAGCCAGAGTGGTCTTTTCCAAGAATCTGCATGTCTAAGACAAGACTCAGTGAAGATGAGATCATGTCATTACACGAAACTGGTGATTGCTTTGTTACTGCAACAAGGGGTGAAGGCGACTGTTTGCCAGCGGTTGATGCCGCATTTTTTGGAAATCCTGTAATAGCCGGTAATTGGAATGGTATTAGAAGTAATTTTGAAAATACACGACATCCACTAATCAACAAGCTTGAAGAAAAGAACGTAGTTGGAATGAAGAATCAACCTGAAAGATATTACAATTCTGACGAAACTTGGTTTGAACCGTCTTCTATAGACATGGCTGAAGCAATGAGGGATGTTTATACGGAATATGATTATTATCACAGAATTGCAAAAGAGGATATTTGTGTTTTTGAAAACAAATTTAGCTATGAAAAAACAGGAACATTTCTTGTTGAACTTCTGAAGGGAGATGAGGATAGTGATTGAATCGTTACTTGAAAAAATAAACACTAAGAAAAAAGATAAATATAATATATTGACCTTTTCTACACATGAAGGATATCAAACTCTTTTAGACAAAACGGGACACAACTTTCTTCTTTTTGAAGAGAATGGTCTTAAGGAATGGAATACCGAATTTAGACCAGTGCCTAAAAATCACACGATTGCAAAAGATGTAAAATACTATGATATGGAGGACATTGATTTTATTCTTTCTCAAGAAAGATTTGGTCAATTACAAAAGTCTATTAATATATCAACTCAGTATCGCATACCTATTGTTCATTTAGAACATATTGAACCTCAAGATAGGTGGCCAGAAGAGCAATTTGAGCAAATGAAAAAACTAAAGCCTGACTTTAACATTTTCATTACAGAACACAACGCAAAAAGCTGGGGATGCGAAAATGCAAAAGTTATTCCTCATGGTATAGATACCGAAACGTTTAAAGGGTGGGAGCCATCTGAATCTCTAGATGTCGTTTACATCGTAAACAGATTGAAAGAAAGGGATTACTTTTGTGGCTATGAGTTTTGGCTTGAGGTGAAAAAGAAATGCGAAGAGATTATTCCAGACATCAACTTTAAACTGATTGGTGATAATCCCGGTATGAGTTCTCCAATATCCAGCACAGAAGAATTAGTAAAAGAGTTACGGTCATGCTGCTGTTATGTTAACACTTCTCAGCTCTCCCCGATTCCTATGAGCCTTCTTGAGGCCATGTCTTGTGGATGCCCTGTTGTTTCAACAGCAAAACAGGAGATACCAAAAGTTATAAACAACAAAAATGGCTACATTACTAATGACACCACTGAGTTTGCTGAAAAAGTTTGCGAGATTGTCAAGAATAAACAAATCGCAAAAGATTATGGAAAAAACGCAAGAGAGACTATAATTGAAAAAATGTCTGTAGAAAAGTTTTGCGACGAATGGAACTCGATTTTTGACGAGGCATATAAAATGAGAATAGGAAGATCAGGATATGAATGAAATTGTTTTACACGAATCAAGCCCGCAGGATGATTCAAGACAGTATTTTCACATTGACGAAATGGAAAATTCGTCTAGAGTAAAGTCTTACGACTTGTCGGGTGTTTGCCCAGAAGGATTTATTGAGTCTATTGTGGCATCTCCGGGTACAATTGAAAGCTCGGAAATGCAGGATACACCAGCTGTCTTATCCTCTTGGCACAAAAGTTTATCTTCGGGGGGAAAGTTGAAGCTATATTTTATGGATTCGAGAAATACTTTCACAGAATATGTATACAACAGAATGCCAATTTCAGACTTAAACTCCACAGTATTTTTAAGTGGCAGCAAATCTTTGCATGACATGTTTGAGGTTAGAAATGCGCTTATATCGATTGGATTTAAAATTGAAAAGCAAGGATATCTTTCTCATGATCACAGAATAGGATTTGTTCATGCTTCAAAAAAATAAATGCTTGCCAATTTTCATACAAAAAAGTGAATCTCTGAATTCAATTCAAAACATAGATTTTAAAAATCTTTTTGAAAACGGTTCGGTTATTGTTATAAATATGAACTTTACAAAGTCAAAAGAAATAGAAAAGCAATGGCTTTCTGAAATTGATAAAGATAACCATAATGATATTTATTTTATACATATGATGTCAAATGTTTTTGAAAAAGCTGGCAAGGTAGAAGACAAAGAGAAAGTGGACTTCTCTGTATTTCATTTTTTCTACGATATTTATAAGCCAAGCTTGAAAAAGAAGTTTGCTTGTGACTACTTCTCTTGTGTTTATGAGGATAGTTTTGACAAAATCAATAAGGTTTTTCACAAAGAGCCTGACAAGATGCTTGTAAAAGAAAACGATGACTCTGAATACCCTTCTGTTTGTAGAATAAATATTCGTCATTTTGAACAGATATTAGAATCTGACTACTCTACAAAAGAAGAAAACGACCGTGTGAGAATTATTGATGCCTGAAACTAGTATAATTATAACTAACTACAATGGAGAAAGATGCGTTCAGGATGCTATTAGAAGTGTTTGTGATCTTAAGAAAGAAGACTATAAAGACTTTGATCTTACAATCGTAGACGATGGCAGTTCTGATAACTCCCTTAACGTAATAGAACGATCTATATCTGAATTTTCAAAAGATGTAGACATTGAAACTAAAATTATAACAAAAGAAAATGGCGGAACAGCTAGCGCAAGAAATGCTGGCTTGAAAGGTACGTCCTCAAAGTTTGTTGGTTTTTTAGACTGTGATGATCAATACCTAAGTGGTAAAATATCAAAGTCTATTGAGTATTTATCTATGGGTGATCATATAGGCATTGTTTATAGTGACTATATTTCAAAAGATGATGCGGGAAGAACGCAGTATGTATCTAGGCCAACGTACTCTTATGATAGACTCTTCGAGGACTGCATTGTGTCAACCAATTGCTTTGTCAATCGCAAGGCTGTCGAATCGGTAGGTCTTTTTGATGAGTCAATTAAAATTATTGAAGATTATGATTTGTGGTTAAGAATTTGCTCAAACGGTTATATAGGTATGCATATTCCGTTTCCCGGATTTTTATACTACGATCTTTCTTCGAACAAAACAAATGTTGAAATGAAGAATGGCGGAATGCTATTTGGTAAGGAGACTACTTTTATAAAGAAAAGAATAACGGAGGGTAAAATTGTACTCAGTTCCTAAAGATGCAATAGAAAAAGGATTTCTTCATGAGCTTATCCAGAAGGAACCAAGCTTGGGTGTAGTATGTAATTCAAATGGCTCTGACCAAATTGCATATGAAATTGTTAAAAACATAGAATATAATTTTCCCCTTGGCAATGATTTTTCTTTTTTCTGCAACAGTATTCCTAAGTTTTTTACTACAGTTCCGTTTGCTGTTTTTCACACCTACTCCTTAGCAGATTACTCTGGCGACCTTGTAGCAATGGAAGTAAACGATGTTTTTGACGCAAAAAGATGCGCTGGGTTGAATAAGTTAGTTTTTTATGTGAGAGACTTGTGCATGATAAATAAACTAAACAGAGATTACTTTTGCGAGATTATGTCAGACAGTAAAGTTATTAAAGTTTTTGCGTCTGAGATGTATTTAAAAATGGCGTTAGAAATATTTTCTGATGTCCCATTCTCAAATATTTCAAAAAAGTACATGGAAAAGTTTGATTACCAGAAGATTTTGTCTATACTAAATGAGGACTAAAATGACAAAAGCAGAAATCATAAATCAAATCGAAGAAATGTCTGGCGAAAAAGAGCCTGACCTCAAGAAGCTCAAAAAAGCAGAGCTTCAGGAAATTCTTGACTCTCGTAAGTCAGATGAAGAAACAGATGATGAACACATTGAAGTTGTTCCGCAGATCACAGATCATGACTGGACCGACCACGTCATGTCTCTGTTTCACGAAAAGGAGCTTAAGGATGGCATGCCGACCTGCGATGCTCTTCGCAGAGTTTTTAGAATTGCTATTGGTGAAATTACTCAGGTGGCGATGGACGTTGTAAAAGCGCCAACTCTTCAAGATCCCACGGCTACAGTCTCGTGTAAAATCTTTTACGAGACACACGATGGTAGCGACCGTTTTACCTCTGATGTTTTTGATGTAAACTCTGATAACACGCCCTTCCCTTATTGCAAGGCTTCGGTTGCAAGTGCAGCAACAAAAGCAGAAGCTAGAGCGATGAGAAAAGCTATGGGTCTTGTTAGAGTGTATTCTTCCGAAGAAATTCAAGAAGGATTTGAGGCGACCGAGTCTCTGAGTGAAGTTGTGTCCGACTCGAACAAGCCAATATCTGACTCGGCTAAAATTGCAATTACTACAATGTCTCAGAGGCTGGGCATAGACCCCCTAAAATTAATTAAAAACATGGAGATTGAGAAAGAGTCTATCGATCTCATCACATATGTCGAATCTCACAAGGTGATCTCCCAGCTTAATATGTATAGTAGGGGTGAAGACAATGGCGGGCAGGCTGTGCCAGATGAAATTAAGAACGAGGTTATATTTTGACGGACGAAAAGAAATTCAATCCTTCCCACACTATTTACAAGCCAAACTTCAAGGATAGTTCAAAAGGCTGTGCTACATCTTGGGAATGGAATCCAAAGACATCAAACTTTTTTATGACAATTGCAAAGCAGTCTTCTGCAAAAAGCGACTTAGGAAAACCAACATTTGCTTGGAAAGACTCGTCTGAGATTTTCAAACTTGACATGTCAGATCTGGCTGAAATATCTTTAGTCTTCTCTGGTCAA
>CEPH01085291.1_pt1 | contig 10511 bp, 2 predicted proteins | sample 530571 | NCBI WGS metagenome assembly CEPH01 (sample SAMEA2620413, study PRJEB7988) | marine metagenome | biome: marine biome (ENVO:00000447); feature: surface water layer (ENVO:00002042); material: "saline water (ENVO:00002010), including plankton (ENVO:xxxxxxxx)" | depth 5 m | reverse complement strand
AAGGTACTGATGGCATACGACGTTAAAAAAGATGTACATCCGTTCTGTGGTTCTGACCCAGAGGTTGATTTCGTTCTGTTCTTTACGGACAATAAGAACGAGCCTAAAAAGATTAACATCAGGCGGTGTATTGAAGACGATACAGACTTCACAGGGAATGCTTTGGGTTATTCTGGCGAGGATCTCAAAGACTTCGTCATGGCCTGCCCCAAGACGCCTACCTCTACGATACAGTTTGACTTTCAGTTTGATGCCAACAGAGGGGATAGCAACTTTAAGAACACTAACGGGATACAGTTCGCTTACCAGAATGTGTACATTGATGGGTTTGTGAGCTCTTTATCTGGGTACTCTGAGGTGGCGTATCCAGATGCTATTGAAAGGCTTGGTGCTCAATCTATCTCACAGATAGAAGTTGAAAATATCTGTAATCTGTCTATTCCTAGGGGGTCGCAAGAGATTGCTAGAGTGAGGATTCTTTTTAGAGAAGGCCAGGACAACGTTTGGCAAATCATTGATGAAGTTAGCGCTAAGGTCGATCAGGGGAACGAAAACTTCTTTTTTGCGGGGCCCAACGATGGCACAAATGAAGATCAACCGCTGGGATATTACACCTTCTACAATGACAGGGTGTATCCAGTGATATCAAACAAAATATCAAAAAAGAACTTCGACAACCTCCCGAAGAAAGCTGAGGGCCAGGCTGTTGCGGACAACAGGCTCATGTATGCCAACTATGTCGATGGATTTGATCCAGTGATATGTAGGTCAGAGGGTAGTGTTGTTTTTCGGGACAGACCAAAAGATTTGATTGATGCCACTCTTAATGTAGAAACTACATATATCTTCAATGAAGATGCGGTTGCTGGCCAACCGAAGAAACATGGCGCATCTTGTGCATTTAAGATAGACTCTAGCGGTCTTCCAGATGTTATCCCTGCTGGTAATTACAACTTGACTATAAACTTCAGGGCTGAAAAGAACCTTCACCTGTACGCTGCGGGTAAACAGTATTATGGGACAAATAATATTGAGCGTGAGGACAATGGCTTGCAGTTTGTAGACCCCGAAGACTTTCCTTCCATCCTTGGCGGTGGCATGCCTAGTTTTGTTAACCAAGGTCAAGACAAAGGGCCTGAAACTATTGATGAAGCAGCGACGCTGTCATTTAGGGGGGCGCCAGTGGATGGTGTTACTGAGCACCCAGCTATTTTGGCAGGGAATTGGAGGGGGAAGGTGTTCAATATAGCCGCAGATGAGGATGAGCCCACTAATGAATTGAAATACGCTATGGGCTCTAGCCCTGCAAACCCTTTGATCGTTCCGTTCGGCTCCTCATCTATAAACATAGTCTTTAGAGTTGACATAGACAACCTTAGCAATGAGCAACTTGGATTAAACATCAGCAACATACTTACGGGTTCTGATTATGGGATTCCAGGAATGTCTCTTCTAGAGGCTCCTGGTGTTGAGCAACAAGGAGACTCTGTAGTGCTTGATCATAATATTGAAACTGGTCTTGAGGCTGGGGACGTAATCAAACAAACAAGTCAAAATTCTCAGCTTATAAGTGCAATCGTTGCAAGACAAACATCAGACCCTCGAAACTATCCGCTTGGGTTTGTGGTGCTAAAATCAGGCAACATAAAGTTTACTTTTGAAGGCGTAAGCAATCAAAGCGGGGTTCTGTTTCCAGTCGGCGGTCAAACGAATCCTCAAACGGATACGGTTCGCTTTGTTCGCATGGCTCTCAAAGAGTTAAACATTGAAAAAGAAGACTTCCTTACTTGTTTGCCTAGGCCAGTGAAGGGTAGGGGTCACGTAAGGGAAGATGGCGGTGGATTTGCAATTTCTGATTCTAGAGACACATTGTGGGGTCTTAGTAGATTTGGTATTCCCAACTTCCAGGCCAAGTTACAGTGGCCAACTATAGCGTTTGATCTTGGACCAGGAGCTACGAACCCTGGCTTCATAAGACCCAAGGATCAAAACGCTGTAGAGATTTCTGCCATAGACGACATAGGCGACGGTGGTGCTTGCTTCCCAGGAGGGCTAGACCTTCAACAAGTTGGTGTAGGCTTTAGGGCTGCAATTCCAGCTCCTATTGATGAATGGTTGCTTTTTGATCAAGCTGGAATCAACAACAATGATGCAAGCACAGGAACTAGAGTCCGTGACTATTATAGCATCGATATCCCAGGACTTACCAGCTCGGAACAACAAGCCTTTCTTGATGAAATTGGGGTCTCCGATGGGTCCTTTCCACACAGTGATCCTGATTTGAGGACGCTTTTGATGGGTGATGGTGGCGGAGGGATCACTGCAAATTCGTTTTCCAGTTGTTGGCAAGGGTTTGTGGACTCGGTGGGTCTAGGGTCAGTAATTGGAGGCTTCTATACTCCTTTGGCAGTAAGTATTGTTGACGGGGCTGCTGGACCAGGTGGGGCTGGGGTTGATGGTGCTGAAGATGCTGAAAAGTTTAGGTTTGACCTTGGCGACAGGTATAGAATATGTCAAGTTGGAGATGATGTTAGCGATCAAACGGAATTTAATGGCCCACAGGTTCCGTGCGCCAACAGATACGGATCTGTTTGGGGGAGCACTCTCGTTGGTTTGGTGGATAATTTGCCGCACCTGACGTTTAGGGGTGAGTACCTCCTTTCTGGAGATACAATTCCCGCATATAGCAAGTACCAAGACGCCAACGATTCGACCCCACTTACAGCTAGAACGATTGGCACTGAAGACCTTAAATCTGCGCCGCTTAACTCTTTGGGCTCTTTTCTTCAGGTAGGCACCACAGGCACTTCAGTTGGATCGTTCAAAACGAGAGATACTCACGACTTCGGATTGGTTTACTACGATAAGCGAGGCAGAGCTTCTACAGTATTCCCTATCCAAAGTGTTTATGTTCCTGGATACTCTGACGAGGAAAGAAATGCTCCAGGAGCTACCAAAGGGCCAGTATCTATTCGACAAAAGCTTCTTCATGATCCACCAACCTTGCCTAACGGCACTACATGGGCTGAGAGATATAAGATAGTATACTCCCCCGCCTCTAAGATTAGCAGGTTTATTCAGTATTCAGCTGGTGGGGCATTTATCAATGAAAATCAACCTACTGGCGCTGAAGATAAGATATACGTATCTCTAAACTACCTACAGAGAAAAAGCATCTCCTACAGTGATGCTTACGGGGCTCGCGATCAAGATACTGGGGAGACCACCCTTTACAGATTCACTCCAGGTGACAAGCTTAGGGTTATAAGCTACTATGAGGGTGAGGACGCAAGAGTGTGGGCTAACGATGTAGCGGTGTTTGACGTTGTCGGTCAAGAGGAGTTTTTGAAAGACCAAGATGAGCACCCCTTCCTTGATGATCAAGACGTTACCGACGCCCCAAATGAAGAGGCGCAGAATCCAATTTTGAGAAGGACGGGTTCGTTTGTGGTTCTAAGAAACAACAAAGATGCCACTGGATTCACTGGCCTTGACATAAGAAATGGTACAGACAAGTGGGGGAATAGATGTGTCTTTGAAATCACAAGCTATAAGAACGATCTGTCTGATGATATTCAGGTTTACTACGAAACTCCATACGGTGGCACTGTAGATTTCAACGAAAATGTAGGAAGGTATCAGCACTCGAACACCAACATTGTTATCGACTACGGAGATGTGTTCTTTAGAGGGGTGCCTGTAAATTTCCAGCTATTTGGCAATGATGGATTTGAAGATCTAATTAAGTATGATACGAACCTTGCGGGAGCTTCATCTCAGTCGAATTTTCTGAATTACTACCTAGAGAGCAACTCTATAACTGACCTTTATAGGTCTCAGACGAAGGGTTATGGCAAGATGCACTTCTACAATCCTGATGCAGAAGAGAGAAGACACGAGGCGTCTATTACGTTCTCTGAAAAGACAGACGTACAGTCTGGCAATCTTTTCTATGTTTTCTTCTCTCCTTTAGAGTTGAACTTTTTTGACCTGGACATTGACTACGGGGCGATCAATTACATAGCCTCTATTGGTAACGAGCTTGTGTCTACGCAAGAGTCTAAGTGTTCTTTATTGCAGGTTGCGAAGTCTATGACTACTAGAGCTGACGGGACCGATGACCTGATTAGCAGTGACCAAGTTCTTAGCTCTCCACGATACTTCGTAGATGAAGTTGGCACTGCTGGGAATCCAGAATCTGTAGTTGTAGCCAATGATACTGTTTACTTCGCAGATAGAAACAATTTTGTTGTTGCTGCGATATCGCCTACTGGTTCAATGAAAATCATCTCCGATCAGGGCATGAGTGAGTTCTTTGAAAGCAGGTTCCGTAACCTAAACGCACAAATTTTGTTTAGTCAATCACAGGCTAGAAATCAAGGAACCAGAGTGGTCGGTGGATATGACCCCCTTAACAAGCAGTTTTTGATTACTGTCAAGGCACCAAGCTCTGGCAATCCAGATGCCGAGGACAGCGATGTTCCTTCTTTGGCTCCAGTGCTGCAACCTGATGCCTTTGTAGAAATTCCCAATATCTTCCCTGGATCATCCTCTACAACAGCTTATGATGTTGCAGGAGAGAGCGGTTGGCTTACGAGGTACTCTTTCCTGCCTACCTGTTATGGTTTTGTAGGCAAGGATCTTGTAAGCTTTAGGTTTTCAGAGAATGACAATGAAAGTCCTACCATAATATGGAGGCACAATGCTTCTGATGATCGTATGGCTCTTTTTTACGGCAAGCAATTTTTGTCTTTTTTCAAGGCGGTTTTTAATGTTGATTTATTTAAGAGTAAGAACTTTAACAGCATTTCTATTGAGCCTTCTCATGAGTCGCTTATTGCTTGTCGATTGACAACAAAGAACGAAAAAACAGATATCAGAAGGTGGAAGAAGTACGAGGATACTGAATATGCTGAGATAGGGAGGTCTGTTAACGAAGCCAGCTCATCTTTTGTTTCTATTGGGGTTGTAAAAGAAGTTAAAGTATCAAGTGGAGATGGAAAGTTTACTGATTTTCAGGGCAATATTGTAAGTGAAAACTTTGATGTTAGTGGATCTGAAGTTTTGTGTGTAGAGATTGAGTTTGAAAACAACGTGTCACAACTTGCCTTTAATCTTAACTCTTATCAAAGTGAATTTGACTCAAGATCTTTGACAAGTAGTGCGGTATTGTTCCGAGATGCCGACTCGCAGTTTGTAGCCCCTTTTGCATTTTTTAATTTGTTCTTGATACCTCATAGCATACTAGACAAGAACACAATTAGGTTCATTGCTAGAAACAATGGTGAAGACTTTTCACAAGACCCAATTTATAGCGACTACGTTGAAGCAGCAGAAAGTGAGGGCATTAGCGTATTTGAGGCTATTATCGTAAATCCCCCGACACCACTTATTGGTAGTCTTTTAGTCATAGATTCCAATGCACATATCTATGGAGACAAACTGAGAGATAAGTTTGCTGTTTTGGATTTTGTGTACAATGGAAACGCTATTTCTGGTGCAGGGAGAATGACAAAGCCTTTTTTAGAGGTATCTTCTGTGTCGGTTGACGTGACAGAATCTGAGTTCACCTAATTATTCCTATAATTACTATCTTTGTTGAAATGGAAATATTTGACGTAATTGTAAGCCTGTTCGAGCCTCTAGAGGGAGTGTCATATGCTGTGGCGCCTTTTGTCTTGAGTGCTATCGCAGGCTTGCCTGGTATGATCCAGCAAGTGGGGGCTGCCACAGACATGGAGCGCCAGGCTAGAAGAGATGAAGCTAGAGGCAAGGCTGATGCTAGAAGGGGTAGGGCTATGCTCGCAAGGGCCAGAAGAGGAGAGCTTGAGTTTGCCCCTAAGAGGCAGAAATTTTCCAAGTATTTTACAGACGCATACGAGGACAGCCTGAGTAGAGCGAGTGAGGCTGCCGCTGCTGAGGCTAGAGATCAAACTCTGGCTACTTCTGCGACAGGGACAATGGATCCCAGGACTAGAATGGCACTTATGGCTCAGACTGGAGGCATGGGGGCTGCGGCAAGACAAGATGCCCTTGAGGGTTTGAGTCAGCGTAGAGCAGCTGCTAGAACGCTTGGACGTGTCGCCACTGACACGGAGACATCAAATGTAGATGCTTTCAACGAGCAGATGCAAAAAGAGATTCAGAGAGGCCAGGCATTTGAAAGAAGCGGTCAGCTTGCTGCTAGAGCTGGTAGAGATGCTCAAAGGCTTGCTAAGAGTGCTAGAAGACAAGCTTTGACAGGCTTCCTTATGGATACTGCAGCAGGTGCACTCACCGAAGGTTTGACTAAAAATAAAAGCATCCCTGGCACTGATTCACCAGAAATGCTTGATCCAACCACGGACGCAAGAGTCGAAAGGCCACTTGTCACTCCTGAGGCTCCATTCGGGGAACAAGTAATGGTGAATACAACCCTTGACCAGGGAGGCGGGGTAATCACTCAGCCACTTGGTGGGTCTACTGACTATACAGGTGGTTTTGGGCCTACAGGTGACTTTCCTTTTCTACCTGGTAATAACGCCCAGGGTGGAAGAATAAAAAAGTACCAACAAGGGGGGTCGCTTGAGAGAATGATGGCTGCAATCCAAGGTGATGATCTATCGTCTCGGCTGAACCCTATGAGCATCTACATGGATAGAATAGAAGAGACTCCATACACAACGTTTGGCAGAGAGGAAGAGGAAAATGAAGATGCTGATTTGAGGAAGATTATAGATCAGGCCATTGCGGATTACAACAAGAAGCAAAAGGAAGAGGAAGACCTTGTAAAAAAGGGTAACGATCCAGAGAAAGAGACAGAGACCAAAGAAGCTCCAAAAACCGAAGAAGCTCCAGACACAGAGAAGGCTGAAGAAACTGAAGAAGCTCCAGACACAGAGGAGGCTGCAGAAACTGCAGAAACTGAGCAAGCTGAAGAAACTGAAGAAGCTGCAGAAACTGAAGAGGGTGCTATGGGTATGAAGTACATGGGGGAAGAGGGCTTCAAGACTGAAGGTGAGTTCAACCATGACACCAACAAAAAGGCGGTCATCGACGAAGAGGACGGGACAAAGGAGGCAGAGCTTACTGGCGGTGAGCTTGTCTTCAATCCTAAGCAGGCAAATACGATGGAGAAGCTGATAGAAGAGAACAATCCTAGGGGGCTCTTGAAGTTCTTGAAGAATCTTTTGTCTAAACCTCAATTCAAGGACTGATGTCTACTGATTACTCGTCATTGAATGGAGTCTATTCTTCTGGCTCTACAATAGATCCTATCGCTGAATATCAAAAGCGTATTGAGGGATTCAAGAAGCGCTCTTTAGACCAGCAGACGCTGGCTAAGAGGCTGTTGCAAGAGCAACAAAGAAAGCAGAAGCAGGCTACCATTGATATTCATGGTGAGCAGCTAGGCCAGGTGTATGACGCACACAGAGACGCCATCAACATGTATCGGGACTTTATCGAGTCTACATTTGATAGCGGTGCTTACGATAGAGACCCTGGTAGATATGAAAACGATGTTGCCAACTTGAGCAACATGATTAAGGCTGCAAAACAGCATTATCAAGATACATACGGGAATGCCTCTGCCAAAGGACAGGGGAATACCTACATGGACATTATGATAAGAGACGGTCAGGGTTCGGCTGAAGACTTCTATCTCAATCAAGATCTGGAGCTTCAGAACGACGAATACCTTGGCGCCCAACAAACTCTATCCTACCTGAATACTGGGGGATATGACCCTAGGACTCTTAGGATAGACACTGATGGGAATGTGGTGGCAAAGCCTATTGACATGGCTACTGGCGCGAGGTCAGAGCAGGAGATACCCATCTTCGACATGCCTCACATAAACCTTGGCTCAAACATACTCATGGCGAATGTCAAGCCAGCTCAGTCTGAGCCCTTGGAAGACTTTGCTAGAACCGATGATGTTTACAACTGGATTAAGACTAGGCTCGGCAAATGGGATGAAGCCGAAGCTGGAGCCTGGTGGGATACTCACATCGACAGAACAGGTAAGGACGGTGTAGGTTTTAGAAGAATTGTTTGGGATACTCTTGCTGGCGATCTTGGCATAAGCGCAGAGATTAAAGATGCGTACATTCAGACGGGTATAGCCCCAGAGGGTTATGAGTCTGATATTGCAAGACTCAATGAGGAGGGAAGAAAAGTCTTTATCATTAACTCTGAGCGCTACGAACAGCCCAAAACAACTAGAACCACCGATACGAGGACGGCAGACCAAAAGAATCGCGCTGACAGACAGGCTAGGGCTGCTGCGGACTTGACCCCAACCAGACTTTCGGACCCTATCGATGTTGGAACCAATGACTATGAGCAGTTGCTAACCAACAACGCTCTGAATGACGATGGTATGGTTACGCCTTCTGAATTTTTGAAGGGTCAAAAAGAAAAAGAAGCTGAAAAAACGGTTGACGATATTCTGTTTGCTCTTACAAATGCTGCTTTGGACGCGGACGATGAAGCGCTCGCTAAGATCTTTGAGGAGGTTGACGTTGAACAACGTTCTTTCAATCCATTCAAAAACGTCATTAAGATTACAAGCAAGAATACAGCACAGAATACAGGTGATCTTGATTTGAGCATTGAAGCACACAGGGTCGCGGCTTACAACTTCTTGATGGATCTCATCCCAACTACGAGTGAGGTAGAGCTTCCTGACGATCCAAGTCGTTTTGAGTACACGCTGTCTGAGTTCAAGTCTCAGGGCAAAACCATTCGTATAGATGACCCAGAGTTCCCAGGCACCAAGATAGATGTCAACCCAGTTGACTTTGCCTTCTGGCCAGACGGAACCATAGCTCTGAAGAACGTGATAAGACCGCTCAAGGAGGGTAAGACGGGCTCTACTGTCGGAGGTCAAACCATCCCTCTTGTTGTGCTGAACCCCGCAACTTCAAATGGCGCATCTGCCATAAAGCAAATCAACGCTGCATTGAGAGACTTGTATGGTCAGGTTCAGCTTGCTAACGGTGACTCTGTCTTCTTGGATGTAGACATCCTGGCTGCAGCAGCGATGAGTCGAGCGGAAAACCCTACGGGTGAAGGTTCAACCCCTAACGATCAAACACCTGACACTTCAGGATATTGAGAACATAGTATTTTAGACGAATGAACGAACAGGCACAGCAAGACGCTTACAAGCTGTTTCAGCAAGGGGGGTATGCGAAATCATTTGAGGAGTTTATCGAATTGATAAACACAAATGAGCAGGCCCTCGGTGACGCCTATACTATGTTTTCTAACGCTGGATATCAGAAAAGTGCTGATGATTTCAGCGTGTTGATGGGTGTAAAAAAAAAAGATACGGAATCCGTATTGGAAGATGGTTCTTCGGAGCTGTTTTCGTTGGACAAGCCGTTTCAAGAAAGACTCAAAAGGGTTGACGCTCAGACAGTTGGCCTGACCGAAGAGCCTGCTGTGCAACAGCTAAACGCTGATTTCAATGACTTTGGATTTGAGTTCAGCGAGGCTACGTTGGCTTTGCCTGGGCAGGACGTGGTGTCCGTAAAAGCCCCCAATGGAAAGCGAGCTCGATTCACGTTTGATCCTAGACCTGTTTCTGCGGCTCAGTTTTCTGAGATTGGAGCTCCTGCAAGCATGCGGTCAGTAGAGGCTAGAGCTACAAGGGGCATGCAGTCTGAAGAAGAAAAGATTCAAACGGCAGCAGAGATTCGTGCTTGGATGTCTGAGAACATGGTTCAAGACAAGGAACTAATCAGCAACATCGCAAAAACCCTTGAAACATCGACCCCTGTATACAGGAATGATGAAGCCCTTAGGCTAGAGAACGATGAGTTTGTAGAATCAGTAAATCAGTTCAACGTTGCAAAAGACTCTTTGATGTCCAAAGAGGAGGAGATCATGATGATGAGATCTCTTATGAATATGACTGAAGAGGAGAATGCTAGGCTTCAAGCTCTAACGGAAGACTACAACAACGATGTTATTGCATTCAACAAGCGTGCATCACAGTTGAATTTGGAGGGGCTTGCGCTGCAAAAGAAGACTAGTAGATACATAGATCAAAAGGCTGAGGAGGGGAACTTTCTTGGGGGTGCTTACAACTCGTTTATTAGCGGGATAAATGAAGATCTTATTGGCGGTGGTCTGAAAATCTTGACAGACATAGGCTTTGGTATTGCCAAGATTGGTGAAGACGAAGAGGCCACAGCCAGACTAACTGAGCAACAAAGAGATCTAAAGGCTTCGCTTACTGAAACAGGCAAAAATGTAGCTTCTGTTTTTCAAACGCCCAATGTGACTGAACAGTATATTCAGAGGTTGCAAGAAGAAAGCCTTGTGGCAACAGGGGTGTTTGGTGCCGCCAGATCCATACCAGCATTTGCCTTGCCAGGTGGCAAGTTTGTTACAAGAGGAGCGTTGGTTATTCAGGCAATGGAGGCTGCAGATAGAGAGATGCAGGGGGACGAGTGGCAGAATGTATCTGAAGAGGAGAAGTATTTGTACAAAGCGCCTTTGGCTTTGGTTACTGCCGTTCT
>CEPH01036546.1_pt1 | contig 10538 bp, 10 predicted proteins | sample 530571 | NCBI WGS metagenome assembly CEPH01 (sample SAMEA2620413, study PRJEB7988) | marine metagenome | biome: marine biome (ENVO:00000447); feature: surface water layer (ENVO:00002042); material: "saline water (ENVO:00002010), including plankton (ENVO:xxxxxxxx)" | depth 5 m | reverse complement strand
TCAACCATGCCTTGTTTGTAATCTCTGATTTTGGTGTTAGCACCTCTGCGCATATCAAAGCACCAATTAACTCTTTTGTGAGTCTTATGGCACATCTTTTTTAAAGCAGCAGTTTTTACCTGGCACTTGTACATGGTGTCGTCTATTTCAAAAATTATGTCGGCATGACTGCCATGTGGTAAAACGTGAACTGTATCGCTTTCTAAGCTCAGAAAACTAGCCACAGCATACTCGCCTGCTCGGCCTGTTCTCTCTGTGGCTCTGGACATTACTCTCTTAAAGCACCTGGAAACTGTCGCTCTATTAATAACCTTTCAGGTCTTGTTAATTTTCTCCTAAATTTAATTTTATCAAATAGTTCTTGGTTTTCTCCATAAGCATAAACTCTTGCTGTGCTTCTCATTTTTTTTAGTTCTTCTTTTAAAAGTATTTCTTTTTGTGGATTGTTTAATTGTTTATAAAGTTCAGATTCAACAATTCCTGGAACATAATATTCAACCATTCTTCCCATGTATTTAGCTAAAATATTATCTGCTTTTTGACTACCAGTATAAGGCATTATATCTCTACGCTTAAAACCTAAACGATCAAATTCTTTTTCTGCTAAATTTTTTGCTTCTCTAACAGTAATACCAGTTAATTGTCTTGCTAGTGGGCCAGGCACTTCTATTTCTGTTCCAGGAACTCTAACTGTTTCTGGTCTGCCAGGCGTGGCAGATCTTGTAGGAGATACTGATTCTGGTATTTCCTCTCTTAAAAAAGGTATGCTGCCTTTTAACTGTTCTGCAATATTTTCTGGAACATCTGCAAAAGTTTGTGATTCTGGAACTGCCCTTCTAAATTCTTGTTGTTGATCTAAAAAGTCATTAAACATTCTAAAGGGTGTTAGATAACCGCTCAAAACATCAGAAACAAAATTGGTAACTTGTCTGCTAACTTTAGCTTCGGTATCAACTCCAGCTAAACCGTTTGCAAAATCATCTACCAAACGTAATCCTGCACCAGCTCTAAACTGTGCGCCTGTTAAGCCTTGTATAATTTCTTTAGTTTCTGGCAATCTTCTACCAGATTCAGCTCTAACAATAAAGTCAGCAACTAACAAATATGGCGTTAGTGGAAAGTAAGGTCTTGCATCAACAGTTTTACCATCTTCCGTTTTTAATTCATACCATCTTTCACCACCAAAGCCTTTACGTTTTGCTTCAACAGCACCAAGTAACAAGCCAGTTCCTAGCATAGCTCGACTTAAAGTTTTCATATCTCCGTTTGCTATTTTTTTTATTTCGCTTGGTTTTAATAAAGAGGTAAATCCCAATGGACTATATCTAAATTGAAATTGAATAGCATTTGCCATAAATCTAGGAAATGGTATTAAAGCGGTTAAAACAAAAGGTAGTTTATTTGTTATATCAACAAATTGTTTTGCAAAATAATTATCAGGAGTTTTTGCATAAGTAAATTCAAGTGCATCATCTACTGCTTTTGCAACATCTTCTTGGTTTAAATTTTTTAAATTTCCAGTTTCTACAACTTCTTTTAAAGTTGTGCCTTTGTTTCTTAGAGTATTATCTAAAGAAGAAGCAAACATTCCTCTCCTGTAAAAATATTCTTGCTGTCTATTAAAAAAGTTTAAACCATCTACAACTTTCTGTGCGCTTTTAAAAATTTTGCTTTTTGAAGCATCTGCAACATCAGAAGCATAGCTAGTAAAAAGTCTATCTTTTTCATTAACAAAATATTTAGTAATAAATTCAGTAGCTTCTTTAGCAAATTTCGTATCTTTAGTTAAATTAGCAAATAAACTTAAAGATTGTGAGTAATCAACAGGTTTTGTTTCTGCACCAAACAATCTTCTAACAGGATTAAAAGTTGTGTTTAAAGTATTATCAATAACATCTGTTAAAGTGTGCATACCAACCCTGCCAATTTGAGCTGTAAAGTTTCTAGCAGTTGTAGCAATTTGACTAACCAATAAACCCCTTCTGACATTATCTAGTGCTTGAGTTCCTTTGCTAAACTTTCTAGCCAAAGAATCGCTTAAAGGATCTTCTGGAGCTAAATCAGATACTCTTGCTCCCAAGTCTTTTAAATTTTTAGAAACTTGACTATATAAATTCATTTTTCTTGCGCCTTCTCGAACATCTAAGCGCAACATATTTGCAAAATCTTCTGGAGTTTTGTTTATTTCTTTTAGTAAAGATGCAAACTCTAAACCAGCTTTTTCATCTGTTTTAATTAAAGATAAAGCATCAAAAATTTGATCTGATACTTTTAAATCTGGATTTGTTGGCACACCTAATCTAGTTAAAAACCTAGTGCCAATGTCTAATGCTTCTTTTGTTAATCCAGTAGTTAAAGACGGCTGTACACTATCTGTAATTTCACCAAATAATTTTTGTGATTCTCTAGCAGCTTCTTCAGAAAATTCTTTTGTTCTTTGTTCTATATCTTTTTTTACATCAGCTATAGTAGATTCTGTATCAATTAATTTTTCTTCTTCAACTTCAACAGCTTCATTTAATTTTTTCTTAAATGGATTTGTTAGTTTTCCACCAGCAGAAACAAAACCACCTGCTGTTCCAACAGCACCACCTAAAGATCCCCCAACTGTTGCACCCAAAGCAGCAGCTTTAGCGGTTTGACCTAAATCAAAAGATTCTTGTGCGCCAGCATTTATTCTTGCTGTTTGTCTTAGAGCGTTATCAGCAGCAGTATAAGTTGCTCCTTCTATAGCACCTACTTTAGCACCTTGTTTCAAACCAGCTTTGGTTGCTTCTTTTACTCCAGCTTTTATTCCTTGTTTAACAGCTTGCGCTCCAGCAGTTGCAGCACCAAATGTACCAATACCTAAATATGTGGATGGATCTAAAGCTAAACCTTTTATTGCTCTACCAAAGCCAGCTAAACTAGCTTCTTTTTCATCATACATATCCATCAGAGTAACAAAATCTTTTTTCTGTTGATCTGTAGCATTATTTAGTTGTGCAGCTTCATAACCCATTTTAGGTAAGTTGTAATTAAAATTACCCATGTAACGTAGGCCATAATTAGCATATTGTTCATCTGAATCTAAATCAGGAGCATCATCTCCTTCATTAAATTTATAAATAGATTTAGATGCTTTTATCCAAGTAGGATTTGTTTTGATAGATTCTTCGGTTAGTTTTTCTTGTTCGACAGGTTGTGTTTGAATTTTTCTAATTGCTTTAGCAAGAACTCGTGCATCTTCTGTATTTCCTGCTGCATCTGCTTTTATGATAGCTTCTTTTAATTGACTTAAAGTTGCCATTTTTTATTATTGTGGTAAGTATTTTTTTGCTATAAGATCTGCTTCATCTTCTTCTTGATTTTCATTATTACTAGAATTAAATACAAAACCTGGAAAACCATAATTTTGTTCTTTAGCTATCAAGGATTTGTATAAAGCCTTTTCATACTCTGGCAATTTTTCAGGATTTCCACCAGCTTGTTCTAAAGCTCTATAAACCCTTAAAAGTTCTTCGTTAATTTTTTCTCTAGCACTTTTTTCTTCAGGCAATCTAGCATCTAGTCTATCTATAGCGCGCCCAACAATATCTCTCCCAGCAAGCGCATCACTTAAAAGCAAAAGCATTTCTCCAATTCCCTTATTTCTTGCACTTAATCTTTCTTGGTTATATTTTTCTCTTGCTTTTGGCGACAAGGCTTTTCTTTCTTTTTCGTTTAATGTAATGCCACCACCTAGTCTTGCTAAAAAATTACCAAGTCCAGTTTGTTTTTTTAATTCTATTTCTTTATTTATTTCATCATCAAAATCTTTTTCATCTTCTGCAAAAGCGTTGGCAAGTTCCATTAATGACATATTTTCCATTCGATTCATATTATCTGACGAACCTGAATTTATGTTACCTAATAGAGGTTGCGTTTCTGTTATTGGTGTTTCAAGAATTGAAGTCATACCCCTTCTTGATCTTGTTCTTGAAGAAGTTCCAGGTTGTGATTGAGATAATAAAGGAGCTGAGTTTGCATTTACATCATTAAGTAATGCACTACTGTTAGGTCTAGCAAAAATATTAGGCGACAGCAAAGGACTTATAGTATTTCTAAGATCTGTTGTCATAGCTATATCTAGTTCTGTTCTTTGTGGATCATACATACTTCCTGGTTGTGGTGGCATAAAAGTAGCGTAAGTTTCTGGTTTGTTAGTACGCAAAGTTCTTCCAAACATATAAGCATTTCCGTCTTTTAACGCTTGTTCTGCATCTGCTATTTTTCTTCTGTGTTTCAAAAAACCCAGTATTTGTTCTGGACTAGGTACAAATTCTGATGAAAAAGTTTTGTCAAAAGGTTCTGCCATAATTATTTTAAACTAAACATTCCGCCTGGAGCAAAAGCACCACCTTTATTAAAAGCACCGCCAGTAAAACCAGCTCCTAATATACCTGCTCCAGCAGCTAAAATATCGCCCAAACCAGTTTCTTTTTGCGTTTTTTGTCCAATAACCGCAGGAGATATTTGTCCTGAAGCTGCTTGTAATATTCCTAACTGACGTAATGGGAAGTCAAGTTCTCTGTTAAACTCAGCTCGTTGTGCTTCTAACCTAGCCTGTTCTAGTGCTTGTTGTTGTCCACCGATGCCAGATAATAAACCAAGCGTACGATACTGTTCGCCTAATTGACCACCTAATAAACCAGCTTGTTGTTGTCTAGCTCTTAGTTCTAAGTTTGCTTGATTGAGTGCTGCTTGTTGCCTACGAGCTGCATCAGCTTCAGCCATACTTAATGCTTGACCAAATCCTCTGGAGCGTAAGCCAGCAATTGTTTGTGCTGCTTCTTCAGCAAATGGTCTAGTAGCTTCTGATTCTATAAGTGCAGAACGACTACCACCAAACGCACCAGCTCTTATTGCTCTGTCTTGCGCTCTTTGTTGTGCCATATCTTGTCGTCTTTGGATGTCTGCTAATGCAGGTTCTAAAACTTGTTCTGTAAAAGGATTTTGATAACGAGCTATGTCAGTATCTAATAAAGATGCAGCTTGCACATTAGGCGTACCCATAGTTGCTAATTGTGCCAAATTAGCTCTTGGATCAAGAGCCATAGATTGACCAAATAAATTTCTAGTTGTTCGCATAGCATCCATTTGATCTTGTGTAAGATCAGCAACCATATCTCCTGAGTATGCTTTAAAAGGCATATCAGCAGCAGCAAGTCCTCGTTCAGATGCGTCTGTATAAAGATCTTGTAAATATTGCGGTACTATTGCTTCTTGTGTTGTTGCGCCTTTACTCATAATTCTTTTCTAATCATATATTCTTGTTCAAAACCAAGCCTTTTAAGTTTCCGAAGCCAACCTTTGCGACCACCACCATATAATCTTTTTATACCAATAGCTTTAGCAAAAGTTTCTATAGAAGCTAATATTTCTTCTAATTCTTCATATTTACCGCCACAAAATAATAAATTCATTACTTTGTGCTGTGGAAACGTAACAATTTCAGTTATAAAAGCTGATTCTTTGCCTGGCCACAAATGGAAAAATCCACGTCTTATTTTATCTTCTATATCATCTATTGTATAGGAATCTTGATGTTTTAAAGCAGGTTCAATAAATTGCTTACAATATTCCCAATGATATTTCCAATCTTCTTCTTTAATCGCCTTTTGCATATTCAACTAGGCTGGTTATTGCCATAATTCTATTAGCATCGTTAGCAGTCAATTTAAGTATTTCGCCTGCTTGCAAAACTAAATCTCTACTTAATAATTCAGTAGTTGTATTTCCTGCGATAGCAAAATCATCGTAAATGTTAAAAACATTAGAGCTAGTATCAGTTAAGGTAACATTTAAAGTAGTCGATGCTGAATTATTATTATTTACCAAAATAGATTCAATGACTGCAAAATCAAAATCTGAACCAGATGGTGCAGTAAATAAAGTAGTTGCATTGGTAGTAGTCAAACTTACTTTGGCATTAGTTACTCTTTGTATATATTGACTTTTACTAGCAGGATCAATCATCTGCGACCTCTGGATTGTACATCCAATCTAATTTTACCAACTTGAAAATCTTGTGTCACATCGCCTTCTACTTTCATTTGTACTTGTCTAGCGGAAAATCTAGCATCGGTATAACCATCAGAGTTAAAAGAAAAACTACCAAAATCTGTTTCTGTACCCAATGGTGTAAAACGGCCAGTAAAACTTAAAGTTATTGCTGGTAAAGTTGTTGTTTCTTCATCAGGTAAAATTTGATTTACTTGTGCAACTTTATCGCCATTACCTATTTCTAATGGGCCAGTACGACAAAAAGGTTTTCTTGTGCCTAATCCTGGTGAATTAAACAAAGCTCTTTTGTCGTGTTCATAAACAAAACCACTAGCGTCACAAGCTATTGGATTGTCAAAAACACCTTGATCTATCCAAGCACCTCTATCGAGTTCACCAATAGACCAAACATTATCTAAATAGTTCCAAATAATGTATTTGTTTGGTGTTAATTGGTCTGTATCACCTACTGGAAAAAACCACCAGATTTCGTTGTAATCAATATTATGTGCGCCAAATGTAGCTTGTTGCGTTCTTTGTTGTATGTTGTCAAAGATAAAATCATGTACGTCTGATTTTAGTTCTCTTACTCTACCATCGTAAGTAAAGAAAGAGTTTTCACTTATCCATGATAAGAAACCACCAGAAGATACAATTGATCTTGCACTAATTGCTTTACAATTTACTCCAGCATCTTGTATGCCATAAACAAATGGACTACCTGAGTAGTACAACTTGTTTATACCAACATCAGTAAAAATAATAATATCGTTGTTAAATTTAACACCATAAGTTGCTTTACCACCAGTAGCTATTTGTAAATCGCCAGCAGTATTTCTAGCAGAAGATGTCCAAGTTGTATTATCTTCTCTATCAGACCAAGCTATCTTACGAGGATCACCGCCAGAACCTATTGCAATTAAATGTCTTTCATTACTCACAACAATTGCTTGACAGCCAGTTGGTGCATTAGTTACTGCGGTAGCTATTGTATCTGGACTGCCACTACCAGCATCAGGTCGCCATTGGTAAATCTTGCCATCGCCTGCAAAGCAAAAAATTAAATGCTCTCCCCAGTTAGCAAAAGAAAAACTTTTGGTGTCAAATTGTATTCCAGACGTGCTTCTTGCATCTCCCCAATCCTCTACACCATAATGAAAAGCTCCATAACCATTTGAAGTAATAACATTATCGCCAACAAAACCAGCAGGGGTAATGTCATACCAAACATCGTTGTATAAAACATTTATTCCAGATCTTGTGCCAATAGCTAAAACTTCTTCACCATTATTTGCTTTGTAAGAATACATACCTATTGGAACGGCTGGCTTAATAACTCTTGCAGAAGCAGAAGTTGCAGCAGATGTTCCAGTACCAGTTGTAGCGACAGTAAATGTCGTAGTTGAAGGCACAGTTGCTACTGTAAAAGTTGTATTAATTTGATTGGCAGTTATACCGCCTGTAGCTACAAAATCTTCAAGAACTACTGTATCACCAACAACAAGACTATGAGTGACTGAAGTAGTTACAGTAATATTTGCGCTTGATGATGCAGTTGTAACTGTAGCAGTTAAAAAAGTGCCAACTGGATTTTGTCTGAAAGTTGTCCAACCACCCAAAGGTTTTAAGTAGCCATTTTCAAAGCGTACTAAATCACCATCTACCCATCGACCTTTATTAGCATAATCAGTACCATTTTTAATTATTCCTGCTGGTGGTGTAATTGGAACTAGAGCCATGTGTAGCTCCTATGCTGTACGCTTCCACATATATACAACTATGTATGGCTGTACGTTGTTATGAGCAGATCCGCCACCTGTACTTGATGTTGTAACAGCAGACGAGCTTAAAACTGTATTATCACTTCCTTGAACAACAGGCGCACTTCCTATTGAAGAACTAAAACTACGGCCTGTTTGTACTGTGTGAGTATGAGTGTGTGAAGGCAATTCAGTTGTTGTTAATGTATGTGTTTTTGATCCGCCTGTTTCTTCGGCAGTATCAAAATCTGTATCAGACGAATCTATACCGACAGGAACTCTACCTGCTCCAAAAGCTGTCCATGTACCAAAACCTAATAAAGTTCCAGGATTAGTGCTGTTTGTTGCATTTATGTAAATTGAACCTACTGGATATATTTTTTCAAAAATATTCGTGCCGTTTATTTGGACTTCTCCGCCTGTAGTATTAATGTGTGATGAAGCGGTTACAGTTGTTGCTGCAATTGTACTAGCAGAATTAGCGCCAATAGCTGTGCCATCTATAGCACCGCCATTAATATCTACTGTTGTTAAAGTAGAAGTTCCAGCACAAGTAATGCTGTTTAGTGTTGCTAAACTAGAACTGTTAAGGGTAGTAAAACTTCCTGGCGCTGCTGTGCTTCCACCGATTGTAGTATTATCAATAGTTCCGCCTTCACAATCAATCGTGCCATTTATATCTAATGTGCCACCAATTGTAAGAGTTTTTCCAGAACCTACATTTAACCCAACAGAAGTTCCATCACCATTAGCTGCAAAAATACCATCTACAGCATCAAGATCATTGTTAATCTTGCCACCCCAGGTATTTGTAGAAGCTCCTACCTCTGGTTTAGTTAAGTTTAAATTTGTGGTAAAGGTATCTGCCATAGTTATAAATTATAACTTAGTTATGAAATTTTTTTATAAATTCTTTCCGTAATTTTTTTTCTTCTTCTAATTTTTTATAAAATTTTTGATTAGCTTTTTTTATTTCTAACTCTACCATAACCAATCATCTATGTTTTGCGCCACTTTAATATAGCCTTTTACTTGTTTTATTTTAAGAGTGTTTTTGTCATAAACTAACCCATAAGTCCAAATATAGTCATCTTCTCTGCTTTCTGGAATAGGAAAATCTAATTCATTTTTTGTGCAGTATGCTTTCATTATTTCTGGCGTAGTTGAAAAAAAGACATCATATTCATCTGCTTCTGTACCATCTTCTGAATATATTTTTGCAAAGTAAGGTTCATTACAAACTGGTAGTTGTGGTCTTGGAATAAAGGAATTTGGATGTTCTTGATAATTGCTTGTTTTGTCGTTATCTCTAATTACTAATTTTAAATATCTTTTGCCTAAATCTAAATCGTATTTAAAACCAAACCAAAAACAATATTTATAATCAAAATTTGGACATTGATAATCTTTTAAAAGTTTTTGCATCCAAACTTTAGGATAATACATGTGGTAAACAGTAATAGTGTTTTGTGATTTATATGGCGGTCTTATAGTGTGGTTATCATGGTATTTGCCAATAATATTGTTCTCGTTACTATAAAAATCATATTCATTTGGAAACTTTTCTTTTATCTTGGCTATCAATTCATCATATTCTGTTTTTAACTTTCCAGTACAACCAACCGCATAATCTTTTTTTACAATTTCTTGATTAACAAAAACATCATCATACATAGCAGTTTTTTGAGGAATAATGTTTACTTCTTCCCACCATTCATCAGGAATATCAACATCTTTTTCTGCAGGCCTCCAGGCCAAACTTAAACTTGATACATACTCTGAAACACACCAATTATCTTTTAAATAATCTACATCTTCTTGATTGCCATACACTCCATCTTTCTTTTCTGTAAGAAGGCTTTTACTATCGTTTTTATTAAGTTCGTAGTAAATAACCTTTTTACTAATTGGATGTTTAACAGTAAAAGTCAATCTATTAAAAGGTACATTATTTTCATCTATATCTGGCGTAACTCCTGGAAGCTCACTTTCCATAGATTCTTTTTTTAGTTTTATTTCACTCATGTTTTTAAATAAAAGTGTAGGGAACAGTAGTTTCTGGACTAGTTATAGGCGGAAAAGGTGGATCATTACTTGAAGTAGAAGTAACAATTGTATGTGTGTGCGACCAAGACCAATTAGCTGTTAAAGCTCCTGAATTATTGGTGTAAGTAGCATCAGACCTATTGAATGTTGTTTCATTTATCAACATTTTTGTAAATGAAGTATTGCTATTTGGCGGTACTGTTCCTCCTGCGTATGTAACTTCAAGATTTAACTCAGGCCCAATAGGACTTTGATTAGTTTTTGTTCGAGAAAAATTTCTAAATCTAAATATTGTATTTCCACCTAAAAAATTTGAAATAGTAGTATTTGTTAAACTTCCATGATTTGATGCGGAGCTGCCAGAACCAAAAAAACCTCTTACTGCTACTGTAGTAGTAATAACTTGATAATTAACTGTTTCAGTTGATGATGAAACACTACCACCAACAGACATAATCCCACCACCTGCTTCAATACCATAAAAATCATTAAACGAAGATGTAGCATTAGCACTTTTAGAATCTAAAAATCTAATTTGTGAATCATTCATAGAAACAGTAGAGCCAGAAGAACCGCCTGCTTCTACATTCATTTGATCTAAAGATATTGCGCCTGAACTTGGAGTAGCCATTATTTATTCCTAGAATGTTTGCCACACCCTTTATTATTTCCAGAATCGTATTGAGTTAATTCTTTAAAATAATTTTT
>CEPH01086848.1_pt1 | contig 10563 bp, 8 predicted proteins | sample 530571 | NCBI WGS metagenome assembly CEPH01 (sample SAMEA2620413, study PRJEB7988) | marine metagenome | biome: marine biome (ENVO:00000447); feature: surface water layer (ENVO:00002042); material: "saline water (ENVO:00002010), including plankton (ENVO:xxxxxxxx)" | depth 5 m | reverse complement strand
ATCTCTGCTCCAGCTACGGCTTCTTCTGTTATTACATCATCTAATACTCTAGCTCTAGTTTTTGTAGGGCTAAATACAAACTCTCCTGATTCATCTGTATAGTTCATAACTCTATCTACCCAATCAGGTACTTGTTTACCAAACCTTTGTAAAGCATTATCAGCTACATGTTTTTTTACTCCTAAGTATTTTAAGAAACTAGATACTTGAGTGCCTTTTATTACTTTTGCTCCTGGAACTATAGTTTCACCCGCAGCTCCAGCCATAAATCCTTCTTGACCTTCTTTTATCCAATCTTCTAATTTATCAGACTCAGAAGAACCAACTCCATGTATAAAACCAGCACCTCCAAATATACCCATTGAACCTTTTAAAGAAGTAGCTACCTTAGCTCCGTGTAGATAAGACGCCATTCCCATTGTAGCTGCTGCATTAGCTATTACTCCTGCTACATTAGCACCCATGTAAGAGTAAGGGTGTTTCTCTTGTAATCTTTGTAAATGAGCTGTTTCATCTTCTTTATGTTTTCTATATGTTTCAGCAATGTTTGGAGCAGCATCTACAGCTCCTTTTAAACCTTGCTCCATAAACCCACCTGCTATTTCTCCTACAACTTCTTTACCTGTTTTATAAGCAGCTATGCCCTCGTCTAAAGTTTCTAAAGTAAAGCCTTGACCAGCACCTCTTAGTATGGCATCTGCCTGAGATACATCAAGATCTTTTTCTTCTTCAACTAAAGCAGAAGATTCTGGTTGTTCATCTACCAATTCATTTACATCTACTAATTCATTAGCGTCAGGCATCTTTTCCATTACTTATATTCTCCTATTACTTTATTAGTAGCTTTATCAACTATGTATCTTTTCCCTGTTGTAGGGTGCCTCATTATTTTTTGACCTTCTGATATAGCACCTTGTTTAGGTTGAGCTTCTTTTTTTGGATTTAATATTTCATTTATTCCAAATCTAGAATACATAGCTTTTGAAAATCTTTTAGGGTCTACATAATCTGCATTTGATTTTGCAACCCTATCAATACGAATTCCTAGATTTTCAGCATTTGACTTTTTTAATACAGCAACAATTCTTTTTAGTTCCTCTACATCCTTTTTAGGTAATTTACCTGTAAAAAATTTAGCTCCAGCTCTTTCAACTCGCCTAAGAAATGAGGGTGTAACTTGGGCATCTGATCTTTCTTTTTCAGTTAAGTTACCTACTTCTCCTGCTATACCTTTTGCAATTTTAAATCCTATAACCCCAGAAGCAATTTCTGGAGCTTTTCTTATAATGTCATCTATATCATTTAGTAAGGTAGTTTTTTCTTCATAGTTTTGTATTTGTTTATTTTTTGTAAATCTTTCTACAGCTCTTTCATATTTTTGTTGTGTAAGCTCCTCTCTTCTAGTAGCTTCTCTATCACTAGCTACATCTAATTCTTTTTCTCTTAACTCAGAACCTCTTTCTCTAACTTTTAAACTTCTTTCTTCTCTACTTTCTTTTTCCTGGGCTCTTTTTTCTTGAGCTTCTTGTAGTTTTCTTCGTTCTATTCTTTGTTCATCAGCTAATTCTTGTGTACGCATTGTACCCATTATTTGAGCTGTTTTATCAGCAGCCACATTTCCTCCAACTATTTGAGCTATTAGCTGAGGACCTATAAAATTAAAAGCCTGTTTAAACTGACTTTCCAAATTTGGCTTATCTTTCTTTTCTTCAGACATAATATCTCCTAATCAAATAGTCCGCCAAGGGCTCCGCCTACCACAGCTCCTAAGGCAGTACCTACTCCTGGTATTGCCGATCCTATGGCTGCTCCAGCCGCAGTCCCTAGCATAGCTCCTACTGGCTTTTTCTGTTTCTGTCCTCTCATGGCAGCCTCTTGTGCGGCTGTAGCCTCACGCTGTTGCTGTAGCCCTTCATATTGAAATCCTAAACTTGATTCAAATTCTTTGGCTTGGGCTCTTTTTTGTACATCAAATCTAGCTGTTCTTTCATAATCAGTTAGGGCATCCCTCTTAGCTTCTTCTTGTCTTAAAAATAAATCTCTTTCTATACCAGCCCTAGCTGTCATACCTGCCTCAGATAAAGCTCTTTGTTGAGCAGCCGCTCCAGCTCCTCTCTGTTGCCCTAGTGTAGCTCCTAAACCTCTAGCCGCTTTTTGTTCAGCAGCCAGCATTTGACTAGCTACTTTACTTTTCATAGCTCCTAACTCTTCTTGACTAAGACCTTCTTCTGACATTTTTTTACGCCTAGCCATAATATCTTTCATGTCTTGAGTCATTAAACCTTCGCCAGATCCTTTTAATATTTCTTTAGCTTTTTTCTGCCCTTTTTCAAATTCTGTTAATGGTTTCTCATTCTGTGCCATGTTTACCTCATAAAAAATATAGTAATGATTACTTCCTCATCACCGTTGTTTTTCAGATATAGTTGACTTTGGGTCCAACTACCTGTTTTTGTTACTAATCCATTGCCAACTTGTGACGTAATTATATATTGTTTAGGCACAAAAGTCAACTTATTCTGGATAGTTACAATAGTCTCCTCAGGGTTAACACTATCAAAAGGAATTAATTTTAAATCCTTTACAGTAAATCCTTCTACATTATCCTCTAAACTAAGTTTACCTAAACCTAATTTTAACTGTTTAACTAAATCTACTACAGTCTTTGCTGTTGTAAGGTTAAACTTCATTCTTTAATCTCCGTTCTAAATGGAGCAGCTATCTCTAACTCATATTTACTTATGAGTACATTTTCATTTACATCTACATTTCTAAAACGTAATTTTAAACATTTAGATTTACCTGTAGGTAATTTTGTTTTTAAAAAATTTAAAGTAGCATCTCCCCAGGGCTCTTGTCCCCAAGGATTTTCTCCCCATCCATTACCTGCTGCTTTTCCAAAATCAAAATTTATAGATCCTGTGTCACTATCTAAATAATTTTTTTGTATGCTTACATCTAAATCAAAAAAATCACTTTCAAAATCTTCGTTTTGATCAAAGCTATATATTTTTAATCTTAAATATTTTTTAAATACTGTGGGCTCTCCTACTGATTCCCAGTTAGTATCATAACTAAATTTTACTGGAGAAGTATGGTCTGAATAATCATAAGCAGACTCAGTTTGACTAAAACTAGATAGTATTGACATATTACTTTTTCTAGATGCAAAAAATAACTTTTCATCATATAGTGTAAGTCCTGCGCTAAAATCTAAATTATCCCATTGTAGCCAAGCTCCTCTAAATAAATCGTATGCTACTACTAATCCTTTATTTGTAGTATATGTAATATTAGTTGTAGAACTTTCACTTGGAATTTGTATAATAACTAGCTGCTGGTCAGTCCATACTTGAGATACTGCTCTGCGTTTAGCTAAATTGTCATTATCAAATAAAGGGTTTATTAAAGATGAAAGCTCACTTAGGCTTGAAGAAGCGTCAATAGTATATAATCCATTTTTGGATAAAAACATTAGCTTATTGCCTACTTCCGTAATAGATGAATTACTTTCACATCCTAGCTGCCCTTCTTTAGTTATAAGATCAGATACAAATGTTACACCCTGGTCATCATTTATTTCGCCAATAAGAGCATGAATACTGTTTTTGTGAAATACAAATAAGGAATCCCTCAAAGAGGCTATTGCACTTATCTTGTCACCAAACGAAGATTCCACAAGTATTTGATTTGTTGCTGATGGAAAAGCTTCCGATCCCTTCTCTAAAAGTATTTCTGACGCAGCTAAAGAAAAGCTAACATTGTTAACATTGGTAGGCTGCCCAGATATAACTAAAGAGTTTTTATAGACAGATAAGTATTTCCCCTTTGGAGGGAGATCGTGAGTTAAATCTCCTGGTAATATGTAAGCATTATTTAAATTATCTATACTATTATCAAGCTGATCATCAGTAAAAGTATCTCCATCAACATATGTTTGACTTCCAATCCTGTAAAAAGGACCTGCTAAACCTGCGTTGTGTATGGTCCTATATATTTCTACAGTAATAGAATTATTTTTAAAACCTAGCTCTGTAATATTTGGTAAATTAATTGTAACATTATTATTACTACTTGGTTCATCTACATCTTTTACTTCTAAAGTTTTCATTCTAGATGAAAAAGTATTTAATTTAGCATCAGTAAATTTATATATTATTCCATAAAAATAATTTTTTCCTGAACCTGTTGCATCAGTAGTAAATGTTTCTGGCTCAGGAACTCCCGCTCTATATACTTCAGATCCGTCATACTTCATTAGTTCATCTACACCATTAGCAATGTATAGTACATTATTTAATACAGCAAAACTAGCATTTTCTAACTCTTCACTTTTTAAAATGCTGTCTGGATTATTAGTTGCGTCATAAGCACTATAAGCTGAAAAGCTGCCTCCAGTCACAGTTTCCCATTCTTTTACTTTTATTGTAAAGTTTTCTCCTGGAGATACAACTTGATTAAAAGTTACATCCATAAGAGCAGCCCTTATATTAAATCTAGGATTAGGAGATTGTCCTAAATTAAATTCTGGAATAGCTGTTCCATCACTTTCAGTGTATGTGCATCCTAAGCCTGTTTTAGCATTTACAATATTTGTTAAAGCTCCTACTGACATTCCTGTATTAATACCATCGTCTAAGTTTTCATTTACTAGTACTACATCTGTATTTAAATCTGTTACTTTAAATCTAAAATTCTCTGTATCTCCATCTAATAAAAGATCTACCCATACTGGACCTGTGTGTAAATTTAATGTAGTAGCTGTTCCATTACTTAATGGAGTAGACTCCCCTTCTAATGTATATTCTGTTACAGTTATTCTATCGTTAGGGTTAGATGGATCAGGTATTCTTTTAGTAGTAGAGCTTATTATTTTTAAATATAAAGGCTCATTATCAGAATTTACTGTATCTGTAGCTGAGTTACAAAATACTTGTGAGTTGTCAGGTAATACTTCGGCAGATATTGGAACAGATAATTTAAAACGATCGTCAAAAACACCTGTACCACTAAGAACTCCTGTAGCTGTTAAAGTAAATAAACTAGCTATTTGCGCAGCAGCTAATCTAGAAACAGTAAAATTATTTTCCTTAAGTCTATATAAATTATCACTTACCATTAAAAGTTCTTCTGTTACAGCTCCATTTCCAGGATCAGTTTCAGTACCTACATCAACATTATTAAAAGTAATCATACCATAGCTATTGCTTGTATTAGTTAAATGACTATGAAAGCCTTTTCTTTTATTTATATCTCCTGAAGACCTATATGCAGCATTTTTCATATTACTAGAATATTCTATAGTACGATCAATATCAGAAGATCTTTTATCTAATCCTCTAAATTGTCCTGAATGTCTTAAAATTCTATGATCTACACCCATTAACTACTCCAATCATCCCAGCTATTTAGCTGAGGTATAAATTGAATATCATCGCTAACCATTGCGTAACTTTTTACTATTTCTCTTAACATCATTGCTAATTCTTCAGCCGCCTCTGCACTATCTACACTAGAATCTCTTTTTAATATTTTCCAGGCACAATAAGCTATTAAGTAACGCTCTATAGAAATATCTAATTCGCTATGCGTAGTAGTATCTTTACCTCCAACTATAAAAGAACCTCTAGGCACTAAAGCAGATTCTCCTGTATCTAAAGTATGTCCTACACAACTAATTTCTGATAAACTAACATTTGTTATTTCTATATTTTTTACTAACGATCTACCTTCTTTATCTACAATACATATAAAATCATGTTTTGATAAATCTTCTACATTAGTTTCAAATTTACTTTCTTCTAAATTTATTACAAAATCAGAACTAGATATTGTTAAATCTGAAGGAGTTTCTTGCTCTCCAAAAGTTTGTCTAACTTGAGCCTGTCTTTTATCTAATTCTCTCAATCTTTTAATATATGTTATTCTAAGTTTTCCTCCACTCTGAGGTACTGGAGCTAGTAGTAATTTACCTCCTAATCTAGTATATTTAGTAGGAGATCCTTCAATACCTGTAGTTCTATACTTTATAGTAGATTGCTCTAGTACATAGTAATCATCATCATGTCCTGTATTACTGTACTCTACATTATGAACTTTATTTGCTAGTAGACAATCGCTAGGTAGCTCATAAGATTCTTGTCCATCTACAGCATTTATAATAGCTTCTGCTGTAAATACACGAGGATGTTGATGTACAATAGCTGCTTGCAAATTGTATTGAGCATCATTTAAATATTGAATAAATTCTTCATCTTTGATACCTACAAAATCATCAAAATCTTCATTTTCAGTCTGTCTTCTTACCTGTTCTATAAGTTTAGTTACTGATCTCATGATAACATTCCTTTCATAGACTCAGCCATTCTTTGATAAATAGCTGCCATCTCTGCTTTACCTTTTCCTCTAGCTGACATAGCTTCTGCATCAAGTTTTCTATTTTGTTGTTTTCTAGTTTGCTCTGCCTGTAAAATACCTAATAAAGCAGCGCCTCCTTGAGCATAAGGATTATCTGTTAATTTAGCCATGTTCATAGCATTTTCAAAAGCATTTGAAGTAGGGTCTGATGATTTAGATAATTTTAAAGTAGCTTTTTCTTTATCTTCTTTTTTTGAATCTTTTTTATCTGTATCCGTATCTTTACTTTCTAGGTCTGTTTCTAAATCAGAATCTTCTTTTTCACCAAAAAACCTACCTTTTTCTAAAGCTTTTCTAGTTCCTTTAATAGCGTCTAAAGCTTTTTTGCGCTTTGCTAAGGCTTTTAGCTGTTCCTCTTTTTGTCCTTTAGAAGTAGATACTTCTTTACCACTAGTAAATAAACCGCCTTGTTGGTAAGTACCTACTTGTTGACCAGACCCATCGTCTAGTACAAGATCTTGACCAGCAATAGCACTTCTCATTTTTCTTAGTAGTTTCTGCCTTTTTAATCTGTGAGATATTGGTTCAGTCATTGTTTATTCCTTTTTACCATGATGAAGGATTAAATGGGTCTTTATCAGTATTCCCAGTTTCTACCCAACCCCCTGTTGTATCAAACATAGGGTCTATTACAAATTTATATACATAAAATTTTATACTATAATTTTCGTTAATTCCGCCTTGCATTTGAGGCGCGCTGTGCTTTATTGTTTGGCTTGGAAATAAAACTCCTCTAGGTATATAAGTAGTTACACTACCTCCGCCTCCTCCAGAAACAGCAGTAGCTACAGGCGTTAAGCCTCCAGTAAAAATTAAAGGTAAAGCAGTTTGCACAGCCAGTCCTGAGCCAGCATCAAAAAAAGTACTACTAAAAGTACCTGAGCCAGTAAAATTTCCTAAATTTCCAGCATTAAATACTAAAGGTTTACTTCCCATAGTACCTCCTGAAAAGGTCTGTATTTCAACTTTTTTAACTATGTAAAAAGCATCATTAGGAACAACAAAAATAAATCTATTTGCAGGTCCTGGTGAAGTTTGTCCACTACCACTAGTTTGATAATTAATATTAATCATATCGGAAGTCTGTATTATTTCTGTACCGCTTTGTCCAATTACGCCATTAGTTTCAGGTCTAAACAATTCTGTAGGAGCTGGAAATCTAGATGTAAAAAACCTTGACGATTGTTGACTCCACTTTAGAATAGGGTACTCATTAGGGTTACTTACATCAATTTCTATTCCATGAGAGTCATTGTTTTTTATTGTAGTTGTTTGAGTACTACTGGTATGAATAGCTAGTTTATTATTAGCTTGCCATTCATTAGCGCTATTATTCCAAACTAAAAATTCTCCGTTATTAGCTGTTTCAGGTAATACTTGTTTTCTCACAACACCTCCTACAATTTTATACGGACCTGTACCTGCTGAAACAGTAGGGGTGCCTGATAAAGATGTTATAGTTTTAGCTTCTATTACACTAGTATCTGCAACACTTAAATTACTATTTGTTACATTTAAATCATTAAAAAACCCATTACTTTTTTGTATAGCAATTGTAGCAGAATTAGATGAAATTAACGTATCTGCATGTAGATTAGAACTAACTACATTGCCGCTACTTAAAGTTAAGTTATTATTTGAGTGAATTTTACAGTTTGTAGTAAGTCCTGCTAGTTCTACTGTATCGCTACACATAATTGTGCAATTTGTAATAATTGATGTTTTTACTGAGTAGTCAGCTACAATAGTTATTCCGTCTAAAGTATTAGAACTAAAATCAGCAGCTCCACTAGGATACCCTGTTCCTGTAGTATTTCTTACAGATACTACAGACCCTCTAGGAAATGTAGTTCCATCTAACTCAGTTTGAGTATTTATATTTATAACAGTATCAATATCAGTAAAATTTTGAGAGTTAAATTCTAGAGGTCTAAAAGCACCGTTTGAAAAAGTTAATATTTTTCCAGCTAAATTTGCCGCAGATTGATCAGTATCTTGAACGTCTCCTAAAGAAGCTAATGTAATTTCAGAAGAAAGATGTTCATTTTTAATAGCATTATCCTCAATTCCGTTACTATTTATTTTAGTACCTTTACCTCCTCCGCTATGATCATGATCTCCAATTTCTTGAAAAGCTTCTCTTACTATATTAGACCAGCCTGTTTGTCCTTTTGCAGGTAAGATAATCTGTAACGAATTAGCTACACCTTCATTTATTTTTACTGCCATTTATTTCTCCTAATTTAATGTAAAATTTAATGTAACATTACAAGTTCCTCCAGAGGACCCTGCATTTCCTACTCTAACTCTAGCAAATTGCAACATAGATGTATCTATTATTTTAGTAGTACAATCTCCTGCCTGGGCTGTACAATTAGCTTCGCACACAGATCCGTCAGATAATGTACAATTTACCCAATTTTTTCCATCAGGACTTATTTGTAGTAAAACTTCCATTACACATCCTTCACATATAGCTACTAATATATGTTCTATTGATTTAGGAGATAGTTCTATAGTTTTACTATAAGCATAATTATTTGAAGTTTCTCCAGTTCCAGCTAAAATATCTACTGTAGGTAAAGAATTACCGTTTGCATCAAATAGTCCTGTTGAAGCAGAACTTATTGTTAAATTTTTTATTAGATTTATTCCGTGCGATGATGCCATTACCTTTTTCTCCTTCTTTCTCTGTTTGTATGAAATATAATTGCTTCTCCTTTTCCTTGTCCTAAATCTACTGAACCTGCTCCTTTCCATTTTACTCTTAAATATTTTAATAGGGGAGATACTATATTAAATATTTTCATACCTTCTACAATATTTGTTAACTTTACTTGTGGAAAATTTGTTGCAGTACCTCCTCCAGAAGAAGAAGAAGAAGAAGATCCTGCTGCTGCATTAGCAATGTAAGTAGAATCAGAAGAAGTTAAAGCTATAACGTCTGCTGTACTTAAATTTTCAGCTTTTATATCTCTATCGTTATTACCATCAGCCGCACTTTTTACATCATTAATTGTAACAGAACAGTCTGCTGAAGTGTCTCCCCATCTCCAAAAAGCTTCTAAACCTCCGTATGTATTATTAGGACCTTGAGGGTTAGGGTTTATAAATTGGTTAGTTCCTTGAATGTCAGCTATATTTCCACTAGTTACTAATTTTTCTGGGTTTCTTAAAGGGTAAGGAGCCCCTTCAGGATATTCTGTTCCTGCTCCTCTATTATTTGCTCCTCCTGTATTACCAAAAATTGTTGCTGGTTTTTCGTGATTAAAATCATTAGCAGTAATAGAACTTTCCGATTGACCTACCCACCATGTATCACTATGAAAAGATGTTTCATCTACAAAACCTTGAAAAGCATATTTATTTGATCCTCCAGCATCTAATATCCCAGATGAAAATTGAGTATGTGGTTTATACACTTCTTCTGCATTACCTATAGTAAATTTTAAATGCCTGTTTTGTATAGCAAATCCTACATTATATGTAGCACCTCCGTAAGTAGCTGTAGATAATGTATTTAAACCTCCAATATAGTCTGCTCCAGAATTACCATTAATACTAGTTGTTTCTAATCCGTCTATAGATAACGTCCAATTATATGCTAAAGAAGAATCTCCAGGACCAAATCTTACTATATCTCCTGGATCTACATTATTTCCAGAAAAATCATTTTTACCTCTGTACGATAAAATAACATTGTGGTAATTGCCATCTAATATATTTATAGCAGTTCCTCCTAAAACTTGACTGCATTTCCATAGTGCAAAATACTCTGCTTGTTCTTGAAAACCGTTAAAAGACACACATATTGCTGCGTCTTGATCTGTTGTAGATACCCATTTTTTAGTTGTAAAATTAAATGATTTGGTAATTGACATTGTTATGCCATGTCCATTTATAGTATCGTTTACTAATGCCGCTCCTGTAGCATCTACTAATAAAGGAGCTAAAGATCCTGCTGATCCAGCTACATACACTGGATCTGAACTACTAAGCGTATGTAAATAACTTCCTATTGCGGAAGAAGATTTATCTAATACAAAAGTATTATCTACTTGGCATGTCAAAGAACTTTCTGTATCATTACTACCGTCTCCAAATTTTATATATCTATATAAGTCAGAGTTTCTAGAATGAGTCAAA